>Ga0209056_10006709_pt1 | contig 11888 bp, 9 predicted proteins | sample GraSoiAngelo_114_FD_185876 | JGI IMG/M metagenome (GOLD analysis project Ga0209056, IMG submission 185876) | Grasslands soil microbial communities from the Angelo Coastal Reserve, California, USA - 14_0903_13_40cm (SPAdes) (version 2) | ecosystem: Environmental > Terrestrial > Soil > Grasslands ... | reverse complement strand
TAGCCAAGAGTGTTGCCCGTTAAGAGGAATGGCAATCCGGACGAAAAGCCGAGCAGCAGCATCGACAAAACGCGCGGGCGGAAATAGACGCGCACTCCCGCTAGAGTGTCGCGCTGGACGCCTTCTGTAAGAAGCTGTGTCCTATCTCTCAAGCCAATCACGAAACGCGGCGAGGGCCTGAGTCCTGCCTTGCGTTCTACTCGGTTGGGCGAAATCGGAAAGAATCGTTGCAGTTAAGCCCGGAAAAAAGGCGCTGTTGGAAACCTCGATGTACTTGTCTTCGGCTAGTCCGTAAAAACGCATGCGTTTTCCGTCGTAACGCCAGATCTCCGGGATGCCGAAGCTTCGGTATATCTCAAACTTGAGTGGCGAGTGGCAGCTTATATCGACTTCTACGACAACATCCGGAAGCGGATCCAAATCCGGATCGACTTCGTCTTTGCCAATGATGGCGTCGACGTTAGTCACGTAAAAACAAACGTCGGGCTCGCTGCCCTTCTCGTCCCGTTCCTCCCATGTGACGCCATGCAAAATAAGAACAGCGTCGTCAGGAAGGTGTTCCACCGCTTCAAGGTAGTGTTGGGCGCGGGTACTCATCTCAGCCCCATCATAGCAGGAAGTCATTTTTTCAAAAGAGAAGGGAGATCGCGCGAGGTATCGATCCGTGGATTTCCATCGTCGGCTTAACTAAAGATGACTGGCGCAAAGGGGTCGAAGCGTGGAAACATTTGAACATCGAGCTGGGTATTGATTGAAGCCCCAACAAGGCACGATGCCGGCAGAAGCAACGGAGACCTCACGGTCAGGAAAACAGAGCAGCCAGAGGGATCCCGATTTTGGGAAGAACTTCGGACCGTAGAACGTCGCCGAGCTTGAGGACGGCCGTTTTACCGGCTTCGAACGAGCGCACTTCGATTTCTTTCTTATCCGTATCAACGAGCCACATCTCCCGGACGCCCATGGCCGGGTAGGTATCCGATTTGGTCCTTCTATCGTAAATCGCTGTTTTAGCAGACATGATTTCAACAACGATGTCAGCCCGCGTCCAGTGACGCGGGTCCATTTGAGCTTTCAACTCGTCGGAAAGATATATCAGATCGGGCTCGAGATATGTGTCGTCATCGATCCAGATTGCCGTACGCGGAAAAAATATTTGCCCATGGTATCCACATTTTTTCAAAGCTTCCCCAAGTTGATCATGTAGATCGGCAGCGTTCTGGTTGTGAGGATAATCGGGCGGCGTCGTCATGTAGAGGACTCCCTTGATCAATTCCAGCTTGGACCCGTCGGGCGGCTCGGGCAGTTCCCAGAATTCTTGAAGCGTATAGGTTTTGACCAAGGGCGAGGTCGTAACCACCATGACTTCATTCTAAGATAGCGACTTCGTCATTTGGAAGCGAGGCGATGGTTGTCAACCGGCCCTGGGTTAATTGATGCGGATGGAAGCGGCAGCCTGAATCCAATCTTCGGTCCCAGCCTTTCGAAAGCCCACGAATTTGTAGAGGCCTTTGCCGGTTTCGTCAGAGGTTTCGAAACTTGCCTGATGGTGATCGTCGAAATGGGCGGTGATGGCGCGAACGGGACTGCCATCGACCGTGTAGTGAAGGGTGACATCAGAATTTTCCAGCCCTGCGATCGAGAACCAGTATTTCTCGCCTAATTCGGCCGCGGCGGGCGTGATGGCCAGTCGGTAATCCGGCCGAACTTGATAGCCAACGGGCGGTTCAGAGGCTGCAAGAAATTCTTTCGTGACGTCCGTGAAATGAAATTGATCGTACTTCATCACGATTAGAGGGCCTCGCTCGAGTAACTCTTTCGTGATGACCACGCCCCAATCCCAATAGAGCGTGCGAATGCTCTCGTCGCCATAGGCGATTTTGAAGAGTTCACCGTCCGAAGTATCCCAGGAAAGACCCGGTTCACCGGCGTTGCTGAAGTAGATGGTCGTGTTCGACGGAAGCACTGGGTACTTAGCCTTCAAAGCGGAGAGGCTATTGGAGGCTAAGCGTGAAGACCATCCCAGCATTCGGTTATCTTGCGCATCGTTGCGGGCAGCGATGGCACAGATGCCGGCAAGCAGTGTCAGTGGGGCTATGAGGGCTAGTGCAGCGCCTGCCGGGCTATACTTCGCTATCTTCCCATACGCGGCATCGGCTGTAGCCGCGATTCCAATCGATAAGCCGACAAGAGGGCAAAACAAATAATAAGGAACGAAATGCTCAAAGACTGGTAGTGCAGGGAGAATCGCAATGAAAAACCACGCCAGTGCGGCGATGACGATCCGGCGCTCCGGCCGAAACATCAACCACAGCCCCAGGAGCACCACAGCTGCTCGGAAGAATTTCAAGAATGTGATTGCCCATGGGTCCATGTGACGTGATTCGGTCTGCCAGCCGCGAGGAATATTGAATGCCCAACTCAGCCCATAATCCGCGTTGATCAATATTGTCCGATCTACAGCTAACCGATAAGCGACTTCGGGGCCGGGTCTGTCCAGAATGGCTCGAAAAGCGGGACGCTGAACTCCGAGATACCCGACAACGAGTACTATGTAAAGACCAAGGATAATCAAATGCGCGCGCGCCGCCGCAATCGCATCGCGGAGTGCGGCTCGATTCAAAATGAGATCGAGTGCGACGACCATGACCGGAAGGGTCACTGCCGATTCTTTTGAGCACAGGCTTGCGACAAAGCATGCAATAGATGAGAAGAAGAATCGGCGACCGTGCGAATCTCGATAGCGTAAATAGGCGCCCGCCGCACAGACGTAGAAGAACGTGAAAGTCAGCTCAGGTACGAAAGCCACATCATAGGTGGTGTAGGCGTTGACGGTATGCACTCCGAAAAGAAGAGAAGCGATGACTGCCACGCGTTTGCTGCGGCTCACGATGAAGGCGAGCTTGTACGTCGCGAAGATCACGCTCATGAACAGGAGATACTGCACCACGCGATACCCCGCCGGTTCGAAGCCGAAGACGGGATAGAACAGCGATTGGATCGTTTTATCGGTCAGCGGCCGATACCAGCCAGGATCGAGCTTGAAGAAACTCATTAGAAAATCGCTAATCGTCCGGTGCCGGCGGTAGAACCAGAAAATGGTGTCGCCCTGAAAGAAATGGGGGTTGTGCCGGAAGTAAATGATGTACTCTAGGATCGCAAACCCTCCGAAGAGCCAGATCACGCTTACCCCTCGCGCGATGGGCGCATGCGATGGAACCAGTGCGCGAACGCGGTCACGGCGATCGTGATGACTGCGGCGGAAAGGTAAGCCACCCAACGGCTCAACCACTCGGCCCGTTCGGTAACAAACCGGTCATCGAACATCATCATTGCGCCCGTCCAGGCAATAACTGCGGCCCCGACATACGAGAGCCACCAAAACCGGTTGATTAGTTCCGCAACCAGACTGCCCATCCACATGACAATAGCCATGCTCATGATGAGTCCGAACACCAGGAGCCGTAAATCGCCTCCGCTCGCCGCCGCAACACCGAGCACGTTGTCCGTGCTCATAATGAAGTCCGCCACAAGGATCGTCACAATGGCTTCCCGCATGCCCCCGGCGATCGGGACGCCTTCTTTGCTCTCCTCCTCTTCTTTCAGGAGCTTGAACGCGATCCATATCAGGAGCATGCCGCCGACAAATTGCAGACCGGTAATCTGCAGCAGCAATGCCGCAGTGGCTGTGAGAACAATTCGCAGCAGCACCGCGACGGCGCCTCCTGTGAAAATGGCGATGCGCCTCTGGCGCAACGGCAGCCGGTGCGCAGCCAGTCCAATGACCACCGCGTTATCGCCGCTTAGAACCAGGTTGATGACGACGATCCTGAAAATGGCGTAGAGAGCTATCATCACGGGTAGGAAATGATGATACGGCTGCGATTACACGTCAATGAAGAGAAATGGCCACAAAAGGCACACAAGACACAAGAGGCCGAGATAACTAGGAAGGGAATTCCTTCAAGTGCTTCGGATCGCGGTGCTCGAGCTCGTCGACCACGTCCCCCATCACATCGGCTCTTTCCCGCGAGTGAAGTTCTTTGTTCATCCGCCTTAAGGCAACACCGACGATGTCTCGATGGTGAAGCTTACTGCCGAAATCATCACTGAGTTCGAGCCAAAGCTCGTGCACGAGATCGATGTCTTCCGGCCAGAGCCGCGGGGGATGTGGCCCGAGGTTTACAAAAATGGAGGGACGATCCGGAGAGATGATTTCCAAAGAGAACGGATGACGCGGTTCGGGCGACGTTTCCCACGCCTTTCCAATGCGGCGCGCCAGCTCCTCGGAATCCATACGCGCGGATACACCGCTGACCAGGCGTGACGCTTTCAATCTCGCAGCCGTATGCACCATGGCGTCGAATGGGTTGACACCGGGCACGGTGAGAAGCTCGACAGGTTTGCCCTCTTTTTCCGCCATAGATACAACGCGCGTAAAGAGCTCCCGTTCATAATCAGTGAAGATCTGGTCCTCGCCGAGTAAGTATTCGCCCGTTCCAGCCGTAGAAACACCGCGAACCGTCATCACCACGATGTCCTGCTTTCGCACGTTGGTCTTCTGAAGGACGACCTGAAGATGTTGCATCCGGGTATAGTCGCGGACAGCCACCAGCACGCAGCCTGGCCTCACATGAATCGAATCGGTAGAGATTTCCGGCCGCATGTCGAGATTGAACTGTTCAAGGCCTTCCTTCTTGGATTTCTTTTTATGGAAGCGGCGCTCCGAAATCGTAAAGATCACGAAAAGGATTGCAGTGAAGGACACGCCAGAAATCGTCGCGATTCTCTTTGAGAAGAGATTGGCTACTGCCACAAAGAACAGCACGAGCGTCGTAACCATGAGGCCGAACGGGATCTCACGGCCCGCAATCGTTATATTGCCCGGAGTCTTGTATTCCTGATCGTGCCGTTGGAATCGAAGCACCACGACACTGAGCGCTTTCAGGAAGAAGCTCCATATGATACCGAATGCGTACGCCTCGCCCAGCAGATAGGTCTGGCCTCTGCTCAACACCACCGTAATGATCTGAAGAATCGTCATCAGATTGATGATGCGATACGTCGTGCCGAAGCGCCGGTGCGGCTTCTGAAACCACGGATCGAGCACGCCGTCCTCGGCCACTCGATTCATCACGCCGTTTGCCCCGATGATGGAAGTGTTGACCGCGCCTGACAGGATCAGTACGCCCACAATAACTACAAAAATATGAAAGGCCAGCCGCAGCAATTCCGGGCCGGCCAGATGCATCGCAAGACCGCCGAGAAGATTCTCGGCGTAATTGATTCGCACGGAATCGGGAATAATCATGGCGGCCAAGAGGATGATGCCGCCCGTCGAAATCGTGGCGTAGGTGCAGACGATATTGCCGGTGATCTTCAGGCTCTTCAGTTTGGGAAATTCGATCTCGCGATAGACCTGCGCCAGCGTTTCAAAACCGCTCATCGAAAGTACAGAGTGACCAAACGCGATAATGATCGCCGCAATCGGCACCGTCGGCCACCAGGTTCCCTTGAACCAGCCCAAACCCTCATCACTGAACCGAAGATGCGACGGAGTAGGAGGCGGTGGTATTTGCGCCGGCCCGCGCATCAGCAAAGTGATCGTGCACCAAACCAGGAAAACCACGACCATTAATGTCGTCAGCTGCATAATGCGCAGCGCTTTGCTGCTCGACTCGTGCAGGCCTTTGATGTTGTACCACCAGAAGTACAGTGTCACCACGATCGCAAAAAAAACAGCGAACTGCTCGGGCGATAACCGGAATGACAGATGCAGCAGGTCGCTCGCCTCATTCGAAAGGCGTCCCAGATACTGGCCGGCACTGACGCTGCTGATCGGGCCGGTCAAGACATAGTCGAAAAGAAGTGCGGAAACAGATAGGCGTGCGATGAAGGGTCCCATCGCATCCCGCACAACCACGTAAACGCCGCCGCGTACAAACATGCTGCTGCTCTCCATGTAAATGGAGCGGACTGTAAAGCTGAACAGCATGACCGCGATGATGTACCAGGGACCGGCGGGCCCGATGGCCTGCTCGACAATGCCGCCGATGTAATAAACGGTCGATCCCAGGTCATTCAAAACAATCGCCGCCGCTCTCCAGAACGAAATGAACGAGAGCATGACGGTGCTGGCAACGACGACTTTGGTTGTGGTGGAACGCTGGTCCGAGGAAAGGATCTCTTCTTTCATTTGGACGGAGAAGACATAGCCAAAATTTCAGAATAAACGCCAACTAGTAAAGAAGTCATAAAAAATGTCTTGTGATTTTATAAACTTATCAACGGGCCGGCATTCCCCTCCTCTGCGAGGAGGGGAATTTCCAAGGGAGCTTTGAATTTGTCCGCTCAAGAACGTTCCGCTGCCACTCGCGTGGTCGTCGCCAGCACCGTGATGCTTTCCTTTATCTCGTTCTGGCGCGGCGCCGCGATTGTCCTCAGCGACTTAGCCTCATCCGCCTTTTATGCCGGTGGTATTGCCGAGCAAGCGGTCGGCAGAAGTGCGCCGTGGTTCGTTCTTGCGGTCATGCTGTTCAGCTTTGCGGTGCGTTCGGTTTATCTGGAGAGCTGCAGCATGTACGTCCGGGGAGGCGTCTATGTCGTCGTTCGCGATGCCATGGGACCGTTTCTTGCCCGCCTGTCTGTTTCGGCTCTCATTTTTGATTACATCCTTACCGGGCCCATCAGTGCCGTCAGCGCTGGACAATATCTCGGCCGCGTCATCAATGAAATATCCGAAATGTTGCAGTCCGGCATGACGGTTCCGCCGAACGAGTTCGCGGCGGCATGCGGACTTCTGGTCACTGCGTATTTCTGGTGGAGCAATATCAAAGGCATTCACGAATCCAGTACAAAGGCGCTTCGCATCATGCAAGTCACAACCGTCATGGTCGTCGTGTTTTTCATATGGTGCGCCTTGACCCTGATGAGGAGAGGGCCGGCACAGATCCCGCCGGCGCCGGTGCCCTCGAACCTCCAGTTTGGAGAGCACGATCTTGGATGGCTGCGAGACACGCGATGGATTCAGTTTTCTGCTGTAGCGATAGTTGTTGCCTTTGGACATTCGCTGCTGGCCATGAGTGGTTTTGAGACGCTTGCCCAGGTCTATCGCGAGATTGCCGCGCCGAAGTTGCACAATCTGAAAATCACGGCAAACATTGTTTGCGGCTTTGCTCTGGTCGGCACAGGTGTGATCACTCTGATGGCGGGGATGATCATTCCCGATTCCATCCGGCCCGAATACGTCGACAATTTGTTAGGCGGCCTCGCAATGCATCTCTCAGGCCCGCCGCTGGTCCGGCTTGCGTTTCATATCTTTGTGGTCGTGGTTGGAATCCTGATTCTTTCCGGCGCCGTCAACACATCGATCATCGGCGCCAACGGCGTTTTGAACCGGTTGGCGGAGGACGGAGTGCTGGCCGCCTGGTTCCGGCGGCCGCAGCGGAAATTTGGAACCTCCTACCGGTTGATCAATGCCATTGCCATATTGCAAGTCGCCACCATCGTAGCCAGCCGCGGCAATGTCAAACTGCTCGGCGAAGCGTACGCCTTTGGCGTCGTCTGGAGTTTCTTCATGAAGGCGCTCGGCGTTCTTGTACTGCGATTCCGGCGCCATGATCAGGAATACAAGACGCCGCTCAATATCATGATGGGGGATCGCGAAATTCCCATCGGACTGTTCCTGACCACGTTTACTCTTTTCCTGGTGGCGCTGGCCAATTTGTTTTCGAAACAAATCGCGACGATTTCGGGTGTGGGATTTACGTTGCTTCTATTCGCGACATTCACGATCTCCAGCCGCCTGAACTCGAGGACGCGAAGAGAAACCAAACAGGGACTCGAGCAGTTCAACCTCGACGTACGTCCGGAGATCACGGCGGGCAGCGGGGCTATTCATGCCCGGCCGGCATGCATTCTCGTCGCGGTGCGTAATTACAACCGGATGGAGCACCTCAAGAGTGTTCTGCAGAAAACGAATCTTCGGCGCCACGACATTGTCGTCATGACCGTGCGCGCAGTTTCCACAGGTGCGGGGGAGTACGACCTCGGCGAAAATCAACTTTTCACCGATGACGAAAGAGAGCTATTCACGCGCGTAGTCGCAATGGCCGAAAAAGAGGGCAAGACCGTCGATCTGCTGGTCGTTCCCGCCGTCAATCCATTCGACGCCATGGTCCAAACCGCTGCAAGGCTTCAAGCCTCGCGCCTGGTGACTGGAGTCTCGGCGCGGATGGATTCCGACGAACTGGCGCGGCGCATTGGACACGCCTGGGAAAGACTTCCGGAGCCGCGGCATCCATTTTCGCTTGAAATCATTACACCCGACCGGCCCTCCACCTTCGTCAATCTTGGGCCGCACCCGCCGCGCTTGTGGCCGGAAGATATTGGTCGCGTGCACGATTTGTGGCTCGAATTGAGCGACAAATATGCCGGTTCGAAGCTGCATCACCGGGATGTCGTCAGCGTTGCGCTGCGCAGGATGCAACAGGAACTCGATTCGGAGAAGCGTGACGAGATCGTCAGAGACATTTTGGTGGAAATCGAACACCGGAAAGAGCCGGTCTTCACGCGGGCAAATGGAGACGATAACCTACCCAGGGCTCGGTGATGAGATATTTTGGACTGGAAGGGTTCTTTTCGATCTTCTTGCGCAGTTGATTGACGAACACCCGTAAATACTCCACCTCATCGCCATAGTCCGGCCCCCAAACCGACTGCAGCAGCTTCGTGTGTGAAATCGGAACGTTTGGGTGCGCCAGAAAGTACTGGAGAAGTTCGAATTCTTTCGGCGTCAGCCTGGTCTCGCGATTTCCCACAACCACTCGCCGTAAATTGAAATTGATCTCGACGTCGTCGAACCGGACAATTTGCATTTCCCCGGCGAGCTGAGGCGATCGCCGGAGCGCGGCACGGATCCGCGCCAGCAACTCGGGAGAACTAAAAGGCTTGGTCATGTAATCGTCGGCGCCGGCATCGAGTGCTCCGACCTTGTCGGACTCGGCATCGCGGACCGTAAGCATAATGATGGGGACTTCCGACGTTGTGCGAATCGAGCGGCACGTTTCCAGCCCATTCATGCGCGGCATATTCATGTCGAGGATCACGAGATCCGGTTTTTCATCGTGCAGTTTCTCGACGGCTTCCTCGCCGTTTCGCGCATCGGCAACCTCATAGCCCTGTGCGATCAAAGCCGTACGCAAAACCCGGCGAATTTGCGGATCGTCATCAACAACTAAAATTCTGGCTGAACTCATACGTTACGGCTTCCGGCGGCCAGCCTTAGCTAAAGGCTGGCCAGCCGCCGGAATCGTCATTACAAATTCAGTGCCGCGCTCATTGCTGCTGTGAAGAGAAATGTCACCGCCATGAGCGAGAAGAATATCGTGCGCCACCGGCAATCCCATACCCGTTCCTGCAACCTGTTGCCGCACGTTTTGGCCCCGATAGAACCTGTCGAAAACGCGGACGCGCTCGGATTCCGAAAGCGGCTCTCCCTGGTTGAATACCGAAATGACGAAGTTTTCACCAGACAATCGTGACGAGATCCGGATGGCAGATGCTCGCGGCGAATACTTCAGCGCATTGTCGACGAGTTGCCGGAGAGCGAGCTGAATCAGATCAGCGTCGATGAAAGCAGGCGGAAGACCGGGAGGAATCGAAACGTTCAAACTGCGGCCATCGCGCTGGGACTCCGTCTGTTCCAGAACATCGTGAATGAGACTTGCAACGGAGTGCCACTGCCGGTTGACCTGAATCTGACCTGCCTCGATTCGAGCGACATGAGTGGCCTCGTTGACAAGACGGTTCAGCCGCTCGGCTTCCTGGTCGACGATTGTGATCAACTCGTGCTGTTGCGCTGCGTCGGATACGTTGGAGGCGAGCAATGCCGTCGTTGCCGCCCTTATCGACGTCAGAGGTGTCTTGAATTCATGCGCCAGCCCGTCCAGCAACGTCGACTTGAATTCCTGGCTTTGCCGCGCTGCTTTGGCCCGCGTCGCAATCTCCCGGCTGTGCGCATTATCCAAGGCAATTGCTACCAGATTCAGCAGCGCCTGCAAAGCGGTCTCCGATAATTCTCCGCCTCGGATGGCCACGCTGCCGGAGACTTGCCCGGCGAGGCTGATGGGCGCAAAAAGGGTGCCGGTCTGCGCATCTTTCGGCGGCGGGGCATTCATTGCGGCTTTCTTTAGCCGGGATTCCAGTTCCGGAATGCCGTCCGAGCCTGAGCGATACACAATGTCACCGGCGCGGTCGTAAATCGCGACGGCGGGGATTTCGCAAATCCGCGCCAGTTCATCGGCAATCTGGGCGCCAATCGGCTGCTCTCCATTCATGAGCATGATGGAGCGGCTAAGCGCATAAAGCCGCTCCATCTCGATGCGGCGTGTACTTGCTTCCGCGGTGCGCCGCCTGGCCCGATTCGAAAGCTGGCCGGCGATGAGCGAGCTGATGAGAAATGCGAATAAAGCGATCCAGTTCTCCGGATCGGCTATTGCCCAAGTGCCGACGGGAGGAAGGAAAAAGTAGCTGAAACAAATCGTCGCGACAATCGAGGCAACAACCGATTCCGCAAATCCCCACGATGCGGCGATCAGGAGAATCGTTATCAGATAGGCGAACCCAACCGTGGTCGCATTGATAACCGCAATCTCTTGAAAGACCGCCGTAACGAAAACGACGGCGCCCAACGCCGCGGCCAAACTGATCTTTCGTGAAATCCTCGCCGCCATTTGTGTTTAGAATACTCCTTCAGCCGAGAAGGAGGAGCAGATGAAAGCGATTCGTGTAAGTGATTTTGGCGGACCGGACGTTCTGAAGCTTCAGAACGTTGCCGATCCCAAGCCGGATTCCGGACAGGTGCTTATCCGAGTGAAAGCCGCCGGCGTGAATCCCGTTGACACGTATATCCGCTCAGGCGCCTACGCAAGAAAGCCGAACCTGCCCTACACGCCGGGCACGGACGCGGCCGGTATCGTTGAAGCCGCCGGGCCCGGCGTAAAGCAGTTCAAGCCGGGCGACCATGTCTACACGAATGCCACGATCACCGGCGCCTGCGCGGAGCTGGCGCTGTGCGAAGAATCCCGCGTGCACCGGCTTCCCGCCAAAATTTCCTTTGCCCAGGGAGCAGCCTTGGGCGTGCCTTACGGCACCGCGTATCGCGCGCTGTTCCAGCGCGGGGGCGCCAGGCCCGGTGAAGTGTTGCTTGTTCATGGGGCGAGCGGCGGTGTCGGGATTGCCTGCGTGCAATTCGCGCGCGCCTTGGGAATGACGGTCATCGGTACGGCGGGGAGCGACAAAGGCCGCGCCCTGGTTTCGGCGCAAGGGGCTCATGATGTCGTGGATCACCGAATGGTGGACTACGAAAAGCAGGTCATGAGCATCACCGGAGGAAGCGGCGTCAATCTCATCGCGGAAATGCTGGCTAATGTCAATCTGGCGAAAGATCTCGGCATGCTCGCTCAGGGAGGACGGGTTGTGGTGATCGGCAACCGAGGCACCATCGAAATAAACCCGCGCGACGCGATGGCCCGCGAAACTGCAATATTGGGATTGATCCTCTGGGCCGCCACGGATGCCGAACTTGCCGAGATTCATTCGGCCATTGTGGCAGGTCTTGAAAATGGAACGCTCCGGCCCGTGATCCGTCAAGAACTTCCTCTGGCGGACGCGCCGCGTTCTCATCAGCTTGTTATGGAACCCGGCGCCTACGGCAAGATCGTGTTGGTACCCTGAGAGGCGGGGAGCCTGCATTCCGCACGTTTCAATGCTCAAGATTGGTCTCATTCAAAACAAAGTTTCCGAGAACGTCCCGGAAAATCTCGAAAACGCGTCGCGCCTCATCAAGCAAGCGGCGCGGCGAGGCGCCGAACTGGTTTGCCTTCCGGAAT
>Ga0209056_10006706_pt1 | contig 11893 bp, 10 predicted proteins | sample GraSoiAngelo_114_FD_185876 | JGI IMG/M metagenome (GOLD analysis project Ga0209056, IMG submission 185876) | Grasslands soil microbial communities from the Angelo Coastal Reserve, California, USA - 14_0903_13_40cm (SPAdes) (version 2) | ecosystem: Environmental > Terrestrial > Soil > Grasslands... | reverse complement strand
TGAGCCAGCCGACGACGCCGACGAAGGCACCGATGACGCCCGGGAGGAGACGATCGAGGTCCATGCGCGGGCCCGAGTCTGAGGACTCGCCACCTGCCGGGCAAGCAGTCCGGCGGGGCCCTTCCCGCGGCACGGAAAACGGCGGCGAACCTACTATCGACGCGATCCACAGGGGGGTGCGTCAGTTGGCGATCGCTGAGAAGAAGGACCTCTATACATTCCCCGGGCCGCCCGACGCTGTATCGCCCGAGTGGCCGGGAACGCCGATCGGCGCGAAGAACACGGTAACCCGCACGAAAGGTCGCACGCTCGTCCACGACAAAACGGTCGACGCCAAGCCGGGGCTCTTCAAGAGACTTCTCGCGAGTGCCTTCGAACACATCGCGACCGCCAAGGAGATGACGCACTCCCACGACGTCGTGATCCACGGGCTGCGCGTGCGCGCGATCACCAACAGCGAGCACCTCATTGGCTACTGGAAGGACAACTGGTACGCCGTCGACGAATGGCAGCGCATCACCGGCAAAAAGCCGGCGGAGACGCCCGACGTGCTCGTCGTCGCGCTCGGTCGCGTCCCATCCGAGGCCGAGGCCGCGTACTACTCGCGGCAGAACGACACGGTGATCTTCTTCAACACCAGCTACTACGGGCAGCTGAAGTCCTGGGTGCTCGGCGCGGTCGGGCGCAAGCTCGCCGTCGAGTACGGCATCCACTCGATCCACGGCGCGGTCGTGACGAAGGGTGGCAAGGGCATCCTCTACATCGCGCCGACCGGCACGGGCAAATCGACCTCCACCTACGGGGTGATGGATTTCCCGGACACCCGCTTCCACTCCGACGACTGGGTCTACGTCCGGTACGCCTACCGGACCAAGGACGGGAAGATCTTCTCGCCGGCGCGGATCCTCGAGGGCGGTGACGAGGTCGCGCGGGGGTACCAGACCTACCGCTGGCTCGAGGACCATCGCGCGAGCGACGCCACGGTCATCGGACGAGGTCTCGACGACCGCGAGGTCACGGCGAGCGCCCGCGATCTCGACATCGAGCACCCCGAGGCATACGCGTACACCAGCGAGAAGGTCTTCTACCTCCGTTCGAATCTCGTCGAGAACTTCCCGCAGGCCGCTTTCGACATGATCCGCTCCCGCCTTGAGAACGCGCCGGACGTGACTCCCGAGTTCATGCTCCAGAACAAAGCCACGATCGACGCCATCGAGCAGCAGCTCCGTCGCAAGCCGCCGTTCGACAACATGGACAATCAGGAGCTGCGCGAGACCATCGCGCGCTTCTTCGCGTTCGATAACACGCGCGCGATGCTCGACATCACCACGGTGTTCCCTAAGGAGCGCGTTTACACGAATCCAATGGAGCCCGCCCGCATCCATGCCATCTTCCTAGTCAAGCGCAACTTCGACGAGGACGTGGTCGTCGACCGGCTCTCGATCGACGAGTTCATGGCGCGACTGCTCGTCGGACTCACCCCGGCCGGGACGAAGGAGATCGTCTACAACTCCTACCGCGCCGTGGACGATAAGAGCGAGCGCGCGTGGATCGACACCATTGAGGCCAAGGGCATCGACAAGATGTGGAGCGAGTACCAGAAGGCCAAGGACAGGCCGGAAACGCTCAACGAAGAGATGGAGATGTTCCGGATGCTCTTCAAGTCCGCCGCGGCCTACGACCTCAACACCGTTTTACAAAAGGACAAGGCGATCGGGTCCAAGATGGAGGCCGTGCAAAAGACGATGAAGCTCATCGTTGCGGCGCTCGACAACACCAGGGAAGACTTCCGCTACACGATCAAGGATTACGCGGAGCTACTGAGCAGAGCGAAGTAGAGTAACGGCCGAGCGAGCCTTACTCTCCACGGCATGGATATCGATGCAGCCCTCATGGCGGGGGCGATCGCAGGCGGAATCACCGGGGGTATCGTCGCGGCCATCATTTCGCTCGGCGTCCTTCGCTCGCAACGGCATATCGGCGGGACTTCGATCGGGGCGGTCGAACACTCGAGCGAGTGGCGGGCACCGTCTGGACCGCTCGCACGGCACCTCACGCACAGCGAGCCTTCGACTCCTGAAGCCTCGGACCGGGCCATGGAGGAGTAGCGGCCTCGCGGATGGGCCCCTTCGACCGCTTCAACGATCGCGCCAAGAGAGTTCTCGCGCTCGCCCAGAACGAGGCTGTGCTCTTGAACCACAACTACATCGGGGTCGAGCATCTCCTTCTCGGCTTGATCCGCGAGGGTGAAGGTGTGGCGGCGCGGGTCCTCGACTCCCTCGGTGTAGAGCTGTCGAAGGTTCGCGCCGCCGTCGAGTTCACGGTCGGCCGCGGGGATAGCACGACCGCGCCGAGCGAGATCACGCTCTCGCCGCGCACCAAGAAGGTCATCGAGCTCGCGATCGACGAGGCGCGCAAGCTCGGTCAGAGCCACGTCGGCACGGAGCACCTGCTGCTCGGGCTCCTGCACGAGAGCGAAAGCGACGCCGCAGGTGTTCTCCAGTCGCTGGGCGTACCGATCGAGAAGGTCCGTCATCAGGTGATCGCCACGCTCGGGCAGCAAGGAGTCGGCGACACCGGATCGGCCTGGGTGGGCGGTGAAGGTCGCCCGGCCTACGCGAACACGCGATGGGCGCCGATCGGTCCGTTCGACCGTCTCGACGCAGACGCCGGTCGGATCCTGGCGCGCGCGTACTGGGAGGCCGGGAGAAGCAACTGCCGGCACATCGGGCCCGAGCAGCTTCTGCTCGCGCTTGTTGCCGACCATTCGCCGTGGATGCGACGCGTTTGGAAGGAGCTCGGCGTCGATCTCGTGAGCCTCGTTGCGCGGATCGGCGCCGCCGCGCCGCCGCACGAAGACGGGAAACCCGACAGGCTTATCTCCGTCGCGGAGTTCTCGGACGCGATCGACCGCGCTTCTTCGTTCGCAGCACAGCGCGGTAGCGCGCTCATCCGACCCGAGCATCTCTTGCTCGGGATCTTCGGCGGCGCGCCTGGGACCGCCGTCGACGCGTTGGAGGCGGCCGGCGTCACGCCGGAGCACGTGCGGGAGATCGTCGACAAGCTCAAGAGCTAGCGGGAGGGCGTGTAATGGACACGAGCTACATCGTCGTCGCGTTGATAGCCGGCCTCGCCGGCGGCCTGATCTCGGCGCTCGTCATCGTCTTCTCGCAGATGTGGATCACGCGGCCGCGCCGCTCGTCGGCGCGCTATTACTCCGTCCGCGATACCGCGCCGCAGGGCGCTCCGACTGACGCGCGGGAGAGGTTCACGCGCATCGAAGGTGGCAGAGGCCCGTTCGATCGCTTCAACGATCGGGCGAAGCGAGTGCTAGCTCTCGCGCAGGATGAAGCGATCCGCTTCAACCACAAATAGGAACCGAGCATCTCCTTCTCGGGCTGGTGCGTGAGGGCGAGGGCGTCGCGGCACGGGTGCTCGATTCCCTCGGGGTGGACCTCCGCAAAGTGCGTAAGGCGGTCGAGTTCGTCATCGGCCGCGGCGACACCGCGACCTCGCCGAGCGAGATCACGCTCTCGCCGCGCGCGAAAAAGGTCATCGAGCTCGCGGTCGACGAGGCGCGCAAGCTCGGTCACAGTCACGTCGGGACGGAGCATCTTCTGCTAGGCATCGTGCGGGAGGGAGAGGGCATCGCCTCCGGCGTGCTCGAGTCGCTCGGCGTTTCGCTCGAGAAAATCCGGCATCAGGTCATCGCGACGCTCGGCCAGCCGCATCCGGATTCCGCCGCGACGCCGCACGGAACCGGTCAGTTCGATCGCATCGACGAGCGGAGCAAGCGCGCCCTCGCGTTCGCGCAAGACGAGGCGAGGCAGATGGGGCACAGGCACATCGGCACCGAGCACGTGCTCCTCGGGCTGCTGCGCATGGTCGGGATGGCCGTGCCGGACGAGCCGCTCAAGCGCATCTTCGCTGAGCTCAACGTCACGCTCGATCAGGTTCGCGCGGGCGTGGCCAAGATCGTCCCGCCCGCGGCGGCGCCGACCGGGGCCGGCGAGCTGACGCTCACGCCGCGGACGATGAGCGTCATCGAGATCGCCATCGGTCAAGCGGACGCGCGCAAGGGGACGTTCGTTCAACCCGAGCACCTTCTGCTCGCGATCGCGGCGGAAGGCCAGGGCGTCGCGTGGCAGGTCCTCACCTCGCTCGGGGTGACCGCCGAGCGCGTGCGCGCGGCCGTCGATCGCCCGGGAGAGTCCGCCGCGTAGCGTAGATACGGTCCTGGTTGCCGGACGCGCTCAGAGCGGGCAGACTGATGGAATCAGCACCGGCACGTATGGGACCGACAGCGGTGGCACGCACTGGGGAGCGATGGTTTTCGCCGGGACGATCGGACTCATGCTCCTCATCGTGGCGTTGACTCGGGGTGGAGAAACGCCCGCAGCCCGGCCGGCCCCGACCGCTCAGGCTTCGATCGCACCGTCTGTTTCGTCTGTCGCTCCGCCCAAGCCCAGCGAGCTGGACAGCGTCTGGGTCTCGCAAAGCCCGTCGCCAACGATCGCCATCGGAGGGGATGCCACGATCAGCTTCGCGTTCCGCAATACCGGCCAGGTCCCGTGGGTCCGCGGCACCGCCTCGGAGGCGCGGCTCGGCTATGTCGGAAACAACTCGCAGTTCGATCCCCGCATGGCGATCGACTGGCCCAACCCGCAGCGGCCGGCGGCGCAGACCGAAGCGGTCGTCGCGCCAGGGCAGCCCGCAACGTTCACGTTCAAAGTCCGGGGAGTCGTGGCGGGCACGTTCCGCATAGACGTGCGGCCGGTCGTCGATGGTGTCGCGTGGCTTCCTGATCAGGGCGTGTACGTGGAGGTCACCGTCCGCTAGGGATCCGTTCCGCGGCTCGCGCGCTAGTAACAGGCGATGGTCCGCCTCGTCGCGGCCGCCGGTGCGGTCACGCTCCTGCTCATGACAAGCTGCGCGCCCGCAGGTCCGGCCGTGCCACCCGCGAGCGCGACGCCCGGCCCGGCGGCGGCCAAGGCGACGGAGCCGTGCGCCAGCGGCGGGCTTGCGGTGAGCCCCCTTCAGACGGCGCCTCCCACCACAGCGCCGACCGCCACCACGCCAGCTCCGACGACGGCGCCGCCCGCGACCCCCGCAACGCCGCCCTCGCCCACGCCCACGTTACGTCCCGCGCCAACGACCGACCGCGTCGGCTTCCCCGAGGACTACCAGACCAAATTCAGATTCGGCTACGCCTATGACCGGCGTGACGCCAAGAGCGTCAGCTACATCTGCTTCAACGACGTGGCCGCTGCGGTGAAGCAGGGGCAGCCGTTTCCGCGCGGAAGCGTGATCGTCTTCGAATCATGGCGCCCGCGCGAAGACGCCCAGGGCAACCTCAGCTACGACGCGAACGGCCACATGATCCGCCAGTCATTGAACGCCATCTTCGTCGCGCGAAAGGAAGAGGGCTTCGGCGAGGCCTATCAGGCCTTCCGCACCGGCGAGTGGGAGTACGTCGCGTACCGGCCGGACAGGAGCTACCAGACCACGCCCCAGATGTCAGGCAATTGCGCCGCCTGCCACTCCGCCGGATCGAACAAGGACCGCGACTGGACCTTCCGCTCGTGGGAGCTGCCCTTCACGACGCAGTGGGCACAGGCGCCATTACCCGCCGCGAACGAAGTCAGCCTCAACCGCATGGCCTTCTTCCCGGCCGCGCTGACGGTGAAGACCGGCACGACGGTGAAGTGGACCAACAGCCAGGTCGACAAGATCGACCACACCGTGACCGCGAACGACAACTCATTCAGCTCGACGACCCTGAAGCCAGGCGAAACATTCTCCACGACCCTCACTAAGGCCGGGATCTACATGTACTTCTGCTCGCTCCATCCCGATCAGATGCGCGCACGGGTCGAGGTGAAGGACTAGCGCGCTCGCGGGCTGGGCGAGGTGCTAGCGGCGGGCTCCGGTAATGGTCGGCGCGCCGAGCGCCTCCGACACCTTCTGCGCGTCCTTGGACCCGATGACGACTCGCGTGTTCGTCGCGACGTAGGTGAAATCTATGTTCACCTTCGCGTCGGAAACCGCCCGGAAGATGCGAGCCACCTCGCCAGGCTTGTCCTGAGCTTGTGCGACGACCACAGGCTCCTGCGCCCGCACTTTGAAACCAGTCTTCTCGAGCGCGCGCTTCGCGTTGCCAGCATCCTGCTCGGTCTTGAACAGGGCGTGGAAGATCCCTTCCCCGCCACAGTTGATCGTTGCGCCGCCTTCGATGTTGATGCGCTCGGCGGCGATGATCTCGGCCGCCTTGGCAAGCGTCCCTGGCTTGTCCTCGAGGACGATCGTGAGGTCGTACTCAGTCGTACTCATTAACCCTCCTCTTACGCGATGAGCTGCGGGTACGTCGTCTCGCCCAGCCCGCGAAGTGGGCACCATGCCACTGCAGGCCGCTCGAGTAAAGAGAGCGTGTGCATGTTCGCTTGCTCGTCCAGCGGATTGGTCAGCGAACGCTGATGTCTGTCTGACCCTCGAGCACGGAGGCGAGGCGCGCGCGGGCCGCGGCCGCATCGACCGCACGCACGAGCACGGTGAGGGCATGCGTCGCGACCGTCGGGAGCTGCGCGCTGCGATCCGCGAGCACTACGCGCAGGTGGAAGAGGAAGGCCGCCGCGCTCACGGTGGCGTCGACCGTGAAATGCCAGATGTCGTGCCATGTCGCGAGGGGGAAGCTCCCTGCGAGCGTCGCGTTGAGAAGGCGGTAGAGGGCCGCGGATCCGAAAACGAGGACGCCGAGCACACCGCCGAGGATCGCCAGGTAGAGGTACCCGCGTCGCGGGAGCGAACGGCGGTCGTCGTCGCTGAGCCGCCGCTGCGCCTGCCACCATGAGAACGCCCACGCGGGCAGACCGATGAGGACGAGCGAGACATATCCCGCGGTCTCGCCATTGCCGTGCGTGTTCATCCCGAGGAGCTGGCTGCCGAACACTCCGATCGCCCCGGCGACGCCGATCGCCAGCATGCCCAGGCCGATGGCGGCGATCAGATAGGTGTAGAGGCGGCGGAGGGTAGCTGCCCGCTCGACTTCGGACTCGCGTGCGGCTTCGGCCTGAACGACGCGCCGGTAGAAGAGCCAGATCGTGCCGAACACGACGAACGTGACCACCGGGGTCCCAAGGTCGTGTTGAAGATTTCGGAACTGCTCACGTTCCGGTGTGCCAAGAAGGCGCTCGACGATGTTGGAGAGCGCGATGGTTGCACTCACGAGCACCGCGACCGCGGAGACGAGCACCACCAGGTAGATCGCGAGCTTGCGGACCACCGATCCGCGCTCGACCTCGCCGTCCGCCGTCATCGGGCGGAGGCCGCGCTGCAGTGGGATCCATGTGCTGAGCCACAGTGCGAGTCCGGCAATGAGCGCGGGCACGGCGCCGATGAGCTGGAAGCGTAGGAAGTCGTCGCGGTTCGGCGTCGGCGGCACGACCACGCCCGGCGGCGGAGCGAACGGCCTGCCGGTGAACCCTGAAATGGGAGCGATCTCATCGGCGACCCGAGTCCAGATGCCGCCGAGCGTCGAGACAGTCGTGAACGCGGCCCAGAACAGGCCGACCACGACCAGCGCGTACATCGCGAGATGCCGCAGGTGCGCCGAGGTGCCCGCAACCGGCGCGATGCGCCGGTCATGGTTCGAGAGCCACACGTGGTACGCGAGCGCCGCCGCCGCAGTGACCGCCATCGCGCCGGCACCCACCGCGCGAGCTGGCCACTCCGGTTCGAGACCGAATGCGCCGGGACCGAACTGCGAGAAGTCACCGATGTACGCCCCCTGAAGGACGAGCCGGAGGGCGCGTTGGCCGTAGCCGAACACGAGGAGCGCGGTGACGAGGACGACCAGGTGTACGTAGAAGCTGCGGAACGACGCCGCACGCTCCTCGATCGAGCGCTGCGCCGCCCGCTGGGCCATGCCGAAGTGAATGAGCCAAGCAGGCAAGCCGACGACGAGCAGCGCGATAGCGAGGCTCGCCTGCTCGCGATAGAGGTTAGTAGGGCGGTTGAACTCGTTGAAGACGAACGGCAGGCCGGTGAAGCCGCCGGACGGAGCGTTCAGCGCGATCTCGGCGCCGACGCGCAGAAGGTTCGCGACGGCGAGGACGACCATGTGGATCGCGACGAGCGCGACCAGATAGAAGTACGCGCGCTGGACGGCAGGGATCGGCCTCACGTTCTGCACGACCGTCGGCACGGGAACAACAGCGTCCACGGTCGAATCATGACGCGCGTTTTTCGAGACTCAATGTCGGCGAGCAGACACTCGGGCGACCCGAGCGGAGAGCCTTCGACGCATCCGGACCGGCGCCCAGACCGTATGCGGGTGTAGAGTCGCATCCGGTCCGTCGGCCGCGGGGGAGGCCCGTCGCGCGTGGGGGCCGGCGGCGTGAGGGGGAGGCCATGATCCCGGCGTCCTTCGAGTACCACGTCGCGAAAGACATCGCGCACGCGATCCAGCTGCTCGCGAGCTCGGGCGGAGAGGCCAAGGTGCTCGCCGGCGGGCAGAGCCTCATCCCGCTCATGAAGTTCAGGCTCGCGCAGCCCGTTGCTCTCGTGGACATCAATCGCATCGCGGGACTCGGGGGCATCCGCGAGAACGGCGAGCTTCAGATCGGCGCACTCATCCGGGAGGCGGACCTCGAGAAGAACCCGATCATCCGGCAGCGTTATCCGATCATCACGGATACCGCAGCCGTGATCGCCGATCCGCTCGTAAGAAACATGGCGACCATCGGCGGCAATCTCGCGCACGCCGATCCCGCGAACGACCACCCCGCGACGATGCTCGCGCTCCGTGCCTCGGTCGTCGCTCAGGGCAGCAAGGGTGAGCGCGTCATTCCGATCGACGACTTCTTCCTCGACACGTTCACGACGGCGCTCCGGCCGGACGAGATCCTCATCGAGATCCGGATTCCGAAGCCCGCGGCGAGAAGCGGAGGGGCGTATCTCAAGCTCGAGCGGAAGGTCGGCGACTTCGCGATCGTCGGCGTCGCCGCAATGGTCCGGCTCGACGAGAGCGGGAAGATCGCGGCAGCGAGCATCGGGCTAACGAACGTCGGGCTGACGGCGATCCGCGCTCGAAACGCGGAGGAGACGCTGCGCGGCCAGGTCCCGGACGACAAGGTGCTCGCGGCCGCCGGCGCGGCCGCCGCATCCGCGGCGCAGCCCGTCTCGGATCTGCGCGGCCCGGCCGACTACAAACGCGACGTCGTACGTGTGTTGACGCAGCGTGCCATCCGCAAGGCGGTCGCGCGCGCGAAAGGGGGCAACTAACCATGGCCGTTGAGACTGCGCCAACCGCTACGACCACCGGGCCGAAGCTTCGCCGGATCCGCGTGACGGTGAACGGGGCCGCCCACGACGTCGACGTCGAGCCGCGAACGCTGCTCGTTCACTTCCTACGCGAGAACCTCGGGATGACCGGGACCCACATCGGCTGCGACACCACCAGCTGCGGCGCCTGCACCGTCCTTCTCAACGGCCGCGCGGTGAAGTCCTGCACGCTGTTCGCGGTGCAGACGGATCAGTCGAGCATCGCCACCGTCGAGGGACTCGAGAAGGATGGGAAGCTCCATCCGATCCAGGAGGGCTTCCATCAGGAGCACGGCCTGCAGTGCGGGTTCTGCACGCCGGGAATGATGATGACCGCGGTCGGGTTCCTCGCCACGAACCCCGCGCCGACCGAGCTGCAGATCCGCGAGGCGATCTCCGGGAACCTCTGCCGCTGCACCGGTTACGTGAACATCGTGAAGTCCATCGACTACGCGGCGCGCAAGATGCGCGAGACCGCCGAAGGGAAGGCCTAACGTGGCTATCGAGATCGGCGGCATCGGGCAAAGCGTCAAGCGCAAGGAAGACGCGCGCTTCATCCGCGGCAAGGGCAAGTACGTCGACGACGTGAAGCTCCCCGGGATGCTCTACCTCGACATCGCGCGAAGCCCGTACGCACATGCGCGCATCAAGAGCATCGACACCTCCAAGGCGCTCAAGATCCCGGGCGTCGCAGCCGTCATCACGGGCAAGGACCTCGTGCCGCTCAACCTCCACTGGATGCCGACGCTCATGTCGGACAAGCAGATGGTCCTGCCGACGGACACGGTGCTCTACCAGGCACAGGAGGTCGCGGCGGTGGTCGCGACCGAGCGATACATCGCGGCGGACGGCGTCGCGGCGATCGAGGTCGACTACGAGCCGCTGCCAGTGGTCGTCGACCCGATCAAAGCGCTCGAGCCCGGTGCGCCGGTGCTGCGCGAGGACCGCGAACAGAAGAACAACCACATCTGGCACTGGGAGGTCGGCGACAAGGCCGGGACCGACAAGGCTTTCCGCGAGGCGGAGGTCGTCGTCAAGCAGGACCTCTACATCCCGCGCATCCACGTCTCGTCCATCGAGACGTGCGGCATCGTGGCGAGCTTCGACAAGGTCGAGGGCAAGCTCACGGTGTGGATGACCACGCAGGCGCCGCACGCGATCCGAACGGTTGTCGCGCTCGTCGCCGGCCACCTCGGGCTCGCCGAGCACAAGATCCGCATCATCTCACCGGACATTGGCGGCGGCTTCGGCGGGAAGGTACCGGTGTACCCGGGCTACGTCCTCGCGATCGGTGCGTCGGTCCTGACGGGAGCGCCGGTGAAGTGGATCGAGGACCGCTCCGAGAACATCCAGGCCGACTCGTTCGCGCGCGACTACCACATCAGCGCCGAGCTTGCGGCGAAGAAGGACGGCACGATGCAGGCGCTCCGCGTCAAGACGATCGCCGATCACGGCGCGTTCGACGCGGCGGCGAACCCGTCGAAGTACCCGGCGGGCCTGTTCCACATCATCACCGGCTCGTACCCGTTCCAGAAATCGTTCGTCGAGGTCGACGGCGCGTACACCAACAAGCCGCCGGGCGGCATCGCGTACCGCTGCTCCTTCCGCGTCACTGAGGCTGCGTTCACGATCGAGCGCCTCGTCGACGTGCTCGCGCTCGAGCTGAAGAAGGATCCGGCCGCGCTGCGGATGCAGAACTTCATCAAGCCGGAGGCGTTTCCTTACAAGTCCGCGCTGGGTTGGGAGTACGACTCGGGCGACTACGGCCGCGCGCTCAAGCTCGCGATGGACAAGATCGGCTACGCCGAACTGCGAAAAGAGCAGGCCGAGAAGCGCAAAAAGGGCGAGCTCATGGGCATTGGCATCTCGAGCTTCACGGAGATCGTCGGCGCCGGCCCGTCGAAGCAGTTCGACATCCTCGGCATCAAGATGTTCGACTCCTGCGAGATCCGCGTGCACCCGACCGGCAAGGCGATGGTGCGGCTGGGCGTGAAGTCGCAGGGCCAGGGTCACGAGACCACGTTCGCGCAGATCGTCGCCGAGGAGCTCGGGCTCCCGGTCGGCGACATCGCGGTCGAGGAAGGCGACACCGACACCGCGCCATACGGCCTCGGCACGTACGCCAGCCGCAGCACGCCCGTCGCTGGCGGCGCGACAGCGATCGCGGCTCGCAAGATCCGCGAGAAGGCGAGGCTCATCGCGGCGCACCTCCTCGAGGCGAACCCGGACGACATCGAATGGAAGGACTACAAGTTCCAGGTCAAGGGCGTCCCGGCGAAGACGAAGACCATGCAGGAAGTGGCGTTCGCCGCGTACACGAATCACCCGCAGGGCATGGAGGCGGGCCTCGAGGCGGTCGACTACTACGATCCGCCGAACCTCACGTTCCCTTTCGGTTCGTACATCTGTGTGGTGGACATCGACCGCGGGACCGGCGAGGTGAAGATCCGCCGCTTCGTCGCGGTGGACGACTGCGGAACGATCATCAACCCGATGATCGTCGAGGGGCAGATCCACGGCGGTCTCACGATGGGCCTCGCGCCTGCGCTCTACGAGCAGATCACGTACGACGAGC
>Ga0209056_10006705_pt1 | contig 11893 bp, 10 predicted proteins | sample GraSoiAngelo_114_FD_185876 | JGI IMG/M metagenome (GOLD analysis project Ga0209056, IMG submission 185876) | Grasslands soil microbial communities from the Angelo Coastal Reserve, California, USA - 14_0903_13_40cm (SPAdes) (version 2) | ecosystem: Environmental > Terrestrial > Soil > Grasslands... | reverse complement strand
ACCACCAGGCGATCCGCACGCTGCGGCGGAGGTGCTGCCGGTGCTGCCACAGTACGCGTGCGACCTCCAGGAGCGTGGCGTCCCCCGTGGCGTTGTCGCCGATGCCTTGATGCCATGAGTCAATGTGGCCGTGCAGCAGCACGAACTTCTCGGGCTCCACCGTGCCGCGGATTTCCGCCACCAGCACGGGGATCGGACGCCAGCCCTCGTCAAGTTTGGTCGCGTACCGGACTTTCACCGCCCCGGCCTCCGCCAGCGCGCGCAGCCAGGCCCCCTCGGCGTTGTTCACGGCAAGGACGGGAATCGTCGGCTTGCGCCCGATCGAATCGAGGTCGGGCGACCCCCAGATCGTGGTGCAGATGCCTTCGTGGATGCGCTCCCCCGGGCTGATAAACACTGCCGCCTGCGCGCCACGGTCCTGCAGCGCCGCCACCTTACCGGGTGAGGGGTATCCTTCGGTCAGCACCACGCGGCCGGCAACATCCGCCGCCAGCTCCACCCGGGCGAAGATGGCGGTGATGGCGCCGGCCTGCCCGGTCGGCACGTAGATGAGATTCCCCCGCTTGTAGCGGCCGTCCGTGGACAGCGACATGGACGGTGTCTTGGCCGTCAGCACCCGGGGGTCCGGGGCCACCACCTCCAGCCTGGCCCGGCGGGGCAGGCTGATCAGCAGTTCGGGCTCGTGCAGAGTGTGGGGCACGCCCGCCTTGGCCAGTTGCTTGATGATGTAATCAACCCCGCGGCGTTCTGCCTTGCTCCCCGAGTCTCGCACGAGACCATTGAAGCGTTCTACCAGCGCCCACGGCGCATCCAGCGAAACGGCCGCGGTCACCTCCTGCTCGCGTGGATCCCTCCACGTCGCCGTCCAGCTCACGGGAAGATCCTCCCTTCACCTACCTGATTCACTCCGGCGAGAGATGCTCGAAGCGGGTCCCGCCCTTCATCACCAGGCGGGGGCGGCGTAGTGATTCAATCTCACGCAGCGGGTCGCCGTCCACCGCCAGGACGTCGGCCAGCTTGCCCGGTTCCAGCGTCCCCACGCGGTCACCGACGGCGCAGGCCTCCGCCGCCCAGGCCGTCCCCGCGCGCAGCGCGTCCAGCGGAGGCACCCCGAAGCGCACCAGCGTCGCGATCTCAAACCACAACAGTCCGTGCATGCTGTCGGTCCCCACCGCGTACCGCACGCCGGAGGGCAGGATCTGGCGAAAGCGCGCCTCCTCCTGTTCCCGCAATGCGGTGACCTTGGTCCAGATGGCCGGGTTGTGACGGTCGGTCTTCTCGATGCCGTCGGGGTGGTACAGAATCGCGAAGGTGCACACCAGGAAGCGGCCCAGGTGCTTCATCAGCTCCACGTCGTCGGGAGTCAGGAGCGCGCCGTGCTCGATAGTATCCACGCCCTCTTCCAGCGCGACGCGCACCCCCGGCCCGCCGTGCGCGTGAGCGGCCACCTTCCGTCCGGCGCGGTGCGCCTCTTCGCACGCCGCACGGATCTCATCGCGGGTGTACGTGTAGGCCTCCAGGGACGCGCCCACGCTGCTGACGCCACCGGTGATGAAGAGCTTGATCCAGTCCGCCCCGGCCGCAATGTTCTGGCGCACGCGCTGGCGTACCCCGTCGATCCCATCAGTGGTGGTGAGCGCGCGCCCGTGGCCGTGCGCGCTGGTGAGGTGAATCCCACAGCACAGCAGCCGCGGCCCCGGCAGCACGCCACCGTCGATGGCCCGGCGCATCTCAATGTCCAGGTGGTGTTCCTCACCCATCACCCGGGCGGTGGTGACGCCGGACAGCAGTTCCCGCCGCATGTTGCCCGCGGCGCGAAATCCACTCACCAGCGGCGGCTGGCGCATCTGTCCGGTCTGGTCGCCGAGACCTGGGACGATCGAGCAGTGAGTGTGGGCATTGACGAGCCCCGGCAGCACGGTGCCGCCGGTTTCGAGAATTTCTCTCCCGGCCGGAAGCCGCAGCGCGGAGATCTTGCCGACCTGCGTGATGCGCCCGCCGTCCACCACCACCGCGCCGTCGGGAATGGGATCGGCGCGGGTGCCGTCGATAACCTGATCCCCGTGGAGCACCACCGTGGTGCTCATGCGCACCTCCTCATGTGCCTCAGGCGGCAATCGCCGGCCGGCGCTGATGCCATTCGGTGACCTGCTGATACGCGTGCGCAACCTGCAGCACCATGCCGTCTGCGAACGGACGGCCCACGATCTCCAGGCCGATGGGCAGCGCGTCGGTGCTGAAGCCGCACGGGACTGAGAGCGCGGGAAGGCCTGTCAGGTTGAACGGACCGGTCCGACGGACGTATGGTGTGAAGTCTCGGCCGGGAGTCTCCTCGCTGAATGGATGCGCGGGTCCAGGCGATGCCGGCAGGACCAGGACGTCCACGCTCTCAAACACCCGGATCAGTCGATCGCCGAAGACCCGCCGGTAGCGCATCGCCTGCAGGTAGTCGACTGCCGGAATGAGCGCGCCCATCTTCAGGCGGTCGCGCACCGCCTGAGAGTACCCTTCTGGGTGCTGCGCGAGCCACTGCCGGTGATAGGATGCCGCCTCGACAGCAAGCACGGTGAGCAGCGCCACCACCGCCTGTTCTAGCGGCGGTACCTCGACGTCCCGGACCTCCATCCGCAAACTCTTCAACGTCTCCACCGCCTCCAGTGCCGCCCGCTGCACGTCGGGGTGCACCCCGTCGAACTCGCGGTGCACGACGCCCACGCGCAGACCCCGGACCGGACGCAGCATGATCTGCGCATAGTCATCGGGGGACCGGGCTACGGACGTGGGGTCGCCTGGATCGTGACCGGCGATCGTCCCGAGCACAATCCCCGCGTCGGCGGCGGTACGGGTCAAGGGCCCTACGTGGTCAGCGGTCCAGCTCAGCGCCGCCACGCCGCGCCGACTGACCAAGCCGTACGTCGGTTTCAGTCCGACCACGCCGCAGTACGAAGCCGGCAAACGGATCGACCCGCCGGTGTCGGTACCGATCGAGAAATATGCCTGGCCGGCGGACACCGAGGCGGCGGATCCGGTGCTGGATCCTGCGGTCGACCGGTCGAGGTTCCAGGGGTTGCGGGTAGGACCAAACTCCGGGTGCGTCTCCCCGTAGGCGAACTCCAGCATGTTGTTCTTGCCTAGCAGTACCGCACCCGTGTCGAGTAAGCGTTGCGCAACCGTCGCCGTTGTCGTAGACACATAGCGGTCCTTCAGCACCCCGGACGCGCACGTCATCGGCAGCCCTTCGACATCAAAGATGTCTTTCAGGCTGAACGGGATGCCGCAGAGGAGATGCGCCGACTCTCGTCGCACAAAGCGCGTCTCGGCGGCCCGCGCGCGCTGCAGCGCCAGGTCGGCGGTGACCAGGATGTACGCGTTCAGCCGGCCGTCCATGCGCTCGATCCGGGCCAGCGCAGCACGCGTGGCTTCGACGGGTGAGACGTCTCTGCGCCGGTAGGCGGCCGCGAGCTCGCCGATGCTTGCAAAACTCAGCTCATCGCTGGCCACGGTGCACCTCCGGGGGTGCTACGGTGGCAGCCGGCTCGACCTCCTGGGGGACCGGCAGCGCCCGGGCGGCCTTCAAGAGCCCGGTGAGTGTCTGCGCGTAGCTCTCGGCCTCGCGCTCCGTGAGGTCGAGGCCCACCAGCCGGGCAGCGCCGATCAGATCCGACCCCCGCACCGTGTCTGTCATGCCGTCTCACCTCAATCGCGACATAGTTGCGCTGTTCAGTGCGCGGCCACCGGAGGTTGGCCGGCGTACCGTGCGTCCAAGAGAAAGCAGGCGGCCTGATGCTCATCCCCGGCAGGATAGAACGGCGGCTCCCGCTCCCGGCACACCGGCATGGCAAACGGGCAGCGGGGGTGGAAGCGGCAGCCCACAGGCGGGTGCATGGGGCTGGGGACTTCGCCGGACAGCGGTACCGGTTCGGCCCGCTGCCGCGGATCGGGTTGGGGAATCGCCGCCAGGAGCGCTTGGGTGTAGGGGTGGCGGGGGTTCGTGAACAGGTCGGCGGTCGGGGCCTCTTCCACAATGCGGCCCAGGTACATGACGGCCACGCGATCGCTGAGATGGCGGACGACGCCCAGGTCGTGCGAGATGAAGATGAAAGCCAATCCATACTCCCGCTGCAGATGCACCAGCAGGTTAAGGATTTGCGCCTGCACAGACAGGTCAAGGCTGCTGATGGGTTCGTCAGCAATGATGAGCTCTGGCTCGAGCGCCAGCGCCGCGGCGATCCCGACGCGCTGACGCTGACCCCCGCTGAGCTCATGGGGATAGGCATACGCGGCGTGCGGCGGCAGTCCCACCCGGACCAGCAACTCCACGGCGCGGCGCTGCCGCTGGGTTCGCGTCCCTTCTCCATAGATATCGAGCGGCTCCCGGAGAATCCCCCCGACGGTCATCCTGGGATTCAGGGAAGCATTCGGATCTTGAAAAATCATCTGCACATGCCGCCGCAACTCACGCAACCGGCCTCGGCTCGCATGCGTGATGTCCTCTCCCCGGTACATGATCTCCCCGGCCGTCGGCTCTACCAGCCGGAGGATGCACCGGCCCAGCGTCGACTTCCCGCACCCCGACTCACCAACCAGGGCCACCGTCTCGCCGCGGCGGACCGCCAGGGAGACATCGTCCACCGCATGCACCACACCCCGCCCCGCGCCCGCCCACCATGGGACCGGCGCTGGAAAGTGCTTGGTCAAATGGCGGACCACCAGCAGCGGGTCAGTCATCGTCGGTACAGGAGACAGGCTGCGTCGTGGCCCGGGGTCACCGGGATGCGGCTGGGGTGCTGCACCGGACAGTCCTCGAACGCCATCCGGCAGCGCGGGTGAAAACGGCAGCCTGACGGATAGGCCGCAGGATCGGGCACCAGGCCCTCGATCGCCGGCAGGGCTCCACGCTCCCCGCCACGTGATGGTAGGGAGCCCAGGAGGGCCTGCGTGTAGGGATGCTTGGGCTCGGCAAAGATCTCCCCAACGTCCCCCGACTCTACGATCTCCCCCGCGTACATCACGACCACGCGGTGGCACAACTGCGCCACCACGGCGAAGTCGTGCGTGATGAGCAGGATTCCGGTCTGGCGGTGCTCGGTATTGAGCTGGCGCAGCAGCCGGAGGATCTGCGCCTGAATGGTCACATCCAGCGCGGTCGTCGGTTCATCGGCGATCAGCACCTGCGGCGTGCACGCGATGGCAATGGCGATCAGCATGCGCTGGCGCATCCCCCCGCTGAACTCATGCGGGTAGGAGTCCAACCGCCGCGCCGGCGACGGAATGCCGACCTCCTGGAGCAGCCGCACGGCCTCCGCGCGCGCGTCCGGGCGGCTCATGTCGCGGTGCTCCCGCAGCACCTCGACCAGTTGCTCGCCGACCGTCAGTACCGGGTTGAGTGAGGTCATCGGATCCTGGAAGATCATGGCGATGCGGCCGCCGCGAATCTGCCGCATCTCCTCATCGGATTTGGTCAGCAGGTTGTCCCCGTCCAGCCGGACGGCGCCGCCGGTGATCCGGGCGGTCGGCGGAAGCAGCCGCATGATGGAAAATCCCGTCGTGGACTTGCCGCACCCACTCTCCCCCACCAGCCCCAGGACCTCGCCCGGCCGCAGGGTGAAGGACACGCGGTCGACGACCCGGGCCACGCGGGGACCGGACCGGAATTCAGTGGTGAGATCGCTGACCTCCAGCAGCCGACTCACCGCAGTGCTCCTCTGGGGTCGAGGACGTCCCGCAGCCCGTCGGCCACCAGGTTGAAACTGAGCACGGCGAGCACGATCGCCAGCCCGGGGAAGATGACCACCCACGGCGCGTCGCGCATGATGTCCCTTCCGTCGGCCAGCATCAATCCCAGCGACGGATGAGGCGGTTGGGTCCCCAGGCCGATGAAGCTCAACGCCGCCTCGATCAGGATGGCGATCCCCATCAGCACGGATGCCTGAATGAGCACAGGATCCATCGCGTTGGGAACCACGTGCCGCGCCATCAGCCGCAGCGGCGACGCGCCGCGCGAGCGTGCCCCTTCCACAAACGGCTCGGCCCGCACCGCCAGTGTGCTGGCCCGCATGGTACGCGCAATGATCGGCAGATACACCACGGCGATGACAACAATCAGAACGCCGGTGCTCGCACCGACCACACCGGCAAACGACACCGTCAGGAGGATCGCGGGAAATGCCATCAACGCATCCATCGGCCGCATGATGACGTGGTCGGTGATCCCGCCGACGAACCCGGCGACCAGGCCCAGCGGCGTCCCAAAGAGCAGCGCCAGCCCGACCGAACCGGCGGCCACGAGCAGAGATGTCCGATAGCCGAAGAGGACGCGGCTGAACACGTCCCGGCCGAAGTTGTCAGCGCCAAACGGGTGCGCCAGGCCGGGCCGGGCAAACGGGGCATTGAAGTCCATGGCCGTCGGGTCGGCCGTCGCGACCAGCGGGGCGAAGGCGGCCAGCGCCACGAGCACCGCACCCAGCGTCAGTCCCGCCGAAGCCATTCGACTGCGACGGAGGATCTCCCCGATGCGCAGCACTCTGGGATAGTACGCCGCAGCCTCAGTGCTGGCCATGGGCTAACCTACGCGGATCCTCGGGTTAAGCGCCCCGTACACGAGATCGGTGGCGATGTTCACCACGACGAACAGCAGGCCGATGAGGAGCGCGGTCGCCTGGACCACAGGGTAGTTGCGCTCCAGCGTGGCTGTCACCGTCAGGCTGCCCAGGCCCGGCAGGTCAAACACCTGCTCCACGATCACGGCGCCGCCCAGCAGGTAGCCGGACTGCAGGCCGAGCAGGGTGATGATCGGGATTGCCGCATTGCGGAGGGCATGGCGGTACACGACGACCCGGTTGCGCAACCCTTTCGCCCGCGCGAACTTGATGTACTCCCGGCTGAGGACGTCCAGCATGCTGGCACGCGTCATCCGCACCAGGACAGCCGCCAGGCCGGCGGCGAGCGTTAGTGACGGCAACGCCATCGACCGGAGGTTTCCGACCAGGTTTTGCGTCAGGGGCATGAAGCCGGACGACGGCAGCACGCCCAGACCCAAAGCCACGAACAGGATCAGCATGATCGCGAGCCAGAAATCGGGAATCGAGATGCCGGCCAGCCCCAGCAGCATCGCCGCCCGGTCGGCCGCGCCCCCGCGCCGCACCGCCGCGGCCACGCCCAGCGGGATGGCGGTGCACAGCGACACGAGCATCGACAGCGCGGCCAGCTCCAGGGTCACCGGCAGCCGCTGCCGCAGCAGCACGGCCACCGGGATATGGCTGCGGTAATCCTGCCCCAGGTCACCTGACAGGAAGTTCCCGACCCAGTGCAAATACTGCCGGTGCCAGGGCAGATCCAGGCCCAGATCGCGGTGCACGGCCGCCAGGCCCTCGGGGGTCGCGCGGAGGCCTAAGATCACCTGGGCGGGATCTCCCGGGACCAGGCGCAGCAGGAGGAAGACCACCACCGACATCCCGACCAGCACCGGGATGGTCAGCAGGATTCTTCGCGCAAAAAACCTGACGAGACCCATCGCGTTATGCGGCGCGGGCTAGGCGTACCAGGCGTCCTCCATCCGCAGTTCCAGGCTGGGCAATGTGGCCACACCTTCCACGTTGGACTGCGTCCAGTACGTGCGGAGGAAGTTGACCTGAAAGACCACCGGCGCTCCCAGCGCCGTGAGGCGAACGACTTCGGCATACGCTTTCTTGCGCTCGACCGGATCGACGGTGAAGCGGAATTTCTCAAGCGCGCGATCGAGCTGCTCATCCTTATAGCCCGCGAAGTTCCAGGGCGACTGCGAGTGGCCTAGCGGGAAGTAACAGTGCTCGGGATCCAGCGTGGCGCTCCAGTAGGTGCTGGTGAAGTCGTACCGCTTGGTGGCCAGCTCTTCAAACCAGCGCGCAGACTCAAACGAGCGTACCTCGATGTCGATGCCGGCCTGTTTTGTCATCTGCTGGATGAGCTGGCCGACCTGCACCTGGGTGGGCACCTGCGGCTGGGCCGCGAAGATGGCTTTGAGTCCCTGGGGGTAGCCGGCCTTGGCCAGCAGTGCCTTCGCCTTCGCCACGTTGGGGGCGCCCTCGTAGGGATCGACACCGCTGTACAACGGATTGGTCGGTGCGAGCGCCTCCGCCGACGGCATCGCCTGCCCGAACCAGACCAGCCGGGCGATCGCCTTGCGGTCCAGGGCCCACGACAAGGCCTGACGCACTTCCACCTTGTCGAAGGGCGGCTTCGTGCAGTTGATCAGAAAGAGATCAGGGAAGAAGGCACCGTTGGGGTTCGCCTTGATCGCGCCTGCTTTCTTAAGCTGGTCGACCATCTGCAGCGGGACCTGCTCGATCCAGTTGATCTCGCCCTTCTGCAATCCCGTCAACCTCACCGTGTCGTTGGCGATGGCCTTGAAGATGACACGATCCAGGGGTGGCATCCCGGGCTTGAAGTACTTGTCCCAGCGCTCCAGCGTGATGTGGTCGTCTTTCACCCACTCTAGGAACCGAAATGGCCCGGTGCCGACGGGCTGGAGTTTGGGATCGGCGCTCTCGATGGCCCTCTTGTTCACCACTTCCAGCACCGCGGCGAGCGTTGGGATCAAGCCGCCCCAGTTGGGCTTGGTGACGATGCGCACGCGCGTCGGGTTCACCACTTCCACGCCCTCGGTCGGCGTGAAGAAGACCGCATTGGCCGCGCCGAGCTTCTTATCGAAGAGCCGGTCGAACGTGTACTTGACATCGGCGGCCGAAAACTTGTCGCCGTTGTGGAACCAGGCGTTGTCCACCAGATCGAACTCCCACGTCGTGGCGTTCACCTGCCGCCAGCTCTTTGCCAGACCGGGCACGAACTTATAATTACGGTCGACGTAGACCAGCTTGCTAAAGATATTCTGGTAGACCTGCATCGATGAGTACAGCTCGGCAAACGCCGGGTCCATGTTCACCGGCTTATCGATGGTCGCTGCCGTCAACGTGCCGCCGCGTTTGGGCATCCCGGCGGCCGCCGCGGGGACCGGACCGGTCAGCGACCCGCGCAGACCCGACGACTTGAGGAGCGTCGCGATCGTGCCGCCGACAGCCGTCAACCCCCCCAGCACGCTCACGGCGGCGATAAACTCCCGGCGTGTGATGGACCCTCGCTTGAACTTGGCCACGAGATCAGCCACCTGCTCCTCCTGCAGACGACTCATAACTCACCTCCTGCGTATTGGGTGCTGTGCACTAGTCGTGCCGATCTCAGATCTGCCGTATCATCGTCCCTCCTCGGCGGTCCGCCTGGCTTCCCGCAAGGCCCAGAGCACGCGGTTGCGGCCACGCACCAGGTGCGCCTGCACAAAACCGCGGAACACCGGGTCGCCGGTCCCCAACTGGTGCACCGCGGCCAGGTCCGGCAGCGGCGGGATCGGCGCCGCAGGATCGTGGTGGAACCGGTCGGCGCGGGCGAAGTTCGCCTGCACCAGCTGGCGCGCGATGCGGCGGATGGCGGCGTTGGCGGCGCGGACCCGGGCGTCGGTCACCGGCAGGGTCATCAACTCCTCGCAGTGATCATAGAAGCGGTCCAAGGCGCGCCCCAGGGTGCTGGCCTCGGAGGCGACCGGGGAGAGATCGAACCGGGCGCCGGCCACCTCCTGGTAACGCGTCAGCGTCTGGCCGAACTCCCGCACGGCCGCCCGGAAATCCAGTGGGTGAATCGGGGCGTTGACGGCGCGGACTACTGCCGTGACGTAGGCCCGCAGGTCGCGCTCGAGGTTATGCTCGTCAAAGATCGGCAGGGTGTCGTCCTCGGTGTGCCAGGCGATGTTCGCGCCACACCCGCCCACCGGATAGTAGCCCTTCTCGGCGAGCGCCGACTTGGGCATCGTCGAGAACAGCATGAAGAACCCGCTGAGGCCCAGATTGTTGAACGACCAGTCGCCGGCGCGGTGCGGTCGCTCCCCGAACGACGCCTGCCCGGTGGCGTCACGGATCGCCTCCTGGCAGAACGCCTCGGTCTCCGGCATCCACGACACATCCTCGTACTCGGTGGCCCAGCGGCAGCCGGGAGAGTCGATGTTCATGTGCGCCAGGCACCGCTCGACCAGATCCAGGGCAAAGGTGTCGGCGTACCACGTCGACCCCGCGTAGCGGCCCGTGGAGTGCCCGGCCCACCAGGCGACGCGCACGCTGCGCCGCAGGCGGCGGCGATGCGTCCAGAAAATCCGGGCTAGTTCCAGCAGTGTCGCGTCCCCGGTGGCATTGTCGCCGATGCCGGCGTGCCAGGAGTCGAGATGACCGTGGGCCAGCAAGAAGACGTCGGGTTCATCCGTACCGGGGATCTCCGCCACCACCACAGGACAGCGCATCCACCCCTCGCGCAGCCGCGTGTGCAGCGCGACGTCCAGCCCGCCGTTCCTCGCCATCCCCACCAGCGCCTCGCCGTCGGGACGGTTTACGCTCACCACCGCCACGCTGGGTTTGCGCGGGAGGCTGTCCAGGTCAGGGGCACCCCAGATCGTCGTGCAGATCATCTCGTGAATGGCCTGACCGGGATGCGTGAAGATGATGGCCGCCGCGCCGCGCTGCTGCAGGGCCAGCACTTTCTGCGGGGAGGGAAAGCCTTCGGTCAGCACGATGCGGCCGGAGACATCGCCCACGGAGGCGGGCAGCGGAGCATCGAACGTGTCGGTAAACGGCGCCCCGGGAACCGTGGGCACATATACGACCTGACCGCGCACCGGCGTGCCGTCGGTGGAGATCGAGAAGGACGGCGTCTTCGCCCGCAGCGTACGGGGCTGCGGAGAGAGTACCTCCAGCGACGCCCGTTCGGGGACGCTGAGGTACAGCAGCGGCTCGTGCACGGTGTGGGGCACACCCCATGTGGCCAGGCGGGCCGCGATCTCGCGCGCCGCCGCCCACTCATCCTCACTGCCGGACTCACGCACCAGGGTCGAGAAGCGGTGGATCAAGGCCCGGGGCTCCTCCAGCGAGACCGCCTCTCGCAGCGTGGCTTCGTTGGGATCAATGTACGTCACCTCATCGTCCTCCTTTGTGGCGCGACGGCCGCGCCGCGCCTCCGACCGCGCGGGGTCTGGCCAGCGCGGCCGGCAACCAATCGTAGCTCTGCTTGGGTATGTCCAGCACCAACGACGTCTCGGTATGGCTCAACCCGGGCACGCGGGCCAGATCAGACATGAGAAAGTGCAGCAGGGCCTGCATCGACGGCAGGACCACTTCAATAATGTAGTCGAACGTGCCGGTGGTGATCCCGATGTACCGCACAGGCTCCAACCGCTGCAGGTGCGCGCGCGAGCGGGCCATCTGCTGCCGGGCCACATTCAGCCCGATGATGGCGACGACGTCCATCCCAACTTTGAACGGGCTGGCCACCCCCACGATGCGGAAGTACCCTTCGGACATCAGCCGCGTCACGCGCTTGCGGACCGTACCCTCGGCGATGTCGAACCTCTCGGCGATCGCGCTGTAGGGCAGCCGGCCGTCTTTCTGCAGCAGGCGGATGATCTCGATGTCCAGCGGATCTAGCGTGCCGGGCTGTCGCATCAATGCGCCTCCCTGGTACCGGCGGGATACAGATGACAGGCGACATGCACGCCAGCGGCCTCCGGCAACAGCGCGGGACGGACCCGGCGGCAGATCTCCATCACCTGCGGGCAGCGGTCGGCAAACGGGCACCCCACAGGCAGCTGAAACGGCGTCGGTACGGTGTCGGCGATTTCCACCGGCCGGCGCGGCTGCGCCGGATCAGGATCCGGCACCGCGGAGACCAGCGCCTGCGTGTAGGGATGACGCGGATGCTCAATGACCTCCGCCGTGGGCCCGATCTCGCAAATCGTGCCCAGATACATCACCGCGGCGACGCTGCACATGTACCGGATCAGGGCGAGATCATGCGAGATGTAGATCGTGGTGAGTTTGCGCTC
>Ga0209056_10006703_pt1 | contig 11895 bp, 13 predicted proteins | sample GraSoiAngelo_114_FD_185876 | JGI IMG/M metagenome (GOLD analysis project Ga0209056, IMG submission 185876) | Grasslands soil microbial communities from the Angelo Coastal Reserve, California, USA - 14_0903_13_40cm (SPAdes) (version 2) | ecosystem: Environmental > Terrestrial > Soil > Grasslands... | reverse complement strand
GGTTGATTCACTGGGAGGGCCAAAACGACGCTGTTTGCGGCGCGCTTGCCTAACGAGCAGCGGACGCGCAGCTCGGATGGGCTGAGCACGGAGAATCGTCAGCTCTGCAATAAAATATTTCCATCGCCCGGTTCACGGTGTTCAGTTAGCGATGGGAAATCACATGGAGTTCACTGGTGGATGCGTTTGCGGCGGGACACGTTACGTGTTGAAGAGTCGGCCGTTTGGGCTGGGCGATTGTCATTGCATCGATTGTCGGCGAAGCGCCGGCGCGCCGTATGTCACTTGGGGATCCGTGCCCCATGCGGATTTGGTCGTGACAAAGGGTGAACCGCGCAAGATCGCGCATGCGGATCGGATTCGCTCGTTCGCTGCATGTTGCGGCACGCATTTGTTTTTCGAGGGCAGTAGGGATTCCGACACGATCGACGTGACGATCGCGTCGCTCGACGATCCGACGCCGTTTGCGCCGCAGAAAGCGATCTGGCTCGAAGATAAATTGCCGTGGGTTATGCTCGATGAGTCGCTGCCTACTTTCCCGAGGAGCTCGCAAACTTCCTAATCAAGCGCTGGAAGCAACCGGCTCGATCGCGCGTGCTCTTCTCGCTCACGGAAAGCTTGTTAGCGAGTTGATAGTTGAGTGTTGAGGGGCTTGCGGCCGACACGGCCGCCTCTACACCGAGAGGCGGCGGTCAATGACCACGGCTACAGTTTTTCCTCTCTTCTGATTAGAGAACGCGTGGAAAACGGATATTCAGCTTAATGCAAATGTAGAGGACCAGGATCGCGCCGAGTGTGGAAAAAATAAGGCCGGCGGGATGGAATCGTCCGGTTGTCGGGTGCGTAAACATATGGGTAACGGCGCCGCCGATGATCGATCCGATGATGCCGAGCACGATTGTCCAGAAAATCGTCATGTGTACGTGCATCACCGATTTCGCGATAACCCCCGCGATCAACCCAACAATAATGTACCAGATTAAGTGAATCATAATTTTTCCCTCCGTCGTTTGCCTGCAGAAAGTTGCCGAGTATGGCCAAGCGTTTCACAATTGACCAGACTTTTCGCGAAAGAGAAGGGATTAGCTCATGTAGGCCCGAGCCGGCCGGGCAGAGAAGATTGAAGGCGGAATGGAGTGAATGGGAGTAACCACGAATGGACCCGCCTACGCCGAGGCTACGGCGCGGCAAGCACGAATAGACACGAATTTTCGGATGGGAAGGCTAACCACGGAGTTGAAACTCGCTCGTCTCCCAACTCGCTCGCCGCTACCCTTACGGCTTTACCTTCTATCTCGCTGATCCTGTCAGCTCGATTGCGCGGATGGCACCAATTTCGGATGCGAAACCTTACCCATCTGTGAAAATCTGCGAGACAGGCTGGTTGGCGCTGCGGCCACCCGCGCAAAAGTCCCGTTAGAATCGATTGCTATTTTATGAAAGGCGGTCCACCAAGATGGACAGTAAACTTATGCCGATAGAAATCGATGAAAGCGATTCGTTGGCCAACTCGATTCCAGTGCCGGCGTGTCCCGGTTGCAGAATGGTCAAGAATGAGTGGCCTGGCGAAGGATATACGCACGACGGCGAGACCTATTGCTGCCAGGGTTGTGCCGAAGGGACCGGTTGCATATGCGTCGCCGTCGCGAAACCAGGCTTCTCACGCCAGGGACAGAAACTAACGCGGGCAGAGCCGCGTCCGGGCGAGCAGCGCTCCGGCGCACCGGCACCGAAGGGCGAACTAAGCGGAGAACGAGATAACTTGGGCACCGAAGAGGCTCTCGATCAGGGCGGCTAAGATCATCAGCCGGTTGATAGCGTAAAGCTCCGTGGGAGCCACGCTCCTTTACGGAGTTGAGTGTTGAGCGCCAGCGGCCGACACGGCCGACACTACAGGAGTTCCTGGATAAGGCGCTGCGCTTGTTCTGGGGAAATGCCGAGCGGGCGGAATGCGAGCGGGCCTTCGCCGGTGTGCAACACCGGTTCCAGATCTTCGAGGCTTTCCAAGTCGGTCCGCCGCCAGAACAATCCGATGGGAATTTCTTCGCCCCACTGATAACCGCGCTCGATCGCCTTGTGGAAGTCGGTCGGGTCGTGGCCCTGTTCCTCGAGTATTTTCACGCGCGGATTAAACCACTGGTAGGTGTTGTCCTTGTTGTAAGTGACGCAAGGACTGAAGACGTCCACCAGCGCGAAGCCCTTGTGTTGAATGGCGCCCTTGAACATTTCGACCATGTGCTTCTGTTTGCCGCTGAAGGCGCGCGCCACATAAGTGGCACCGCCAACGATTGCCATCGGGATCGGATTGATCGGATTTTCAACACTTCCGTATGGCGTACTCTTGGTTTTCATTCCCTTGACGCTAGTGGGCGAGCATTGGCCGGTGGTTAAACCGTAGATCTGGTTGTCCATCACGACGTAAGTGAGATCAACGTTGCGCCGCATGGTGTGAACAAAATGGTTGCCGCCGATTCCGTAACCGTCGCCGTCGCCGCCAGCGCAAATCACCTTCAATTCGTGGTTGCCAAGTCGGACGCCGGTCGCAACCGCGAGTGCGCGGCCATGGAGCGTGTGCATTCCGTAAGTGTTGACGTAACCCGGCAGATTCGATGAACAGCCGATGCCGCTGATGACGCAGGCCTGATGCGGTTGCAGCCCCAATTCGAACAGCGCCGTTTGAAGCGCGGCGAGCACGGAGAAATCGCCGCAGCCGGGACACCAATCAGGATGAATCCGGCCGCGGTAAGTCTCTTTCGTTAATTGGCCGGGCTCGGTTGTGGCAGGCGGTGCAGCGGGTGCGGTCATGGTTCGTTAGGCGTTAACTTCATGGACAGGAATGGAAAGGCGGGTCTCTCCGGCCAGTTGCGTTTTCACTGCTTCGACAATGTGGTGCGGCATGAACGGTTCGCCGTCGTACTTACGGATGTGACCGTGCCCATCGAAACCGGTTTCGCTTCGGAGATAACGGGCGAACTGGCCGCTCTGATTGTTCTCAACCAAGATCACATTCTTACTGCGCCCGAGAATGGCGCTGATCTCCGCCGCGTGCAGCGGCACAATCCATTTAATGGCCAGCTGATTGGCCACGATGCCTTCTTCGCCTGCCAGTTTTTCCACCGCTTCCCGGATTACGCCCGCGGTTGAGCCCCAACCAACCAGCGTGACATCGGCCTCCTCCGAACCAACGAGTTTCGGCGACGCGATGTCCTTGATCGCGCCTTGCATTTTGCGGGCGCGTTTCTCCACCATCATCCGCCGTTTCTGCGGATTGGTGAATTCATCACTGATGAGCGTGCCGTCCTCGTCGTGTTCGTCGGTCGCGGCGGTAAAAATGTAACCGGGCACGCCTAGCACCGCGCGCGGAGAAATTCCGCTCGCCGTATTCTTGTAACGCAGATACGCATTGTCGTTGTAGCCGCTGGCGGGATTCGCGCCGTTTCCGTTGCCGTTGGGCAGAATCAATTCGCCCCGGTCGATCTTCACTCGGAAATCCAGATCATCCGGATCGATGCTCGTGGTTCCTTCGGAAATCAGCAGATCGGACAAGACCAGACCGGGACATTGGTATTTGTCGCAGAGGTTGAACAACTCCGGAACCGTGTGAAACAAATCCAACTGATTCGTCGGCGCGACAACAATGCGCGGATAATCGCCCTGGCCGGCGCCCAGCACCTGCCAAAGATCGCCTTGTTCGGTCTTGGTTGGCACGCCTGTCGCCGGTCCGGCGCGTTGCACATCGATGCAAACAATCGGCGTTTCAATCATTCCCGCCATCCCGACGGCCTCGCTCATTAGTGCAAACCCGCCGCCGCTAGTTGCGCACATGGCACGGCAACCGGTGTGAGCTGCGCCAATCACCATGTTCATCACACCGATCTCGTCTTCGACTTGCCGGACCATAATGCCGAGCTCACGCGCGTGCGCCGCCATCCACATCAACACGCCGGTGGAAGGGCTCATCGGATACGCCGCATAAAATTTCACGCCGGCGGCCGCTCCGCCCATGGCGATGGCTTGGTTGCCGGTAATTATTCCGAGCGGCTTGGCTCCTCGCGGCGCCTTCCAGGAAAAGGCCGTAAAATTTTGAGCCGCGTAATCGTAGCCTGCGCGAGCGATGGCCAGGTTTTCAGCCACAACCGCGTCGCCCTTCTTCTTAAATTGCCGCGAAATGACCGTCTCGAGCGGTTCCGATTCAATCCCGAGCAATTGGAGCGTCGCGCCGAGAGCAGCGGTATTGACCGCCAGCTTGTTGCCCCTGGTCAATTCCTTCATCGGCATGGGGCAGAGCTGGACACCGTCCGCGGCCTTTTCGGGCGTGACCTTCTCTTTATCGTAAATCGCGCACGCTCCGCTCTTTAACAGATGCAGGTGCCGATCCATGGTGTCTTGATTGAGCGGAATAAACACGTCGATCTTGTCGCCCATGTTGCGGACCGGGCCGTCACTCGCGCGAATTGTCAGGAAAGTATGGCCGCCACGGATGATCGACTGGTAAGCGTTGTAGGCGTTGAGATGCAGCCCGCGCCGCGCAAAGATGAGCGCGAGAATGTTCCCAGTGGAAGCGATCCCCTGGCCGTTCTCACCGCCAATACCGACTGCGAAATCAATTTTGTTCATTACGCCGGAGTCAGTTTTTGCTGTTCGGCGCGTAAATTTGCTGCGCCGGACGTTAATAAGCAAGCGAAAGCCAGAAAGTAGGCACAGCAGTGACGAGTGACGAGCACAGCTAGGGCTTGCGCCCTGGCTGAAAACCGCCGAGGAAAATCAGATGAAGAAGATAAACCCTTTTTTATGGTTCGATTCGGAAGCGGAGCAGGCAGCTGAATTCTACGTCGGCATTTTCAAGAATTCGAAGATCGGGAAGATCGCGCGTTATGGCGAAGAAGCCGCCCAAAAAACCGGCCGGCTGTCAGGATCGATCATGACGGTGGAGTTCACGCTGGACAGAGTGGAGTTCGTGGCGCTCAACGGCGGACCGCAGTTCAAGTTTACCGAAGCGATCTCGTTCGCAGTCAACTGCGAGACCCAGGAGGAAGTCGATTATTTCTGGGAAAAACTTTTCGCGATGGCGGATCGACCGGGCGGTGCGGTTGGCTCAAAGACAAATTCGGACTCTCCTGGCAGATCAACCCGGTCGTTCTCCGCGATATGTTGGCCGATCCCGATAAAGCGAAAGCAGCGCGCGTCATGAACGCGCTGATGGAAATGGACAAGATCGACATTGCCGCCTTGGAAAAGGCCCCGCAAAGCGAAATGACTTATGACGAACGTCGAATGCGCACATTGACGCAAACTTTGTTTTTCAGATTCCCGTACTTCGGGGACTGATTAATCTGAAAATCCTTGGCGAGCCGTAGGCTACCGAAGGCTGCTGTGTCATCTGTGGATAAAACTTGCAGGGCGCACATGAACATTTTCGTTCTCGTCCGCGCAATCACTTACGCTGCGCTTTTTATTGGCTTCGTGCTGGTTTATTTACCCGGTCGGTTCTTGTCGTGGTCGGGCATTGTTGCGCCCGGAACTACCGGAGCGCCGCAGGTCGCGGGGATGATCATGGTAGCGATCGGGACGGCGATTGCGCTTTGGTGCGTGTTCACGTTTGTGTTCATCGGAAAAGGCACGCCGGCGCCGTTCGATCCGCCAAGAAAACTCGTGATCCGTGGGCCGTATCGTTTCGTGCGTAATCCAATGTATATCGGCGCCGGAATGACCCTGGCCGGCGCGGCACTCTATTACGAGTCGCTGTCGATCTTGATCTATGCCGGCTTGTTCTTTCTCATAACCCACCTGTTCGTTGTGTTGTACGAGGAGCCGACTTTGCGACGAACTTTCGGGGCTGAGTATGAAGCATATTTCTACCGGGTCAGGCGTTGGCTGCCGAAGAGAACTAAGAGGTAACAATTAAGAAGGATGAAGGAAGACAAATTTATGACGCGGCAAGGAATCAGTGCGCGGTCATCGAACGCCGTAATCTGTTGAGGCCGGCGATTGTTCGTCTGGCTCTTTCTCCTTCTGCTTTGCGCTCCACGTAACCAGGCCGGCGCCCAACACAATCAGGCAAATCCCCGCCCAGCGAACACTCGATATCTCTTCTTTGAGAAAAATCCTGGCTGCCAGGCTCGTGATAATGAAACCAAGAGCCGTTAACGGCCAGACGATGCTGACATCCTTCTGTGAAAGCAAGTAAAGCAGGAAGCCAAAGAAAATGGCTTCGAAGAAGACGCCGGTTAGAATGTTTTTGTTTGTCGCGCCACGTTTGATTAACGATATAATTTCCGCGGCATTGATTGTTTTTGGTTCCCCAATTTGATTGAGGCCGCCACTGAGAAACACCACACCGATGGCTTCGAAAACCAGCGCGATCAACAGAATCAAAATAAACTTCGTCACAAATCGTGATACGGGATCAAGTCAATTGCCCGGCCGTTCAACGACCGATTTTGCATTTGAGCTAAACACGGCGTCGGACTTCTGTTAAACTCATCGAACGACGGGAGCGAGTAAAGCTCGGATCGCCAGGATTCTGGCTCACGGCTCACGCAATAGCGACAATCTTCCGGTCATGCGCGCGGCAGCGGTGCGGAAGAAACGCTGTTGGGGCCGAAAATTTCGGCGGTTGATTTTGAATGATCGGAAAAAAAAGCATCCGTTCGGGGCAAAGTTTTCGAATTGTCAGCGACAATCTCCACTGGAGCTAACAAAGGAAAATCTCATGAAAAAAAATCGCTCTTCGCAGTCCGGCCTCTTTAATCCGCGCGCCTTCGTGGCTTTCACTCTTTGTTCTGTTGGCGTCTTACTGGCTATGGTCAGTTTCGCGGCGCCGAGACCCAGGCCCGCGCCGCCCACCTTCGGGCATCCGATCATCAGCGGCATCGGCGGGGTTGGTTTCGAACAAGGCCTGCGGGTGGACCCTTCGAATCCAACCCGCCTCTACACCAGCGTGCCTGGGGCCCTTTCCTCCGACACCAGCTGGATTTGGCACTCCCTCGACGCCGGCAAGACCTTCAAATGGGTCATCGGCGCTACTGCGCTTGAAGGAAAGGTAACGACCTGCTTTGGTGGCGGCGACACCGAAACCGCTGTGGACTCGGCAGGTCATCTCTACTTTGCCGATTTAACCCTAGCGAACTTTAGCACCTCACGCTCGGATGACCAGGGTGCGACGTTCACTTGCAGCAACACAGGCGTCCCAGACGCGGTCGTTGACCGCCAGTGGTACGCGACCGACGGCGACCCGACGAACGGCGGCAGCATCTACCTCGTCAATGACGAGATTGGGCCGGGCGGACCGCTATGCGGGAATAGTCTTGTTAATAATGTCCTCGTCATGTACCGCTCGCCGCTGCCAGGCGGGGAGGCGACCGCAGGCATCGAGTTCGGCCCGCGTAATACCGTTACCGCAGACCTTTCTTGCGACGAAGGAATCATGGGTAACAACGAGGTCAGTCCCGTCGCCACCACCTTGGGTCAACCCGACGGAAGCGGCGGATTTGTGACTCTCCCCACAGCCGTCAAGCACATCTTTGTGATTCACGACGACGCGGCCTTGCATCAGATTCAGATCGGCCGCTGCTTCCCCGTCGCCTTCGGCCCGCCCGTCCCCAATGTAAGCGATCCCAGTGGCTTGAACTGTACCAACATCCTGGTCGCCGAACTCGGTGCGACCGGTGTCAAGACCGGGGCGAACTTTCCGACGATGGCGATTGACAACGCGGGCAATCTCTACGCCGTGTGGGAGCAAGCACCTATCAATGACAGCGGTCAGGTGATCGGCGACACCGTGCTCAAGTACTCGTTTTCCACCGATCAAGGCAACACCTGGGCCGCTCCAATTCAAATTGACACATCGGGTTCACCCGTGGGCACCCTTCATAACAATGTGTTTGCCTGGACCATAGCTGGAGACGATGGACGCGTGGACATCGCTTGGTACGGCACGCCCGGCGTCGCGCCGAATCCTTCTAACGGGCCCGACTCCTGCGACGGTTGCGACTGGAGCCTGTGGATGGTGCAGACATTGAACGGGCACGCTGCCACTCCAACCTTTACCGCGCCAATCCTGGCGAGTGAGCACTTTATCCATCGCGGCAGCATGTTCACACTCATTGGCGGTCAAAACGGCGACCGCACCCTCGGCGATTTTCTGCAACTGCGGATGGGTGCAAACGGTGAGGCGGAAATCGCTTACGCCGACTCGAATAATGTTGACGAAGGCTTTGCCCCACACGGCATGTTCACCCGACAGAACGGCGGCAACGGGTTATTAGTGGCAAGCTCGCCCGTGAACATTCCGGGATTAGCACCGTTCAACGCGGCGTCGGACCCAAGCGGAGACGGCAAGTATGAGGTAAACGGTCTTAGCAGCGCCAATATGCCGCAGCTCGACATCACCAACTCGAGCGTCAGCCTGCTCACCAAGGCGCCTTGTTCGACGGCCGCCCCTTGTTATCAGGTGGTGATGAAGCTTAACAATCTGTCTCTCGCGCCGACAACCGCTCAAGATCCGGACCTTGATTTGGTCTGGCTGACCCAATGGTTCGTTCCATCCACGACGGATCCGAATGGTGGAAAGAATTTCTTCGTCTATGCCGAGTCGTTCAACGGCGGCACGCTACAGTGCTTTGCCGGCGAAAACGCCGCGCAGGCAGTCGGCGGGGGGGTGACCCTGACATATCCCGGCGCCACCCAATTGTCTGCTGCGAACTGCCAAGCGACGACCGGCCGCAACGGCACGATCACGATTGACGTGCCACTCTCCAACGTGAATGAGCCCGGTGCGATTGATAACCGCCTGCACGAAGTCACCGCCAGCACGATGACGCTTCAGCAGCCTGCCAACACCGTCCCTCCCGTCTCTGGCATTGGCGGCTCACTGTTCAACCTGATTGACGTTGCCCAGGGATACACATTCGATTCCACGGTGCACGGAGGGAGGTAATCACACTGGATGTTGAGTTGGCGGTAAAGCGACAATCGACCACGCTCAGAGCCGCGCGCGAGGCTGCGTGTACCTTCGCAGAAGTGTGGTGGCATGAATTAAGAAGATGGATATCACCGGCGGATGCGTTTGCGGCGGGACACGATACGTGTTGAAGAGTCGGCCACTTGCATTGGTCGATTGTCATTGCATCGATTGCCGGCGAAGCGCGGGTGCGCCTTATGTGCAGTGGGGATCGGTTCCGCGCCAGGATTTGGTCGTGACGAAGGGTGAACCGCGCAAGATCGCGTACGCGAATCGGATTCGTTCGTTTGCCGCATGTTGCGGCACGCATTTGTTTTTTGAAGACAGCAAGGACTCGGCCACGATCGATGTCACCATTGCATCCCTCGATGATCCGGCACCGTTTGCGCCACAGAAAGCGATCTTCCTCGAAGATAAATTGCCCTGGATGAAGATCGACGAGTCGATTCCGTCTTTCGCGAAAACGCCGAAGACTTCCTAACCACGAATGGACCCGCCTACGCCAAGGCTACGGCGCGGCAAAGCACGAATAGACACGAATTTTCGGAAAGGCTAACCACGGATTGCGCGGATGGCACGGATTTCAGACGGGAATCCTTATCCATTTGCGAAAGTTTGTTTAATCCGTGGCCGAGATGACCTAAAGAAACGTTCGGAATCGCGAGGGCGCGATCGCCAGGTCGCCGCGGCGACCGCTCCCCAGAATATTTGAATTCGTGTTTATTCGTGCCGATTCGTGGTTGGAATGTCATTTGATCTTCAACCACATCTGAAAGGCGAACTCGTCGAGCTGCGTCCGCTGGCGCCGGACGATTGGGGCGGTCTTTTCGCGGTCGCGTCCGATCCACTCATTTGGGAACAGCATCCGGAGAGCGATCGCTACAAGGAAGTTGTGTTCAAAGTCTTCTTCAGAGAAGCCTTGGAATCCGGCGGAGCGTTTGTTGTCATTGATAAGAACACTCAACAAATTATCGGATCGACCCGATTTTATGGTTACGATCCGGAGAAATCGGAGATTGAAATTGGATGGACGTTTCTGGCACGAAGATATTGGGGCGGGCGCTACAACCGCGAAATGAAAAATTTATTGCTCGCGCATGCGTTCAAGTTTGTTCAAACCGTGGTTTTCCTCGTCGGAGAAAAGAACATCCGTTCCCAAAGGGCCATTGAAAAAGTTGGCGCGATCAGAGATGGAATCGTGGAAAGGGCGTATGGGAATCATCCGCCCGCTCTCAACGTGAGGTACGTGATCAAGAAACCACCATTAGAGCTGAGAGTTGATCGTTGAGAGTTGAGTGAATGGTGGGAACGAGATCGACGGTCATGGACCGCCGCTACAGCCTAAACAATCAGTGAATTCATCAAGCTTCCGCTGTGATTCGGGTTTGTTTGCGCCCGTTAGTCATCACGACCTTCATCATACGACCAATCATCGCGATCTCCGGCCCAATTCCCCAGACCGTACTCGTCGGGATTCTCACCGTGAACCTTCTTCCATTTCACCTTCCATTTCCCGTGCTTGAACTTCGTGACGGGTACCCAAGTTTGGTACGGACGAGCTGCTGGCTCGAGGTACGCCAGATTTTCATTGGATAACCCGAGCGCGTGGAGCGTAGTCGTATCAAGGCGACCGGTCGGTGTAAGTCCCGACTGAAATTGGAATGCGCGCAAAGCGAACGCTGTCCGCCGTCCAGGCCTGCCATCAATCCGGCCTTGGTAATATCCGCGACTCATTAGTTGCCGCTGCACTTCTGCAACAGCGGCACGCGCACTAATCCGGCGCGGCACCGATTGATTGGGGGCACCGGCGAAAGGCGGGTTTGCCTCGAGCCGGCGATCTGGTTCGGTTGACGAGGCCGGAGAGGAATTCTGCGCGACCTGGGAGTTGTCTTCCGGGCGAGGGATATTGGACCGCGTGACGGCAGGTTTTGAAGCCGGTTGCGATGACCCGGCTTGGTTCGAATTCACGTTGAGCGAGCGAAGTGTTTCTGAATTGATATCGCCAGTGACTTGCAACCCATTACGAATTTGATAACGCCTTATCGCGGCCGTGGTCTCGGCGCTTTTGTCACCACTGACGTTACCGTAGTAAAAACCTTGGTCTTTGAGCGTTTGCTGCACTGACTGAATTGTTTGATCAGCGCGCACCGAACCCGCTACGCACATTGCGAGGAGAAGATGTGCAATTGTTCGTTTCATGGCCGGAGATCTCGAGATGGTCGCTCACTATTTCTTTCGTGCGCGCCCGTGTCAGTGCGTGCGTCCGCGCCTGCACGGTTTGGACTGCAGAAAGATTTGCGATTTTCCGTTGACTTAGGATACGGATGCATTATTTTGTGAGTTCCGCGAGACGCGGACCGGCCCATGCGTGGAGCCGGTGTTCTTCCGGGCTCAGGGTCGAGCCGATCTTGGTCAGATTAATGACGAAGGTCGAGTTTTGCTTTGTACCGAAGGAAACGGCGATCTTTGACAGTTTGATCGCGGATTTGCCGCCGACGCCGAGGCTATGGCGGCCAGGCGTTTTTGGGCAAATTCGGGATGGTAAAGCCAAGTCAGCAAACATTGAATTGTGCGTTATCGCCTCAAGCCGAGAGGCTTGAGGACGATCCAGCTGGTTCGAAGGAACCGGCTGTGGTCTGTCGATCTTCTTTGAAATCAAAGATTTAGATCGGACTCGCGTAAAGGAATCGGTTTCCGATTCCCACGCGATTAAAAGAAAAGTCAGATCGTCCAGCTACTTGCAATCAAGTGGCTGGGTTCAAACTTTCGGTTTCCCTCACGGGAACCGAGTCGTTTTTAACGGAGAGTTTGATTCTGGCTCAGAACGAACGCTGGCGGCGTGGATAAGACATGCAAGTCGAGCGAGATTTTTTCCTGTAGCAATACAGGGAAAAGTCTAGCGGCGAACGGGTGCTTAACACGTGGGCAATCTG
>Ga0209056_10006701_pt1 | contig 11899 bp, 10 predicted proteins | sample GraSoiAngelo_114_FD_185876 | JGI IMG/M metagenome (GOLD analysis project Ga0209056, IMG submission 185876) | Grasslands soil microbial communities from the Angelo Coastal Reserve, California, USA - 14_0903_13_40cm (SPAdes) (version 2) | ecosystem: Environmental > Terrestrial > Soil > Grasslands... | reverse complement strand
CCGACGCGATCGTGGTCACGACGGCGCCCACGTGGACGCAGGTGGAGCAGGTCCTGTGGAGCGAGATCCACAAGGCGGTCCAGCAGAGTCGCATCGCCTTCCCGGTCGTGAACAAGACCGAGCTCCGCGTGGGCCCCGGCAACTACGCGATCGGCCTGTCGACGAACGAGGGCGTGAGGTTCCAGGGCTTCCACGGGCGCGTCCTGATCGTGGTCGACGAGGCGCCCGGCGTTGCGGCGGACATCTGGGAGGCGATCGAGGGTATCCGCGCGGGTGGCGACGTGCGCGTGCTTGCCCTGGGGAACCCGACGATCGCGAGCGGCCCCTTCTACGATGCTTTCACGGCGAACCGTGGGGGATGGGCGACGTTCACGATTTCCGCGTTCGACAGCCCGAACCTCCATGGCCTCACTCTCGAGGAGCTCCTGGCTCTCCCTGACGATGAGCTCGACCGCGCGGCGCGGCCCTACCTCGTGACCCGGCGGTGGGTGCGGGAGAAGTACGCGGAGTGGGGCCCGGGGCATCCGCTCTGGGAGGCTCGGGTGCTCGGGCAGTTTCCGAGGCAGGCTGAAGACGCGCTCATCTCGCTGGCGTGGCTGGAAGCGGCCTCCCTGCGCACAGAGAGCGACGCGCGCGGCCCGCTCTGCGCAGGGCTGGATGTCGCGGGCCCTGGAGAAGACGAGACGGTCCTGGTGGTCCGCGAGGGCTCGCGTATCGTCTCGCAGCTGTGCTGGACGAAGTCCGACCCGCGGGGCGAGGTCGTGGCCGCCCTGGCGCCCTACCGCGGCCGGCTCGGGACCGTGAACGTCGATGCCGTGGGCATCGGCTACTATCTGGGCAAGCACCTCGAGGACCTCGGCTACCCGGTGCGGCTCGTGAACGTCGGGGAGGCCTCAAGTGACCCTGAGCGCTACCGGAACTCGAAGGCGGAGTTCTTCTGGGGGCTCCGCCTCCGGTTTCAGGACGGCGACGTCGCGGGCCTCACGGACGAGCGGACCATCGGCCAGCTCGCCGGCATTCGATACGGTCACAATGCTCGGGGCCAGGTCGAGATCGAACCGAAGGAAGAGGCGCGGAAGCGGGGTGTGAAGAGCCCGGACCGCGCCGAAGCCGTGATGCTCGCGTTCGCGACGCGGGTCACGAGCCAGTTCCTCTTCGATGACGGCGGGCTCGGGGCACCCGATGTGGCCCCGCTCCGGAAGAATCCCTACCGCCAGCAGATCGAGGACGCCTTCCCGGACATGTTCGATCCACCGCCGGAGCCCGGGGACGTGCCGCTCACCTGCGGCATCTGCAGCGCCTTCGGGCAGAAGAACGGCCAGGGATTCTGCACGATACAGGAGCTGTTCGTGGACCGGCAGGAACGGGTATGTGAACTCTTCGATCCGGTGCCCTCCGATGACCGCTGACCCCTGAGATCGGGCAGGCGGTTCGGGATCCGTCGCATTCGGCGAGGTTCACCTTGAGAACCGATCGAGTTACGCTTCTGCTGGTGTCGTCCGGGGCGGCGCGATATGAGTACGCTTCCGATGAGAAGCGTAACCGGAGGTGCATCAGTGGCTGCAAGGGAGCCTGAAGTCCGTCCGCGCCGTCAGCACGCCGAGGACCGGCAGCGCGCGCGGCCGGTTCGCGCTCGAGGCGTCGCGATTCAGCGCTGCACTGTCCACAAGCTCCGCAACCTCCAGGCGAAGGCGCCGGCGCGGCTGCGGGAGGAGATCGCCGAGGACTACCGGCGGATGATCTACGGGGAGACGCGCGAGGCGGTCGAGAAGGCGCGCGCCGCCTTCACGAAGAAGTGGCGCCTGCGCTGCGCGCCGGTGGTCGCGAGCCTCGAGGAGGCGGGGGACGAGCTCTTCACCTTCCTGCGCTTCCCGGCCGCGCAGTGGAAGGCGCTGCGGACGACCAACGCGCTCGAGCGCATCAACGAGGAGTTTCGCCGCCGCACGAAGACGCAGGGACTGCTGCCGAGTGAGGACGCCGTCCTCTTGCTCCTCTTCGGCCTCCTGCGCACCGGCCAGATCAAGCTCCGGCGACTCGATGGCTGGCAGGAGATTCCGCACTCGGTCCCGATCACGGGGAAGGCAGCGTAACGAGCAGCGAGAACAACGACCTCTCAACCGTGCCGGATGATGCCCTCAGATATTTTCCACCACTTGACCGACACCGCCCAAGTCCCCGTTCCGTCGTAAGAGATTCAACTCATGCAGACGGTCCACCGGTAGACGCAGTCATCACGAAGCCGCAGTGAACTTTGTCCTCGTCCGTGCGAACCTGCCAACATCGACGCGCGCCAACGGCTTGCCGACTCGACAGGCGGCCCGCTAGTGAGGCGTCGGGCCGGCCGATTTTAGCGCGGACGCGCAAATAGTCTTCTCTATCATATAGTCCGCTAGCTTATTTGCCAATTCGTGGTTGCCGTAATACTCGCAGCAATTGATCGCGTGGAGGATCATCGAACAGGCGAAGTTCTTCTCCGGAACATTCTGGTAGGTGGTCTCCAGGCTGCTCTTCATCGAGTTCTCCAGCCCGAGGCTTGCAGGAAACTGCTGGACCTTTGAAAGGTCTGCATTCAACTTCTGCGCGGCTTCATCCGCAGCCTTTGACCCCCCGAGCGGCGAAACCTGGCAAGGCGGGGGGGCCTGACGGTGCACGCATCCTCGCGCTCGACGTAGAAGATCACGCGCCCGCCGCCGACGGAGGGGGAGCCCGTCGGCGTGCAGATCGACCCCGAGCGGGTCTACCTCTTCGGGGAGGACGGGCGCGCGCTGGGGGATTGACCTCAGGTGCGCCGCGTATCGCAAATTCGGTCTTGACAGCCGCAAGCTGGCGGCGAGATCATCACGTCCGTGCGTGCCCGACTGGCCCTTCACGGCGTCCTGGCATGCACGCTTCTCCTCGCGGGCGCTCAGCCCGCCTCTACGGGCGTCCACGACCCGATCCAGTGCTGCCGTACGGGCGGGAGCGGCGCCCCGAAGTGCCGGGTGAAGAGCCGGCGTGCCTGCCAGAAGAACGGCGGCATGGAGGCGGGGCCGGGCACCTGCAACCCCGACCCGTGCGGTGGTGCCACGGCCACGTCATCGACCAGCACCACGACGACCTCCACCTCGACCACGAGCACGACCTCCACGACCGTACCGCCTTGCGGCACGTTCCTGCTCAAGTGGGGCGGCCCGGTCGACGGGGAGCTCTACTACCCCCTCGCCGTGGCGACCGACGGGAGCGGGAACGTCTACGTCGCCGATTCGCGTTTCAGCCGCATCCAGAAGTTCGACGCGAACGGCACCTTCCTCACCGCCTGGGGGAGCCCGGGTTCGGGCAACGGACAGTTCGGAGGCGGGAGCCCCAACGGGGCGTACGCCTACGACCCCTCCGGCGTGGCGACCGACGGGAGCGGAAACGTCTACGTCGCCGACGCGGGCAATCACCGCATCCAGAAGTTCGACGCGAACGGCACCTTCCTCACCGCCTGGGGGAGCCCGGGTTCGGGCGACGGACAGTTCAGGGGCCCCGAGGGCGTGGCGACCGACGCGAGCGGGCACGTCTACGTCACGGACTACTATGGCGGCCGCATCCAGAAGTTCGACGCGAACGGCACCTTCCTCACCGCCTGGGGCGGGTTCTCCTACCTCACCGGCGTGGCGGCCGACGCGAGCGGGAACGTCTACGTCGCGGACGCGGGCAACGGCCGCATCCAGAAGTTCGACGCGAACGGCACCTTCCTCACCGCCTGGGGACAGTTCGGCAACCCCACCGGCCTGGCGACCGACGGAAGCGGGCACGTGTACGTGGCAGAGTACTTCAACGGCCGCATCCAGAAGTTCGATGCGAACGGCACCTTCCTCACCGCCTGGGGACAGTTCGGCAACCCCACCGGCCTGGCGACCGACGGAAGCGGGCACGTGTACGTGGCAGAGTACTTCAACGACCGCATCCAGAAGTTCGACGCAAGCGGCACCCTGCTCGCCATCTGGGGGAGCCCGGGGTCGGGCAACGGACAGTTCTCCGCCCCCTCCGGCGTGGCGACCGACGGGAGCGGAAACGTCTACGTCGCGGATGCGTTCAACATCCGCGTCCAGAAGTTCGACGCGAGCGGCGCCTTCCTCGCCGCCTGGGGGAGCGAGCGCGCCCCGGGGGAGTTCGGAACGCCCCCCTCCGCCGTGGCGACCGACGGGAGCGGAAACGTCTACGTCGCAGATGGGGGCAACGGCTTTGACCCCTCGGCGGGACCGGGGCGCCGTATCGAGAAGTTCGACGCGAGCGGCACCTTCCTCACCGCCTGGGGGACGGACGGGCAGCCCCTCGGCGTGGCGACCGATGGGAGCGGGAACGTCTACGTCGCGGACGGCCGCATCCAGAAGTTCGACGCGAACGGCACCTTCCTCGCCACCTTGGGGAGTGAGGGCGACGCCATCGGCGTGGCGACCGACGGGAGCGGGAACGTCGACGTCCTGGAGCAGGCCCAACACTACGTGAACTACGAGACGGGGGAGGACGAGACCGTGGGCCACGACCGAGTCGAGAAGTTCGACGCGAGCGGCGCCCTCGTCGCCACCTGGGGGAGCTCCGGCCACGGAAACGGACAGTTCTGGTACCCCTCCGCCGTGGCGACCGACGCGAGCGGGAACGTCTATGTCGGGGACACTGGGAACAACCGCATCGAGAAGTTCGACGCGGACGGCGCCTTCCTCACCGCCTGGGGACGCTCCGGTTCCCGCAACGGCCCGTTTTTTGGGTTAGGCTTTGCGTCCGGCGTGGCGACCGACCCGAGCGGGAACGTCTACGTCGCGGACCCCAACAACTTCCAAATCCAGAAGTTCGATTCGAACGGCAACTTCCTCACTGCCTGGGGGAGTCACGGCTCGGGGGACGGACAGTTCGCGCATCCCCTGAACCAGTACCCCTTCGGTGTGGCGACCGACGCGGTCGGGAACGTCTACGTCGCCGACAAGTACAACTACCGTATCCAGAAGTTCGCCTGCCCGTGAGCAGGGTTCCGCCTGCCGCATAGCCTGGGTGCGTGCTCGACGGCGGCGCGAGGCCCCGAGCACTGGGGCGGCCGGCGGCGGCGTCAACCCATCGACGGGCATCGAGCTCGCGCACCTTTTGACGATGCGCAGGCGACGGTTTTAGGCTTCTGGACCGCGCGGGCCCGCTGCTCGGGGCGGTGTGGACCGGCGGCTCGCCGGAGCGGCTTTCTCCCCCGCAGATACCCAACGGGCTCGCGACCTTTTCTCCTTCGTGCCGATCCGGTACCCTCCCCGTCGGCGCGGGCCCGCTGCACGCGCGGTGCGGACCGGGGGCCGCGTCCCCGCGCGATTCGCCCGCCCGACACAGGGCCCAGCGGGCTCGCGCCCTTCCGCATCTCGCCGCCTGCAACGATCGCATGGTCGTAGTAGAGGCGCCCGTGGTTGTCCTCGCGAGCGCGCGCGCCGGCTCGACCGTGCGGAGAAACTCGCCCTCGGCGACCGTCGCCGACACCATGCCGATCCCGTGGCGCGCGACGAAGATCATGCCTCACCCTCGCGCGGCGCCTCGAGGTAGCGGCGCGCGGCGACCCGCGTCATCTCGAGCACGGCCTCTTTCACGCGCGATGGATCGACGAACTTTTGCAACACCTCGGCCATCGCCTCGACCATCGCGTCGAGGTGGCGGTCGGTGACCGCGCCCTGGGCGTCGAAGAGCCGGAGCTTCCGCGCGAGGAGCATGAGTGCCGCGATCCGGTCGCCGAGCTTGATCCCGAGCGAGGTCACGCGCCCCGTTCGCGCGTCGCGATGCTCGGTCACGCTGGCGACGGCGAGCCGCTGCTCGCGCGTCAGCTTCTTCGAGGGGACGAGCTGCACCCCCCGCGGCCCCCACTCGACGAGGTCGCCCAGGTCGGCGTAGGCGACCGCCATCGCCGTCGCGAGGACGTCGTCGGCCTCGAGCCGGAGCCGTTTCTTCTGCGCGGCCTCGAGGCGCGCGATCTCCGCCGCGACGTGAACATTCGTCAACAAGCGCGCCGCCTGCTCCTTGGCCGTCTTCGCGCTATACCCCGCCCGGCGGGCCGCGGCCGCGCCGTTGTGGTCGATCACGAATTGCTCGCAAAAGTCCCGCCGCTTGCCGGAGAGCGGCGCCGTCCCGTTGTTCTTCGCCATCGCCTCACCCGGCGCGGACGGTCAGGAATCGCCTGGCCGTCCGCGCCTTGCCTGACCTCAACATGCCAGGGCTAACCTCACGGCCCCACACCAAGCCCCACCTCACGTGGTCCGGACTGCGCCGTGCCAAGACCGCCCGGCCCGACGCCGGGCGGCGGGCGCCGCATTCGTGGGATATCGGCCTCGATACTGCACACTTCCTGCACACTCGGGCCTTGTGGAGCATCCCGCGTTGTTCTGGTCGATCCCGCGCCTCCATCACCGTGGGCGGCACCCGTGCTGGCCAGCGCAGGGATCGAGGTGGTCACGAGTGACGCTCGGTCATTCGACTACGCGAGCATCAGTGGCGTCTGTTTGTTGTACGTTCCCGGCGTCTGCCTTGACGAGGTCGTGCAACGAGCCACACAGCTCGAGCAGCTCGTGACCAACGACATCGACGACGCGCCGACCAGCCGCCGAGCATGCGAACAGACTGGCTGGAGGTTATGTGCCCTCAACACGAGCGGCGCATTCTTCGAGATTGGTGAGCCCAGCGCAGTTCCAGGCGCTTCGTCTCATGAGGAGCTCTGGTTCTTGAGTGGGCCGGCTGGCTCTCGCCCTCGCTGTCTTTCGTCGACCGACAGACAGGCACTCTTCGATCCTGACGACGACGCGCCTTAGGCTGCCAAGGGCAACGTTATGAACGTCTGATCTACGCTGGCGGTCGGCTATCTGTAGCAAGGTCGCAGCGTCGCTTGAGCGCGCACATCCCCGTGACGCCTCCGCCGCAGAGCCGAGCGTACGCCACCGGGGCCCCCCGCGGGCGGCGCGCGCTTCGCCTCCGCGGCGGGCGCACGGAGCTGCGCTCAGCAAGACCGGGCACTGGATCGCCCCGCCGGCCATGGCGGGCGTCACGTTGATCCCGGGGCCCCGCTCTGCTCTGTTGGAGGAGTGGCGCCTCTGGTGAAGACGCTCGACGGCGCTGAGATCGAACGGGATCTCGAACACGCCTTCGTTACGCTCGCCCGGATCTACCTCGCGCATCGAGGCGGCGGGGGTCACGACGAGCCGGATCTGAACCCACAGCGGTTGGATCTGCTCGTTCGCAGGACCGAATCGCCGATCGACCTCTCCGAGGCGCGCAAGTTGTGCGCGATGATCGACGCCATTTCGGAACGCCCGATCGAGGTCTTCAACAACCTTGGTCACGTGTTCGTGCTGCTGGAAGCCATCCGTCTTGTTCGAGGCAGGGGACTCGAACCGACATGGTGCGCCCCCACACAGCAGTCGACCGACGGCCTTGGGCAGTCCACCCCGGATCTTCGTGGTGGCGATTGGGCGCTGGAGGCGTACGGCGGATCGGACATCTCGAACAACGGGAAGCTGGCCAAGGATCTGAGGTTCCTTCAGACGTGGCGAGCGGCAGGCAAACGGACGTTCATCGCCTGTCGCCGCGACGCTTGGAGGATCGCGGAGTCTCTCTCCGAGCACGTCGTCCAACGGACCAGCTCGCTGTGCTCCGCTAAACATGGCGGCCCGTTCAGGGCGTCGGCACAGGTGACGCTCTTCGCACGCTCCGCCAAGGTCGCCGTGATCGAGGTGGACGAGATCGAGATCACGCCCACCGCGCCGATCGCCAGTCCGACGTGAGCCTCCACCCCTCGTAGTGCATGCTCAGGCGCCTCGCATTTCTTCACCGGCCCGGGCGGCAGCGGCTGGAGGTCGACACCGCCTGCCGCAGCTCCTTGAGCCTGCGGCGTCTTTGGAAAGTGTTCCCGAAGTGACACGACCGCCCGCCGACCCGAACTAGGAACCCCAGGCGGAGGGAAGTCCTGCGCCGTCGGTTTGCGCGCGCGTTAGAACTGACACGGCCGCCCGCCGATCCGAACTAGGAAACCCAGCGGACAGGGATCGTCTCCCCGTTGATGCACACGCTCTCGGGCCGGCTCTTGCCGCTGGGAAACGCTACTGTCGCCAAGTGAAGCTCCTTGTGATGGTTGGGACAAAGGACGAGGAGGTTGTCCTCGTGATCGGGGCCGCCCTGGCTCACGGGCTCGATGTGGTGGCACTCACCGTACTCCTCGCCGTCAGCCTTGCGGAAGGTGAAGTTACAGAGCTGGCAGCGCTTGCCCCGTGCGGCGAGCACCTTCTGCTTCAGGCATTCGCTCCTGAAGTACTGAACCCGAAATTCAGCCCGGCCCTTGAGGATGAGGTCGGCACCGCCGCGGCGATCGAGAAAGACGCTCTGCGCCGTTTTGAGGAGCTCCTCCTTCAAGAGCTCGCTCCGCGTGCGCGGGAGGTCCGCATGCATGGAGTCTGAGATCGCCATTCCCTCAAAAAGCGACGTTTGGTGCGGCTCCGACGTGGGCCCGCGGGGCGTGTCCAGCCTCGCGAGCGCTACCCCGATGCTCTGCTCCTCAAGTCCCCGCCTTACCCGACGTTCCTGCAGCAAGCGCTCGCGCAGGCGAGGGATCGCGTCCCGGACGTCGAGGACGCCCAGTGCCCAGGCGGCGAAGCACCGGACGTACTCGTCCGGGTCAGACAGTGCTTCGATCAGGGCGTCGGGCACCGCGTCGTCGGCGAGGCCGACCTTCCCGAGCTTCCCGAGAGCCCGGGCCGCATACCATCGCACGTCGGACCGCGGGTCTCGGAGGCGCTCGAGGAGGCGGTCAACCGCCGTCGCTCGGTCCTTGCGGCGCGTGAGGGCCTCGATGGCCCACTCCCGCACGAGGGGGTCGTCGTCACCGAGCAGGTCGATCAGCTCGCGGGTCGCGGAGGCGGCGGGCGACTTCATGGCCGCGAGGACTCGTCCCCGTCGCGCCTCGGCGTCTTGGTCGGGCATGCTCCCCAAAGGCTCCGGGGAGGGCGTATGCAATTGCAAACGTGAGGTCAAGCCGAACCTGCTACGCGCCGCCGTGTGGGGCCGGAGGCGCAGTTTCGGAAGCGGCTGAGGGAACTGGTGCGAGAGAAGTACGGTTCGCTGGATCGCTTCTATCTCGAAACGAACTTCTCCAAGGGCCACCTCTCGCAGATTCTGCGTGGGCAGCGGAGTCCGTCGCTGGCGACCATCGTCAAGCTCGCGAGGGCGCTGGACGTCGAGGTCTCCAGCTTCTTCGCGCCGGACCGGGGTGGCCCCAAGGGCTGATCGCGATCCTTGTCGGGCTGCCCCCCGAGTTTCTCGGTCTCCCACCCGCAGCCGCGACCGCCGGCGCCTGAGAAGCCCTTGACCGCGCGTGGTGCTTTGGCTCACCGCGGGCTTCTTCTCTGATGCGACTCCAGGTGCCGACCGGAAGACACGGCCCCACGGGCTGCATGCTCGCCTGGTAGCGGTCGAGCGGTAGGAAGTACGGTGTCGCCCAGCTCGTCGTCGCACTCCTTCTGGGCGAGGGCGCTGCCCACAACGGCCACGAGGAAGAGGGATGCGAAGACGACAAGACACGCGGTGCGCATGCGCAGCTCCCCAAGAGTTGCCGCCCCCTTATCACAGCCGGTCCGGGTAGGAGGCACCTCCCCCAGCGCGGGGCGAGGTCCCGCTCGACGACCGCCGCATGAGGCGATAGGCATGGGCACCTTCGGAGATCACGCGGGTACGTCAGCTAGGCGGGAACAGAAACGGGATCGCCAACCCGCGCGCTCTCTCGTCCGGGAACCTCACGGACCTAGTGAGACACCGCCGATGGGCACCAAGGCGGCTTTGAGCCCCTCGGGGCTTCCGCTGAACGCAGGCGCGAGATCAATGCGAAGTGAAGGACGAGCGAGTGGACACCGGCCGTCCGGCGGGCTGCGATACGAACGCTACCTCACCCGCTACGAACGCCAGTACTCGCCTCTGTTCGTCGATCGTCTGTCGGTGAGACACGCCGAGTACGCTCGCTTAGAAGGGGCCTTCTACTTCGCACAACGTTCGCCCAAGGACTGGGATGAGTTCCTCGAGCAAGGGCAATTCTTAGGCCCAGCTCTGCCGCTCGACGAGCATGGAGAACAGGAGGCTCTCGGACTTCTCAACTCGTACGCTCAGGCCGCGGCGTGTCACCTTGAACAACTCGGCGACTTGACGAGGGCGTTGGCTGACGAGCGGAAGGCTGACAACGCCGTCACCAAGGCGGTCGAGAAATTGGGGCTGCTCGCTCTCCGTGAGACCACTGCGGTGTGGTCGGAAGCGGCCTCGGCAGAGGAACAAAGTCATCTCAGCGAACTCCGGCGGCGAGTGTGGCAGCGGATCGAGCGATGGTACTGGGCATCGCGGCTTGGACCCACAGACGCTCGAACCCGGGCGGTCGACTTGCTTCGGCGGACCTTCGACGGCCTGGTCCCGGACCTGCGCGGTCAGCGCAAGGCGAACATAGGCGACCAGGCCGCCGTAGATGAACGGTACTGCCGCAAACTCTTCCGCCTTCTTCGTGCGCTGCGGCTGCTCAGGGAGTGGCCTTGGCGGGGCTCCATTGGAGAGAGGGTCGGGGCTGTGGCAGCGGCCTGTGGCCTGGCGGAGCGAGAGTTGCGCGCCTACCTCAAGCTCGATCGTTCGGATCGCCTCCGGGGTGCCCCGGGAAGCCCCGAGCAGGCTGCCTACGAATGGGTGGCTGCTGAACTTGGTATCCACTGGAAGACGGTGGCGAAGATTCATGCGTCGCAGTCAGCTCGACGCCTTCTGCCCGCGCTAGGTCACCTGTCGCCGAAATAAGTCCTATTTCGGCGAAATTCGATCCATCGGAATCGAGTACAATCGAGGACAATGGATCGGCTGCTGACCGCTCGAGCGGTCGCGGAACTCCTCGGCGTTAGACCCGCGACCGTCTACACGTGGGTCTCCAACAAGTGCATCCCCTACCAGAAGGTCGGCGGTGCCCTGCGCTTCAATCCGAAGTCGATCGCGAAGTGGCTGGCCGCCCAGGCGTGGCCGCCGCCTGTCGGCGATGAAGAGGAAGGGCACGGCGATGATTGAACCCCTCACGCTCGCGAAGGCAGCGACGTGAGCGGTAAGCGCAGCACGGTCAGTGACGGCGTCTTCAGCAACTCGGAGGTCGAGCGCGGCCTGCTCGGCTGCCTGCTACGCCGAGCGGATGACCTTGCCATGGTCGGGGACCGCAACCTGTTCACCGAGCCGCGTCACCTGGCGATCTTCGACATCATCCGCGAGCTGCACGCGACCAGCGGACAGGTGGACGTGTGGTGCGTGATCGAGCGCCTGCCCGAGCACCGCGACTACATGCTCGACCTCATGGACGAGGACAAGAACCCGGGGGCGGTCACGCCAATGCCGCTGATTCGCATGTTGTCGGACTGCGCGATCCGACGGCGGCTGCACTCGGTAGCGGTGACGCTGCAACGCCGGATCGCAGACGGCGACACCCCCGTCGAGCTGACCGACATTCTGCGCGAGCAGTTGGAGCAGCAGTCCGTGGCACCCCCGGCCGGCGGGGAGCGATTCTTCATCGACGACGAGCAGATCGAGCAAGAGCCGCCGCTCAGCTACGACGTCGAGGGGCTCATCGTCGCCGGAACGCTGAACCTGATCGTGGCCGACAAGGGGACGTACAAGACCTTCCTCGCCCTCGATCTAGCTCTTTGTGGCGCCAGTGGCCGGGCGTGGCTGGCGGACGCCGAGGGGCACGGGCTCGCCGTGCGCTCAGGGACGACCGTCTTCGTCGCGGCCGAGGGGCAGCGCGGTCTCCGTCAGCGCGTCAAGGCGTGGAAGGTCGCCCATGGTGTCCAGGGTCGAGCAGGCCTGCTCTTCCGCAAGAAGGCCGTGAACCTACTCGACGAGAAGTCGGTGCTCGAGTTCATCG
>Ga0209056_10006700_pt1 | contig 11900 bp, 8 predicted proteins | sample GraSoiAngelo_114_FD_185876 | JGI IMG/M metagenome (GOLD analysis project Ga0209056, IMG submission 185876) | Grasslands soil microbial communities from the Angelo Coastal Reserve, California, USA - 14_0903_13_40cm (SPAdes) (version 2) | ecosystem: Environmental > Terrestrial > Soil > Grasslands ... | reverse complement strand
TTGGCGGTAGAGACGCAGTGTTTCGTCCACCATTTGGTCTGCGGAAAAAATTCTTTCTATTCTAAGTCGCCCCGCGGTGCCCAGCTCAGCAGCGAATCCGCTGTTGTTGAGAATACTTCGAACCGCCGCCGACAGCGCCTGCGGGTTTCGTGGTTCCACTTGTAACCCGCTCTTGCCGTCTTCTACGATTTCACCCAGTGCGCAGCCCAAGTAGGTAACCGACGGCACGCCGTGCGCCATCGCGGCCAGCAGCGAAGTGCCGAGCCCTTCAAACAGCGCGGGAAAAACAAACACATCGATTGCTCGGTAGACGGATTCGATATCGCGGACGAACCCCGCAAAAATCACTGCGTCCTCTAGGTTCAACTCTTCTGTCAGCGCTTCCAGTTGCGGACGATACGCTCCATCTCCCGCCAGCAACAACTTGCAATCAGGAAACTCGGCACGAAGATTCGCCAGCGCGCGAATCACCCATTCCTGTCCCTTGTCCTGCAACAAAACACCAACGCATCCCAGAAGTTGTTGGTTCTCGCCAACTCCCCAGCGAGCGCGGGCTTCTTGCCGCATCTTCGCGCTGACAGGCTCTGGAATGGCAACGCCTTCGTAAATCACCGTTAATTTTTCTGACGGCGCTCCCGAAGCGATAGCTTGCTCGGCTACCCAATGGGAATTGGCGATGATTCCCGCGGCCGCGTCAAATCGCGCTCGCGAAAAATAATTTCGTCCAAGCGGATATCCCACTCGTCGCGAAACCAGCAAGGGAACTTGCCGATGCGCCCTTGAAAGCCATGCCGCGGTCAGCGCATGCGATTCGTTCACGTGGACCAGGTCGAATCGGCCGTCTCTCATGAGTCTTCGCATCATCGCAGCCGCTGGCAGCCGCAATTTGCCTCTCGACGTGTAGTGCACGCAAATCCCCGCTTTCGAAGCGCGATGGCCCAGCGAAGATCCCTTCGCCGTGAGCACTTCCGCCGCGTGCCCTCTTTCGTAGAGGCCCTTCAGCAACAAGAAAAATTGGTTTTGCCCGCCGCGCCATTCCTGCTCCAGATCCACCAGCAGCGGAATCATCGTTCCGCCCGCACGGCATCCTTCTGCGCCGCGATCAATTTCCCCAGCTTTTCGTATTTCAAACGAACCGTCCGCGCCGCCATTCGCGAGATCAACGCTCCGCGATGTCCATCCAAAAATCCTCCGCGCAAAATAAAATTCTGAAAGAAGCTCCAGGGAGTAGCCAGCCACCACGCTCCGCGCCAGTGCCTTTTTCCCGCTTCAAACATCTGCTGCGCGGCAAGAGCGGAATACCGTTCCACGTTAGCTTCATGTTCACCAAAATCGCGGATCGTATAGTGGAGAAGATCGCCCGCAAGCCGCCCGCAAGGACCGGAGAACTGCAAAGTCTCATGCAAGCTGCCTGCGAATTGCGCAATGCCTTTGCGGTACAAGCGCTTCTTGAAGTCGGGATACCAGCCGGAGTGTTTAATCCATGCGCCCAGGTACCAGGTTCTTCGTGCCACTTCATACACGTTGAATTGCGCGCTCCGCTTTTTCCAGTCCACGATTGATGTCTGCAGTGCGCTGCTCAGCTCTTCGTCTGCGTCGAGCGACAAAATCCAGTCCGTTCGTGTCAATGACGCCGCATAGTTTTTCTGGTCCGAATAGTTCGTCCATTTGCGGAAATGAAATGCCGCGCCGTGTTCCCGCGCAACGGCTTCCGTACCGTCCGTGCTTCCAGAATCCACAATGATGATTTCATCAGCAATTCCTAGCAAAGATGCCAGTGTGCGGGGCAGGTTGTGTTCTTCGTTCAGTGTAATCAGGCACGCGGAGAGGCGATTCATAGCGCGGGCGTCTCAGAAGAATCCACTAGAAGTATCGCACAAACCTTGTGATGCGTTCTCCTCCGGCCTCGGGCTCTGTGATAGCATTGGAGTTTAATCAACCTTGAGGAGAAGAAGCGTGCCCGATCATCTTTCGCGCAAGGAACTCAAGCAGGACAAGATCCGCGAATCCCTTGAGCACGGCGCGGAAGCAGTCTATTCACACAGCCAGGCTGCGGCAATTCTGGTTGGGGTTGTGCTGGCAGTGGTACTGATCTACGGCGGCTGGAAATTTTACTCCGATCGTCAAACTGTCCTGGCCTCCGCCGCTCTCGATGAGGCCATGAAGGTTTACAACGCGCCCATTCGCCAGCCGAACGTGCCGGTCGAAGCTGGCGAGGTAACGTACGCCGATAATCTGGTCCGCGCGCAGGAAGCTTCGCAAAAATTCGCGGCGATCGCCGACAAGTACTCCAGCACGAGTCCCGGCAAGCTGGCTCGCTACTATCAGGCGCTCACGTTACTCGATCTTGAAAAACAAAATCAGGCGCTCGAATCGTTGAAGAAAATTGTTGGCGGCAGCGACAAGGAACTCTCCGCGATGGCTCAGTACCAGATAGCCACAATCTACGCGCGTACCGGTAAGATCGACGACGCCATCAAAACCTATCGTGCCGTTGCCGACCTAAGATCTGCTCTCGTCCCGCGGCCGCTCGTCCTGCTCGAACTCGCCGATCTCTTGCGCCAAAAGAATCCGGCCGAAGCCATCACGCTCTATCAGCAAATCAAGAAGGACTATCCGAGTCCCGCGGTTTCCGAACGCGCCGACCGCGGCCTGGATTTGCTCGCTTCTAAGTCTTGACGCTCTTCTAAAGCGTCCTCTGCGCGACGGAGCGGACCATCCCGAATCCCTCCCTACTTTCGAATTTGGCAATGCGTGAAGAACTCTCGCGCGGTCGCCGCTACCACGAACCTCGTCACCCTTATCGTACCGAGTACGCGCGCGACCGCGACCGCATCATTCACGCGCGTGCTTTTCGCCGGCTTGAGGCCAAAACGCAAGTTTTTACCACCCGTTATTCCGATCATTTCCGCAATCGCCTCACGCACACGCTCGAAGTCACGCAAATCGCGCGAACCGTATCCGCCGCTCTCGGCCTTAACACCGAACTTGCCGAGGCTCTCGCTCTGGTTCACGACATTGGCCATCCGCCGTTCGGTCATGCCGGTGAACGCAAGCTGAACCAGCTGATGGAGGCATATGGCGCCGCATTCGATCACAACCTTCACGCGCTGCGCATCGTCGAGCAGTTCGAACATCGGTATCTCGAGTTCACCGGACTTAACCTCACTTTTGAAGTGCGCGAAGGCATCATTAAGCATTCACGGGATTACGAGCCGGGCGCCTGCCCCGAGCTTGCCGAGTATTTTCTCGATCTTCGCCCGCCTCTCGAAGCTCAACTGATCAACTGGGTTGACGAAATCGCATACAACACCGCTGACCTCGATGATGCTCGGGAGGCCGAACTCCTCGACTTCGATCTTCTCCGCTCCACGGTTCCATTATTCGCGCAGGCCTATCGCCAGGTTGACCGCGCCCATCCCACCGCAAAAGAAAAACTCAAGTTCAGCGAAGCTCTTAAGGATGTTCTCAACGCCCTGGCATCCGATTTGATCGAGACGACTGCCACTCGCGCAATTCATTCCGGTGTCGGTTCTGTCGAGGAAATCCGCCTCTGGCCGCAGCGAATCGCCGGCATGAGCGCGCAAATCTTCGCTGAGAGTGCGCGCTTAAAACAATTCCTCGCCGATAATCTCTACAGCAATCCTGTCATTACCGAAGACCGCGATCGCTCCGTCGAATGCCTCGAGCATCTTTTCCATTTCTATCTTGGCAAACTCGATTCCATGCCTCCCGATCATGAGCAGCTTGCCCTCTCCATTCCTCGTCACATCGTCGTTTGCGATTACATTGCCGGCATGACGGACCAATTCCTGCTCAAGCAATACCGCGATCAATTCGGGATTTCCTCATTCCCGTCTGCCGCCGCTCGTTGAGCACTTGCATCGCAGGCCGTGCCAAATCCATGATGGGAGAACGCTACGTGCGGCCGTTCAGGAGTAATTGCATGGCAAGATTTCGCATCCTCTTACTTGCGGCATTCTGGTTGCCGTCGCTGGCCGGGGCGGCACAAATCCCTGGTTTGACTTCGAAGTCCGCCGCAAAACCTGAAGCGGCAGCCCCAGCCGCATCCGATGCCCTCGGCCGCGAAACGCCGCGCGGCACCGTGATGGGTTTTCTTCGCGCCGCACAGGACCAAAACTATTCCGTTGCGGCTCAGTATTTCCAGCCCGCTCCCGTACGCCATCGTCTCAACCCCACCGAAGAGCAGGATCTTGCCGCTCAACTTTTCGCGGTCATTAACCAAAAAATTTCCGCTTCTTCCCTGGATTCCCTCAGCGGCGAGCCCCAGGGCCGGCTCGACGATGGTCTTCCCCCCAACCAGGAGCGTCTCGCTGGCGTGCGCGATTCCACAGGAGCATTCGCCATCGAACTCTTGCACATGGATGACGACCACGGCAACAAACTCTGGTACATCTCCCGCAAAACACTCGACACGATTCCCGAGAATTACGATTCGCTGCAATTCTCCGACATCGAACGCAAACTCCCTCCGTATCTGGCCAAAACCCGTTTCCTCTCCATGCCTCTGTGGCAATGGATCGCGATTCTTTTGGCCATTCCTCTGTCCCTTTTAGTCGGTTGGGCTGTCTCGCTGATTCCGCGACTGGCTATTCGCTATTACAGGGAAAAAATCGATCCCGCCGCGGTCCCGACTCACACGCTATTTCACATCGGCCCAGGCACTCTGCTCCTTACCGCTATCGTTCACTACGTTTTCGTGTTTTTCATCGGCGCGTCCATTGTTTATCGCCAGTACTACCGCCGCGCTATCTGGGTTTTTCTTGCATTCGCGTTTTACTGGATGGTAGCTCGCGTTACCAGCGAGGTCTCCGACCGCATCGGCCGCCGCCTGACCGCAAGTGGCCGCATGGCAGAGCGTTCAATGGTCTCGCTGGCGCGCCGCGTTCTCGAGGTCCTGATCTTCATCGTTGTCTTGTTGATTGTTCTCAGCGGGCTTGGAATGAACGTCACTGCAGCACTCGCCGGACTGGGTATTGGCGGCCTGGCCATCGGTCTCGGCGCGCAAAAAACGTTTGAAAATCTGCTCGGTGGTATTTCCGTTCTGACCGACAAAGCTTTGCAGATTGGCGATGCCTGCCGCATTGGCGATCAGCGCGGCATGGTCGAAGACATTGGCCTCCGCTCCATAAAACTCCGCACCGAAGACCGTACCGTGGTCACGATTCCCAACGGCGTAGTCGCCTCCGCCGTCGTCGAGAATTACCGCCAGCGCGACAAAATTCTTTTCCGCCAGATGGTCCGCCTGCGCTACGACCTTTCTCCGGATCATCTCCGCTACGTTCTCGAAGAGGCCCGCGCCGTTCTAAAACAGAACAGCCACGTCGAAACCGCAAGTTCACGAGTTCGTCTTCTTCGAATGGCTGAATACTCGATTGAAGTGGAAATCTACGCCTATATCCTGGTCCGCGATTACTCTGAATTTCTCGCGCTGCAGGAAGAGCTCATACTCTTGATCGTTGAGGCGATCGAAAAAACCGGCGCGGCAATTGCCCTTCCCACGCAAGGCCCGTTCGTCTTGCAGGATCCCTGGACCGATCCGGAAAAAACAAAAGCCGCCAGGGCCCGGATCGAAAAATCACGTGATGGCGGAAACTCTGGCGGCACCACACCCGCTTCCTGATTTCGCTCACTGTCCCGAGTCGAACGTGTTGCAAGCCGCGATCGACCCGCTGTCGAAACCGTTCTGAAACCATTGCATACGTTGCGCCGACGAACCATGCGTGAACGAATCCGGTGCGACGTGCCCGGTGGACATTTTCTGCAACCGGTCGTCACCCACTGCCGATGCAGCGCCCAGCGCGGATTGCACGTCGCCTTGCTCCAGCAGATTTCTCTGCTGCGTCGAATGTGCCCAAACTCCCGCCAGGCAGTCCGCCTGTAATTCCATCTTTACGGAGAGGGCGTTATCCGTTCGCGGATTGGCATGCTGCATCTGACGTACTCGGCTTTCGATCCCCGTGATCTTTTGCACGTGATGCCCAATCTCGTGCGCCAGCACGTATGCTTGCGCGAACTGCCCCGGGGCTCCGAACCGCTGGCTCAGCTCATCGTAAAATCCCAGATCGATGTAAACTTTCTCGTCCGCCGGACAGTAAAATGGGCCGGTGGCCGATTCCGCACCGCCGCACCCGGACTGCGTGTAATTGCGGAACAGCACCAGTTTGGCGTGCCGGTAAGGCCTTCCCGCCTGCTGTGGCAAAATCTGGTCCCATGTTTTTTGCGCGTCGTCCAGAACGAACGAAACAAATTGCACCAGCGGCTGTTCCTGCTGATCTCGCGCCGAGTTCGGCTTGCTCATGGTGGTCGAACTTGGTTCCGCGCCGCCGTTTCCAAGTAACGCGAAAAAATTTTGTTTGAAGACGAGGCTCAGTACCAGCAGGATCAGCGCACCGCCAATTCCCAGATGCATTCCTCCAAATTGAAAACCTCCGCCTCCACCTTCATCACGGCGGTCTTCGACGTCCTGGCTCGTCCCACCGGGTGTCCATTTCATGGGCATCTCCTCGGGCGCGGTTTCCGCCGGATGGTAGCACTAAGCACTTTGATCTCGTGTGAATTGCCTATGGCAAGCCAAGGCCCTCAAGCCAGGCGAACCGGCTCGGCATCGATCAGCTGCAGAATACTCTCTCTCGCGGATTCCAGCGTGTGCTTTGTTAAATCAATCTCGTTAATCTTTCTCGCCAGCTCGTGTAGTCCCAGGTTTTCCCAAAGCCAGATCGAAAAATCATTGCTCTGCATTTCCGCTCTGCTCGCCGACGCGACAAAGTGCAGGTAGAAAGATTCGATGCTCATCGTCCGAACGCTTCTCCGGAACTCCTGCAAAGTTTGCGCCGTCAGCTCCAGCGGCACCAATCCAAGTTCCCGTCCCTCGCAGAAATAGAATGGTATCCGCGTCACCTGGTCCGCACATTCCGGGTACGCCGCGATGTATTCGCTGACCACGGTGCGCAGATCATTCCGCATTTCTTCGATCGACGAGTAATACCGCTCATCCAACGCCGCTAGTTGTTCCGATAATCCGCCGCACTCCGGCATCGCACGCACCCACTTTGCGAAACCGTTTGAAGCGTTGCCATTTACAAACTCTTTCCTGCCGGACATCTGAATCATATGGTAATAAATGGAATCGTCCGAGCACGTCTCCAAGCCGCGCAGAAGTTCGCGCACCGTATTCGCCTTCCGATCCCCTACTCTGACAACGCCTTCCACTGTAAAAAATTGAAACGGTTCTGCGGCTGCGTGCGCCCCGTTACTCATGGGCGAACCTCCTCAGGCTCACCAGGTGTTACGATGATGTCTTGGCGTTCCGGTGTGTCGATGCGAATTTCTGTCAAATCGGAAAGCAAATTGGCTGCCCATCGATAGACGTTGTGATCCTTGACCTTCGCCCGCATGCGGTGCATGCGTGTCGCTTGTTCTTCGTCGGGCATTTCAAGCGCACGTAAAATCGCCGCCGCCATTTGTTGCACGTCATACGGATTTACCAGCAACGCGTCGGTCAACTCCAGCGCGGCGCCCGCGAAGGTGCTCAGAATCAGCACGCCGTGTTCGTCGTCGCGTGAGGCCACAAATTCCTTGGCCACCAAATTCATTCCGTCATGAAGTGAAGTCACCATGCAGACTGATGCGGCTTTGTAAAATCTGGCAATCTCCTGGTGAGAATGGTGCTTCTTCAGCAGCACGATCGGTTTCCATTTCCCCGATTGCAGCCGGGCGTTTATTCGATCCGCTTCCGCCGTCACTTCATCCAGAAACTGCTGATACCTTGGAATGTCCGTGCGGCTGGGTGCACCGATCTGCACGAATGTAAATCGCCTCTGATATGCCGGATTCTCTTCTATGAACCGCTCGATCCCGCGGAAACGCTCGAGGATCCCCTTTGTGTAGTCCACGCGATCGACGCCCACACCCAGCAGCGATCCCTCGATTTCCAGTTCCTCGCATAGCTTTGCTCGTTCTTCGCCGGCACTGCGCCATACCCGCTTGGGTTTCCCGTTCGGAAAGGCCACGCTGATCGGGTATGGCCGCACACGTGTGACGTGCCCTTGCCTATTGACCGCAAAGCGATCCCATTCCGTCAGCGCCTCCACTGCACGGTCCACTGTCTCCAGAAAATTGTTGCAATGTGTCTGCGTGTGGAAGCCAACCAAGTCCGCGCCCAGCAGACCGTCCAAGACCTCGCGCTGCCACGGGCATATTCCAAACACTTCAGGGTTTGGCCAGGGAATGTGCCAGAAAATCGCGACCCTCGCGTCCGGCCTCGCGTCTTTCACCATCTTCGGCAGCAAAGCGAAATGGTAGTCCTGCGCCAGCACAATCGGGGTTTCCACTCCTTCCATTTCCTGCAGCACAGCGTCGGCAAATTTGCGGTTTGCCAGTTGGTATTGCCGCCAGTCTTCCGGACGAAACGTCGGCCTGGTGTGCGCGATGTGGCAGAGGGGCCACAGCCCTTCGTTTGAAAACCCTTCGTAGTAGCCTTCTACTTCTTCGTCCGTAAGCCATACGCGCCGCAGCGTATAGCTCGGCGAATCCGGTGGCACACGGAGCCGGCTAGATTGGTCCACGTTTTCTCGGTCAGCGTTTCCTGAGCCGTGCGCCACCCAGGTTCCGTCGCTTGCCACCAGAACAGGCTCCAGCGCCGTCACTAAACCGCTCGCCGGCACAAGCACTTCCGAGCCTCGCTCGCCTTTCACGTGCATATACGGTTCCCGGTTCGAGACTACAAAGAGAGGTTTTCCCTTTAGTTTGCTCTGCAGACTGATGCGCAATCGCTCAGCCGTCCACACCGAGGCATGCGTCTCGCGAAGTTGTGCTTCTTCCGCTGCCGCTGCTCTGGCCGCGCCCAAATCATGAGCCAGATGCGTCATTTCACGGTTTAGCTGATCGAAAATTTCGCCTTGCGGCAGTGCAGCGGGGAATTGCGTTTCGCCGGAGCGCATCGTGCGCAACCACTTGGCCATCCGCTTCAGCGGATCCATGAATGTCCAACGCACCAGCACCAGTGCCAGACCGCTGACCAGCAATGTTTCGAGTAACGCCGTCAGCAAAGCATCCCGCAACGTCAACAGCACCCGCGAATCGATAAAGCTGCTATCGAATACGACCACCAGCGCGCCGGCCGCTTTACCGTCACGCTCCAATGGCACTGCGTAAAGGTACATGGCATTGCCGTTGGCCCGGGTGAATTCTCCTTGCCCGGCGCCTTGCTCGATGCTGCGTTTCGCAACGGCTGGTGGTGGGGCTTGCTTGAACGTATCGCCGAGTGACGACGTAATCACGCGCGGGTTCTTGTCCGCCTCGTATACCGCGATGCCTTTCATGTGTTCGCGTTGCGCGAATCGATCCACAACACGCTGCATGGCTTTGTCGGAAGTCCGGTCATTTTTTTCGAAGAGCGGTTCAATTGCTTCCTGGAGGCTTTCAGCAAGCAGCTCTGCGCGGCGTGACAAATCGGTCCGAAGATTTTTTCGCTGAACTCTTACCTGATACGCGGCAAACAACAGCGACACCAGTGCCACACTGATGATCAATGGCAGAACGAGTTTCAGAGTCGTCCGCAATCTCTATCCTCTTCCCAAGTTCCACTTCTTGTGTCTTTTGCGAAGCGCGCGCCGGTTCGTTTCCGTGCCTGAGAACTGCTCTGAGAATGCGAATGACCCGACCGGCCGATAGGTCCGCTTCGTGCCTGTTAGGCGCTGACGAAAAAATTCGTCGTACTTGGTTGTCCGTGTATCGTTTGCAGCCTGTACCGTAAGACTAAGCTTATGCCTTTATTGTCGTATGTGCATCCGCTGACTAGTTTTTTCCCCTCATCGGCGCTTTCCAGACGGCGACTGTGAAGAACGCCATGAAAATTGTTGCCACGGTGCATATTGTTCGCAGTTTCATGAGTGAGCCCCAAGAGTCTAAAAGAATCACAAGCGTTACTTACCGGCATGAAGCTTGCCACCCTGCTCACTTCCCAGTCAGTTTTTAACACCTTTACAATGCTTGGCATACCGGGGAATCCCTGTATGGCAATCGGGTACTAGAACTGTCCAAACGTGCAAATAATACGCCCCCGCGTTACTTCTATACGCGAATGTTAGTAGCAAGCCGATATTTTCTCGTACGGAAGCGGCACCCTAGAGCGCAACTGCGTCAGTAATAGAATGCGGTGCTGAACTAAGGTTGTTTATCTCCCGGCATAAAAAGCTTTTCGAAGACCGTTTCGCGTTAGAATCAGGTGAACGTTGGAACGACCAATGGAAGTAGGACACCAGGACTTCACCCGAAAAAAGCCGGACCAGCTCGTTTACCTGGAGCTCGGCGCCGGCAACGGCGGAATGCTCCTCAGCATATCGGAAGACGGATTCCGCTTTCGTGCCGTAAGTCCCGTGCGCTCAAACGGCACCATGCCGTTCGCCTTCTCCCTGGACGGCCGCCACCGTCTCGAAGGCAACGGCACGGTCGAGTGGCTCGAGGAAGACGGGAAAAGCGGAGGCATGCGGTTTACGGAAGTTTCCGAAGAATTCCAAGCGACTCTTAATGGTTGGCTGGCTTCGGATTCCTCGCATCAGTCCGGCGGTCGCGAGGTTACGCCCGCCGCGGCCGCTCAGCTCGACACCATGGAAAAAATCCGCCAGGAATTGCGCTCCGGCTATCCCGTCCGGCCGCGCCCGGCGGAGCAAGAGTCTCGCTCAGCCGTTTCTGAGCCACCTGTATCTGATGCAAAGATCGAACCGAAGACTCCTGATCGAAAAGCGAAGCCATTATTTTCCGAGCGAAAAACTGAAGAGCAGGAATCGCCGGCTGCCAGCAGGCCATTTCCACTGCCTGCACGGAACGCCCCGGAAAAAGAAAAACCTGAAACGGCTTCGTCGGCGTTTTTGAAGTCATTGCAACGGGAAACAAAGCCCCGGCCCGTCGCTCCTGTTGCGTCTGCTGTCCCCGCTGCGCCCGCCGCGCCTGTTACATCGGTTCCTCGCGGCGACCCGGCAGCATGGACCGCCCCTGCTATTCCTTTCTCGCCGGCAAAACCAGCCGAAACCTACATTCCATCGCCGTCTCGTCCGTTCGTGCCGCCGGAAGATTTGTTTGAGCAGGCTTGGGAGCGAGCAAAGCTCAGCGCACCGCCTGATTCACCTCATTTAAGTCGCGCGGCCGCGGGCGGCATCATCGCTATCGCGCTCGCGGTGATTGTTGGCGCGCTCGCTTACAACTTCCGCGAAGGCATTGGCGGCGCATTCATCCAGTTGGGCCAATCCATTTCCGGCGACCGGCGCGCGCCGGTACCGGCAGGAGAGTCAAGGCCAGAAGATCGGCCGTCAGCTCAACAGGAGGCAGCGCAAAGCCCCAGCCGGCTGCGTCGCGGCCGCAGAGCGCATCAAGCGAAAAGGAAAACGCCGCGCAACCAAATTCAATTTCGCCAAATCCGGATAGCGCGGTTGGCACCACAAATAGCGGACCGGCAGCCCCGAAAAACGGAACGGCCTCCGCCGCCAATCCGAAAGGTCCAGGCTTCATTGCGGTTCCTCTGCCTGCGAAGCCGCACGAGAATTCGACCTCCCAGATTCTCGCGGACGCTGGAGCAAAAGAGGTAACGCCGGCAGACTTGGGAACAGGACAGGAAGAATTCAACTCCGCACGAGAGATTTTGCGAGGGAATAGCAGGCAGAGAGATCTGCCAAGAGCCGTGGACTTGCTGTGGGCGGGCGTAAGGAAAGGATATGTACCGGCGGAAGTGACGCTGGCCGATTTGTTCCGGCGTGGCGATGGAGTCGAAAAAAACTGTGACCAGGCGCGCGTTCTGCTGGTGGCGGCTTCGAAAAAAGGAAGTCTGGACGCGCGGCAAATGCTGGAACACATGGCGGAGCAGGGCTGCGAATAGCCGCGGG
>Ga0209056_10006696_pt1 | contig 11903 bp, 13 predicted proteins | sample GraSoiAngelo_114_FD_185876 | JGI IMG/M metagenome (GOLD analysis project Ga0209056, IMG submission 185876) | Grasslands soil microbial communities from the Angelo Coastal Reserve, California, USA - 14_0903_13_40cm (SPAdes) (version 2) | ecosystem: Environmental > Terrestrial > Soil > Grasslands... | reverse complement strand
GTCAGGAGGTTAGATATGAAATGGATTACACGAAGCAACGTCAAAGTGGACCGAGTGGCCTGTCCCTGGCTCATCAGACGATTTATCGACGCCAACGCGGAATTCCTATTTGTTGCCGAAGACCAGCTTCTGGAAACAGCGCGCCGGCAAGAGGCGATCCCCTTCGACGCAACGCGGCTTCCCGAAGTGAAGCTGAATCATCGAGGGGAGCGCTGTACGTTTGAGGCCATTCTGGAGGACTACAAACTCAGCGACCCAGCACTCCACCGCCTCGCATTGATCGTCCGAGGGGCGGATGTCAAAGGGCAGGAGCACGTTTCTGCGGAGAGTCTCGGATTGCGGGCCATTGCTGAAGGCTTCGCAGCTTGCGGGATAAGCGACGAGGAGTGTCTGACGCGGGAATTTCCCGTCTATGACGCATTGTACGAGTACGTGAGTCACCAGTTGGAGGAGCGGCAGCAACACTGATTTTTGGATTTTTAGTGCTAGACACAAGGAGGTTGGTCACATGCTTCGCTTGATGCAAAAAGGAATACTAATCCTGTTTACGAGTAGTTGTTTTCTGTTGTCCGGCATGAGCTCGCTCGCTCAGGACATCCCGAGTGATTATCAGGAAGTTCTAAAGTCTCTTGACCGTAAGGGCGACTTCAAAGCAGGGGTACTCAAAGTCAATATCCCGCGCAGCGACTTGAAAATCACGATTCAGGGCGTACCGACGCCCACGCCCTTCGGTTTCGGCGGGTGGATCGCGATGACCAAAGGGACCGACGGTTCCGACGTGATGATGGGCGACCTTGTTCTGCTGCAAGAAGAGGTCAATCCCGTGATGTCGGCGCTGCTCGACAACGGGATCGACGTGACGGCGCTTCACAACCATTTCTTTTGGGACGACCCGCACGTCTACTTCATGCACGTTCACGGTATGGGAAAGGCGGCGGACCTGGCGCGCCGCGTCAAACCGGGTCTGGACCTCATCGGCCATGTCCCATCGCCGGCTGCCAAGCCCTTCCCCGCCACGGGCACTCCGCTCGACACGGAAAAACTGGCAAAGATTGCCGGACATGCAGGCGAGCAATCCGGCGCGGTATACAAAATCACCGTGGGGCGAGAAGACTTCGAGATGAAGGACCACGGCGCCGTCATCAATGCTCGCATGGGACTGAATACGTGGGCAGCGTTCTTCGGCACGCAAGAGGATGCGGTAGTCGCGGGGGATGTGGCCATGCTGGAAAACGAGGTCACTCCCGTTCTGAAGACCTTGCGTAAGAACGGCCTGGATGTGGTGGCAATCCATCACCACATGACAGTGGATCGTCCCCTGGTGATTTTTCTTCATTACTGGGGCCGGGGGCCGGCGGAAAAACTCGCCGCGACGTTCAAAGCCGCACTCGATGAATTGGGGAAAGGCGGTGCCGCCCACGGAATGGGGCGCTAGGTTCCTTTTTATCAGAGTCATCGGAGGGTTTCATGCGAAATAAGGGTTGGCTGTGCCTCGGAATTATCGCGCTGACAGCGGCTTTGGGGCTTTCCGCCAAACCGGATGCGCCTACGTTGAAGAAAGTGACTGCATTCGATCTGCCGGGACCGGGAGGAAAACGGTTCGACTATCTGACGATCGATGCCGACGATCATTATTTGCTCTCGGCGCATCTGGCGGCAGGACAGACGTACGTCATTGACCTCCGCACCAATGGAGTTGTTGCGACGATAGGCGATACGCCGGGCGCCGAAGGTGTCGAGTACGTCCCCGAACTGAAAAAGTTCTATACCTCGAATGCCGGCGATAACACGATCGGCGTGGTGGACCTGCGCCAGATGAAGGTAAGCAAGAAAATTCCAACGGAAGCCAAGCCGGACGGCAGCACTTACGCCGCGCAGTTCCATAAGCTCTACGTTTCCGATGAACGAGGCAAAGCAGAAGCGATTGTCGATGTCACGAAAAACGAGATCGTAAAGACTCTGCACTTCGACAGCGAAACGGGGATGCCGCAGTACGATCCTGTTGCTCGCAAGGTATATGTAAATCTTCAGGATAAGAATATTTTCGCGGTCATTGATCCAGCGACTGACGAAGTCGTGGGACGATATCCGGTCGGGCGGTGCGAAGGAAACCATGGGATGACCCTTGATCCGGAGCATCATCGCGCTTTCCTTTCGTGTGAAGGGAACCAACTTATGACGGTCATCAATCTTGACACGCACCAACCCGTCGCATTCCTCCCATTGGCCGGCGGACCTGACCTCATCAAATTCGATCCCGGCCTCAAGCGAATCTATGTGGCGTGTTCGAGCGGGGCCATCTCCGTATTCCAGATGGATGACCCGGATCATTACCGCAAGCTGGAGGACTTTCCGGTTCAGAAAAAAGTTCACAGCCTGGCCGTGGACCCCGATACCCATCGGGTTTACACCCCCGAGCAGGAAGAGAACGGCAAGCCCGTCGCGAGGATGGTCGTGTATGAGGCCGTAACCCGCCGCTAGGAGTTGGAACTGTCTTTGAAGAGGGAACGCCGTTACAGGATCTAAATCGCTCAGAGGTTGCACACCACGTTGCGATGCCAGCTTCCAAATTGATACCAAGCGCGCTCAACAGTCTAACGAGGGACGGATGGCTGCTGTTCCTCACACGATTCGTTCGGCTATTCGCTTACGGCTCGCTTTCCGTCATTTTGGTTTTTTACCTGGTGAGTTTGGGGCTCACGACGGCACAAACCGGCCTGCTGCTCACGCTGACGCTGGCCGGCGATATCGTGGTTTCGCTGTACCTGACGACGCGAGCCGATCGGATCGGGCGGCGGCGCATGCTGATTGCCGGCGCTATTCTCATGGCTGCCGCCGGCCTGGCCTTTGCCTCTACCAGAAACTTCTTGTTCCTGATCATTGCGGGCACGATCGGGGTGATCAGTCCGAGCGGGCACGAAGTAGGGCCGTTTCTGTCGATTGAGCAGGCCGCACTTTCTCACGTTGTTACCGCCAGAGCGCGCACGGAGGTGTTCGCGTGGTACACGCTCGCCGGTTCCCTGGCGACAGCCCTCGGCGCCCTTTGCGGCGGCACCATCACGCAGACGCTGCAAAAGGGCACCATGACGCCTGTCGAGAGCTATCGTGCCGTGGTTCTTTCCTATGCCGCGCTGGGAATCGTGCTGGCCCTGCTATTTACACGACTTTCTTCTTTAGCCGAAGTGAGCCCGGCTCCCGAGGGACCGGCTTCTCCGCCTACTGTGGCGACGGCTTTCGGCGTCACGCGATCGCGCCATGTCGTGTTGAAGCTCTCAAGCCTGTTCGCTCTGGATTCGTTTGCGGGCGGGTTCGTGGTGCAGAGTTTCGCCGCGTATTGGTTTTATCTGCGATTCGGCGTCAGACCAGCGGCGCTCGGCGCTATTTTTTTCTGGGCGAATGTCTTTGCGGGAATATCGGCGCTTCTGGCTTCCCGCCTGGCATCGCAGATCGGGCTGATCCGGACGATGGTGGTCACGCATCTGCCTTCGAACGTTTTATTGATTCTTGTGCCGCTGATGCCCAACCTCAAGCTGGCGGTGCTGGTCCTGCTCGTCCGTTTCAGCATCAGCCAGATGGATGTTCCCGCGCGGCAGTCCTATACAATGGCGGTGGTGAGCGCGGAGGAACGATCCGCGGCCGGAGGGATTACGGGAGTCGCGCGCACGACCGGCGCGGCCATCAGTCCCCTGTTTGCAGGATTTCTTTTTGCCAAGCCTTCCCTGATCAACATCCCTTTCTTCATCGCAGGAGCTTTGAAAATCCTCTACGACCTGCTTCTTTACCGGTCGTTCCGAAAGCTCCATCCTCCTGAGGAGCATTAGCCGCGAGCATGTGCCAGGAGGATTTCCTGTTGCACGGCTGTCCCAACGAGATACAGATTCCCGGCTTGGCGCAAGGCAGGCTCTCCGGCCATCTCCCAAACCATTGAAAGCGGGCAGATTAGCCAGCCGGCGTTTGGCATGGACCGTGCCTTTAGTCCCCTCAACAGCTACAGGACAAAGAATCAAGCAAGGGACTCAGGTCTTGTGTGTACCTGCTAGGCGAGCGGGCACAGGCGCAGACGGAGTACAGCAATGGAGCGAACTTTCAAAGAGATGGGCGGGCAGCGCCTGGCAAATAGCGCGGTTCGCGAATCGATTCCTACCCCAAGTTGTTCCGCAGTCTAGCCTCGAATATCCGGCCAGAACCCACAGAGCGCCGCGTCACTCAAGTTTGAGGGGAACGCGGCGCTCATTCCTCTATATAGAGTCCGCAGGCATCACCAGCCGAGAAGAGCCTCGCCCCGGAAGTGGTGGAGAAACGAGTCTCGGCGCGGAGAACGTAAATCTGGTATGCTCGCTGTTCCCGTTTCGCCAACCAAGACCAGTAAGAGGAGAAAAGAAAAATGAGGACCAAGTCTGTAGCAGGGGTGTTGATGGCGTTGCTTTTGACGGCGGCAGCAATGGTTGCGTCTGCGCAGGAAGTGACGCAAGCGGAGAAGGAGCGCGCGCTACAATATCTAGAATCGACGAAGAAGGGCGTCCTGGAAGCGACGAAAGGGCTGTCTGAGGCGCAGTGGAACTTCAAACCGGCTCCGGATCGCTGGTCCGTGGCGCAAGTGACGGAACACATCGCGGCGGCAGAGGATTTTCTGCGCACGCTGGCGAAGGAGAAAGTGATGCTGGCGCCGGCAGGGGAAGCCGGCCGCGATGTGAGTAAGACCGACGAGGCTGTGATGGCGATGGTGCCGGACCGCTCACACAAGGCGCAGGCGCCGGAGCCGCTGGTGCCGACAAATCGCTTCGGCTCACCGGAGGGTTCGATCAAGCATTTTGTGGAGAGCCGCGCAACGACCGAAGATTTCCTCAAGAACACAACGGGGATGCGCGATCATGTGCTAGACAGCCCGATGGGCAAGCTGGACGCGTATGAGTTCGTGCTGCTCGTGGCGGCACACAGCGAACGGCACACCAAACAGATCAACGAAGTGAAGGCGGATTCGAACTTTCCGAAGAAATAGGAATCAGATCCAGAAACGCGCCGCGCGAGGGGAGACAAAGAGCGTCCTCGTGCGGCGCGTTGGTGTTTTGGCCCGCGCTTCAGCGATTGCCGGAATAGCTGTTGTTGACAGCGGTGGTAACGGGGACAGTGATAGTGTTGTCCATGCGAATGAGCATGCCCGTTTGCGGGGGAAGCTCGAGTTCCTTGCCCTTGCGCACCATGATATAGGCGGCGCCGCCGGCCAAGCCAAATCCGAAGCCGCGAGCAGCGTGGCTGAATACGGCGCCAACAAGAGTGCCGCCACCGGTGCTGATGGCCCCGCCAACTATGTCGCCCTTGATGTCGTGTTTCTGCTGCACCACTTGACCTTCTTCGACTTTCACATCCTTGCGTCGTTTGCCGTCGGCCTGCCCATGGGGCTGTTCGATGGCAATGATGCTCATTTGGACGGGAATGAGGCGGCTGTCCACTTCGATGGAACGAAAGCTAAGATTCATGTAAGCCTGGCCGCGGAAGATGGAGAAGCGGCGAGCCTTTTCGACTGTGCTGATGATGCCGTTGACGCGTGTGCCGGCGGGGAGAAGCAACTGATTGCCGAGGTAGACCGGCTCGGCAACGACGGCGACGAAAGGATCGCCATCCTTGGCGACGGAGCTGTTGATGCCGCTCAAGAGCGTCAGATGGACCTGCGTGCCCTGCATGACTTGATGTGGTTCGGCGTAGGACGATGGCGCGGCGGAGCAGATGAGTGCCGCCGCCAAAAGAAATGACAAAGCGATTTTCATGAAATCCTCCTGCACGCACGAAGAGTGCGGGCTGGCCTCGTGACGTGAGGCGACACCGGGGCGATGCCTCGGTGCGTACCGCTGGCGCGGCGGACCCGAGGTTCGCTGCGAACAAACTCGGGGAGGATGGGGAGGAACTCCATCCGCCTACTAAGATACTCGAATGAGAGAAATAGTTGCGCAGTTTCTTAAGGCTGTTTCTTGAGATTTAATCCTCCTGGGCTCGAAAGTGCATGGGTGCAGGAACATTGCGGCGTCTTGCGGACCGGCGCGAGGCGGAGTATCTTCTGCACAGTCAGTTGTCCAAAGAATTTCCTCGGAGGAAACGCGCATGAAAAGAAATCGAGTTTCGTTCGTATGTGCAGGAGTTATCGGGCTGGCAGCCATTGCAGCGGGTGTTTACAGCCAGGAAAAGAAGGAAGCCGGAGAGTCTCACAAAATCGTGCATTTCGGAGATTTGAAATGGACGCCGATCATGAAGGGGTGCGACTTGGCGCGCGTGGCGGGCGACCCAGACGCAGATGGTGCGCCATATGTCCTGCGCATTCGATGCGCCGATGGAACGAAGATCCCGGCGCACTGGCACCCGGCAGACGAAAACTTGACAGTCTTGAAAGGAACATTTCTAGTCGCCGTGGGGGAGACCTTCGACGAGAGCAAGCTTCAGACGATGAATGTTGGAAACTTCATCCAGATGCCGAAGGAAATGCGGCATTTCGCGATGAACAAGGGCGAAACCATTGTGCAACTTCACGGGGCAGGCCCGTTCAAGGTGAACTGGGTGAATCCGTCCGAGGTGCAGCCCCCTGATGCGCCGGCTGCGGCAAAGCCGAAATCTTGATCTCCACCCGCAACTCCTGAACTCGATTGTTCATTTCAGGTAAGTGTTCAGCGAGAGTGAATCCGAAGAAGCAGGACTCGCGCGTTCTGGTTGCGCTAGGGGCGCTATGTTAGACTTTTCTTTGCAGTGGCGCGAGATGCGCGGCTGCCGGAGCGTGGAACTTCGGGCTCTGTGCAACGAGGTCCCGCGAACCCCGCCAGGCCCGGAAGGGAGCAACGGTACCGGGATCACCTCGGGTGCCGCAGATCACCCGGAGTTCCTCTCATCGGAAAGTTCAAATTGCAAGTCGTTCGTTCTTGGATCTCAGTTGTTAGTCCAAGGCTGAGATATTGATAAGAATGTGGTTTTTTGTTTCGGACTAAAAGCTAAACACTTAGGATTAAATACTTCCAAATGAGCTACCAAGTCATAGCCCGAAAGTGGCGCCCACAGACCTTCAAGGATCTCGTGGGACAGCAGCACGTCACGGAAACGCTCGCGAATGCAATCAGGAACGACCGCGTGGCGCACGCTTATATTTTCTCGGGGGCACGCGGCGTAGGAAAAACGACGGCGGCGAGGATCCTCGCGAAGGCCATGAATTGCGTGAAGGGGCCAACGCCGGAGCCTTGCGGCGAATGCGATTCGTGCAAGGAAATTGCCGCGGGGACTTCGCTGGACGTGATTGAGATCGACGCAGCGTCGAACCGCGGCATTGATCAGATACGTGAACTGCGTGAAATGGTGCGGTATGCGCCGGCGGCGTCGCGGAGCAAGCTCGTGATCCTTGACGAAGCGCACATGCTGACGGGCGAGGCGTCCAACGCGCTGCTGAAAACGCTGGAAGAGCCGCCGGACCGCGTGATTTTTGTAATGGCGACGACCGAACCGGAAAATCTGGCGGATACCATCCGCTCGAGGTCACAGCATTTTCATTTTCGGGCGCTGACGTTTGCGGAGATTGCCGGGCGGCTCGAAGAGATCGCGAAAAAAGAGAATTTGAAGATTGATCCCGGCGCGATGGCCGTGATTGCGCGAATGGCGGAAGGCAGTTTGCGCGACGCGCTATCGCTGCTGGAGCAAGCGCGCGCGTATTGCGGCGATACGATTCCGGACAAAGACGTTCGCGAGCTGCTAGGCGTGGTGCCGGACGACGCGCTGGAGGAACTGGTCGGAGCAATTTCATCGGGTTCGGCGGACCGGGCGCTCGGGCTGGTCCACACTTTTCAAAAAGAGGGACGCAATCTGCAGCATTTTTGCCGTGAAGCGATCCGCCACATGCGGAACCTGCTGATAGCGCGCGTCTGCGGCGCAGATTCGGATTTGATTGCGGCGACTCCGGATCAGCGGCCGGCGCTCGCAAAGGCTGCGGCGCAGTTCAGCGAAGAAGACCTAACGCGATTTTTTCAGATCCTGCTGCAAACCGATGATGACTTGCGCCGTAAGCCTGATCCGCGCGTCCATTTGGAAATGGGCTTGCTGCGGTTGATCAATGCTGCTCGGCTGGCGCCCCTCGAAGAATTGCTGGAGGAATTGAAGAGCGGCGGAACAGACTCCAGGGCGTCCGCAGGAATGGCGCGTAGCGCAGCTCCAGGAATAACTTCGGCTCCTGCGCCGGCTCAGAGGGGTGCGGCATCCACGGTCGTGGCGCAGGCTCCTCTGCCCGCGAAGTCAAGCACCGCGCCACCGATGGCAATGGATGCCGCCGTGAACGAAGAAGCCGCCCTGCAGCACAAGAGCAATGGCACGGCAGTGAAGGTGAGCGGGATTTCGGCAGAGCAAGTAGCCGAGATCAAAGCCGGGATTCAAGCGCAGCAGAAATTCCTGGGCGAATTGGTGGACCAGAGCAGCCGGTGGGAGCTCGACGGCGCGGAATTGCGAATTTATTTTGCGCCGGAGAAGCGGCCCTTTGCGGAGATGCTCGAGGGAAGAGATTCTCTCGAAAGGGTCCGTACCATATCGAGCAACGTGCTGGGCCGGCCGGTACGCGTCTGTGCTAAACTGGAAGCAGTTGTAGCGGCGGCTGCGTCGGCAACGGGCGGTACGCAGGAACTGCGTGCGCAGTTTGAGCGCGATCCGATGGTCCGATCGATGCTGCAGCGCTTCGGAGGAAAGATTTCCGAAGTAAAACGGAGCCAAGGAGAATCCTGATGGAAGTCAGCGCTCTCCAACAGATGCTTTCGCGATTCCGGCAACTGCAGGAAGACCTGCAGAGGCAGGTGAATTCCGTGACGGTCGAAGCGTCGGCCGGCGGCGGGATGGTTATGGTAAAGATGAACGGCCAGAAGCAGATCGTAAGCGTGCGCATCGAGCCGGACGTTTTCGCGAACAAGGATCAGGAGATGCTGCAGGATTTGATTCGAGCGGCGGTGAACGAGGCATGCCGACGCGTGGATGAAGAGCTCTCCAACCAGATGAAAAACCTTGCCGGCGGCATTCCGGGAATGGCCGGGATGAAAATTCCCGGGCTGTTCTAATTCTTCTTTCCATCCAACTTTCGGACGATTTCCTTGTTTATGCTTCCTTTGTAGATCGTTTTTTTTCTGATGCGCTTTAAGAAACCTTCGAAACAAGGACTGCGAATAAGCCTAGGTGATCGAAAGAAAGTGTGTTAGTATGGTTTTGCGCTTAATACCTCGGTTGTGTTGTGCGGTCCCTCCGGTGCAGTGCTTGATCTGAGATTCCCGCCTCCAGTTTCCTCCGTATGTCTTACGCGTAATCTAAAAGAAGCTGGCAAAGCAAGCCGCCGGCCGGCCCGAGAATTCGTGTGCGCGCCGCGACGGCTTCTGCCAGCAAGAAAGTAATATTGAATGTTGACAGTTTCAGAAGTGAATCCAGAGAGCTCTCAGGAGCCTCTGGCGGAACGCGCCTCGGCGCGATTTTCGGAAATGCTGATTTCTCCTTACATAAAGGAAAGATTGGCGACGGCGAAGTTTACGACGCCGACTCCCGTGCAGGCGGCGACGATCCCGCAGGCGCTGGAAGGTAAAGATGTGCTGGCGACGGCGCAGACGGGAACGGGCAAGACGCTGGCGTTCCTGATCCCGGTGATCGAAAAATTGCTCAAGGATAAGACGCCGGGAATCGCGGCGCTGGTTCTTGTGCCAACACGTGAATTGGCTATGCAAGTAGTAGACCAATTCAATGCGCTTCGCGGCAAGCAGTTGTTGCCGGCGGCGCTGGTCGTTGGCGGATTGTCCGAAGGTGCGCAGCTCCAAGCCATCCGTAAGGGAGCACGGCTGGTTGTGGCGACTCCGGGACGGCTCGAAGACTACCTCGACCGCCGACTTTTTCATTTCAACGCCCTGCGCATCCTCATCCTCGATGAAGCGGACCGCATGCTGGACATGGGATTTCTTCCCGCGATCCGGCGCATTGTGTCGATTCTTCCAAAAGAACGCCAGACGATGTGCTTTTCCGCGACGATGGAGGGCGATATGGTGCGCATCGTGAAGGACTACCTGCGCAGCGCCGTGCGGCTCTCCTTTGGCTCGACATCAAAGCCATCGGAAAATGTGCGCGTGCAAGCGTTTGAAGTGGCCATGGACCGCAAGCAGGAGATGCTGCAACGTTTGCTGACCAAGGAAACGGGAAAGTGCCTGGTGTTTGCGAGGACCAAGCGCGGAACCGAAAGAATTGCCGAAAGCTTGAATCGCAAGGGATTCTCCGCCGCCATGATTCATGGCGACCGCTCGCAATCGCAGCGCACTTCAGCCCTGACCGGCTTCCAACAAGGACGGTTCCGCGTGCTGGTGGCGACCGACCTGGCTTCGCGCGGGATTCACGTGCAGGACATCGCGCACGTCATCAATTACGATTTGCCGGAAGTGGCGGAAAACTTCATCCATCGCGTCGGGCGCACCGGCCGCAACGGCGGCCATGGTGTGGCTTCGACGCTCTATGTAAAGGAGCAGCGATCGGAACTCTTCCAACTCGAGCGTTCGTTGGGCATCAAGATCGAGCGGTTGCGTCCGGACGAGACCGCTTCCCTTCCCGAAGTACAGGAACGCAAGCCAGTCCATCTGCCACGCATGGATTCCGTGCAACGAACAGAGAGATTCGTGCTTCCAGGCGAAGTCTTTCAATCTCAGATGGAGAACTAAGCAGCGCTTGAAGCAGTAGTCCGCCTCAAGCATCGATCTGAACTAAATCAGGGCAGCGAAGTTCTACTTCGCTGCCCTGATTTCATTTGAGATCAAGAAATGCGTTTATCGCTGGCCACGCAATACTGTTCCCCACTCTCCGGCACCGGGTGTTGGGCGCTGTCGACAGAATTGCGCTAAGGAGTTACTTGCTTGCTGCCGTTTGCGCCTCGATCTTGTCCATCACGATCGCCGTGGAACTGCCCCGCTTGTAAAGGGTTCCCGATGCAATTACCTTCTGTCCGGCGAATGGAAGCAGCTTGGGATTCTGGCCGCTGGATGGTGTAGTGCCGGCGATGGGCCAATAAATGGTTCCATCTTCAGCGAGGATCACGAGTTGAGACCCGGCGTTTGCGCAAGATGTCGCGCATTCCTTGCTGATGGGCTTGTCGAGACCTTTCGTGAAAGCGCACGCGGAATCTAGTACGTAGCCCTTTACCGTCACGGGCGCGGAAATAGCAACGCCAGCCAAGCCCCCGGCGATTAGCATCAAGAGAATAGAAAATTTTGCGGTCACGCTTAGAGTCTTCATAGGATATCCTCCCCTGCGGCACAGTGATTCTCTCGCGACGTTCCGAGTTCACGTCGGAGGACCACCGAATTGCGGCCGACTGTAGTTGCTGCTGGTTTGAGAAGCAATACTAGAAACATACTAGAGACCGAAAGTTTGAGAATCCCGTCCGCCGGCAAGGTACAGGAAGATCCAGTAGGCACGTGGAGTTGTGACAAAATACGGGAATGTTGATTCGACTTGCCGCGGCGGGGGATGACAATGCGATCTGGGCGATTATGGAGCCGATCCTCCGCGCTGGTGAAACCTATACGCTGCCCCGCGACACGGATAAGAATGCTGCCCTCGCGTACTGGCGCGCCGCCGAACATGAGGTATTCGTGGCGGAAGAAAACGGCACGATTGTCGGCACGTATTTCCTGCGCGCAAACCAAAAGGGCAGCGAAGGCACGTTGCAAACTGTGGATACATGACGGCTGCTTCAACAACAGGGCGCAGGGTTGCGCGCGCGATGTGCACGCATTCGCTGGAACGCGGGAGAGAGCGCGGGTTTCGTGCCATGCAATTTAATTTTGTGGTGAGCACCAACGAACGCGCCGTGCGTTTGTGGCAACGCTTCGATTTCGAAATCGTCGGGCGCCTCCCCAAGGCGTTTCTTCATCCCA
>Ga0209056_10006694_pt1 | contig 11904 bp, 8 predicted proteins | sample GraSoiAngelo_114_FD_185876 | JGI IMG/M metagenome (GOLD analysis project Ga0209056, IMG submission 185876) | Grasslands soil microbial communities from the Angelo Coastal Reserve, California, USA - 14_0903_13_40cm (SPAdes) (version 2) | ecosystem: Environmental > Terrestrial > Soil > Grasslands ... | reverse complement strand
CGACAAAGTTGTACCCAAACTGATTCTTCCCACATTGTTGCGTAACCACTTCGAAATTACGACGGAGCCTGCGCCCAACTCCCCCACGGAGGGGAGCAGTGAGGCTCACGGAGAACAGACATGAACACTCTTATCGCCAATCAATACGGCCGAGTTGAAGGGGAAGCGGCACGGAATGCGCTGACGTTATCCGTAACGGCTCAGACGCCTCGCCGCGAGTCGGTGCAATTGCAAACCTGCATCGACGCGGTCGAGCAACAGCTTCATTTGCTTGCCATCCTGAGAGCCGTTGAGCGCCGGATTGAGCAGTTCCAGTTGCGCGATGCCAAGACGGCACAGACTGGGGACCAGGAAAGCCCCTTCGATGAAACGATCTGCAGCGAGGGGGACCTGTTCAACTCGAACGGCTCCTCGTCTAAGAACAAAATCTATGGCCGCTTTTCCCAGTTCCTCGTCTACGAACAGGTGGACCAAGGCCGGCTCCGTGTTTTCTTTGCAGTTCGCGACGAGGCCAAGCGCGTCGCTCGGTTCGACCTCCACCCCGGCGAGGTTCAGGCGATGCACGCTTTAGCCAAGCGTGCGCTGTTCGCCTGCCAGCAGGTCGATCTGCTCTTGCGTGATGACCTGTCGCTGAGTGTGGCGCTGAACGTCTCTTCTCACGGCCTGCGATTGGAGGTCCAGACCCCTCTTTGGCACTCACAGTTCGTCATCAGCAAAGGCAACGATCTCGCGACGCTCGCCGTCTTCATCCGCCGCGCCATCAATCAGGAAAAGACGATTCCCATCCGGTTTGAGGATGCAGGGATTCAGTTCGGTTTGCGGAAGCGGAATGACGGGCAAGTCCTTGCCGAGTTCCATCACGACGAATCGATGGAGCGTATTCCCCTCTCAACGCTGCAGCTCTACGAACTGGAAATCCTGGCGCAGTTCGCGCTCCACCGTGCCTTCGAGCCTCCGAGTTTCGCCGCCGGAAATCCTCTGTCACCCGAGACAGCAACGGCGGCCTAAAATCGCATACTCACGTTTCCGGTTTTATTCCCACAAGCCCTGTCCTGAATCCCACAAACCCTGAATTCAACCACAACTGACATTCACGCGAGCAATCGCGCGGGTGTCTGAATCCACAAAAGGAGCTTTGTTTATGAGTGTAATCAACACCGATCAGCTCAAATCGGCGCTCGAAAGGCTCTGCCTTGTCGTGCCGAAGCGAGCAACCTTGCCAGTGCTGGAAAACCTGCGATGGCGTGCTGCAAAAGGCCATCTGGAGTTGACCGCCACCGACTTGGATAACCATATGCATATCTCCCTCCCCGTCGTCGGAGAGGCCATCGACAGCGATGTTGATGCGCTCGTTCCGGCGAAGGAGTTTTGCCAACTCGTCAAAACCGAATCGGCTGCGAGCCTCAAGATTCGAATCCGCGATAGCAAGTTTGAGGTCAATGCGAACAGGCGTGCGGTCGTTCTATCATGCGCCGATCCGAGCGCCTTCCCCGAGGCTCCCCATGGGAATCTGAAAGTGGAAGGCCAAATCCTCGGTTCGGCATTCGATACGGCATTGCGCCGGGCGTTGTTTTGCGTCTCGACCGAATCGGGGCGCTACAGCACCGACGCCCTCAAACTTGAACTGCGCGGTTCGGTCTTCCGCGTCGTAGGCACTGACGGGCACCGGCTGTCGGTCGCCGAAGGCACGGCCAGGCCAGAGGGAAGCTCCCCATTTTCGGCGCTTCTGCTCCATTCAACCGCAACCATCCTGAGCCGGTTAGGCTTGGCGGATGAGCCTCGATGGGTCGAATTTTCCACCTGCGGCTCTGAACAGGAATTCAATCTGTTCGTGCTCCCGGATGGAACCCAACTCATTACCCGCCGAGGGCAAGGTCAGTTCCCGAACTACGAGAACGTCCTGCCCAAGGCACCGCTCGAAGCCAGAGTCGTCTTCCGGCGGGAAGAACTGCTGGAAGGCCTCGCGAAGGTCTCGCCCACTGCTCGCAAGGCAGAAGTCCCGGCGGTGAAGCTGGAGCTGTCGCAATCACCGGTCTCGATCAAAACCGAAAACGACGGCACCGCCAACAGCGTCGCTCTGGAGCACGCTCGCGTTTCGGGAAAGGCGCGAGACATCGGGTTCAATCATCACTATTTGACCCAGTATGTGAAGAGCCTCGAAACCGATACCGTCTCGATGAAGCTGTTCTCGCAAGCGATCTGCGAGGTCGCTCTGTTTGACGCCTTCCGCTACCAGCATCTCCTGATGCCGCTGCGTCTCTAAGTGCCGCCAACGAGCTTTACCCACAAACCCGTTTAGCCAGAAAGACCCGACCCAATAGAAGTCCGGCGGCACTCCCACGCCGATCCACAACCGGCTGGACTGCGGGAGAACCGAACCCACGCGGACGCGCGAGTTCGGTCATTCCAGCCAACAATCCACAAAAAGGAGAAGAACCATATGTCAGTAGCACCACAAGCAGTAGATCCACAATCGGCGTCCCTGGCGCTCACCCTGCTGCAGTCGAAAGCAGGTAATCGCTGGGCCCGGGCAGTAGAAGAAATGAAAACCAATCGCCTGCGCGTAGCGGGCGATTTTCCGGAGTTCATCGTGACCAATAAGAGCGGAACCGCCTACAAGGTGAAGCTCGATCCGCACGGCACTGGCTCTTGCACCTGTCCCGATTTCCAAGTGCGCATTGCGCAGGAAGGGCGGATTTGCAAGCACATTGCTGGGGCGGCGATCACCACGTGGGCACCGCAGAGCAAAGCCTCATCGCCCGCCAACGGAAACGGGTCCGTCCGGGCGATTGAGACCGCGACTGCGGAAGTGTCTCCGCTCATCTTTCGCATCCAACGCAACGTCCAGACCGACGGAAAGAACGGCACGCTGGTTGAGGTTCAGGCGCGCGTAACGAACGACGAGGTACAAGACCAGGAAACAGCGTCTTATGCCTACGAGTTGCTCGAACGCCTGGCTTCTCTTGCCGGTAAGAACCCCGCACCCTCAGAAAACTTCGCTCGTGAAACGGTTTCTCCGAGCGCGGCAAAAACAACGCCGACCAAGTCTCGCCACACATCTTCCACGGAAGGGAGTCCTGTTCACGCGTTCATCACCAAGATTGATCGCATGAAAACCCGTCAGGGCGACTCTCTTTTTCTCAAGGTGGATGTCGGCGGTGAGACGGTGCGGGTGTTCGGCCGTCCCGAAGAGCTGGCGGAGCGTCTGGAAGCGAGTGGTTACGACATTCCGGCGAGTGAGATCGAAGCTGGAATGGAACTCCATCTTCCCTGCCTGGTGAAAGTCGGTCAGGGCAACAACGGATACAAGAACATCGAAAAGTTCTTGCCCGAAGCCGCCGAATGACCGGCTGCCACATCCACCTAGCCGAGTCAGAGAGGCTTTTGCCTCTCTGACTCGGATTCTTTGCTCAAAGCACGTTAGGATAACTACACTGACGCCAACTCAGGAGGCCCGCCATAAAACTCTCAGTCTTCTGCGGAGTGAGCGTCGATGGCTTTCTGGCCCGGCCAGACCATGCACTCGATTTCTTAGATGCGGGCGGGCAGGAGCCTCACGGCTTTGAGGAATTCTACGGCAGCGTCGATGTAGTCGTCATCGGCAGGAAGACCTTCGAAGTTGTACTGACATTTGGTACGTGGTTTTACGGAAAGAAGCCCGTAATTGTACTGAGCAGCCGTCCGCTCGACTTCTCAGCAGTCAAAGGCGGCGTAGTCGAGCAGATGTCGGGAGAACCGGCCGAAATCGTAATGCAGCTCAAGTCCCGCGGCTTCAAACACGCTTATATAGACGGCGGCATCGCCATTCAGAGATTTCTCGCGGCGGGATGTATTGACCGACTAGCGATCACACGCGTGCCAGTACTGATCGGTGCAGGTATTCCGTTATTTGGCCCGGTACCACACGACATCAGTCTTCGTCATGTGGCGACGCGCTCCTACAAAGGTGGCCTCGTGCAGAGTGAGTACGAGATCGGTACTGAGGGATCCTCGCGGTGAAACCCTGCTCTTGTCCGTGCCTCAGCGTTCGACGTCCGAGGTTGCGCATCGCGCTCTGCGCCGTCATCAGCGTCGGAGTGCTTGCTACTACATCCCGCGCTCAGCCCAAGCCTGCGGCGGATCAAAGGTTCGAGTTTCACAGCGCCTTCTGGGTGAACCTTCATCACTTTCTTTACTGGAACGCGCTTGCCACTCCCACAAAAAATCGGGCAGGAACCGTTGTTCTGAACCGGGCCGATGCCGACGAAGTGAAACAACTCACTTCCGATGAGAGGCAAATCTGGGATGCCGCTGTGGCCTACTATCAGCATTCGCTGGTCCAGCGGGACCTCCTTTTCGACGAAAGCATGATCGGGATCAAGAACCGGCTGGAAGACGCGGAAGCGTCACCAGACTTGGCAGGCGTGGCGATCCCTTCCAATCTCAGAGACGTGCTCTTGAAAGCTGCGCCGGTCTATCGCACGCACTTTTGGCCGAGGCACGATTCTCAAAACCGTGAGTGGATCGCACGCTTGCAATCGCTGATTGAAAAGTACGGCGCTGGGATGCGAACGGCGCTTTTGAGAATTTATGAGGTGCCCTGGCCCGGCGAGCCAGTGCGAGTCGATGCCGTTGCCTATGCCAACTGGGCAGGGGCGTACACGACCATTGACCCAACACGGCCTACGATTTCCACAAGCGCTCAGGCGAATCAAGGTCCGGCAGCGTTGGAGATTGTCTTCCACGAGACTTCGCACGGCATGATGGACAAGGTGACAGATGCCATCGCCACTGCGGAGAAAGCCGCGAATGCAGGGCGTTCGGGCAGGCAAATCCACTTCCGACGCGACCTTTGGCACGAGGTACTCTTTTACACATCGGGAGAACTCGTGGCGGAGCGTGTTCCTTCCTACGTCGCGTTTGCTGATAAGAACGGACTGTGGACTCGGGCGTGGCCTGGTCCTGATAGGGCGTTAATTGTGCAGGATTGGACTCCTCACATGAACGGAACCGTGGGACTTCAGCAGTCGCTCGCGAAGCTGGTAGGCGACCTCGCCCAAGCGACGGCAAACCAATGATGCAGGCGGACGACAATCGCATTGGCGCTGATTTGTTGATGCTCCCAACGGAATAACCCCACAATCCTTTTCGACCCACAACCGCTGACAACTGGAACTGTCATTAGCCGGTTCCGGTAGCTGACACACACCCACACTCTCTCCTCTCACGATCTCAGCCTTAATCCACAACTCAGGAGCAACACCCATGCGAACGAATACGCAAACTGCCAGTTTGGCGCCTTGAAAAACCAAAAAGAAAAGCATCTCCCCTTGCTTACCGAGGGCAGAGGTGCTAGTCTCGGTTACCGAGGACATAGAGATGAGCAAACCTTCCGATCTCGTGCAGGGCACGCTGGACATGTTGCTGCTGAAAATTCTGGCGCTTGAGCCGATGAACGGCTTCGCCGTGAGTCAGCGGTTAAAACAGGTGTGTGGCGATGTGTTGCAGGTGAGCGACGGATCGCTGTACCCGTCGCTGCACAAGCTGGAGCAAGAGGGCTGGATTACGGCTGAATGGAAGACGTCCGAGTATGGCCGGCGGGCGAAATATTATTCGCTGACACGGCTCGGGCGTAGGCAGCTCGAAAAAGAAGCAGATAACTGGGGCAGGCTTTCGAGCGGCATTTCGCGAGTTATTAAACTTAAAGAGGCGTGAGCGTCGCTTGGCCCGGAACGGAGGTTTGAAGTATGCGACCGGAGCATTGGCTTTACACGATTCCGCTGCGGCTGCGGTCATTGTTTCGCTGGGCGCAGGCGGACCAGGGACTGGACGACGAGCTGCGCGACCACCTCGAACGCAAAACCGAGGAATACGTCGCGCAAGGGATGACGCAAGAAGAGGCGCACCGCCGCGCGCGACTCGATCTGGACGGTATCGAGCAGACCAAAGAGAAATGCCGCGACGCACGCCGGCTGAACTGGATTCACGACCTGATTCAGGACTTGCACTATGGTGTGCGCATGCTGCGCAAGTCTCCTGGCTTTACGACGATCGCCGTCCTCACGCTCGCGCTGGGCATCGGAGCGAACACGGCGATCTTCAGCCTGATTCATGCCGTTATGCTGAGAATGCTGCCTGTGCCACAGGCAGAGCAGCTTGTATTGCTAAGCTGGGTCGCGCCAGGACATCCGTACATGATCCACTCGCTGAGCGGCAACTTCGACCGGGACAAGACTGGCAATTTCACGAGCACGTCGTTTTCCTATCCTATCTTTCAGGCCATCCATGACCGCAATCTAGCCTTCTCCGGGGTGCTGGCCTTTGCGGAAGCGGACACGGACCGCCTGAATGTCAGTGTCGGCGGCCTGTCCGAGCTAGCTCAGGGCCAGTTGGTTTCCGGGGACTCTTTCTCGACGTTAGGCATACACGCCGCCATAGGGCGGACCATCCTGCCCTCAGACGATAAGGAGGGAGCAAGCCCTGTAGCCGTCGCAAGCTACAGCTATTGGGTAAGACGATTTGGCCGCGATCCGCTCGCGGTGGGCAAGGAAATCACCGTGAATGGCGTTCCTTTCACCCTAGTAGGGGTAGCCGCACCCGACTTTTTCGGAGTTCAAGCCGGGACCTCGATGGATGTTTGGATTCCTCTCCGAACCCAACCACAAATTGATCCCGGCTGGACTGCATACGCAAACCCCGGCGAGGTCTCAAGGTTCACCGCGCGTGACGACTGGTGGGTTTCGATCATAGGGCGGTTGAAGCCAAGCGCAAGCCTGCAGGAGGCGCGCGCCGCCTTGGATGTTATCGTTCAACAGAATTCTGCTGGTATCGAACTGCCGCCGACGACGAGGCGCTCCCCGGACATAGCGGTCGGTCCCCCTGAGGTTGAGCTGACACCTGCTGGTGGCGGGCTGGACGCGCTTCGGCGCGAGTTCTCGCAGCCGCTATTTGTTCTTATGTTCATCGTGGGGCTCGTCCTTCTGATCGCCTGCGGAAATATCGCGAATCTATTGTTGGCGCGAGCTGGATCACGCCAGAAGGAAATCGCGGTGCGGCTGGCGCTCGGGGCGGCCCGACAGCGGCTGATCCGCCAATTGCTGACAGAAAGCGTGCTGCTTGCGCTTTCGGGCGGCGCTTTTGGAGTCATCCTCGCATACTGGGCCACCGGCGTTCTGCTGACCTTCATGTCCAGCGGACGAACGCCTGTGATCCTGCACGTCTCTCCTAATCTCGGCGTACTCGGTTTCACCGCAGCCGTTTCTGTACTCACCGGAATTCTCTTTGGATTGGCTCCGGCTCTGCGCTGCACGCGGCCTGACTTAACACCCGCCCTCAAGGAAGGTGGGGCCAAAATGTCAAGTGGCGGGCTGTCGCGTGGTCCGCGCCTGGACCCAGGGAATGTGCTCATGGTCGCTCAGATAGCTATGTCGCTGATTTTGTTGGTCGGTGCGGGCTTGTTCGTCCGAACCCTCAGAAACCTGCAAAGTCGGAACATTGGGTTTGATCGCCGCAACCTCTTGCTCTTCGGGATCGATCCAACTCAGGTCGATTACAAAAGTGAGCGCCTCGCAAGCTTCTATGAGGAATTGCGGCATCGAATCGAATCTCTTCCCGGAGTGCGCTCTGCGACCCTCTCCCGCCATACTTTCATCAACGGTGGCGTCACCATAGCCGGAGTCTCAATTCAGGGATATACGCCGAAGCCCGGCGAATCAAATAACAACGGATCTCTCAACCTTCACGTGAATTCTGTTGGGGCGGGATTTTTTGAGACCTTCGGGATTCCGTTGTTCCTGGGCCGCACGCTCAACGAAAGAGATACTGCAGCTGCCCCTAAGATCGGCGTGGTTAACAGCGCTTTCGCCCGCAAGTACCTCGGGGCTTCTAACCCGATCGGCCGACGATTCGGCTTCGGAGACCAAAAGGCTAGTTCGGATGTTGTCATCGTCGGTGTGGTCGGTGATGCCCTGTACGGCCAATTACGGGATGAGGCGTTGCCAACGATCTATGTTCCGTACATGCAGAACATCCAGCAGCTCGCCGGAATGACGTTCGAGGTGCGAACTGAAGGCGCCCCTTCCAATTCGATCGCTGCCGTCCGTCAAGCGGTCCGAGGACTTGACGGGAATCTACCTCTGTTCAACATCAAAACCCAAACTGAAGAGATTCAGCAGGCCTCCTTCCAGGAGCGTCTCTTCTCCCGGCTGTCGAGCTTCTTCGCATTGTTGGCGCTAGCGCTAGCTTCCGTAGGCCTGTACGGCATGACATCATACGCGGTATCACGTAGAACTAGCGAGATCGGCATTCGCATGGCGCTGGGCGCGAGACGCGTAGAAATTCTGACGCTCATCGTCGGTCAAAGACTCACATTCGCATTGATCGGGGTTGGCGCGGGGATCGTTGGAGCGCTGGGTGTCACGCACTTGATGTCGAGTTTGCTCTACGGCGTCAAGGCGAATGACCCGCTAACCTTCACCACCGTATCCCTGATTCTGACCGTCCTGGCGCTTGTCGCAAGCTACATTCCGGCGCGGCAGGCAATGCGCGTCGATCCCATGATCGCCCTGAGATACGAATGAGGAGGGGCCGGAGAATGAGACCGGAGCATTGGCTGTACACGATTCCACTGCGGCTGCGGTCCTTGTTTCGCTGGGCGCTGGCGGACCAGGAATTAGACGATGAGCTGCGCGACCACCTTGAACGAAAATCCGAGGAATACGTCGCAAAAGGGATGACGCAAGAAGAGGCACACCGCCGTGCGCGACTCGACATGGATGGTGTCGAGCAGACCAAGGAGAAATGCCGGGACGCGCGACGGGTAAATTGGATTCAGGACCTGATTCAGGACACTCGCTACGGCCTCCGCATGCTCCGCAAGTCGCCCGGCTTCACCGCAGTTGCTGTTCTGACCCTGGCTCTCGGAATTGGAGCGAATACAGCTATCTTCAGCCTTGTCGATGCCGTGCTAATCAGGATGTTGCCCGTGCAAAGACCGGAGCAGCTCTTCCGACTCATAGACGTGAGTAAGGAGGGCAAGACCATCGATGCCTTCTCGTATCCGACCTTCGAACTTATTCAGGAGAACAATCAAACTCTCTCCGGCGTCATCGCCTTTCACCCCCTTGGTATTCTTGATTTTGTGGTGAACGGAAAAGGGGAGCTTGCCCGCGCGCAAGCCGTGTCCGGCAGTTATTTCACAACGTTGGGCGTTAAGCCCATATTTGGACGCACCATTACGACTGCAGATGAGGCTCGCGGCGCAAGCCAGGTCGCCGTGATCAGCTACGGCTATTGGACAAGCCGATTCAATCGTAATCCCTCAGCGGTCGGCGCGGAGATTGTGCTAAACGGAGCGCCCTTCGCCATTATCGGGGTCACGCCGCCCGAATTTTTTGGTCTTGAGCCCGGCCAGTCCGTGGATGTTTCCATACCGCTTACTTCTGTAGCTGTAGTACAACCCCAATTTGCGGCGGCAGGTTCTCCCTTCGATGTCTTGACTGCCCCATTCCGGCATTGGCTTCATTTGATGGTCCGACTCAGGGATGGGCAGACCGAAGTGCAAGCGCTAGCTAATCTCGGACCGATCTACGAGCAGGCTATGCGCCAGGCGGCGGAGGGAATGAGGGGTCTGCCCTTTGACTCTCCTAGCGCAAGAAGTGATTTAGCCCAAAGCAGGCTCAAATTGGAATCCGGCAGCCGGGGCCTCGCCGCTCTTCGCGAGCAATTTTCAAAGCCCCTGGCGTTTCTGATGGCAGTTGTTGGAATGCTCCTTCTCATCGCCTGCACGAATGTGGCGAACCTGTTGCTCGCGCGCTGCAACTCTCGCCAGAGCGAAATAGCAGTGCGACTTGCACTCGGTGCCGGGCGGGCGCGGGTCCTTCGCCAGCTACTTACGGAAAGTGTGTTGCTGGCGGCAGGGGGCGGTGGTTTCGCCGTAGTGGTGGCTTTTTGGGGGAGCAACGCGGTGGCGAACATAATGTCCCGTTCAACCTCTGCCGTACATTTGGACGTCCACCCGGACATGCGCATTCTTGCTTTCACGGCATTAGTTTCGCTTGTTGCAGTCATTGTTTTTGGACTCATTCCCGCGTGGCGTGCTTCCAGGCTCGACCTCTCTCAAGCCGTCAAAGAAGGCAACCGAGCCGCGACCGCCGCTCTAGGACGCTCACGAATAGGAGAAGGTCTGGTCATCCCTCAGATTGCCCTCTCGCTCGTTCTGACGGTGGGCGCGGGTCTTCTCGTGCGCACTCTCGAGAACCTCAAAAACTCCTATCCAGGTTTTCGTGAGCAGAACGTCCTCCTCTTCTCAATCAGGCCCGGCATGATCGGTTATACAGACGGCCAGGTTGCTGAGCTCTACGAGCGGCTCTTGGAGCAGATTAAGCAGACTCCGACGGTGAGCGCAGGGACCTTCTCGACTTTCAGCCCACTCGCAGGGTGGTCCGGTTTCACCGATGCTCGGGTCGAAGGGTACACGCCCCGACAGGGGGAATACCCGGCAATCAGCGTGAATTTTGTGGGGCCGCGCTATTTCAGGACCATGGGTACGGCAGTTCTGTTGGGGCGTGATATTGCAGAAGAGGACAGGGCTGGTACTCCAAAGGTTGCCGTAATCAATGAAGCGATGGCACAACATTTCTTTGGTGATCGCAATCCGATCGGCAGACGGTTCAGCATACCGGGATGGAAGGCCGATACCAGCCCGATGGAGATCGTTGGCGTCGTTGAAAACGCTAAATTTATCAATCTGCGCGATCAGGTTCCACCGGCTGCGTACATCCCGTTTCTCCAGTCGCCGGATTCATTTCTTGCGGCGAATTTTGAAGTGCGTTCCAGCACAAATCCAACTGCTCTCGCTGCTTCCATTCGTGAAATGATTCAGCAGGCCGACAGTCGGCTGCCGCTCTTCGGAGTCAAGACTCTTAGCGAGCAGATAGACGAAACCCTTGTCCAGGAGCGCATCGTTGCGTTGCTTTCGAGCCTGTTTGGGATGGTTGCCCTCTTCCTCGCGTGCGTTGGTCTTTACGGAGTGATGTCGAGTTTGGTCGTTCAACGAACACACGAAATCGGCATCCGGATGGCTCTCGGTGCCGAACGGTTCCGCGTGCTAAGGCTCGTCCTCGGGCGGGGCATGGCGATAGCTCTGATTGGAGTCGTTGTGGGTATGGCTGGCGCTGTGGGCGTAACACGCTTCATGGCCACACTGCTTTTTAGTGTGAAGCCCACAGATGTTCAAACGATGCTTTTCGCATCGCTCGTTTTGATCGGAGTCGCCACATTCGCTTGCTACATCCCGGCACGGCGCGCGATGGGTGTCGATCCGATGGTTGCCCTGAGATACGAGTAACTCATGGCTCTCGGAGAGCCACAACGAAGGATGAAAATAGCCGCTCGCTGCTGAGCCAATCTTTTCAATGAGATACGCGGCTATTTTCATAGGAGTAGAGGAGGGCCGGAGAATGCGACCGGAGCATTGGCTGTTCACGATTCCGTTGCGCTTGAGATCGCTATTCCGCTGGGTGCAGGCGGACCAGGAATTGGATGACGAGCTGCGCGATCACCTCGAACGGAAAACCAACGAATACATCGCAAAAGGGATGGCACCGGAGGAAGCGCGGCGGCGCGCGCGGCTAGACCTAGACGGTATCGAGCAGACCAAAGAGAAATGCCGCGAGGCGCGCCGCCTAAATTGGATTCAGGATTTCGTTCAGGATCTGCGCTTCGGCCTCCGCATGCTCCGCAAATCTCCCGGCTTCACCGCTGTCGCCATTCTCACGCTCGCGCTCGGCATCGGCGCGAACACTGCTATTTTCAGCCTGATTAATGCGGTGGCGCTACGCTTACTGCTTGTGCCTAATCCACAGCAACTCGTTTTGCTGCAGTGGACGGCGCACAAGAAACCAAACGCAAACTATTTCGCAGGCT
>Ga0209056_10006693_pt1 | contig 11904 bp, 16 predicted proteins | sample GraSoiAngelo_114_FD_185876 | JGI IMG/M metagenome (GOLD analysis project Ga0209056, IMG submission 185876) | Grasslands soil microbial communities from the Angelo Coastal Reserve, California, USA - 14_0903_13_40cm (SPAdes) (version 2) | ecosystem: Environmental > Terrestrial > Soil > Grasslands... | reverse complement strand
TAACTTTCTTCACCCGATCGACGGCACGCCGTTCGCCGGCCTGCATACTTTAACGCCGCAACGCTGTCTCAAGATTCTCTGCCTGTTCCGCTTCGTCAACCCCGACAAAGAGCTTCGTGTCGGCGGCGGAAGTGAGCTCAACCTCCGCTCGCTCCGGCCCATGGCGCTCTACCCGGCAAACTCGATTTTCGTCAACGGTTACTTAACGACCCCGGGACAGGAAGCTTCCGAAGCACATCAAATGATCGCTGATCTCGGCTTCGAGATCGAAGACCGCCTGCCGAATTGAGCTTGCGGCGCTTCTATCCTGGGTCATCCTGAGCGCTAGCGAAGGATCTAGTTCAACGGCTCATCAGGGGGATTGGCTGCTTTTTGTGTTGGAAAAGCTGCCTGTCCCCCTCCGCCAGGCGTTGAATAATTGGCGCGTCATTCCGGGCGAGCTGGCGGTAGCTAGCGCGACCCGGAATCCAGGAATTTCAATACATCACTCCGTTACTCCATCACTCCAGCTTTTCTACGTCGCTCCGAGCGAATCAATTTTGATTCGCCTGAGTAGCCACCTTGCTACACCCACCGGCTTTCTCATGAGCCGCCATAACTTCACGTCCACAGAATTCCTTTGATTATTAAGCTGTTCTTCCCGCAGGGTTGTCCGCTAGAGACTGGCATATCGCTTGCCATGTGTCCGTTTAACAACGGCCAACAGTTTCGTGTTTAGGGTTTCGGGTTTCACGTTAACCCGAGACTCGGAACCCGAGACTTGAAACCGCGAAAGCGGAGCTTGACAGCTCAGGGCGGACGGTGGAATAAGCAAAACGCTTATACGCCAGTAGTCAGCGGTCAGATTTCAGCCGTCAGCAGAACCTGCGGGAGAAGTCTTATGGGTAAAAGAATCTTTCTCCTTGCTCTAGGCGCTATGCTCTTCGCGCTTAGCTCGCCCGCTGATGCGCAGCAGGTGGCAAGAATCCCCCGGATAGGATTTCTGTCAGTAAGTGGCGACCCCAAAGCTCCCGGGCCTTGGGTCGAGGCATTTCGGCAAGGGCTGCGAGATCTCGGTTATACTGAGGGAAAAAACGTGCTGGTTGAGTATCGCTACATTGAGGGGAAGCTGGACCGTATCCCAAGTCTTGTAGCCGAGCTTGTGCAACTCAAAATTGATGTGCTTGTCCTAGTAGCTCTATCATCGATCCGCGCAGCCAAGCAGTCAACCAAGACGATACCCATTGTCATGGCGATAAATGGAAATCCCGTCACGCTTGGGCTAGTCGATAGCTTGGCTCGGCCAGGCGGAAATATTACGGGGCTTACTAGTCTTAACCGAGAGTTAAGCGGAAAACGACTGGAATTGTTCAACGAAGTGGTTCCGCGGATATCCCGCGTTGGAATTCTCACCGACGCGACCTCTACTACAGGCTCGAGTACTGGTCTAGAAGAGTACGAGGCAGCGGCGCGTGCTATTAAGATGCCGCTTCAATCCCTAAAAGTGCGTGGTCCCAGCCCCGATTTGGAGGACGTATTTCGAGCCGCGGTCAAGGCGCGCGTCAGCGCGCTCATTTCAGTTAGGGCCGGTGTCCTCTTGCCCTACACGAAAACAATTGCCGACCTTGCCATAAAAAATCGACTGCCTTTAATGTTTGAGGGAAGTGGCTTAGTCGAGTCCTATTCGCCCAACGATACTGAGTTCCACCGGCGGGCCGCCACTTACGTGGACAAGATCCTGAAAGGTGCCAAGCCCGCCGACCTCCCCGTGGAGCAGCCAATGAAGTTCGAGTTCGTCATCAATCTAAAAACCGCAAAGCAGATCGGTCTCACGATTCCGCAGACGGTGCTGTACCGGGCGGACCGAGTCATCAAGTAATTGTGGATTTTAGATTGCCGATTTTGGATTAGGAGAAAGATGCATGAAGAAACTATTCCGGATTCGATTCTTCGGTTCTCAATCCGACAATCTCAAATCAAAAACCTGTACTGAGTCAAGTCGAAGTATCCAAAATCTAAAATGGGTGAGAGTTGTCGCCATCGGTGTTTCATTCACACTGTGTGGGACTGTGGCACAGGCGCAGCAGCCAACGAAAGTTTACCGGATAGGATACCTAACTAACGCCTCCCTTTCCTCTGTCGCGGCCCGCACCGAGGCATTCCACCAAGGTCTGCGCGAGCTTGGGTACGTGGAGGGAAAAAACATCGTCATTGAGTGGCGATCTACAGAGGGCAAAGCGGACCGGCAACCTGGCCTTGCGGCCGAACTAGTGCGTCTCAAGGTAGACGTCATAGTAACAGGTGGTCCGGCAGCAACCCATGCTGCCAAGGAAGCGACTGTTGCGATTCCCATTGTCATGGCGTTTGATATTGATCCTGTTGGCTCGGGGTTCGTTGCCACCCTTGCGCGTCCAGGCGGGAACATTACTGGATTGTCAACCCTTTCCCCTGAGATCAGCGGCAAACGACTGGAGCTTCTGAAGGAGATTGTTCCTAAGCTCTCCCGCGTGGCCGTCCTGGGAAATTCAACCGTTCCAGGCAATGCACAAGCGTTAAGAGAGACGGAACGCGCCGCAGGGGCGCTCAAGGTGCAGCTTCAATACCTAGAGGTACAAGGTCCTAAGGATGTTGAGACTGCATTCCGAGAGGCAAGCAAGAGGCGCGCTGACGCAGTCCTCGTGCTGCAGAGCGCCGTCCTCACCTCTCACCGAAAACAGCTCATAGAGCTCGCGGTAAAGAGTCGGCTACCGGCGATATACGACAGGGCAGAATTTGTGGAAGACGGGGGCCTCATGACTTACAGCGTGAGCAGTACCGACTTGTTTCGGCGCGCTGCCTATTACGTGGACAAAATTCTCAAAGGAGCAAAGCCCGCCGATCTCCCCATAGAGCAGCCAACCAAGTTTGAATTCATCATCAATTTGAAAGCCGCGAAGCAAATTGGTCTCACGTTTCCGCCCAACGTACTCGCGCTAGCCGACAGGATTATTCGGTAAACAGTCATGGTAAAGGAGTGAGGCGAACGATTTCGGAGTTTAGAGTGGCAATGTTGGATCGAGAAACACTTAAGGCAGATCCTCGTTAATGGTCTTTTGGCTACAAATAGTTTTTGAGTTGAAAGATTTTCAATCCCGGTATGGCGGGAATTCTGCGGTCGTTGGTCAAAAAAGAGCTGCAGTTAGACATCATCGCAGCCGCCACTTGAATCGCGTCGGGAGGCTTAAGCTTTAAGGCGGCGCGAAGTTGCGCCGCGGCTTTGAGGAGGGGGCGGTCAACATCGATAAAACGGAGGCCTCGGCTTCTCGTCAATAGCGCCTCATAGCGATCGGCAAGCGAAATATTGCCGGTCCGATATGGAACGACGAGAACCTCCATTAAAGTGAGACCGGATGTAGAGGCGGGCAGAGAACCTTGATCGATAGCTTCAAAGAGAGATTTCACCAGCGAGAGGTATCGTTTATCCTCCTCGATGAAGTAGATGAACACCTGAGTATCAAGGGCGACCGGTCCGGGTTTGAGATCCTCGATCAATCCCACCCGCGTCGTTCCTTGCTAACATGTTTGCTGGCGTCAACCTTGCTCCAGACTTCTTTTCCGAGACCCTGGAGATCCAGGATAGAGAAGGAGCTGGCATCTTCGGTCGCCTGGCTAAGGATATGAATAACCTCTTGCGCAACAGATCGATGTTCTCTGTTTGCACGTGCCTGAATTTTTCGGTACAGCCGATCCGGCATTTTCTTGATATTTAAGGTGGCCATCTATTCCTCCAGAATGGTGGCATTATGGAGGAACACAGAATCTCGGTCAAGCGGCGCAATCAAATGTTCTTAAGCCGAGCACCATGAAAGAAATCTGTAAGCCTATTGTTGAGCAGCCAACGAAGTTCGAGCTGGTGATCAACTTGAAGACGGCAAAGGCCCTCGGCGTCACGATCCCGCAGTCGGTTTTGTACCAGGCGGACAAGGTGATCAAATGACAGAGGTCAGACGAGGGATGCAGATAGCGAATGGCGTATGGCAAAAGATGACCTTGGATCGAGCCGTAAATGGTCTGGAATGGAGGAAAAATGAAGACAATCAAGTCGTTTTTATCGGTCCTAACATTGGCATTGAGCGACGCGCTCACATGGGGAGCTGAAGGTGTTATCTCTAAGGTCGCTTCACCCTCAGGTGATTATTGTCACTTAAAGTTCCCGGCGATTCGTGAGGAGACTCTATATTGGGATCGCCCGGTGCTTAAGGATGCGAGCAGCGGCGACATCGTCGACTTCTATGGGCCTTGTGACCACGATCCTCTGGGTAAAGAGGAGATCCTAAGGCAGAGAGCTGATGTACAGCGCGAACGCAGCCGACGCTTAGGCAGCGACTGAGGATGCGGTGATGAGGACTCAGAACCGCTTAGGAAACCCGCAGTCCTCGGTACTCATCCCTCAATCCTTTCTTTGGAAGTAGTTGTGAGAAAGACTTTTGCACTTTTTCTGATCGTAGTCGTGCTGGACATCGGCGCAGCAATAGCCGAGGCGCAGCAGCCGGGGAAAGTTCCGCGGATAGGATTTCTAGCTTCTGCCTCCCCTTCCGTTGTCTCGGGCCGCATTGAGGCGTTCCAGCAAGGCCTACGCGAGCTTGGATATGTAGAGGGGAAGAACATTGTCATCGAATCTCGATATGCGGAGGGAAAACTCGATCGCCTCCCCGCGCTCGTGGCCGAGCTAGTGCGTCTCAAGGTCGAGATCCTTGTCTCGGCTGGTCCGATACCAACCCGCGCCGCCAAGGAAGCAACTGTTACGATTCCCATTGTGATGACACAGGATACCGATCCTGTTGGCAACGGGTTTGTCGCCCGCCTGGCGCGACCAGGCGGAAACATTACGGGATTGTCGACCCTTGCCCCGGAGCTAAGCGGAAAACGGCTGGAGCTTTTGAAGGAGATTATTCCCAAGCTCTCCCGCGTGGCCGTTTTCGGGACTTCGACCATGCCGGGCCACGCACAATCGTTAAGAGAGATCGAACTTGCCGCAGGGGCGTTCAAGGTGCAGGTTCAACACTTAGACGTACTAGGTCCCAAGGATATCGAGATTGCATTCCGAGCCGCAAGCAAGGAGCGGTCTGACGCAGTCCTCACGCTAAACAGCCCCATCCTAAATTCTCATCGACCACAGCTTGCAGAACTCGCGGTAAGGAACCGGCTCCCGGCGATGTACGCCAGGCGAGAATCTGTGGAAGACGGAGGGCTCGTATTCTACGGCGTGAGCCTCCTCGACTTGGATCGGCGAGCAGCGACCTACGTGGACAAGATCTTAAAAGGGGCCAAGCCCGCCGATCTCCCGGTGGAGCAGCCGACGAAGTTCGAGCTGGTGATCAATCTGAAAACCGCCAACCAGATCGGCGTGAAGATTCCGGAGTCGGTGTTATTCCGGGCGGACAAGGTCATTAAATGACAGTGAGCAGTAAGCAGTGAGCAGCAAAAAACCGGGAGCAAAACGCATGGTCAAACAAATTCTTTTCTGCCTACTGCTAACTGTCTTTCTGTTTACTGTTTTTTCTGCCGAGGCGCAGCAGGCCAAGAAAATTCCGCGCATCGGCTTTTTAACACTCGGGTCTGTGTCTCCGCCATCGCCTCTCCAGGAGGCATTCCGCGATGGTCTACACCAACTCGGTTATATCGAGGGCCAAAACATTCAAATCGAGTATCGGTATGCCGAAGGGAAGGTGGAAGAGATCGACAAGCTGGCCGCCGAGTTGGTCGCGCTCAAGCCCGATCTCATCGTTGCGTCAAACACGCAATCGATCGAGGCCGCCAGGCGGGCGACAAAAACGATCCCTATCGTTTTTCCGGTGACTTTCGATCCGGTGTTGTCCGGATTTGTCGCCAGCCTCGCGCGGCCGGGTGGAAACCTCACGGGCTTGACTACGCTTAATCAGGAGGTGGCCGGAAAAAGGGTCGAGTTGCTCAAGGAAGTCATACCGAAACTCTCCCGCATGGCCGTTTTTAGAGACCCCACGAATACAGGCTCTCTATTCGCTTTGAAGGAAACGGAAGCAGCGGCCAATCACCTCGCTATACGGGCACAGGTTCTGGAGGTCCGCAGTACCGACGAATTGGACGGCGCGGTCAAAGCTGCGCTCAAGGAGCGTGCCCAGGCTCTGATTTTGCTGCCCGATAATCTTTTCATCAGACAGCCCGCATACATCAATGATCTCGTAACGAAAAATCGCTTGCCGACCATGTTCGGCGACCGTGAATCGGTGGAGAGAGGAGGCCTGATGTATTATGGCGCGAACCTTGCCGATTTATACCGCCGTGCGGCCACGTACGTAGATAAGATACTCAAAGGAGCCAAGCCCGCTGACCTTCCTGTGGAGCAGCCGACGAAATTTGAATTCGTGACCAATCTAAAAACGGCGAAGCAGATCGGCCTCACGATTCCGCCCTCGGTTCTGTACCAGGCGGACAAAGTCATAAAGTAAGGCAAAAGTAAAAATGCAAAACGCAAAAGTAGACAGGAACCTCTTGGTCTGGCTAGTGGCAACTTTCTTTCTGGCTACTGTTTCTCTCGCCGAAGCACAGCAGGCGAAGAAAGTGGCGCGGATCGGTTACCTGGGGAACGAAAAATCTACTGCGAGCGAGGAAGCCTTCCTTCAAGGGCTCCGCGAGCGCGAATGGATCGAGGGTCAGAACATTGTCGTCGAGCGCCGATACTGGGAGAATCGCGCCGAGCGACTCGCGGCCCTCGCCGACGAGTTGGTTCGTCTCAAGGTGGACATCATCGTTACGTCCACCGGAACTGCAGCGCTAGCCGCAAAGAAGGCCACCAGCACCATCGCCATCGTTATGACTGCCTCTGGCGATGCGGTAACCCAGGGACTCGTGGCCAGCCTGGCGCGCCCCGGCGGGAATGTCACAGGGTTGACTAATATTTCTCCAGACGTCGCCGGGAAACGACTCGAACTCCTGAAGGAAGCTTTCCCAAGGGTATCGCGTGTAGCTGTCCTGAGGTGTCCGCCAGGGACACCCGTGAGCGATTCGGAATGGAGTGACTCGGAAGCGGCAGCCCGAGTCCTGAAAGTGCACCTGCAATCCCTGGTGATAAGTGGTCCAGAAAAGATCGACGGCGCGCTACGGGCGGCGACCCGGGAGCGCGTCGATGCGCTGTTCGTTTTCGACTGCTCGCGCATCCCTACCAAGACCGTAGAGCTAGCGACCAAGACCGGGCTCCCGGCGATATACTCTACCACCCGGTTTGCGAACGCTGGTGGTCTGATGGTGTACGGGCCGAGCACGACGGATTCGGCGCGGCGCGCCGCTACTTATGTTGACAAAATCCTAAAAGGCGCCAAGCCCGCCGACTTGCCGGTGGAGCAGCCGACGAAGTTCGAGCTGGTAATCAATCTGAAAGCGGCGAAACAGATCGGCCTCACGATCCCGCCGAACGTGCTGGCGCAAGCGGATAAGGTCATCAAGTGAAATGGCGATTAACTCCTGCGAATCACAATCCAGGCGAAACGGTAATCACATCGCCGACAGTGATCGTCGAGCGGCGTGTCGAAGCACTGAAAGTGTCGACCCTGGAAGAGGAGGGAAACAATGATTAGTCCAAAGACTCTGCGCGCGATTGTCTTGTTAGCTCTGACACCAGTTTTTGGCTGCCAAATGGTGCGCAGCAGCGCTACGGTCAACGTTCCAACGGCAGAAGCTCCCCAAGACGAAGCGCTGTCCAAGTCGGTGCTGGATCGACTTCTCGCGGACAAGAAAGTGGATTTGACGGGAATTACAGTGGTATCAAATGATGGGAAAGTTTACTTGAGGGGGACGGTCAAGTCCTTGGATGCCCGCGAGCAAGCGCTCAAAATCGCCTGGGAATCACCCGGAGTTCGGAGCGTCGTGAACGGCCTTGAAGTGCAAAAATAGTTACTGCAGCGACTCAAGTCATCATACAAGGTAGAAAAGGCATCCAGGCTCTCTCGGCCCGACAAGAGTGGAAGCAGATCGGCCTAACTATTCCGCCGAATGTGCTGGCGCGAGCGGACAAGGTGATCAAATGAGAAGATTACGGATCAGACGTCAGAGGTCAGAAAACACGCGGCCTAGCTCTATGCTCTTTGCCCTTGGCCTCTTTGGCGCTTTACTATTTGCTCTTGGCTTTCCAGCTCATGCGCAGCAACTGGTGAAAGCCCCCAAATTAGGTTGTTACATGTTGGGGGCTGCCGGCCTTGGGACTCGCGAAGAGGCATTCCGTCAGGGTTTGAAGGATCTGGGGTATGTAGAGGGGCAAAATATTTTTATTGAGTGGAGATTTGCGGCAGGGCAAGCAGATCAGGATAAAACGATCGTTGACGAATTGGTCCGCTTAAATGTAGACATCATTGTTACAGATGGGAACCGCTCAACCAGTGCCGCAAAGAACGCGACCAGGACGATTCCGATTGTCATGGCAGTTAGCGGCGATCCTCTAGGGGCGGGACTTGTCAAAACACTGGCGCGGCCGGGTGGAAACATCACCGGACTTACTCTGCTTTCGCCAGAGCTTAGCGGCAAGCGCCTGGAGATCCTTAAAGAAACCATGCCCAAGATCTCACACGTCGCCGTCTTGTTTAATCCTTCCAACCCAGGCGCAACTTTGTATTTGAACGAGGTACAGGTTGCGGCTAAATCTTTGGGTCTGCAGCTCCAGACCTTGAAAGCAAGTAGTCCCACTGAGTTGGCAAGCGCTCTGGATTTGGGTCGGCCGCTGCGTTTCTGGCACATGCTGATCGAGTCGAACACTTATCGGCCGATGTTCAAATACTGGTCGCCCATGTCAGTCGGATCCTGGGCGCTTTTAGTATTTGGAATATTTGTCTTTCTAGCGTTTTTAGAAGCGCTCGTTGAAGATGATCGTCTGGCATGGCCGGCGGGGCGCAAATTTCGTCCGCCGGGAATGCTGGGCGGAGTGATTGCCGTGATCGGGGGGCTTTTTGGATTCTACGTCGCTGGCTACACCGGAGTACTTCTTGCCGTGACGAACCGCCCGATCTGGTCGGACACGCCTCTTCTGGGCATGCTTTTCGTGGTTTCGGCGGCGTCTATATCATATTTCGTTCCCATGTATCATTATCAGCTGTCTGGAGCCGTCACGGGTCGCGCTCACGCTCTGATTACACTACCAGACGCGATGTTGTTCAGCTCACGAGTGCAGGTCGCGAAGTTTGCAGCCCAGAATAGGGTACCAGCTATGTTTCCAGAGAGTGAGTTTGTGAACGAGGGCGGGCTTATGTCGTATGGTCCAAATCTTCCCGACTTGTTCCGGCGCGCGGCAGTCTACGTCGACAAGATTCTCAAAGGCGCCAAGCCCGCTGACCTGCCAGTCGAACAGCCGACAAAGTTCGAGTTGGTGATCAATCTGAAGACGGCGAAGCAGATTGGCCTGACGATTCCGCAGACCGTGCTTTATCGGGCGGATCGAGTAATCCGATGACTGCGGAACCTAACATCAAGAATCGAAAATCCAAAATGGGAATACGGGCGGACAAGATGATCAAGCGAAACCCAGGCACAGCGCACGAGGCGTCATGTAAATAGAAGGAGAAAAATCGATGAAAAAAGGCACTTTGACATTATTCATCTCGGCCACACTTGTTCTTGCTCCGGCCTATTTGGCCCACGCGCAGAAACAAGCGACGATACCCCGGATTGGTGTTTTATACCTCGGTGCGCCTCATTCCAATCCCAACTTCGATGTATTTGTTCAAGGGCTAAGGGAACTCGGTTATATTGATGGGAAGAACATTCTTATCGAGTACCGCTATGCAGAGGGAAAGGAAGATCGTCTTCCTGAACTCGCGACGGAACTGGTCCGACTGAAAGTCGATGCGATCTTTACCGCGGGTACACCGGCCCTTTTCGCTCTTAAGCAAGCGACGAAAACAATCCCTATCGTATTCTTCAGCACTAGCGATCCGATCGGAACCGGCGTTGTCGCTAGTCTCGCGCACCCGGGTGGTAACATCACGGGCATGTCTGGTCTAGCTTCCGACTTATGGCCCAAGCGGCTAGAGCTGCTCAAGGAAATCTTTCCCAAACTTTCAAGGGTGGCCATGCTTTGGAATAAGGGCAATGCGGGCATGGCGCTCGAAGCAAAAGCGACCCAAGAGGTAGCAGGGCCGTTGGGCGTAGCGTTGCAAGATCGAGGGGTGAAAGATTCGAATGAGCTCGAAGTGGTTTTTGCTGTGATGACCAAAGATCGACCAGATGCGTTTCTCGCCTTAGTGGATCCAGTGCTCATTTCCTACCGCAAGCGTATTTTAGATTTTTTAGCAAAAAATCGCCTGCCGGCGATATTCCAAAGCAGCGACTGGGTAGAAGCTGGCGGTCTCATATCCTATGGGCCGAGCTATCCCGATTTATATCGTCGCGCCGCCGTCCAAATGGACAAGATTCTCAAGGGCACCAAACCCGCGGACATCCCCGTCGAGCAGCCAACGAAGTTCGAGCTGGTGATTAATCTTAAAGCAGCGAAGCAGATCGGTCTGACGATCCCCGACTCGGTGTTGTTTCGGGCGGACAAGGTCATCAAATAAGAGTTTGAATGGTTGAGTTATGAATCCAAAATCTAAAATCGAAAATCTAAAATGGCTGGGGCTTTCGGTAATCGTTTTCGTGCTAGTGATCGCTTTATGGACGGCAACCCGGCCTGCCCTTTTTTCAAGGCCGTGGGGGCGTACGCCAGCTTAGCTTCATTTCCAGATAGTCAGCAGCACCACGCCGCCAATGATCATGGCGGCGCTGAGGACGATTCTCAAGGTGACGCGCTCCACGTCGCGCAGGAAGAGCGCGGCGAAAATGAGCGAGAAGAAGGGCCCGGTGCTGCTGATGGGGATCACCACCGAGACCTTGCCCAGATCCAGCGCGTAGTAGATACAGGTCATGCCGAGACTGATGGTCACGCCGGCGGCGAGAAACCACCAAAAGCACTGCCGGTTCATCTTCCACGTCTCCTGGCTTTTCTCTACATACCAAAGCGTCAAGACCGACACGACGAAAGATGATGTCGCCGTCACCGCCGCCGCGAGAAACGGATGCGGCACCGCGGCCATGCCGAACTTGCGGACGACTTGCGTGGCGCCGGCCAGTGCCGATGCCGCGATCGGGTACCAGAGAAAGACCGCGGAACCGCCGAGTTTCATCGAGCCGCTGCGCCAGGATAATAAGATGATACCCGCGATGATCATCAAGGTGGCGACCACGATCGGCAACGTCATCTTCTCGCCGAGAAAGATAATCGCCATGATGGCACTGAACAGCGGCGTGGTGGCGCGGATCGGATCAGTGATTGCCACCCCGAGCGCGTCGATTCCTTTGTAACTGAGCAGGCGGGTCAATCCGGGCTGAAAGAATCCAACGCCAACGAAGATCAAGATCGACGCGCTGGTTAACGATGACAACGGCACGAACAAAATCGAAACGCCCCAGAGAAAGATAATGTTGATCAAAAGACTGCTAATCACTGCGGTGGCTGGATTCGAGGTGCGCAGCGCCTTCTTGGCGAACAGGTTATGCAATGCGAACAAGAACGCGTTGGCTAACGCGTAAAATTCAGCGGGGATCGAGGTCATTTCTCTGAAGTGCGTGCTCCGAGAACGATTCCGGAACTTAAGCCGGAACTCGAACAGGTGATCAATGTCTTCAATCCCTGGCTCGCGATCGAGGTGAATACTACTCGTTACAGTGGAAACCACAACCCGGCGCCGAGCGAGGCATCGCGTTCAAGGAGCCGTGAATCACGCCGAGACGGTGTGCAGCGGCTGCGCGCCCTTCGACAAGCTGCTATGTGGATGTCAAGTCGCTAACGCACAAATGCTCTTATGTTTTTTCTTTCTCCTAAACCATCCCCGACCAAAGAGAGACTTGCTGCTATGCGTGGCACGGCATACGGCCGTCACACTTACT
>Ga0209056_10006689_pt1 | contig 11908 bp, 7 predicted proteins | sample GraSoiAngelo_114_FD_185876 | JGI IMG/M metagenome (GOLD analysis project Ga0209056, IMG submission 185876) | Grasslands soil microbial communities from the Angelo Coastal Reserve, California, USA - 14_0903_13_40cm (SPAdes) (version 2) | ecosystem: Environmental > Terrestrial > Soil > Grasslands ... | reverse complement strand
GTCGGTGGACTGAAAATCTTCTCCGTCTGCTCCGTAGCTCTGTGGTGATGAACAGGAAAGCTCCCGCAAAGTCGTGCAGTGTAGAGCTATCCGAGGTGTGGGCTCACTTCGACACGTAGCACACAACTGGTACATATACGGGCCATAAGTCCCCTTCTGGGTGGTTTAGCGACACGCCTTTTCAAGATTGCTCACGGCGCACTCGGAACTTAACGCCAAAAGATCTTAACTTCCGGATTGCCGACGACTCGCTCACAACTCGTCTCAGCTGCCCGCAACCGCCGGGTTATAGCCTTTTCACATTTTGGATCGCTTGTCTTCTACTCGAAATATTGTACCCTTCTTGTTCCTTCAGCACGGGGGCTCTTCATGGCTGAGAATCTTCCCGCCGCCAGCGCTGCCGGTCCGCGCCGCTTCCGTCCTAGCAAGATCATTTCGATCCTGTTATTTGTGGGACTCGTGGCCGGGTTAATCGGTTACAAAGCGCAAGGCGGACTTAAGCGAATCAGCGAATTGCAAGCGACAGGTTCGCTCGGTTTGCATCCGGAAGCCCTTCATCGTCCGCCTGGACAGGAACTGATCGCCACCGGCGCCCAAACCCTGGCGTACCTGAAGATCGTCGGGCCGGCGTTGCTGTTCGGACTGCTCTTCAGCGCTGCGGTTCACGCCACGATTTCGCCGCGACGCTTAGCCACGCTCTTGGGACAAGGCGATCTGAAGCCGCAGCTCGCAGCTGCAGCGGTCGGTGCTCCCCTTATGTTGTGCTCATGTTGCGTGGCGCCGATGTTTCCCGCCGTCTACCGCCGGAGCCAGCGCCTGGGACCGTCGCTGGCATTCACGCTGGCTGCTCCCGCTTTGAACCCCGCTGCGCTCACGTTCTCATTCCTACTATTCCCTGTGGCCATTGCCGGGACGCGGTTGTTCATGGCAGTGGTCCTGGTCGTCCTGGCCTCAGCGCTGGTGGCGCGAATTGTTGGACCCGTGCAAGTGCGCACCCCAGCGGTGGAAGGCTTCGCAGAAACGGGAGACGGCGTAGGTGACTTCATCCAGGCGTACTTCCGCTCGCTCTGGTACATCACCGTGTGGACGGTGCCGTGGATCTTGTTGGGTATTTGGGTTTCGATGATCATTGCCAACCGCCTCCCCATCCAGACGCTTGCTTCCGGGGGACCGAAGGTGCTGGTCCTGCTTGTGGTGGCAACGGGCGCGCTGCTGCTCACCATGCCTTCTTTTTTCGAGATACCTCTGGCTCTGTCGCTGCTCGCCGTCGGCGCTCCCGCGGGAGCCGCCGTCGCCGTGCTGATCGCTGGTCCTGCCATTAATCTGGCGTCATTGCTAGTAATCGCGCGACACAGTAATTGGAAGGTTGCCGCACTAACGGCGGCCGCTGTCTGGGTCACTGCGGTTGCCGGAGGCCTTTTGATTGGTTAGCATTTCTTCCCAGGCTCGACGTCAGGAAGGTAACCCGTGGCAACTGGCCAACAAGCTGCGACCGATAGTTCGGTGAAGCGCGACGCGATGCTCGCCGCGTGGGTGCGGGACGCTCGACAGAGAACGCTGGAAGTGGTGGCGGATCTCACCGACGAGCAGCTGATGGGACCGCAACTGCGCATTGTGAATCCCTTGTTGTGGGAAATCGGCCATGTCACATGGTTTCAAGAAAAATGGGCGCTGCGGCACGCAGGCGGCCAAGCGCCGGTTCGGGCAGATGGAGACTCGCTCTACGATTCAGCCGCCATAGCGCACGACAGCCGCTGGAGCCTGCCTCTGCCTTCGCGCGCCGACACGTTTGCCTACATGACGACAGTGCGCGACCGCGTTTTAGAACGCATCGAGCAGGGAAACCTCACCGAGCAGGAACGCTACTTCATTACGTTGGGCGTCTTTCACGAGGACATGCACACCGAAGCGTTCACGTACACGCGGCAGACGCACGAGTGGAGTGCGCCGGTTTTTTCCGGACTGCAAGCAGCGAATTCTGGCGAGACGGGACCGTTACATGGCGATGCGGAGATTCCGGGGGGACGCTTTCTGCTGGGAGCGCTTCCCGAGGAGCCATTTGTTTTTGACAACGAGAAGTGGGCGCACGTGGTCGATGTCCGTCCCTTCGCCATCGCGCGCGCGGCCGTGACGCAATCGGAATTCGCCGAGTTCGTAGAGGTAAGGGGCTACAGTCGGAGGGAATTCTGGAGCGAGCCCGGATGGGGTTGGCGCGAGAGCGCCGGCGCAATACATCCCGTGTACTGGAAGCCCGAAGCTGGGGGACGCTGGCTGCGGCGCAATTTTGATCATTGGGTGCCGCTCGAGCCGCATCGCCCCGTGTTGCACGTCAACTGGTGGGAAGCGGAAGCTTACTGCAACTGGGTGGGACGCAGATTGCCGACGGAGCTCGAATGGGAAGTGGCGGCGTCGGCCGAACCGGCGAATTTCGGCAAAGAACTTGCGCACGTAAGGCGCCGCTTTCCTTGGGGCGCTGACCCACCGGCACCGGACTGCGCTAACTTGGGCTGGCGAGACATGGGCGCCGTGGATGTGGGCGCACTATCGGCGGGCGACGGCGCCTTCGGCTGCCGCCAGATGATTGGCAACGTCTGGGAATGGACTGCCAGCGACTTCGGCCCATACCCCGGCTTTGAAATCGATCCCTATCGCGAGTACTCGCAGCCCTGGTTCGGCACTCACAAGGTGCTGCGCGGTGGCGCTTGGCCGACTCAGCCGCGTTTGCTCCGCAATACCTGGCGAAACTTCTACACTCCGGATCGCCGCGACGTGTGGGCCGGATTCCGTACCTGCCGGAGTAACTTTGACAAGTGAAGATCGCCCTAGTTACGCCCGCTCCGGCACAGGTACATACCGGGAACCGGACCACCGCAGATCGCTGGGCACGACTCCTCGGCGAATTGGGGAACCACGTCAACGTCCGGAAAGACTGGAACGGAGAAGAATGCGACCTGCTGATCGCGCTACACGCGCGGCGCAGCTTTCCTGCCATTCAACGGTTCCGCCAGGGGCGTCCGCACGCTCCGATCATTGTCGCTCTGACTGGCACGGATCTGTATGGCGACTTGGAGAACAGCGCGGAATCGATTTGTTCGCTGGAGCAGGCATCCAGGATCGTGGTCTTGCAAGCGCTCGGCGTCGAAGCCGTCCCCGAAAGCACGCGGCGAAAAGTGCGCGTGATCTACCAATCTGCGGAGCGCCCCTCCCCGCCCCCACGGCGTGAGGAAAGCTGTTTCCAGGTTTGCGTACTCGCGCACCTGCGAGCGGTCAAGGACCCTCTGCGACCTGCCTATGCCGTACGTGATTTGCCAGCCTCTTCCAGGATCCAGGTGAAGCACGCTGGCGCCGTGCTCGACGCGGATTTTACGCGGCAAGTAGAAGCCGAGCAGAGCACGAATCCGTGTTACCAATGGCTGGGACCTCTGGCGCACGAGGATGCCGTGGACCTGTTGGCTCGCTCCCACATGCTTGTGCTCACGTCGCAGCTCGAGGGCGGAGCCAACGTCATCAGCGAAGCAATCGCCGCATCCGTACCAGTCATTTCGTCGCTCATACCGGGCTCGGTTGGTATCTTGGGGACCGACTATCCGGGATACTTTCCCGTCGGCGACAGCGCTGCCCTTCGGGAGCAGTTGCAGCGCGCGGAATCCGACGGCGGATTTTATCGAGACCTCCAACAGTGCGTCGCAAGGTTGCACCCACTGGTAAGTCCGGCCCACGAGCGCGAGACCTGGGAGAGCTTATTGACCGAACTCATTTGAACAACTGTGGTGCTTTCCACGCCCTGGCACAATGCCGCAACCGCGACGGGCTCGTTCTAAATTTAGTGATCGATTCGATTCTTTGACCCGCCGTTGTTTACAGAGACTAGATATGACTGTACTCTGCTAATCCCAAAATAACCCAAAGGAGAGTGGACTCCCTTGGCGCGTTGCTTCTTCGAAGCTGGGCACACGGCCGCCGAATTCTGTGTGCGCCACATGATGGTCACCTACGTCCGCGGGCACTTCAAAAACGTCCGCGGTCAGCTCAACTTCGATCCCGCAAACCCGCAACGATCCTCGGTGGAGGTCGAGATCGACGCCGGCGGGCTGTGGACAGGAGAGCCGGATCGCGACGCACATCTGCGCAGCGCTGACTTCCTCGACGTCGAGCACCACCGCACGATCACCTTCCGCAGCCGCGAAGTGAGCTTGCTCGGCGACCACGATTACTCGGTCCTTGGGGATTTGACCATCCGCGGCGTGACTCGCCCCTGCAAACTTCGCGTTACCTATCTTGGGCAGTGGCAAACGCCTTGGTGGGAGAATGGCGTGGACAAGGGCCCCAAGACTCGCGCGGGCTTCATGGCCATTACCACGATAAACCGCCACGACTTCGGCGCGAGCTGGAACGCACCGCTGGACCGCAGCGGGATTGTTGTTGGCGATCTCGTCGAAATCACCATCGACGGGGAGGCAATCCTCGAAGCGGCTTAAGGGCGCCTCGGGGCCTCTATCCTATATCGCCTTGGAAACTCCAGTCGCGCATACCGCTGATCGCGGGCGGATGACGAGACATTCGGAAGTCATCCTGCAGTTGGGCGCACTTGCTCGGTTCTTGGCGGCCCGTTACGCGAAATGGTCCAGAAGTCCCGTTGTGGGAAGAGCGGTGCTACTAAGTGCTGCCTGTGCTCCGACCTCCTCCAACCGCGTTTCTGGACAGTGGCCGGGGCATATGTCCAAGGTAATGTTGATGACCTAGCCAAACCGTACCGGCACGTTTCAGTCTTGGGGCCGGCGTGTGCCGGACTTTGCGCTAAGATACCGTCTGCAACGAACGGGAGATGCAGCATGCGAAACCTCCTCCTCATACCCACCTTTGAAGTGTTCTTTCTTCTAGCCATCGAAGCACAAGCCGCTCCCGTCCATCTGCGCTGCGAGTATCTCGAAAATCCAATCGGTATTGATGTGGCCACCCCGCATTTTTCTTGGCAGAGTGACAACTCCGAACGCGACTGGCATCAAATCGCTTACCAAATTCTCGTTGCCAGCTCACCCGACTACCTCAAAAAAGGGATCGCCGATGTTTGGGATAGCGGCAAACAGAACTCCTCTGAGTCGGTCGGGATCCCTTATGGCGGTCTGCAACTCGAGTCGCGAAAACGCTACCACTGGGCTGTACGCGTTTGGGACTCGAAAGGACAACAATCCCAGTCATCCGCTCTCGCGTGGTGGGAGATGGGACTGCTGCGGAAATCAGATTGGATTGCAAAATGGATCAACTGGAAAAATCCCGAAGGGGATGCGGACCGCGCGGGAATCCGCTGGATCTGGGTTAGCGGGGAGGATGCTTTGCATGCGACTCCCAAATCCGTCGGCGTTTTCCACACAGAAATAAAGCTTGACGAACTCCCGAAGGACGCCTCGCTGTTCCTTCTTGCTCGCGGCCATTTCAAAGCCGAGGTCAATGGTCACCCCGCGGGTGCCAAGAGAGACTGGCATGAGTTCGACCGCGAGGACATAACGGATCAACTCAGAGTCGGCGAAAACTCCATCGATATTGCTGTCACTGTCGCGGAACCCCGGCCCTTCGGTCCGGACGCGGGCGCTAAACCCTTCAAAGCGGCACTTGCCGGGCTGCTGAAGATCACGCGCTCGGACGGCTCCATTTTGCGCATTCCCACCGATGCAAAGTGGAGATCGCGCGTGGAAAGCCAGTCTCGCTGGGAAAACTCCACGGTCCTCGCTACGCTTGATGATCCGCGATTCGATTCGGTTCCGCCCTTGCCACAACCTGCGGCTCTGTTGCGCCGCGGCTTCGAGGTTTCAAAGAGCGTTCAGTCCGCCCGCTTGTACGTAACTGCGCTTGGCAGCTATCGGATGTTTCTCAACGGTCGCAGAGTCGGAGGTGACGTGCTCACGCCCGGATTCACGGACTACAGCAAACGCGTCCAATATCAAGCCTACGACGTCACGTCGCTGATCGCATTCGGCCAGAATGTACTGGGAGCACTTTTGGGCGAGGGCTGGTTCGGAAGTGGAATGACGTGGAACGGTCTCCCCTACTTCTTTCAGCCTCCGCCCACTCGTTTACTGGCCCAGCTCGAAATCGATTATTCGGACGGCAGCCATAAGACAATTCCCAGCGACGAATCCTGGAGGGCCGCGCAATCTCCGATTCTTCATTCGGAGATTTACTCCGGCGAGCTGTATGATGCCCGCAACGAACTTGCAAATTGGGGCCAGCCGTCCTTCGATGACTCGCGATGGCAGAAAATCGCGTTGGCCGGCGAACCTGCTTCCACCCTTGTGAGCCAGTTGGACACGCCTGTGCGCGTCATTCAGACGCTGGCTCCAAAGAGCGTTGCTTTGGTCCACAGCGCTTACGTTTTTGACCTAGGACAGAACATGGTGGGCTGGGTCAGGCTGAAAGTCCGAGGTCCCCGCGGAACCCGCGTCCGCCTCCGCTTTGCGGAGCGACTAAACCCTGACGGAAGCATCTACACGGAAAATCTTCGCAACGCCGATGCCGCGGACACATACGTGCTTCGCGGCGGTGGTGAAGAATCGTTTGCTCCAACTTTCACTTTTCACGGTTTCCGCTACGTGGAGGTCACAGGGTATCCGGGCCGCCCGGCACTCGCGAGTATTGCGGGAGAGGTCGTCAGCAGCGCCGCCGGAAGGCCTACGGCAAAGGTTGCTACCGCGAGTGATCTGGTGAATCGCATGTGGTCCATTGGGCTTTGGGGACAGCGGGGAAACTTCCTCAGCATTCCAACAGATTGTCCGCAGCGCGACGAGCGCCTCGGCTGGATGGGAGATGCAGGCGTTTTCTGGCGCACCGGCAGCTACAATTTCGACATCGCCGCCTTTTCGCACAAATTCATGCATGACGTTACCGATGGCCAGACTCCTGCCGGAAACTTCACCAACGTCTCCCCGGATTCGCTGCGGCCCTCTATGAGCGAAGGCGCTCCGGGCTGGGCGGATGCTGGAGTGATTATCCCCTGGACCACATGGCTTCAGTACGGGGACAGGGAGATTATCGAGCAAAATTGGGACGCAATGCGGCAATACATGGACTTCATCTGGAAAGCCAATCCTGACTTCATCCGCAAGAATAGCGTCGGCCCCAATTTCGGCGACTGGCTCGCTCCCGACGACCGCACGAATAAAGACCTGCTGGCCACCGCTTACTGGGCCCTGGTGGCACAATTGATGTCGCAAATGGCGCGGGCCCTCGGTAGAGAGGACGACGCAATACGCTACTCCAATCTGATTGACAATATCCGCGCTGCGTTTCAGAAGACCTACATGAAAGAAGATGGCCAAGTTGGAACGGGCACGCAAACCTCCTACGTGGTGGCGCTCTATACAAAGATGGCGCCCGAGTCGCTGGAACCCGCTCTCGTAAGTAATCTGGTCAAAGACATTGAATCTCGTGGGTGGCATCTTTCCACGGGGTTCCTCGGCACGCCGCTCCTTCTTGCCACGCTGGCCGATCACGGTCGCGCGGATGTCGCCTATCGTCTGCTGCTGAATGAAACCTATCCCTCGTGGGGTTACATGCTTGCAAGAGGCGCTACCACTTGGTGGGAACGCTGGAACGGAGACTCAGGCGACCCGTCCATGAATTCCTATAACCACTATGCCTTCGGCTCAGGGGTCGCCTGGGTCTATCGGTACGTTGTGGGAATTGATGCTGCGTCAGACGGCCCCGGTTTCCAGCACATCATCATTCATCCGCGGCCGGACTCCCGCATGCCTCACGCGAGCGGCGAATATGACTCGGTCTATGGGCGGATCACTACGGATTGGACCAGCAACCCCGGCGCTTCATTCTCTTTGAAAGTCAGCATTCCGGCGAATACGTCAGCGACGGTTTACCTGCCCGTTATTTCGGACGCGCGAATAACAGAAAGCGGTAATCCGGTCGAGGCGAAGCAGAAAAACGGCTCTTACGTCGTGCAGATTGGCTCTGGGTCGTACGACTTTGAGGTCAAGGTGAAACGGAAATAAGCCCCAATCGTTTTGCTGGCGTCTCTCAAGGGCAGCTCTCTGGACGGTTCTGAAGGGTTCAGTGGCCTTATGACACCGAGATAATTTCCGTATCCTACAACTACCGTCGAGCCGACAAGAACTACTAGGCTGAGGGCGACCAGACACTTTGTGCGACGGCTCGTGCCCTTCCATTCCTTCAGGCCAATTCCCCATAGCGTACTGAAGATGATGATGCTCGCCATGTGCAGCGTCCAGCTTGAAAACTTGTACCGGCCCATTTGGCTCTCGCCCATGGTGTAAAAGAAAAATTGCAAGTACCACGTGGTTCCTGCGATGGCTGAAAAAAAATAGTTGGACACCATTGGGGCTCGAATCATCGGTTGTTCCAAGCTCGCGGCAGATACCGCCAACTCTTCTCCAGGCGCGTCCGTTACGGCTTCCAGGATCGACTCGTTTCCCCGCTTGGGCAGACAGCCGCGAATCTCCGAGTCCAAGTACTGATACCCGGTATGGTTCCTGATATTCAAATGTGCGCACCAAATAAAATTGGTGGTAAAACCACCGAGAAGGACAACAACCAGTACGGGCAGTCCCTGCCACACGGCGGGAGTTCCGTGGCGCACGGTTATCTCCTTAATGGAATCGCCGGCCGCGAGGCCATAGGCAAAGCACGCGCTCATGACACCCGAGAAGGTCGCCACCAAAAGCCCTTTCTTCAAATCGAATTCCTTAATGGACTGCCGTTTTTGTTCCTCGGACATTTCCTTTTCTTTGGACATCCCCGCGGCGCCGGCAAAAACGATTCCAACCACACCAATCACAACACCGGTCAGGATGACTCGGCCCGAGTGAGTGCCCAATACTTCCCTTACGAACTGGCCGCGGAAGATCGGCGGCACCAACGTCCCGAACATGGCCGTGTACCCAAGCGCGACGGCCATGCCGAGCGACATCCCCAGATAACGCATCGTCAAGCCAAACGTGAGTCCTCCCAGGCCCCAAAGAACTCCGAAGGTGTAGGTCCAGAAAAGGCTCTGAGCGGGAGAGTCCCGGAGGACATGGATTAGATCGCTTGTCGTGCTCAAGGCCAGGATCCAAGGCACGATGATCCAGCTGAAAAAACCGCCTACCAGCCAGTAAGTTTCCCATGCCCAGCTCTTCACGCGGCGGAAGGGGACATAAAAACTACCGGAGGCCAGGCCTCCCAGCCAGTGAAAAAAAACGCCAAGAATAGGGTTTGGACCCAAAGAAACATCCTTTCTTGCAGGAACAGCGGGAGCGCCGAAAGCTACTTTCAAAGCGGTCCGAGCGGTGAACACCAGCGGGGCTGGCCCTGGACTTTAGTTCCAAAGGCATCCGAGAGTCAATGTTTGGCAGTGGACTTCCTGAGTCGCCATCCCACACATCAGTTCGTTCTAGTTGGGAATGATCAACCTATTGCGCTGTTGGCGTAGTTTTCGTATTGTGGGCACGGCCGTCACGGCCACTGCGCCTCCCCTGCGGCTGACCAGTCCGTGCTTCCGTGTCGTTTCTGCAGGTTTGGGATGAAGATTCAAGAAAAGCTGCGCTACCTGGAAGATCGCTGGGATGACCAAGTGGCCCGGAGATTAGACGCCCCTGAACTCCTGTGCTATCGCTCCAACCTGTTAGGGTCAGATCTGCGCATCACCAACTTCGGAGGAGGCAATACCAGTTCCAAGATCGTTGACCGCGATCCTCTTAACGGCACGGGACAAATCGTCTTGTGGATTAAAGGGAGTGGTGGTGACCTTGCCAGGATTCAAAGGCGGGGTTTTGCAACGCTATACCTCGAGAAGTTGCGCGCTCTTGCGGAGCGATACCGGGGCGCTGACTTCGAGGACGAGATGGTTGAGATGTATCCGCTTTGTACGTTCGGCAACAACACTGTTGCGGCCTCCATTGACACTCCGCTCCACGGTTTTCTTCCATTCGAGCATATCGATCATCTCCACCCTGACTGGGGAATCGCTCTGGCCGCGGCGGCGAACGGCCGCGACAAGATGGAGGAATTCAATCGGAATTTTAGACACAAACTGATTTGGCTGCCATGGCAACGTCCTGGTTTTGAGCTGGCGATGATGTTGCGAAAAGCCGTAGACGAGAATGCTGGCTGCGATGGGATCGTGCTCGGCGGACACGGGCTCTTCACCTGGGGGAATACGCAACATGAATGCTATTCGAACACGATCGCCATCATCGATCACCTCGGTCAATTCGTCCAAGACCACGTCAACGGGAAAGGTGCCAAGCTGTTCGGGGGGCAGCGCCACAAAGCGCTGGAAAATCGCCCGGACCTGGCCGTAGATATCTTTCCCTTTCTTCGCGGCCGCGTCTCAAACCACCAGCGCATGATCGGCAGCTACAGCGACCTGCCGGAGACCTTGCGGTTCGTTAACTCCGAGGACGCGGAGCGGCTTGCACATCTTGGAACAAGCTGTCCAGACCATTTCATCCGGACGAAGATTCGCCCCTTGTTCGTGTCCTGGGAGCCATCGGGCAACTTAGCCGCGCTCAAGCAGCAAGTGGATACCGCGATCCAGCGTTATCGGAACGAGTACAGAGAATATTATGTGTCGTTCGCGAGCCCTGATTCGCCAAAAATGCGAGACGCGAACCCCACCATTGTTTTGATTCCTGGCATTGGTATGTTCAGTTTTGGGAAAAGCAAGAGAGAGGCAAGGATCTCCGGGGAGTTCTACGTCAATGCGATACACGTCATGGAGGGAGCGACGGCGCTTGCTTCGGGAAGGAAACCGGAGATTCTGCCCCAAGTGGGCCCCGCGGCCAAGACGGAAGCATTCGGCGTTTATTCAAATTACGTTGCCCTGCCGCTCTCAGAGGCATTTCGCATCGAGTATTGGCATCTGGAAGAAGCCAAGATGCGTCGGCAGCCGCCTGAAAAAGAGTTGAGCAGGCGGATTGCCATCGTTGTGGGCGGTGGGAATGGCATTGGGCGCGAGACTGCCCTCCTTGCCACACAGCGAGGAGCCCATGTTATTGTGGCTGACAAGGACTTCGAAGCCGCCAAGCTGACTGTTTCTGAAATCCAGAAAATTGCGGACCGGGAGAGTGGCAGTGCCGTCGCAATTGATATTCGCGAACTCGATTCGGTTCGCAGGGCGATGCGCGAGGCGGTTTCGGCTTATGGTGGAGTGGATATACTTGTGAATACTGCTGCCATGTTCCCTTGCTCGCCAGATGGCCACTTCACGGACCGGCAGTGGGCAGACACGCTTGACATCAATGTCATCGCCAATCATCGATTGATGAAGGAAGTGACGTGGATACTGCGCGAACAGGATCTGGACGCAAGCGTAGTGCTCACGAGCTCGGCGAATGCCGTCGTGCCCAAACCTGGAAGCGAGGCCTATGACGCAAGCAAGGCGGCTTTGAACCATCTCGTGAGGGAATTTGCTGTTTCTATGGCTCCCAAGGTTCGCGTCAATGGAGTTAGTCCGGCAACGGTGATAAGGGGTTCAACCATGTTTCCGCGGAACCGGGTCATCGCTTCGCTCGAGAAGTATGGTATCGCCTATGATGGAGATGCCTCGGACGAGCAGCTTCGGTCGCAACTTGCGGACTTTTATGCGCAGCGTGCTCTGACGCACCAACCGGTCGAAGCTGTAGATTGTGCGGCGGCAATTCTGTTTCTGGCCGGACCTCAGTCTCGGTGCACGACGGGTCATCTCATTCCGGTGGATGCCGGCTTGACGGAGGCCTTCCTCAGGTAGCGTGAAGGCCGCGAGAGTGACAATTTCAGTTCCGCTCCTCCTGGAAAAGATCGAGAGAAAACTCGATGAGATTTTCGACACGAAAGACAGCTCTCGTTGCCGTGGATTTAGGAGCACAAAGTTGCCGCGTATCGCTCCTGCGCTGGAAGCACGGCAATCCCAGAATTGAACTCG
>Ga0209056_10006687_pt1 | contig 11910 bp, 8 predicted proteins | sample GraSoiAngelo_114_FD_185876 | JGI IMG/M metagenome (GOLD analysis project Ga0209056, IMG submission 185876) | Grasslands soil microbial communities from the Angelo Coastal Reserve, California, USA - 14_0903_13_40cm (SPAdes) (version 2) | ecosystem: Environmental > Terrestrial > Soil > Grasslands ... | reverse complement strand
CGGGTGATTTCGTCGAGGCACCCTCCCAGATGTTACAAAACTGGGTTTGGGATAAAAAAGTGCTCGATACGTTTGCGGCCGATTACAGGGACCCCTCGAAAAAGATTCCGACTGAAATCGTCAAAAAAATGAATGATGCAAAGCTGGCAAACGCTGGTGTTCTTTATCGACGCCAGTTCGCATTTGCATCGCTGGATCTTGCTCTGCACAATCAGCACCCCGAGGACCTGCCTTACGATTGCGTGGACGTATCGAATCCGATCCTGAAAAAAGTCTTTCTGCCAATTGATCCAAACACCACGTTTGTTTCCTACTTTGGACATCTCAATGGCTACGATGCGGGTTACTATGGCTACGCGTGGGCCGATGCGATCGCAGCCGACATGGCGACCGTTTTTGAAAAAGCGAAGGACGGCTACCTCGACAAACAAGCCGGCATGAAATTGCGCCGCGAAATTTATGAGCCGGGCGATTCTCGTGACGTCAACGTTTCTATCAAGAAATTCCTCGGCCGCAAACAATCGATCCAGCCATTTCTGAAGAAGATCGGCATCGGGCCAGAGGGGAAAAAGAAAGCGCCCGCTGGACCCTCGCAGGAAAGCCGATAGTTGTAGAGGTGCTTGTGCCAAGCGCCTTTTGGTAGTGTCCGAGTTCGGCGTTTGACACAAACGCCGCTACAACGTCTGCGCATCTGATGCATGCGAAGCTGACGAAAATACTCGATGACAAGCTTCCCGGCCGCGGTTTTCGTTGGGTTCTCGAGAACACATGGTATCCCTCGGAGTCTTTGCGTCCATTTTCGATGAGGCAGGTCGTATTTTGCTCGTGCGCCAAGGCTATGGATTGGGCCGGATTTTTTCGGTCTAATCCTTGTTCTGTGCAGACGGACGCAGCATCGAGGGACTATTTAGCGGAGTATCACTACGGATCCGCCGATGCGCCGCATACGGAAGCATATTTGTGCGCTACATTATCAATCTGTGCGCGGAGTTGCGCGCGCGCCGCGTCATCGATATTGGGTGCGGCAATGGCGCGCTATGCCGCGAGCTTGCAAGCCGCGGATACGAAGTCGTTGGTTGCGAGCCGAGCGCTGACGGCATTCGGTTCGCACAGAATTCGGCGCCAGAGCTGGTGTTCCACCAACTCGGAGTGGACGACGAGGCAGGAGCGGTTGGCAGCGAGAGCTTTGACGTGGCTATCGCCGCGGAGGTGATCGAGCACCTCGTTCGACCTCGCAATCTGCCTCACTTCGCGAAACAGGTTCTTAGGCCCGGCGGCCATCTTATCATCAGCACTCCGTATCATGGCTACCTGAAGAATCTCGCTCTTGCGATCGGTAATAAATGGGACTCACATCTCACGCCTCTGTGGGACGGCGGCCATATCAAACTGTGGTCACGCAAGACTCTGTCGCAGCTGTTGAGCGAAACAGGTTTCCGCGTCGTTCGCTTCATCGGAGCGGGTAGAATGCCTTTCTTCTGGAAGAGCATGATCATGATTGCATGGAAGCCAGAAGAACCTGGCCAATGACGCTTACGACCGCACCGAAACTAAGTTGCAATGCGGCGGATTAGATGATTGAGTCGGGCTTCGCAAATCTGGAAATCTGAATGGGCTCTCTTAAGAAAAGACGGAAATCAAAAATTGCCAAGCACAAGCGCCGCAAACGCATGAAGGCGCATCGGCATAAGAAACGTCTGCGTTACAAGGTGTAACCCGCAAGGTTCTAGCGACCAGAGAACGTCCAACGCCCAAAATCGGGTGAAACCGCAAGCGGGGTCATCCCGAACGAAGTGAGGGACCTCGCCTACGAAGTTTGGATCACGCGGGGTAAGCAGCGTGATCATTCAGCCTTTGAGAGGTCCCTCGCTCTGCTCGGGATGACATTTTCGCAATGGTTTGCGGAGCGCGGTACCGAAAGTTAGAATCTCGTAGATGAGGGAGCGTACAAAGTGCGGAATTTCCGCCCGCAGGGGAATTATTTGCGCGCTCATTCTTCTCGCCGTGGCGAATGCATTTGCCGAGCCAACCACGAAAACTTCGCCAGTAAAAATTCCGCGTTCGCAGCAGGGAAAACAAGTCACGCGGCAGGATGACTCGTTCAATGTAAAACGAGCTTCAGACCTCGCATTGCGTGCGGGAGGCGAACGCAAGGCCGGCGCGCTGACGCATTTTGTTGAAGGAATGGTTTTCGAAGAAAACGGCGAGCTGGATCGCGCGCTGGAGGCGTATCGCAAGGTACTCAACGTCGATCCGGGCCAGGCGCAACTCGCCGCACGCGTAGCGGGCTTGCTGATACAGGACGACGATTTTCCACAGGCTATTGACGTGCTGAAAGACGCAATCAAGGCGAATCCGAATAATGCCGAGCCTTATCAGCAACTCGCTTTTATTTATGCGAGGTATCTCAAGAAAACAGACCAGGCGATCGATTATGCCAACCGAGCGATCGCACTAAATCCAGCAGACGTGGAAGCTTACCAGCGCCTGGTCGAAATCGAAATTGCAGCCGGACAAGAGAAGAAGGCGCTCGAAGCTCTGGATCGTGCCACCAAAGTTCGCAGTAGCGATCCCAATTTCTGGATGCACCTCGGAAAGCTTTACGTGGCTATTCTTTTCAAGTCTGACTCGCAGCCGAAACCGGACGAATTGAAAAGGGTCAATGAGATTTTCAAAAGAGCAGCCGAACACGCCGGAGACGACCCTGCGATCCTCAAGGACGTAGCAGACTATTACGCGGCATCCCAGCAAGTGAAGGAAGCGATCCCGCTTTATCTGCGAGTTCTGGAACTCCAACCAGAGGACGCAAATGCGCGAGAGAAATTGGCGACGGGCTTTATTCTGACGAATCAGCGCGGCAAAGCTGTCGAGATGCTTGAGCAAATCATCAAGGAGCACCCCGACAAATATCAGCCCTACGATCTCCTGGCGCAGGTACTGGATGACGAAGCGCGATCATTGCAGCGCGCAAACCGCATTGACGAAGCAAAAGCGAAGTTTGCAAAAGTCGCCGCGAATTATGAGCAAAGCCTGTTGATAAATCCAAACCACGCCAGCACCTATTTGCATTTGGCGGCGTTGCTTGTCGGACCGCTAAAAGACCCAAGCCGGGGGGTACAATTGTTGGCAGACGCTCGGCACCGATTTCCCGGCGCACCTGAGATTGTTTACTACCTGGCGATCGCTCAGCGCGAGGCGAAGCAGAGCCAGCAAGCCGTGGCAACTTTCGAGGAGGCGTTACACGAAGCGCAGCTCGATCAAGATGACGATGTAGTAAATGCCAAGTTTTACTTCAATTACGGAGCGGCGGCCGAGCAAGCTGGTCTGTACGAAAAAGCGGCTGATTTGCTTCGCAAGTCAATTGCGCTTGATCCAGCTAATTCGGCAGAGGCATGCAACTACCTGGGCTACATGTGGGCGGATCACAATATGAATCTCGATGAAGCTGAGACCATGATCAGGCGCGCCCTCGAGGGCGAACCAAACAACGCGTCGTATCTGGACAGCCTTGGTTGGGTGGAATTTCGAAAAGGGAAATTTGATCAGGCATTGACCGATCTGCTTCGCGCTGCAAAAGGCGCGGAGCACGACGATCCGGTTGTATTTGAACATATCGGGGACACTTATTTGAAATTGAATCGCATGGCGGACGCATTGGCTGCCTGGCAAAAAGCGCTGACACTCGACCCGAAAAACAAAAACCTTGCGGAGAAGCTCGAGGACACCAAAAAGAGGATCAGCAAGGAGTTGCCCAAAACCAATCCGACGTAGTGACTGCTATCAAGACAAGATGTCGAACACTGAACATCGAGCGCCGAACCTCCGAGCCTAATCCGCTCGGCCACGCGATCATTCGACGCTGGATGCTCGAAGTCCGATGTTCGGCGTTGAAAACGTGACATGAAGGAATATCCCACGGCGTGGCAGCGCAAGACCATGTGGGCGGCGCTTACTGCCTGCTTTGTGGTTCTCCTTGTCATCATCGTCGGCGCTGTGATTTGGGCCGCGGCCAATGTCATTAGTTTCCTCCAGCCAATTCTGATCCCGGTAGCCATCGCCATGATCCTCACTTATCTGCTCGACCCGCTGGTGACGAAAATGTCACGCGGAGCACTGGGTCGGACGAAAGCTGTGGCTCTCGTATTCGCGATCGCGTTTTTCGCGCTGGGAGGATTCGCCGCGTGGCTCATCCCCACCGTCTCCATTCAGAGCGCGAATTTTGCGAGGCAAGTTCCCGCCTACACCGAACGGGCACGGGACTACACAGTCGATCTCATCTATCGATTCGACCACACATTCGGCTTGCTTGGCGGCGCGCACGGAAAATCTGCATCGACAAGTCTTACGAACTGGCTCATCGGCCCTGTTGCATCTCCTTCTCCTCGCGCACAGTCGACTGCCACTCCAGCCGCTTCGCCGCAAGCCTCTGCCCCCGCAACTGAAATTATTGCTCCAAGCCCCCCGAAGCTGACGACTGCTGACCGTCAGCGCATTCAGGCTTACGTAGAAAAGCAAATGCCGAAATTGGAGCAAGCGTTCCCGATCGTGCTGGGAAAGCTCTGGGACATTCTGAAGAAAAGCATCGGCGGATTTCTTGGCGTCACAGGCTTTTTGCTCAGTCTCATCCTGGTGCCGATTTATCTCTTTTTCTTGCTGAACGAAAAACCGCGCATTCAACAGCGATGGAAAGAGTACCTGCCGTTGCGCGAATCGCCCTTCAGAGATGAGGTCGCGGACGTGCTGTCAGAAATCAATCGTTATGTGACGGCGTATTTTCGAGGCCAATTACTGGTGTGTCTGGTGGATGGCATACTCATCGGGACGACGTTGACGATTTTCGGTCTCAATTTTGCGCCGCTCATTGGTGTGCTTGTCGTCATCCTGACCATGATTCCTTACATTGGGATCATCATCTGCTGGGTGCCGGCCGTTCTCATTGCAGCTTTTCAATGGGGCGACTGGACGCATCCCATGATCGTAACCGGAATTTTCATCGCGATACAAAATCTCGAAGGCATGTTTTACGCTCCGCGAATTGTCGGAAACTATGTCGGATTGCATCCGATGACGGTGATCGTATCGATCTTTGTGTGGGGTCTGCTCATTGGCGGGGTAATCGGTCCACTCCTTGCCGTACCGCTCACCGCCACAGTCAAGGTCCTCCTTGCACGTTACGTTTGGGGCCGACCTTTGAGGCAACAGGTCCTCCAATCAACTGAAGCAACTCTTCCAGTTCAAGAAACCGAGGTAGCGACTCAGGCGTAGCGCGGGCACGAACACGCTTGGGAGAAGCAGGGCGGACTGTCGCGCATCCAAACAGGGACACGAAATGGCGGAACGAATCAAATATGCCCGGCACCGAAGAGTTCGCGAGTTGTTTCTCGGTCTGGAGTCTTTCTTCCAACGGCGACTCTGGCCGGCTCGCCTCGGCGTTATAGTTGTCGTATCGGCAGTCGCTCTTTTGGTCGGTATTGTTTTGTTCAGTTACGGGTCAACGTTGTACGACGACTGGCGCCAAAGTCGTTTGCTGCGACGCGCTACTGCACTGCTACAGGAGGGAAAACTCAACAAGGCGTCACAGACGGCGCAAGAACTCGTGGCGCGCCATCCCGATTCTCTGCCAGCCCTTCACGTTTTGGCAGAAGCAGCGGAAAAACAGAATCTGCAAGAGGCCGTGAAATGGCGCGAGCAAATAGCGCGACTTCTCCCAGCCGACTTAGAGAGCCAGCTTAATCTAGCTTCCGCTGCGTTGCGCTTTGGAAAACTGGATGTTGCGCGGCAAGCGCTCGATCGCGTTCCTTCACGTGATCGGGATAGGGCAGCTTTTCACGTCGTTGCAGGCTGGCTGGCTCGTGCCCAGGGCAATTTGGCAGAGCAAGAGGAACAGTTTGCGGCCGCCGTAAAGAAAGAGCCAACCAACGATCTTTATCAATTTAATCTCGCAGCCCTGCAGATTCACTCTCGCGATGCCGAAAAAAGCGCGAAGGCGCATGATACTCTCCAGCGACTCAGCAAGTTGGCTCCTTACCGAACTGGCACACTGCGGGCATTGCTGAATGACGCGGTGGCACGCAACGACCTCATCGCGGCGGACAATTTTGCGCAGCAACTCCAAATGTCGCCGGAGGTCACGTTCGGCGATTATCTCCTTTGTCTGAACTTTTATCGGAAGCTCGACCAGAAAAAGTTTCGCTCAATCCTGGAGAGAGTGAAACCAGTTGCTGCACGCGATCCCTCCAATCTCGCATCGCTCATGGATTGGATGAATCAAAACGAACTCGCAGGAGATGTTGTCAAGTGGAGCGACAAGTTGCCGGCGGCGCAGCTAAGTTCGACGGCGACATCCGTGGAGGTGGCTGACGCCTATGCGACAGTAAAAAATTGGTCGCGCTTGAAACGTTGGACGCGCGCTGGAACGTGGGGCGAGTCCGAATATCTTCGCCTCGCATATCAGGCAATTGCCACGAGACAATCACGGCCCCGCAGCACAAATCCTAACGCCGAGTTCGAATCGCTCTGGCGTTCTGCGGAACAATTGGCGAATGAGGAGCCAGAACGTGAACTGGCGCTGGCGCGTCTTGCCTCCAAGTGGGGACTTGAGAAAGAATCCGAAGAACTCTGGTGGCGCGTCGCAGAAAATCCCCCGACGCGGCGGGAGGCGCTTGAGGAGCTTCGCCGGCTTTATCGCGGGAAGAATCAAACAGCCAAGCTTTACGACGTTCTCCAGCGCCTTCATCAGAGCTCCCCGAACGAGGCGCCGATTACAGCGGATCTCGCTCGGCTCGGTCTCAATACGGGACAAAATAAAGAGCAATCGCATCAACTTGCCAAGGAGGCATACGATCGCGCGCCGAACGAGGTTAATTGCGCTCTGACTTACGCCTTTTCCCTGTCGCGACTCGGGAGAAACGCCGAGGCTGTTAGAATCGTAGAGAGTTTGTCGCCCGAACAATTGCACGATCCGCATGCAGCCGTTTACGTCGCGCTGTTACTGGCTCAGGCGGGCCGGATCGAAGCAGCCAACAACTACATCGCGATCGCTGACGACGAAAAGATTTACCCCGAAGAGGAAAAGCTCCTCGATGAAGCAAAAACCAACCTCGAGACTGCAGCTGCAACTCCGTCACCAATGATTTCTGCCGTTCCGGCTGAACTGAGCCCGGCGCCCACGGCTTCGCCACCCTAGTCCGTCAAGAAGTTAGGTCGCTACAATGTTCCAGCGACGCGGTGTTCGACTTGTGACTCCTGTAACTCTACTACTGTTTCGATGCAGTCCCTGGCGCTTTCTCCTCTTTCGGAATCGCCTTCGTCCATTGCGCAATCTCTCCGGAATCCATGTGCACACGCTCTTCCAGCCGGGCATCACGAAATCCCCACTTTTGCACGTCCATCAAATATTGCTTGCGCGAGAGCAGCGTTCCGCGGCAGAGCCGCTTGTGTCCGCTAACAGGCTCCTCCTTTCGTAAACATCGGATTAAGTCGTCCATGACGGCTATCGGAATTCGTTCTTGCTCGCCCGGGTAAATGTAGCCGAACAAGACCAAGTGGCTGAGCAGCACACGCCAATCAGGACCGAAGCGCTGAACCAAATGTTGCCAATCGAGTTTCTCTGCGCAAGTCAACAGAATATGCGCAATATCCGCGCCATCGAACCGTTCGCGTTCCATGATGTACGCTTTCATCCAAATTGTTTCCTCAGGCGCGGCAAGTTTCACGTGCAACCCGAGCAACTGGTGATCGTGCGCCCGCTCGAACCACGAGTCATCTACCTCGCACAATCCATTGCCGGCGCGAAAAATCAGATCAACGTAATCCCGCCGGCGTCTGGCTTTAGCAAGCCAATGCGGAGACGTCACTTCTGTCTCATAGCCGGCGCGTACAAGCGCACCCAAGGCGGCGTCGACATGACGTGGCCGAATGTATAGATCGAAGTCTTTTGTTCGTCGCGAAACACCGGCGTACACCTCCACCACAAACGCGCCGCCGATTAAAAACGGGACATTCGCATTTTGAAGTGCTGCAACCGAGCTAAGATGAAAATCGTTGGGGCCGCTTTTCACCCTGGTGGCTGCTGCTCGCTTTGCAGTCATCACACATCATAACGCAATCGAAGCTCATAGCGCGCGCATAGGGGTGAGGTCGCGCGGGCCTTCACCCGAGCGTCGCGGAGCTGCGTCCTCCAATTTTCCCGTTGGAGTGGACACCGCAGCACCTGTGAAAAACGTCCATTGCGCGTCGGGATTCCGTTTCTTAAAAACAAATGGCTGAGCGACCATTACGGATCGCAGCGACTGCGGATCTCCATTACGGAAAGCATTCGCGCGGTACTTTGCATGACGCGTTTGCGGAGATTTCCCGCAGCGCGGACATCCTGCTGTTGTGCGGAGACCTTACAGATTACGGGCTTCCCGAAGAAGCCGAGGAACTCGTCGCCGATATTCGCGCTGCTGTAAGAATTCCGGTTCTCGCGGTCATGGGCAACCACGACTTCGAATCGAGTCAGCCGGAAAACATTTCTAAAGTTCTCGACGGCGCAGGTGTGAACGTGCTCAACGGTGAAGCCATCGAAATCGGTGGAGTTGGTTTCGCTGGAATCGCGGGATTCGGCGGCGGTTTCGGGCGGCGAATGCTAAACGCCTGGGGCGAACCACTCATTAAACAATTCGTCCAGGAATCTATTAGTCACGCTGTTCGTTTGGAGCAGGCGCTGGGTAAACTGCAAACCGAAAAGCGAATAGTGGTTCTTCATTATTCTCCCATCCGCGCGACGCTTGAGGGGGAAGATCCCGAGATTTATGCGTTTCTCGGGTCCAGCCGGCTGGAGGAGCCAATCAACCGATTCAAAGTGACCGCCGTTTTCCACGGTCACGCTCACAACGGCATCCTCGACGGGAGAACTTCGACCGGAATTCCGGTTTACAACGTCTCGGCACCTGCGCTTCGCAAAACAGGCAAACCGTATCGTATCGTCGAACTGTAGGAGGTCTGACATTTGTTGAGCGTCTTGAAGACAGTGGCCGTTCTCTCATTAACACCTCGCTTCAGCGAGGTGCCTCCGAAGAGCGGCGGGTGGAAACCGCTTTAGCGGTTTTGTCCCGCGCTATGAACAACTTTGGCACCCCGCTAAAGCAGGGTGTTAATGACAATCACGATTAGCGTTAAACTGGCTTCTGCGCGCGGACAGGGAACAGCTATGCGCCCAAGCTTTTCGCCGCTACCACGCGCCATGCTTCCACATCCGCGCCGCTTTGCGTGGGTGAAGTGCAGCGGACAGCTTTGAGTGAGTCGAAAATGACTTCCGAAAACGGAACCTTGATGGAATCCGCTAATTGGCGCCGGGCTGTGGCCGGCATATTTTTATAGAGCAGACTCAAATGCGGGTTGAGCTCGTAATCAGACAAGTCTTGCGCAGCGTTGCGAATGGTCTGATGCAGTTGCCGCAATTTTCTATTCATCGCGAATTGCACAAAGAGTGTTTTTATAAACTCGTCAGAGTGATTAATCCCGAGCGCCTTGAGGTCGATCGTTTGCCATTCGCCCGCGGCTTTTGAGAGCGCTTTCTCAGCCGCATTCGCATCATTTGCACCGACGTAAATCGTCAAATGCGGCTCGAAAAAAGGCGCGTCATACCGGCGCGCCAGATCCTTGATCAATCGCTGAAAAAATCTGTGCGCCAGCTCTCCCGGAATGAGCCAGTAAGCAATGACGGAAGAACGTCCCTCTATGTTAATCTTTGACGTCAGCGCGCTAGCTCCACTTCTGTAATTCAACAATATTGCCTTCCGGATCTCGCGCATACACAACCCGAAGGCTACCAACCCCATTTACTTCTGTTGTTGCAATGTTTCCCACTGCGCTGCCGCTACTCGCAATTACTGCCTGCAAGGCCTGGTCCACGTCGTCGACCGCAAATGCGATATGCGCGAATCCGCACTTATTCGCTCCCGGCAGGTCGCACCCTATCGACTGATCGTAGCTGAAAATCTCAAGTGTGGGACCATCATCGCCATAGCCAGGCAGACGCAAATGAACGCCGGTAAGATGCGCATTCGGAAGCGAGGTAAGGCTGTCGAGCCACACGCCGGACATATCGCGTTCAGGACCCGCGGGTTCGCACCCGAACACTTCGCAATAGAATCGAACTAGCCTTTTCCAGTCTCTTGCAATCAGATTTGTATGAACGTACTTGGCTCGGATTGGCATTGTTTCCTCCCTAATTTTCCTAAATACTAACGGTTTGTCTTGTTTATGCCGACGAATGTTCTGGGGACAGAGTTGAAATGTTGTTGTCTTAACCCGATGACCGGTTTCTACCGCGATGGCTTTTGCCGCACTGGCCCTGAAGATGTTGGCCTCCACACGGTTTGCGTGAAAGTTACCCGGGAGTTTCTCGATTTCTCTGTGCTCGATGGAAATGATCTGGTCACGCCGCGTCCGGAATTCGGCTTCCCCGGACTCAAACCCGGCGACAAATGGTGCGTGTGCGTGACACGCTGGAAAAGCGCCCTTGATCACAACCGCGCCGCCCCTATTGATCTCGAAGCAACCCACGCCTCCGCGCTCGAGTTCGTCACGCTGGAAGAATTCAAGGCGTACGCCTTGAAGTAACGGTACAGCGCGGTTGAATCGCAGTGAGTTTGCCGCCACGCTAACCCTGAATTGAATCTTCCCTTTAGTGTTTTCCTGGCGTTGCGGTACTTGAAGCCGAAGCGGACGTTTCTGTCGATCATCACACTGATTTCTGTGCTCGGCGTAATGCTCGGTGTGACTGTGTTAATTCTTGTGATTTCAGTGATGACCGGCTTCGACCGCGAGCTACGTCAAAAAGTGATCGATTTCGACGCGCACATTCTCGTGAGCTCTGAGGACGTGTTGCGCGATTGGCGACCGCTCAAAACAAAGATCGACAATACACCGGGCGTCGTTGCGACTGCACCTTACATTCAAGGCCCGGTGATCGTTGAGTTTCAAAACCGGCGGCTCGCACCCCTCATACGCGGCATCGATCCCGAGCAGGAGGAGAAAGCGATTCCTCTGCGAAAATTCATCAAGTACGGCAAGCTCGACTTGGATGGCGAATCGACCGTGGTCGGGATCGAGCTCGCGCGAAAACTGCAGGTGAGCGTTGGTGATAAGGTAACGGTCTATTCGCCAGGTAATCTCGGTCAGATTCTCGACAGCATTAAGAAACTGGAGAACGCCAAGGGCGAAGAAGAAAAAAAAGCGGTCGACGAATTGCGAGATGTGATTCTTCCGAAAGAACTGACCGTTACCGGCATCTTTGAGACGGGCCACTATCTGCACGATTCCGAATTTCTTCTCGTCCCAATTTATGTCGGGCAGGAATTGTACGGCTTGGATGATGCGTTGCATGGCGTCACCGTCAGGACCGACGATCCGTACGGGGCGGAGCGCGTAAAACAGGCGATCCAACAATTTCTCGAGCCGCCACAATACGCGCAGACCTGGATTGACATGAATCATCAATATTTCGAGGCCGTGCGGCTTGAGCGAACCGTGATGTTTTTCCTCTTGTTCTTTATCGTAGTCGTCGCGGCTTTCGGAATCATGAGCACGCTGATCACGGTGACTGTGCAAAAGCGGCGGGAGATCGGAATCATGAAAGCGCTCGGAGCGAACATCGCGCAAATCATCTGGGTGTTCCTTGGCCAGGGAACAATCGTCGGGCTTTTTGGAACTCTCACCGGCCTCGGTCTCGGGATGACCCTAATCCGTTACAGGAACGAATTCAGCCATTGGCTGGCATCCACGTTGCACATCGAGATCTTCCCGCGTGAAGTCTATCAATTTTCGTCCATTCCAGCGGAAGTCATCCCGCGAGACGTTGCGATCATTTGTATCAGCGCCTTTTTCATTTGTTCATTTGCCGCACTGATTCCCGCCTATTTC
>Ga0209056_10006685_pt1 | contig 11912 bp, 8 predicted proteins | sample GraSoiAngelo_114_FD_185876 | JGI IMG/M metagenome (GOLD analysis project Ga0209056, IMG submission 185876) | Grasslands soil microbial communities from the Angelo Coastal Reserve, California, USA - 14_0903_13_40cm (SPAdes) (version 2) | ecosystem: Environmental > Terrestrial > Soil > Grasslands ... | reverse complement strand
CGTGCTGGGTTCGTACAGTCGCTTTTCTAAGCGTGCCGGATCGCTGGTCGAAGAATTCTTCAAGCAGGGCTGGATCGACGCGCCCGTCGTGCCGGGCAAGCAGGGGGGCGCCTACTGCATGCCCGTCACGCCGCATCACCACCCCTACGTCTTGATGAACTTCACTGGCAAGCTGCGCGACGCGCTGACCCTGGCCCACGAGCTCGGCCACGGGCTTCACGACCGGCTCGCTTCGAAGCAGCACGTCTTTGACTACCACCCGCCACTGACGCTGGCCGAGACCGCCTCCGTGTTTGGCGAGGCGCTCACGTTCGACCGGATCATGGCCGAGGAAAACGACCCCAAGATCCGCCTCGCGATGCTCTGCAACCAGTGCGAAGACGCCTTTTCGACCGTCTTCCGGCAGGTCGCCTTCAACCGGTACGAGGACGCCAGCCACACGCTCCGCCGACAGGAGGGGGAGCTCTCAGTCGAGCAGCTCGGCGACCTCTTCCAGGAGAAGCTGCAGGCGATGTTCGGCGACGCGCTGACCCTCACTGAAGAGCACAAGGTGTGGTGGAGCTACGTGGGCCACTTCCTCCACACACCGGGCTATGTCTATGCCTACGCGTTCGGCAACCTGCTCGCGCTATCGGTCTATCACCGGTTTCTCGAGCGTGGCCCGGACTTCGTGGACGACTACCTCGAGTTCCTCGCGGCGGGGGGTTCGACCCGCCCTGACGAGCTCGTCAAGCGGATTGGCATGGACATCACAGACCCTGGTTTTTGGGACGCCGGGTTGAAGATCCTCGACGGCATGGTGACCGAAGTCGAGCGTCTGGCGGCGACCTAGGAGTTAAAACTCCTCCCCATTCGTGGGGAGGTGGCCCGAAGGGCCGGAGGGGCCCCATCCCGGGGCTTCGCCAAGGACGTCCCACAAGCGGGAACGAGTTCTCTCACCAGCGGTCGATAAACTTTTAAGCAAGTCCACGCAAAACCCCCCCGGCGACGGGACCTTCGCACGTCACGTGCCAAGGAGTGACATGGCGGTCACCGAGCAGATTGCGACCACAGATCTCGAGTTCGCGCGCCAGCTCGGTCAGCAGCTCCGGGTCGATTCCATTCGCTGCAGCACGGCGGCGGGGTCGGGTCACCCAACCTCCTCCATGTCCGCCGCGGACCTCATCGCGGTGCTCCTCAGCCGCTACCTCCAGTACGACTGGAGCAAGCCGAAGGATCCTAACAACGACCACCTGATCTACTCCAAGGGCCACGCGTCCCCGCTGTGCTACGCGATGTTCAAGGCCGCGGGGGCGATCACCGACGCCGAGCTGATGACCTTCCGGAAGTTCGGCTCCCGCCTGCAGGGCCATCCCACGCCGGCGATCCCGTGGGTCGACGTGGCGACGGGATCGCTCGGCCAGGGGCTGCCGATCGGGGTCGGCGTGGCCCTCGCCGGCCAGTACCTCGACAAGCTGCCCTTCCACGTCTGGGTGCTGTGCGGTGACTCAGAGCTCGCCGAAGGCTCGATCTGGGAAGCCATCGACAAGGCAGGCCATTACAAGCTGGCGAACCTTACCGCGATCTGGGACATCAACCGCCTCGGGCAGCGGGGCGAGACGGAGTTCGGCTGGCACCTGGACACCTATCGCCGCCGGGTCGAGGCGTTTGGCTGCTACCCCATCGTGATCGACGGGCACGATCTTGCCGCCGTCGACAGGGCATTCGGCGAAGCGCTCTCGAACACGGACAAGCCCACCGTGATCATCGCCAAGACGGTCAAGGGCAAGGGGTTCTCCGAGATCGAGAACAAGGACGGTTGGCACGGCAAGGCGCTGCCGCCCGACATGGCCGAGCGGGCGATCAAGGAGCTCGGTGGGATCAAGAACCTCAAGGTCAAGACGCAGAAGCCGGAGCGTGGCGCGACCGCGGGAAGGCGGCCGGCGGCGGAGGAACCCGTTCTGCCCACCTACACGAAGGACGAGAAGGTGGCGACCCGCAAGGCGTATGGCGACGCGCTGCTGGCGCTGGCCGCCATGCCCGAGGTGGTGGCCATGGACGGCGAGGTGTCCAACTCGACCCACGCCGACGAGTTCGCGAAGGCGCATCCAGACCGCTTCTTCGAGATGTGGATCGCGGAGCAGCAGCTGGTGGCGACGGCCGTGGGCATGAGCGTCCGCGGCTACAAGCCGTTCGCGTCGACATTCGCTGCCTTCTTCAGCCGGGCTTACGACTTCCTCCGCATGGCCGCAATCTCCCAAGCCAACATCAAGTTGGCGGGCTCGCATGCAGGGGTCGAGATCGGCCAGGACGGGCCGTCGCAGATGGCGCTCGAGGACCTCGCCTCGATGCGCGCCATCCACGGCTCGACGGTGCTCTATCCCTCCGACCCGAACCAGGCCGCCAAGCTCACGCGGATCATGGCCGACACCCCCGGGATCGTCTTCATGCGCACGACGCGCGGCGCGTACACGACGCTCTATGGCCCCAACGAGGCCTTCAAGGTCGGCGGTTCGAAGGTGGTGCGGCAAAGCCCGAAGGACAAGGTGGCCCTCATCGGCGCCGGCGTGACGCTGCACAACTGCATCGCCGCGGCGGAAGCGCTCGCCGCGAAGAAGATCCCCGCTCGGGTGATCGACCTGTATTCCGTGAAACCCGTCGATGTGAAGACGCTGCGCGAGGCGGCGCGGGTGACCAAAGGTCGGTTCGTGATCGTCGAGGACCACTACCCGCAGGGAGGCCTCGCCTCTGCCGTGCTCGAGGCCTTCGCCGCTGAGGGGGCGCCGCGGGTGGCTCACCTCGCGGTCAGGGACCTGCCCGAGTCGGGCAAGCCGGAGGAGCTGATGAACGCCGCCGGCATATCGAGCCGGCACATCGTGGCCGCCGCCACCAAGCTGCTGCAGGCTTCTCCAGGGGGATTCAAGTGATGGCCACCGCAACCAGGGCACGCAAACCGACCGCGATCAAGGAACTTCACGACGTCGGCCAGTCGCTGTGGCTGGACAACATTCGCCGCCAGCTGATCAGCTCGGGCGAGCTCGCCCGTCTGCGCGACGAGGGGCTGACCGGCGTGACCTCCAACCCCACGATCTTCGAAAAGGCGGTCAGTGGTTCGACCGACTACGACGAGGCGATGGTCCAGCTCGTCAGAGAGAAGAAAAAGCCGGCCGACATGCTGTGGGAGCTGATGGTCGAAGACGTGCAGGCGGCGGCGGACGTGTTCCGTCCCGTCTACGACCGGACCAAGGGCAAGGATGGCTTCGTGAGCATCGAGGTCGGACCCGCGATCGCCAACAGCACGCGGCAGACGATCAAGTTCGCCGAGTACCTCCACGATCGGTGCGCACGGCCGAACGTCATGGTGAAGATCCCGGCCACGAAAGAAGGACTGCCCGCCATCGAGGACCAGATCTCCAAGGGCAACAACATCAACATCACGCTGATCTTTGCGGTCGACCGGTACGACGAGGTCGTCGAGGCCTACCTGTCAGGTCTGGAGAAGCTGCACAAGGATGGCGGTGACGTGAGCAAGGTGGCGAGCGTGGCGAGCTTTTTCGTCAGCCGCGTCGATACCAAAGTCGACAAGCTGCTGTCTGAAAACGTCAACACTGCATCGGATCCGAAGCAGAAGCAAACGTTGGAGCGGCTCTACGGCAAAGCTGCGATCGCCAACTCGAAGATGGCGTACGAGCACTACAAGGAGCTCTTCTCCGGGCCGCGCTGGGACAGGTTGCGCAAGGCCGGCGCCCGGACGCAGCGGTGCCTGTGGGCCAGCACCTCGACCAAGGACCCGCGCTATCCCGACACGTACTACGTCGAGGAGCTCATTGGCCCGGACACCGTGGACACGATCCCTCCGGCCACGCTGGCCGCCTTCCGCGAGCACGGCGAGGTCCGCCGCAGCCTGGACGAAAACGTGGACTTGGCGCGCCGCCAGCTGAAGCAGCTCGCGGAGGTCGGCGTGGATCTCGACGAGGTGACGCACCAGCTCGAGGTCGAAGGCGTCGAGTCGTTCACGAAATCGTTCGACAGCCTGCTGGCCGCCCTCGAGAAGAACGCGAAGGACATCAAGGCGGGCAAGGGCCCGCGTCAGTGGTACAGCCTCGGCCGGCTGCAGCCCGCCGTCGACGCCCAGCTGTCGAAACTCCAGAAGGACGACGCGCCCCGCCGTCTTTGGGCGAAGGACTCCACCCTGTGGAGCGCCGATCCAAACAAGCGACAGGAGATCCACGACCGACTTGGCTGGCTCGACGTGGCCGACAAGATGCTCGAGAAGGCGAGCGAGTTCGGCGAGCTCGACCTCCTCGGCCGCAGCCTTTCGGACGTCGTCCTTCTCGGCATGGGCGGCTCGAGCCTTTGTCCTGATGTTCTGCGCAACACCTTCGGCGCGGTCAAGGGGCATCCGCGCCTTCATGTGCTCGACACGACCGATCCCGCCACCATCCTGGGCGTCCGCTCGAAGATCCGAATCGCCGACTCAATGTTCATCGTGGCGTCGAAGTCAGGCGAGACCACGGAGACGCTGTCGCACTTCGCCTATTTCTGGGATCAAGTTCACCATGGCTCCTCCCCACGACGTGGGGAGGGCAAGGGAGGGGCGCAGTTCGCGGCGATCACGGATCCTGGGACGTCGCTCGAGAAGCTGGCCAAGGAGCATGGGTTTCGCTGGATCTTCCCGAACCCGCCCGACATAGGCGGGCGATACTCGGCCCTCTCGTACTTCGGAATGGTGCCTGGCGCGCTGACGGGGGTCGATGTGCCGGAGATGCTCGAGCGCGCGGTGGAGATGGAGCACTCATGCGCCGACTCGGTCCACGTCGAAAGCAACTCAGGCGTGTGGCTGGGCGGTGTGATGGGCCTGCTCGCGACGCAAGGTCGCAACAAAGTGACACTGATTGCGTCGCCGAAGGTGTCCACGTTCGGCTACTGGGTCGAGCAGCTGATCGCCGAAAGCACGGGCAAGGAAGGCAAAGGAATCGTGCCGATCGAGGGCGAGCCGGTGGGCAAACCGTCCGTCTATGGGGACGACCGGCTGTTCGTGTACATCAGGATGGACGCCGATCCGCCGAACCGCGCGGTCCAGGCGCTCGAGAAGGCGGGGCATCCGGTCATCACCCTGACCATGCGCGACAAGCTGGACCTCGGAGGAGAGTTTTTCCGCTGGGAGGTCGCGACGGCGATCGCCGGCGCCGTCCTGGGCATCGACGCCTTCGACCAGCCCAACGTGCAGGAGTCGAAAGACAACACCAAGAAGGTGCTGGCGACCTTCAAGAGCCGGGGCAAGCTGCCCTCGGCGGAGACCGTCTCGGCGGCGAAGGCCAAGGCGGGTATCGCGTCGCTCCTCAAGCAGGCGAAGCGCGGAGCCTACTTCGCCATCATGTCTTACACGGCGAGGACGGCCTCGTCCGAGGCGGCGATTGCCGCGATCCGCACCGCTGTGCGAGACAAGACGAAGATCGCGACCACCGCGGGCTACGGCCCGCGTTTCCTGCACTCGACCGGGCAGCTGCACAAAGGCGGCCCGAAAACCGGCCTGTTCCTCCAGGTCGTGCAGGACGATGTTCGCGACGTCCCGATCCCGGGCCAGCCTTACAGCTTCTCAGCGCTCAAGCAGGCGCAATCGCTGGGCGACATGCAGTCCCTGACGTCGCGCCGGCTGCCTGTGCTCCGCGTAACGCTTGGCCGCGAACCGGCAGCAGGGTGGCGGGCCTTGGCGGCCGCCGTCAAGCAAGCGGTCAAGTAGCCATGGAGATCGGGTTCGTCGGACTCGGCCGGATGGGCGGCAACATGACCTTGCGGCTGCTGAAGCGCGGCCATCGCGTGATCGCCTTCGACCTGTCGCAGGCTGCAGTCCAGGCTCACGCCGCGCAGGGGGCGGTGGGGGCGGCCGGCTGGGAGGACTTCGTCAAGAAGTTCAAAAGCAAGCCGCGCGTGATGTGGATCATGGTCCCGGCCGGCGACCCGACCACCCAGACGATCAACAAGCTGATCGAGCTGGGCGAATCGGGCGACATCATCGTCGACGGCGGCAACACCAACTGGAAGGTCGCGCTCGACGATTGCGCCCGCATCAAAGCCAAAGGCATGCACTACATGGACGCGGGCACTTCCGGCGGCATCTGGGGTCAGGACTACGGCTACTGCCTGATGGTGGGCGCCGAGCAAGAGATCTTCGACCACTGCCTGCCGGTGCTGAAGGACCTCGCGCCGGATGACGGCGGCCTCGTGCGAACGGGTGCCGAAGGATCGGGGCACTTCGTGAAGATGGTCCACAACGGCATCGAGTACGGACTCATGCAGGCGTACGCGGAGGGCTTCCAGGTCATGAAGATGTCCAAGTCCTTCCCGGGCATGGACATGCGTGCGATCGCTGAAGCGTGGCGGACGGGCAGCGTTGTGCGGTCGTGGCTGCTCGACCTCGTGGCGCTCGGGCTGGCGCAGGACCCGGAGCTGGCGAGCATCAAGGGATGGGTCGAGGACACGGGCGAAGGGCGCTGGACGGTGGAAGCTGCGATCGAAGAGTCGGTGCCGACCCCGGTCATCGCGGAATCGCTGTTCGCGCGCTTCCGTAGCCGAATGGAGAACACGTTCGGCGACCGGATGCTCGCGATGATGAGGGCGCAGTTCGGCGGCCACGCCGTGGTCAAGGATGCTTCGTCCGAGAAGTGAAGGTTGAGGAGGCCCCTAACCCGCTAGCCGAGGGTCTGCACGATTATCGGGTCGCCGACACGGCGGTCATGGTCATCTTCGGCGCCACCGGGGACCTCAGCGGCCGCAAGCTCCTGCCCGCGCTTTACAACCTGGCCAAACAGCGTTCGTTGCCGGCCGGCTTTGCGGTGGTCGGCGCCGCGATGAGCGACGTCACGGACGACGCGTTCCGCAAACTGGCGTCGGACAAGATCCACCAGTTCTCGCGCACCAAGCCTATCGATGATCGTGTCCTCGAAGCGTTCCTGAGCTCGCTGTCCTACGTCAAGGTCGATTTCAGCAAGCTCGATGACTTCAGAGCGCTGGCCCAAAGGCTCCAGGAGCTGGACAGCAGCAGGCACATCCCTGGCAACCGGATCTTCTATTGCGCGACGCCGCCGCCGACCTACCAGACGATCGCGCTGCAGCTCCAGGCTGCGGCGCTGAACACCGGCAGCGGGTTCCACCGCATCGTCGTGGAGAAGCCGTTCGGGTCAGACCTGAATTCGGCGCGAGAGCTGACGCAGACGCTGCAGAAGGTGTTCCCCGAAAACTCCGTTTACCGGATCGACCACTACCTCGGCAAGGAGACCGTCCAGAACATCCTGGCCTTCCGTTTCGCCAACTCGATCTTCGAGCCGGTCTGGAACGCAAACCTCATCGACTCCGTGCAGATCACCGTGGCCGAGGAGATCGGCATCGAGCAGCGCGGCGCGTACTACGACCAAGCCGGCGCCCTGCGCGACATCGTGCAGAACCATGCCCTGCAGCTCGTGGCGTTGACGGCGATGGAACCGCCCCTTGCGTTCGACGCGACCGCCGTGCGCGACGAGAAGGTCAAGGTCCTGCGAGCGGTCCGCCCGCTCCTGGGCGATGACATCGCCAAATCGACTGTGCGCGGGCAGTACACGAAGGGCTGGGTGCTCGGCGAGCAGGTGATCGGCTACTGCGACGAGAAGAACGTCGCGCCGGACTCGCAAACCGAAACCTTTGCGGCCCTTCGCCTCTCCATCGACAACTGGCGATGGGCCGGTGTACCGTTTTACGTCCGCGCCGGAAAGCGGCTGCCAAAAAGCGTCACCGAGATCCGCGTCCAGTTCAAGCGGCCTCCGCATCTGACGTTCGGGCGCGAGGCCATGCAGGAGGTCGACCCCAACGCGATCACGCTCCGCATCCAGCCTGAAGAGGGGATCTCGCTCAAGTTCGGCGCGAAGGTGCCGAGCGCCGGTTTGCGCATCCGCAGCGTGAACATGGACTTCCAGTACCTGACTTCGTTCCTGGTCGAAGCGCCGGAGGCATACGAGCGCTTGCTGCTCGACTGCATGATCGGCGACCCGACGCTGTTCACCCGAGCCGACGAGGTGGAGGCGGCGTGGCATCTGATCGATCCGATCGAAGAGTCGTGGCGCAATGGCGTGCCGCCGCTGGGCACGTATCCCGGGGGCGCGTGGGGACCGGAGGCTGCGACCATGCTGTTGCAAGCCGACGGCCGCGAGTGGCACCGGCCGTGACCACGACCCTCAAGGACGAGCCCGAGCTGATATGGCATGGCGACGGGGTCAAGATGGCCGAGGTCCTCGAGGCGCTTAACCGGATCCGCGGGGACTTCGCTCGCGCCGAGGCCGGCGATCACGAGCACGCGCACCCGCGCAACTGCGTGATGACCCTCGTCGCGGTGAGCGCCACGCAGGCGGAGGAGCGACGGGCGCAGCGAACCTGCCGGATCATCGGGGCACAGCACCCCGCCCAGTCGATAGTGATCAGGGAAGAAGTCGGTGCCCGTGGGCATGGGCTGAACGCGTGGATCGCGACCGACATCCAGCGGCCGGCGATGGCCAGCGCTGTGGAGTGCGAGATTGTGTCCCTACACATCCACGGTGCGGCGGCGGATCACATCGGCCCGCTCGTGGATCCCCTGCTCGTGAGCGGCGTGCCGACTTATCTGTGGTGGATGGGGACGCCCCCGTTCGGCAAAGGTGAGCTGCATGAAGCACTGCGAATCTGCGATGCGTTGGTCTTCGACTCCTCGCGCTTCGAGGAGCCGTATCACGCATTGCGGGGACTCTCGAAGCTCATCACGATCGCGCACGAGCGACTTGGGCTGGCCGACCTTCAGTGGTCGCGCCTCAGGGCGTGGCGCGAGAGCCTCGCGCAGTTCTTCACGCCCTTCGACCGCCGGCCGTTTCTCGCCGGGATCTCGGAGCTCGGGATCGACTACGCGGGCGATGGGCGCGGCAACCGCATCGGAGCGGCGTTCATCACGGGCTGGATGGCGGCCGCGCTGGGGTGGAAGCTGCAGCGTGCTGCGGCGGGGGCCGGCGGCATCGTGGCGGCGTACTACCGGGCCGGCCAACGTACCGTCGAGGTCCACTTCCGATCGGTTCGCAAGGAGCACCTCGCGCCGGGCGAGCTGAGCGCCGTGCGCGTCGCCGGAACCGCAGGCGGGATGACGTTCAGGTTGAGCGTCCAGCGCGACCCTGAGCGCCCTCCAATTCCGCCTCGCGAGCCCGCGTACCGGACCATGCATCCAACCGGTGGAGAAGACGAGGCGGGTATCGAGCTGGCCAGCCGGCGGGCCGAATGGCATCGCGAGGTCCTGCACGAAAATCTGGACTCGCTCCACCACACGGCGACCGGGGATCCTCCGGGCGAGAGCCGGCCCAGGCACCCGGTGGTTTTCACGCGTGAGCGGCGCCGAACGGACACCGCCCAGGTCTTCCTCACGATCATCGAGATCGGAGAGAGCGCACCGCTACGTCACGTGCAGCAGGTCGAGCACCAAGACGAGGCGACGCTCCTCCTGGACCTGCTGGCGACCGGCACCCACGACAGCGTCTTCAACCGTTCGCTGCTTCGAGCCTTCGAGCTCATGCGCAAGGTTTAGTTGGCTGACTTCACGGTCCTGGCGACCGTGAGGGGGTCGCCCGAGGCAGCTGAGCTGGTCCACCGGCTCTAAGGGTCGCTAAGCAGACCCTCTGTCTCCGCCGCCAACGTGGCCACCGGTCGCCGGTAGCGGTCGAGCCTGCGCTGCCTTTTGGATCCAGGCTGAAACTCGAACATGTAGTGTGGCCCGGCGCGGCGCGCGAACTGCAGCAGGTCCTCGGACGGGAAGACCAGGCATTCGTCGTGGAACCGGCGCTGGTCCGGCATCCACGCCACGACGGTGAAGTAGGTGGTCGGAGCCGGGCGAAAGCTCGCGATCCGGATGTCGACCGGACGGTTCGGGCTGGCGCGGTCGACGCTGACGGTCTTGATCTGGAAGCCGAGGACGCGGCCGGTGTCCAGATGCCGGACCGCGAGCTCGACGGTTTCCAGGTCGGGAAACGGCCGGAACAGGTTCAGGCGCTCGGCCTGCGCCAGAACGCGGGCTATCTCGGTCTCGCCCAGGAAACCGAGCGGCCCGCGCCGGAGCGGCTCGGGCTCGGGAGCGATCGCCAGCGCCGGCAGGCCGAGAGGCACGCCGAATCTCTCGACCAGACGATCCGACGGGGTGATCCAGGGCGCCCAGCGGCCTTTCGACCGAGGCTGCATGCTGAATGACATCGAGTACACCGGTAGGCCGTCGGCTGTCGTCAGCAGAGCGTGGTGGCGGAAGTCCGGGGTCGGGATCACGAGCATCGACGGGCCGACCCCGCCCTCTACGACCTCGCCGGCGACGATCACGACGTGGTCGTCGGTCACGCTGTCGGCCGCGACCAGGAGCTGGACCCGGCCCTTCCGCAGCGACGACCGTCCCTTGGCTTGGACCGGAAAGTACGCGCCGTCGGACAGGCGGTGAAGCAGCCCGTCTACCCCTCTATCCAGAAGCGGCCGAAAGACGTGAAGGTGTCCCCGCGACTGTTCCATCAAAAGGGCCCACAGCCGGTCCTCAAAAACCTGGCCGGCGGCACTCGCCTCGTCGCGGGTCCAGGGCTCCTTCACGCGGGCTAGGTTAGGGTGGGAGGGTCAATTTGAGCGAGTTCACAGTCCTCGCGACGGCCGAGGAGGTCGCCGAGGCAGCCGCGGCGGAGATTGCCGACGTGCTGCGTGGAGGCGCCCAGACGCTCGTCCTCGCCGGCGGCACCACGCCGAAGCGCTGCTACGAGCTGCTGGCCGAGCTGGACGTCCAGTGGGGCCGGGTCACCGTTCTGTTCGGCGACGAGCGGTGTGTGCCTCCCGATCATCCGGACAGCAACTACCGAATGGTGAAGGAGTCGTTGCTCGATCGCGTCGCGCCCGCGACCGTCTATCGCATGCCCGCCGAGCTCGGCCCTGACGAGGGCGCGGATGCCTACGCGGAGGTGGTGGCGAACGTCGCGCCTCTGGATCTCGTCCTGCTTGGAGTGGGGGAGGATGGCCACGTCGCGTCGCTGTTCCCAGGCCATCCGCTGCTGCGTGCAAGCGGGCTCACGGCCGGGATCCGCGATTCGCCCAAACCGCCCCCCGAGCGCGTGACGCTCACGCTCGAGGCCATCCGCGACGCGGGCCGCGTGCTCATCATCGCCACCGGAGCGGGCAAGGCCGACGCGGTGGCGCTTGCCCGCCGTGGCGAAACGCCATCCGGGATGATTGCAGGCGCACGATGGCTGATCGACCGAGCCGCCGCGCGTCAGTGAAGGTCGAGGTAGTCCCTTCGATCCTGTCGGCCGACGCAGGCCGACTCGCCGACCAGGTTGCCGAAGCCGAGCGCGGCGGCGCCGACCGGATCCAGGTCGACGTCATGGACGGCCACTTTGTCCCCAACCTCACGTTCGGACCGGTCGTCGTCGAGGCGGTGCGGCGCTCCACGAGGCTGCCGATCGAGGCCCACCTGATGGTCGAACGTCCGGAGCTGTTCCTCGAGGCGTTCGTGAAGGCGGGCGCGACTCTGATCGAGGTGCAGGTGGAAGCGACGACCTCTCTCTACAGGACGGTGCAGACGATCCGTGAGCTGGGCGCCGGTGCGGGCGTGGCGATCAACCCCGGGACATCGGTCGAAGACCTTCGCGAGATCCTGCCTTACGTCGAGCTGGTCAACGTGATGACGGTGGAGCCGGGATTCGGCGGACAGAAGTTCATCCCGCACAGCCCAGAGAAGATCCGCCGCGTGCGTGCTCTGTCGAAGGAAATCGAGATCGAGGTCGACGGCGGAATCGATGCCCGGACCGCGCCGCTGGTCGTGGCGGCCGGCGCGACGGTGCTGGTCGCGGGAAACTCGGTCTACGGGTACAAGGGCGGCATCGCAGCGGGCATCAAGGCGATCCGCGACGCTCTTGACTGACGAGCTC
>Ga0209056_10006684_pt1 | contig 11912 bp, 14 predicted proteins | sample GraSoiAngelo_114_FD_185876 | JGI IMG/M metagenome (GOLD analysis project Ga0209056, IMG submission 185876) | Grasslands soil microbial communities from the Angelo Coastal Reserve, California, USA - 14_0903_13_40cm (SPAdes) (version 2) | ecosystem: Environmental > Terrestrial > Soil > Grasslands... | reverse complement strand
GAAAAAGCCGCCGATAACATGGTAGCGACCAACATAGACATCTACTCCTTGCCGCTTGTCAAGCAAAATATAGCCATCGCTGGTTTCAACTACTGAGCAAACTGAGAGCGCGTTACCCAGTTCTTCGCGTTTTCGTCCGTGTGCGAACTCTGGGACGCGTGTCGTGACATATTCTTTGTATCCTGTATCTCCCAGGACGAGGTGTAATGTTCCGTCGGATTTCGCTTCGGCTTCTATCAGTCGAAACAGAGGTGCATCGAAGAGCGGGGTATTTTGTTCGCGTGCAAGCACTAACTTCTGTTCCCAGAGGGTGTCCATCCATGCTTGCATGGTTGGGCTGGTGGGCATGCGCAAGGATGGATCGTAGGTAATGTAAAGCTGGTCTGGGCGATAGAGGCCGTGTGTTAGGATTTCGAATTCGAGCATTGAGAGTTAACCTGTTCTTGTTTCTTTGGTCTTATACTGGTGAAATTACCCTCTCGGCCCTCCTGCAACATAGATGATCTGACCGCTGACGAAACTAGCTTCCTCTGAAGAAAGAAAACAGATCACATTTGCCACATCACGTGGCTGCCCAACACGGCGTACAGGTATTGTTTTAGCGGCATGGGCTATTACTTCATCGGGATCATGTCCCTGGCGGCGCGCAGTGGACCGTGTCATTTCAGTATCGATAAAACCTGGAGCCACGGCGTTGACTGTAATGCCAAACGGTCCAAGTTCGATGGCAAGCGTGCGTGTAAAACCTTGCAAACCTGCCTTTGCTGACGAGTAGTTTGCTTGTCCACGATTACCCAGCGCTGAGGCCGAAGAGAGTGAGACTATACGACCGTACTTCTGGTGTACCATATATTTTTGGGCGGCACGGCTGCAGAGGAATGCGCCCTTCAGATGCACATTTAAAACTGTATCCCAGTCATCTTCAGACATCTTGAAGAGCAGGTTATCACGCAATACCCCCGCATTGTTGACCAAAATATCCAGTTGTCCGAAATGGCTTGCGGTCGTATCCACAGCGTTCTGAACCAGTTGGCTATCCGTAACATTACATGGAAGTACCAGCCCCTCTGATCCAAGGCGTCCAATTTCCTCGGCTACCTGTTGACATCCTTCGGTATCGACGTCGGCAAGCGCGACACGAGCGCCTTCTTCAGCCATTCGCAAGGCGGTCGCTGCTCCAATGCCTCTACCGGCTCCTGTGATAAAGGCAACTCGTCCTTCAAGTCGTCCCATATGTCACACTCTCCTTTTCGCCTACAGAATCTGTATAGACAAGCAAGCTCAATTAGCCTGCCACAGTATATCATACGAAATGACGGGGAATTAGAGGATTGTAGGGGAGCAATTCATTGCGCCCACGTCCACACACATTGACACCCCAGGTGGGCGCAATGAATTGCTCCCCTATATTTTACCTGCACCTTTACGATCCACTTGTATCAACGTGTAGCCTCAAGACACGTTACACCTTGTGGACCAACGTAGGCGCTGTGACGTACTCGGGCTGGCAGGATCATGCAATCACCCGGTTCTAAATCTATATTTCTGGAGTTGTCGGGTTGATCTGGAAGCACAAAGCGAATAGAGCCGCGAACGCAATATAATACTTTTTCATAACTGTGGCTATGTACGGCATACGTGTCACCAGGGCCATTCGACCAGGAGTAAGGAGATAAGCCTTGCTGTTGCATACGTCTGCATAATTCTTGCTCCTGAGGCATCGTTGCTTCTTGCCAGCGGACAACTTGCATATATTTGCTCCTTTCCTCTAAGTATATTTTACATTCATTAACAATATGTGATTTTTCGGTTAAAAAGGAACGTAGCAACAGCGTGTTAGGGATTATCCACCCTGTCCCGTTGCCAATCCATAGAATAGTAGAATCGCTGCCGTGATCATCACTATGGCGGTCATTACAAGACCAATGTTTGTAATGAAGCCTAGTCGATGCGTTTGCATGATCTTACGATTGTTTCCAATAACGATAATGTAAATGACAAGGATTGGCGCCAGCACACCGGAAAGCACATTTGCCCAAAAGATGAGCTTGATAGGATCGAGATGGATCAATGCAATTGCCATACTGATCACCAATGCGCCTGTCAAGATCAGGTAGAACCCTTCATTCTGCCAGGGCTTCTTCGAGAGACCTGCCGGCCAGCCGAATGTTCCTGCCACCGCATAAGAGGTACTGGCAAGCAACACTGGAATGGCGATAAGACCGGCACCGATTAACCCAAACGCGAAGAGATATTTTGCAATAGGTCCAAGTAATGGTTCTAGCGAACGTGCAGCATCAGCCGCCGTGGTGATGTTCTGATGGTGAACGAACAGCGTTGAGGCGGTGGAAATAATGATGAAGTATGCGATAAGTCTTTCTGGCAATTTTTCATTCAACTCATGGAAAACATTTTCCCAGGTTTTACTGACAATTGGTTCCAAACTGAACATTAATTACTGAGATCACGTTCTATAGCAGAGAAAGGTGTCAGGCTATGGGTTTTCGAGATATTATAAGTAGTATTCTGTCATAGACTTCTGCTAGTGTGAGATCGTGAAGCCTTTTCTCAAGCTTAGTCGTACTACAGGTAGAGCTTCTGTTGAGCAAACGGTTTCGCTATAAGGATACAGAAGGAGGGATGGTATGCATCATCAAAGAGTGTGTCTAGTTATTAATCCAAGAGATGGGCAGAATTTGTCAAAACTTAGCGGTATTCTGGCTGTATTTGCAGCAGCAGGTTGGCATACGGATATAGTGCTCAAAGAATACGGTGGCCATACAATGGAATTGGCGACTAATGCCGCCAGTCAAGGCTATGATCTGGTCATTGCCTATGGGGGAGACGGAACTTTGAATCAGGTGGTCAATGGGCTGATGAATGGTAAGAAACATAAAAGCATTATAGGTGTTCTCCCTGGTGGTACAGTCAACCAGTGGGCTGCTGAGGTAGGTGTCCCTCAGAATCCTGTTAAAGCAGCGCTTGCACTTGTCAGCAGCAATGTTCGTAAAGTTGACGTGGCACGCGTAGATGTTACTTCGCTCACGATTCTTCCTTCAACGCAGGAAGCGCAACTGCACTCAGTCGTAGACACGTCTGATAATAAAGAAGATAAGAAGAAAGGAAAGACTCCCTCTGGAGCCAGGCATCACTTTTTATTGATGGCAGGTCTGGGTATCGATGCTGCTATTATGGGCCGGGTCAACAAAACACTCAAACACCATATTGGTGTTGCTGCTGTTGGCATCGCCGCTACTGAACAGATGCCCGCACAGCATGCCTTCCCTATTGAAATAAGGGTAATGGAGAAAGGAAGAGATACAGAACGGGTATGGCAGGGAGAAGCCCGACAGGTAATTATAGGAAATACGCGTCGGTATGCTAATACAGTGGAAATAACAGCCGATGCCTCAATTGATGATGGGATGCTCGATGCTTGTGTGATTACAGCAGGTGATCCGTTCTCGACTATGCAGCAGATAGCTTCACTCTTGTTTCGACGTAAGCCTGATAACCGGACAACTGAATTTTTTCGTGGAGCGCAACTTTCGATTTGTATCCCTGCTTCTATTGCCTTGCAATTGGACGGGAGTACAGTCAGGCTAAAAGATTATCTGCACAACTCAGATCGCAAAGCACTGCAACGTGCTGGAGATATGGAACAAGTAATGGTTACCTATCAGTTTGAAGCCTTTCCACATGCCTTACAAGCTGCAATTCCTCGTACATATGCTGGTCCCCTCTTCGAAAAATCACGCAACGATGAAGCTTCACAGTCAGAGAAAGAGGATACGAGTAATGATGCTTCTCAGCAGCCTTCCACGTCTTCTGCGGGTGAGCAGCCGCGATCACGTGAACAGCTCAACACGCTCATTGAACATGGGCGCAAAGTGACCGTGGTAGGGGTAACAATAGATCTTGACAAGAAACGAACCTATATTGTAGCGGGGACTACATCAAAGACGAGTACTGGTGAAAACAGACCTGTTGCCATCTGCATTGATGATAATACAACCCTCCTGAAGCGGACAGGTGAGCTTGCCGTTGCTGTTGAGGTAGAGCATTTGCAGGAAAACGTGGAGATCGTAGTTGAGGGCAAAAAAAGTAAGCGCAGTGTGATTCATGCAACACATGTGGTGGTCTAGTTCTACTACCTTATATTCCATATGATCGAGCATAGGACTATGAAGTCAGCATACACGCGGTGAATGGCTGGTTAGATACCTTGTTCGACCCACAAACACAGAGTACTAGCACTGAGAATGCTAGTACTCTTTAGCAGAACATAATGCTATTTGGTCAATACTGTATCAACTCACGCCAACTCGACGATAGCGAGCTTCTATGAAAGAGTAGACGCCGTAAGCCACCAGGCCTAGTGCAACGATACCAAGTAACACTGGACCATAGGGCTGTTGTGCGAGTGTCCGTAAGGCAGCATCCAGTCCTTTTGCTTCATGTGGATTGTGCTGTACAGCAGCTACAATCAGGAAAATGCCAATTATGCTAAAAACAACGCCAAGCGCAGCATATCCAAATCGGCCAAGGAAAATTACCCCTCTCCTTAACTGAGCGCTCAATCCGGTCAACTGAAGCCTACGCTGAAATTTGGCAGTATATGCCTTAGCGAACATGTAACAAGCCACGCCAATGATAATGAGACCAAGGATGACTACCGCGGCTACTCCCCAGGAATGATTAAGCAGTTGTGCAGTTATATCTTGAGTTGAAGCCGTTGTACTTTTTGTAGCGTTACTTGTTCCCATCCGTGTATCGAGTTGGAAAGCTCCAAATGCTAGAATAGCATACAGGTACACGTAAATTTGATTTCATACAATTTCTTCCTTCTATTGTCCTTTCTTATGACCTTTCTCCTTATGCTGCTTCATGACAGTGCGAGCGGCAACTTCTTCAGCACGATCTCCATATCGACCACTCTTCTCGGCAGACTCTTTAATGTGCTCATATTGGCGTTGCTCCTTCTCGCCCACGCCTTTCAGTGGTTTTTTTCTTGGCATTGTATGTCACTCCTTTTGCTTTTTTCTCTTAATTCTAAGGAAGCGCGGATATATCCGTTCATTCTGCCGCTATCATTTAAGGCAGACATTTCCATTGCTAGGTAGCACACGGTTTAAGTTGTTCATAAGTTTCAGGTGATGCGATAGTTGCCTACTCTTTTCTTACCGCAGCGGTATTGGTAGCTATATGGAGCGCCTTTGCATATCGCCATGCGCATAAATATTATTCTCACTACTATTATTGGCATGGCGGTTATGTACGTCGACCTCGCCGTCGATTCCGCTGGTTTTAAATAGGATGGAGTTGTGGTATTGTTTACCAGGGTAACGAAAGCTATTTGTCTGAATGCTCTGTGTCCTGTGTCTGCTCAGGCTGTGATGGAATATTCTTGCGTGACTCAAGTGCGAGTTTGATGGTGGTCAATATGTGGTCGATGTCAAATGGTTTGTAGACCACGTGAACTCCTTGTGAAACCAAATAGCCCTCTTGTTCTCGTACAACATTCAGAGCAGCAGTACACACAATAACAGGGATGGATGCAGTTGAGCGTTTCATCTTGAGCAATTGCAGCATCTGCCAACCTGTCTTCTCATCACTAAAGATGACGTCTAAAATGATGAGATCCGGGCTGATCTGTTCGATCTCACTAACTTGCTGAAATGGAAATCCAGATAACACGACTTCAAATCCTTCTTCTTCCAGCAAGATACGAAACAGGTCCAAGATTTCTTGGGTGTCATTGATCACGAGAATACGGGTTGGCATTGTGTCTCTCCCATTGTGAATAAATATCTTTCCTATCATTTACATTGACTGTTTTACTAGTGATTATCCACTTTTCTGTTCCCCAAGAATCACGAAAGTAGCTATGAAAAGGTTTCTCTGAAACTTCATGTTGCAAACGAACGTGTTAACTCATAAAGCGTGAAGCAAACAATGGTACAAACTCACTATAATCAGTACCATAACCTTTGCATCAGGAGGAGGTTTAAATGTTACATTTCCTGGCTCAACATAGTATTCTGGCAGATGGCATTTCTATTCACATTGGAGATAACGTCTGGTCATTCAGCCTCAACTTTATCATTTACCTGATCATAGCAGCGATTGTAGGTTTCGTTGCAGAATCTATTGTAGGGTGGCGACTCCCGTTTGGTTTCATCGGTGCGATCATCGCGGCCCTGATAGGGATCTGGCTGATGACTCAGGTCATTATCCTCACCGGAATCGGAGATATCAATGTTTTTGGTGTTCCCATCATAAGAGCATTGATCGGCGCGATAATTTTTGTAGCACTTTGGCATCTATTAACCTATCGTACATGGTATCGCCGTCGTCGTTACTCTTACCGCCGGTACTAATCAAGCAGCAGGCTTCCAAGGGGCCTGCAAGGCCCCTTGGAAGCCTGCTGCTTCAACCTTTCATAATATAGCCTACTCCCCGTATAGTCTGAATATAGCGAGGGGAGCTAGGGGAATCTTCAATCTTCTCCCGTAAATATCGTACATAAACTTCTATGATATTGGTTTCGCCTAGAAAATCATATCCCCAGACCTGGTTGAGAATCGTTTGACGATCCAATGCCTGTCCCACATGACTCATAAATAGGTGCAGTAGATTATACTCCGTCACTGTTAAATCGATCTGACGCTCCGCACGTGTAACTTCGTGGGTGGCCATATTGAGTTCTATATCGCCGACCTTTAGTGCCTGTGAATTTTCTGCCATAGCGCCGTGATTCAGACGACGGAGGATGGCTCGAATACGAGCAACCAATTCTTCGAAACTGAAAGGTTTTGTCAGATAATCATCTGCGCCTGTATTCAAACCCTCAACTCGACTGCCGACTTCGTCCTTTGCTGTGAGCAATAAAATCGGAATATCTAGTGTCGTAGGGTTCGAGCGAAGACGGCGACAGACTTCCAGCCCATCCATATCAGGGAGCATCCGGTCAAGAATGATAAAGATAGGGTTTGTCCGTTGCGCAGCAGCTATTCCCTCCTCGCCATCACTCGCGGCTACTACTTCAAAACCTTCGTATTTGAGACCTAACTTGATGAGATCAACGATACTCTCTTCATCGTCAATAACCAGCACGGGCGTTGTAGTCCGATTTGTTTGTTGCGTTTGCATTTGAGAATTCTGATCCATCTTGCGCCTCCTACTCTATATTATTAGCGGGTACTACATTATAGCATGAGTAGTCCAAAGAAGCTGCAATTATTTCCCATTATGGTACTCTGCCCCCCTTAATCTTAAAATTAGCCAAGAAACAGGCTATCTTCTCTAATATTCGGCTCCTATTTTTAATATAATTTAGAATTATCTTAGAGATATAATTTATATGCTAAAATACTGTAAAAACACTTGAATATTCTACTGAATCCCGTTAAGCTTGTATTAGGAATTGACATAGAGGAGCTTCATTCACAAGATAAGGATGATAAACAATGCGAACACAAGAATATAAAACCATACCATCGACAGAGACACCAGATGGCATATTAGCAAACGATTGTCTCCTTGGAGATGAGTGTGCATTTGAGGAATTGTACAAACGTTATCGTCCAACGCTGTTCAAATTTATCTTCAATATTTTACGTGATTATGATCTAAGTTGTGATATTTTGCAACAGGTATTCCTCCAGTTGTACATTTCACTTCCTAGACTAAAAACGAATAGGCCATTTAAAAGTTGGTTATTCCAGGTTGCCCGCAATCGCTGTCTTGATGAACTTAGACGTAAGCGAGTTGTGCGCTTCTCCGAATTGGATACATACAATGAAGAAGACGAGATTGAAATGTTCACGTTTGTGCAAGATCCTTGTCCTCTACCCGAAGAGATTGCAGAGCGCCATGATGTACAAGATCGCTTGCTAAGTGCGATCAAAAGTTTACCTCCAAGATTTCGCTCAGTTGTTTTCTTACGCTATGCCAGGCAATTGACTTTTCCTGAGATTGGAAGGACGCTTGGTATGCCTGAGGCGACGGCGAAAACGTATTTTTCGCGCGCGAAACCTTTACTGCGGGCATCGTTGGCATCATAAGTATAGGATCAGCCTCTTTGCTGTTCTTTTGTGTTTGTTGCTTAAATGATACCTCGCTCATCAGGCTATTAACCTGTGGATTGTGTCAAGAAGCTTGGGCATGTCAAATGGTTTCCTTATGTATGTCATCTGGCGTTTACTGATCTCACGTAAAGGTGCGTTTACACTGAGCATAATGGCAGGAACTTCTTCTAGCCCTTCTGTATTATGCAGTTTATCGTACAGTTCTATACCATGTACGATAGGTAGCCAGTAATCAAGAATCAATAACTGTGGTTTGATATTCTTGACGAGATCAAGTGCTTCTAATCCATCAGGTACAGAAAATACCTGATAGGGGGTCTCTTGTGTAATCATTTGAATGAGTAACTCAGAAATGATAGAATCATCCTCAACGAGTAGGATGGTTTTAATGGGTTTTTCTTCATTTTCTAAGTATTGATTGTTCTCTCCAGACATTACACACTCCATTGCAGTAGGTAGATTACAGTTCAACAATCTATTCGGATATGTCATTCTTATCTTTCTCACGTCCTGGATAAAAGCAAAGTTTCAGATGAGATTAGTGCTGTTGTTGTATCCTATTAAGCTGATAACCACGTGTAATAGAAGAGGAGACCAATATACAAGGAGGTTTATATTCATGGTTATTACGCTGGGAGATTTGATCATCTGGCTAATCATTGCAGGCCTGGTTGGCTTTATTGGTGAACTGTTAGCAAGGCGGCGTACACCCTTTGGTATAGTAGGAGCAATCATTGTAGGGTTTATAGCAATTTTCCTGATTGTCGGTGTGCTGCACTGGCATATTATTGGTGAACCCTACTTGAACGGTGTGCCACTCATCACCTCCATCCTCGCTGCTGCGGTTTTGGTAGCTCTATGGAGCGCTTTTGCATATCGCCATGCATATGGTTATTATTCTCGCTACTATTACCGGCGTGGTGGGTATGTGCGTCGACCTCGTCGATACCGTTGGTTTTAGTACATGTGACAGCCATTTTACTCCGCAAGCATCTTGTCAAACCAATAACGTGTCAATCGCTTCTAGGAGCCTGTACATGTCAAACGGCTTCCTCATATACATAATTTGGCGTTGATTAATCTCGCGTAGCGGTGCGTGAACGCTAAGCATGATGGTAGGGACCTGCTCTAATCCTTCAGTGTTGTGCAGCCGATCATACAGTTCAATACCATGTATGGTAGGCAGCCAGTAATCCAAAATCAAGAGCTCCGGTTTGATATTTTTAACAAGGTCCAGCGCTTGAGGCCCATCAGGAACTACGAAGACTTGATAATGGGCCTTTTTCTTTCCAGACATTTCAACATTGCGGAAACATCTGTGCCATTGATAAAATATATAGGTGATCTTAAAGTATTAGCAAGACATGTGTGCATTCGAAGAGGTACACCTCCTTGCAAGGCCATTAAGGGTTGGTGTAGTTGCGATCGATAGCAAAATTAGAGTCGAACACGCCATAGTGTTAGAGGAAACGATGGATACACTCGAAAATCAACACAAGCCCGAAGAAGTACCCGATTTCGCATCTAAGTCGCATAAACAGTTTCCAGAAAGACAAAAATTGGAACTGCGTACACGCGAAGCTCTTGATGCATTGGTGGCAATGACACAGGTAATTGGGCAAGGATTTGAAAATACAGATGGCAACGAAGACGAAACCCACGAGCAGACGAAACTTACTGCACAAGAGATCGCGAGACGCATGGCGGAATTGACACGCCGTTTTCTGGGCTGCCAACGTTTGTCTATCTCGATCATTGAACCTGATACCGAGATAATACGTCCACTCGCGGTAGTTGGTCTTTCTCAAGAACAGGAGCAACAATGGTGGAAAGAGCAACAGGAAAGTCGGCTTGTAGATAGTCCTGATCAGTCCATTATCCAACGTCTGCGGACGAATGAGGTTGTGTTGTTTGATATGACACAGCCACCCTGGAATTCTTTCCCTAACCCCTACGCAATTCGGACTATGCTGATTGCCCCTATGAGCACCAGGGATCGCCTTGTTGGTCTCTTGAGCCTGGACTATGGTGGCGCAGAGCATCTATACACTTCTGAAGAGCTTGAACTTGCCGGAGCAGCTGCGAACCTGACCGCTACTATATTTGAGCGTGATCAACTGCTTCGCCAGCAAACAGAGTTGCTCGCCAGCAATCAACAGATGGCCGAGCTCATCGCGTTGGCCCACGATGCTATTATCATACGTACCCAGGCAAACGCCATCATCTTCTGGAACCAGGGTGCGGAGCGCCTCTATGGTTGGACAGAGCAGGAGGCTTTAGGGCAAGTATCCCATGAATTACTCCAGACACACTTTCCCCATTCTCTTGAGGTAACCAATAATCTACTTGCACTGCATGGGCAATGGGAAGGACAACTCACTCATTCACGTCGAGACGGAACGCAGGTGATTGTTGAAAGCCGCCAGGTACTCTTGAAAGATGAATCAGGCCAGACTACCGCGATTCTGGAAATAAATCGTGATATTACCGAACGCGAACGAATGCAGCGCGAACAAGAAGAAGCACGTGCAAATGAGCTAGCTTTGCGCGAAGCCAATCGACGCATGGATGAGTTTCTCGGCATCATCAGCCATGAACTAAGGACCCCCCTGACCACAATCAAAGGGAATGTCCAGTTAGCCAGGCTCCGTCTTAGAACTAGCTTAAAGGAAGTGCCAGCGAACAAGGATGTTTTAAGGAACATGTTGGAAGAGGTACAGATGATGCTCGAACGTGCGGAACGACAGACGAATGTTCAGAACCGCATGGTTAGCGACTTGCTGGATATCTCACGCTTGCAAGCAGACAAACTAGAGTTGCGACAGGTACCATGCGATCTTGCTCCAATTGTCAATGAAATGGTCGAGGATCAGCGCAGTACCACTCGCAAACGTGCTATTTATTTGGAGATGCCTGAAGGAGAAACCGCGCCAGTCATTGCTGATCCTGAGCGCATTGGCCAGGTCCTCAGCAACTTCTTGTCCAACGCGTTGAAGTACTCACAAGAAAGTCGTCCTGTGGTTGTTCAATTGAAGAAGGAGGAAAACATGGTGCGTGTCTCAGTACAGGATGAAGGACCAGGACTTACTCCCTCCGAGCAAGAGCAGGTCTGGGAACGCTTTTACCAGGTGGAGGGGATAAAGAGACAGCGAGGTTCCAGCGTGGGTTTGGGTTTAGGACTGCATATCTGCCGGGCGATCATTGAGCAACATCAGGGCCAGATTGGTGTTAAGAGTACAAAAGGAGAAGGATCGACGTTCTGGTTTACACTTCCATTAACTGATCCCGATGACTAATAAGCTATAGTATCAAGGAATGGCTTCCTTTTTTGTTTAGCCAACCTGTACCATGATTGTATGATAGCCAGTTGCTCCATTGGGAACGGTGCCTTGCTTCTGGCTTGTCTGTACCTGACCTGTCCCATCGGTAGATCGTGCAACGATGGTATACTGACCAGGTAGGTTCGGCTCCCACTGCCAGGTCCACAAAACCCAGGAATCCTCCGAGAGTGGAGGGCTCAATTTCGCGGCATTCCAGGATATACCGCCATCAACACTTATCTCTACTTTCTGAATTCCACGATTACCAGCAAAGGCTATACCACCGATTTCAATGCTGTGATTGAATGGGATATGACCGGCAGGACGGTCAATGCGCGTGATAGTGTGCAGGGGACCATGATACCAGCCCTGGTCAGCATATAGGCCACCAACGAAATGGTCAGTCAATTCGATACGGGTCAGCCACTTGGGATTCTCTTCACCAAAACGGCCAGGAATGAGTGCACGCAAGGGGTAGCCGTGGCGGATGGGTAGTTCGGAA
>Ga0209056_10006683_pt1 | contig 11914 bp, 6 predicted proteins | sample GraSoiAngelo_114_FD_185876 | JGI IMG/M metagenome (GOLD analysis project Ga0209056, IMG submission 185876) | Grasslands soil microbial communities from the Angelo Coastal Reserve, California, USA - 14_0903_13_40cm (SPAdes) (version 2) | ecosystem: Environmental > Terrestrial > Soil > Grasslands ... | reverse complement strand
TTGGAGAGCCGGCAACGATAAAACGCGAAGTGTCGAGCAACCTCATATCGCAGTTCCTGCTCCCCCCGGTCAACAAGGGGGCAGTCGCATGCCTTGGCGGTTTTTAACGGGGGTTCCGACCTGTCCCGTTTCTGGACAGACGAAACAAAACGCTATAAAGTGAAATGGCAATCACAACCCCAGGGGCGATCCCGGACTACAAGAAACGAGACCTCGTGCTGAACGAAGAACGCAGACGTTCGATCCTTGAATTAGTTAATCGCGAGGGGCGGGTCCTGGTGGCCGACCTTTCCAAACAATTCGACACCTCGCAAGTCACCATTCGTAAAGACTTGGAAGTGTTGCACGAGAAAGGGCTGCTGCATCGCAGCCATGGCGGCGCTCTTCCTGCCCGGGAGGGCGCGCTCGAAGACCCGACCCTACGCGAGAAAGAGCAGCTTCACCGTAGAGAGAAGCTCCACATTGCGGCGGCAGCGGCGCGCTTCGTCAAAGAGGGGCAAGTCCTCATTCTTGACTCGGGGACTACCACGACTGCGATTGCCCGGGCTGTACGGGGCTTTCGCAATCTGACAATCATCACGAACGCAGTGAACATCGCAGCCGAGCTTTCGAATACGACGGTCGATGTGATTCTTACCGGAGGAACGTTGCGTAAGAATTCATTCTCATTGGTCGGTCCGATCGCGGAAGAAACCTTGCGCCATCTGAATGCTGATCTGTTGTTCCTGGGTGTGGACGGTTTTGATGTGCAATACGGTTTGAGCACTCCGAATTTGCTGGAATCGAAAGTGAACCGGGTAATGCTCGAAGTTTCGCGACAGAGGATTGCGGTTTGCGACTCCAGCAAGTTTGGGCGGCGCAGCCTGTCCCTGATCAGTCCCACTTCGTCGCTGCATGGCGTCATCACCGATCATGCGATCCCAAAGCACGACCTGAACGCGCTTAAGAAATCCGGTATTGAGGTCACGCTTGTCTAATTCAGGAAACAATTTGCATTCTCCGGGAGCATATAGCCTGGATGAGATTCTTTCCCAGCCGCAGTGCTGGAGTGCAAGTCTCGAAGATCTGGAACAAGGAAAAAAGCTGCATTCGGTCGCCAAGCGGTTTGCCCGGGCGACGGAGTGGCTGTTTATCGGCTGTGGGTCCAGCTACTACGTGGCGCTCTCCGCCGCCGCGGCGATGGAACGACTGACCGGCCTGCGTTCGCGCGCGCTTCCTGCGTCGGAGATATTGCTCTTCCCGGATCTGGTTTCCGCCAGCGCGGGGAATTGCGTGCCGGTGCTTATCTCCCGCTCGGGACAGACCTCGGAAGTAGTTGCCGCCGCTCAAGTGTTGAAGACCCGCGGAATTCCCACGCTCGCCATCACTTGCGCCGGTGGCCAGCCATTGGAAGAGTACGCCAGCGAAACTATTCTGCTTTCACGCGCCGACGAAAAAAGCACGGTGATGACGCGCTCGTTCAGTTCCATGCTGTTGACCCTGCAAGCCCTGGCTGCAGTGATTGTGAGCGATGCCCTATTCCTGGATTCGCTTTCTCTAATGTCGCAAACGGTGGATCATCTATTGCGAACTCTGCCGGAAAAGATTCGCGCCTTTGTTTCGGATCATGACTTTGATGATTACGTCTACCTTGGTCAGGGGCCGTTTTATGGGATAGCTTGTGAAGGAGCGCTGAAAGTGACCGAGATGTCGGTGTCCTATGCGCAAGCCTTCCACACGCTGGAATTCCGGCATGGCCCCAAGTCGATCGTTGGACCGGAAACTCTGCTGGTTTTCTTGCTCTCTGAAAGCGGTTACGCAGCTGAGTGCGAAGCGTTGCGAGAGATGAAATCGTTGGGCGCGATCACACTGGTTGTTACCAATCACACCGACGCCCCCGTGCGCAAGGCCTCCGACCTGGTCGTCGATCTGCAACTCGATGTTCCCGAGTACGCTCGCCTCGCTCCCTACCTTTTTGTCGGCCAACTTTTGGGACTGCATACTGGACTGAAGAAAGGCCTCGATCCCGACTCGCCCCGCAACCTCAGCCGCGTGGTCTTGCTTGATGATGACATGCCCCGAGTCAAACCTGAGCATGCCTCGATTTGACATCGTTGTTGCAAGGGAGGCGAATCTCGATCTTTCTCCTCGCCCGCCGGACGAGCGCGAGAAGTTCTTCGGCTGTTCCAGATAAGGCACGTAGCCGGGCAGCGGCTATGTGCTGTCACTTGTTGTTACTGGGGTGTTACCTCCAGCAACAAGTGCTGCTTGAACTCAGTTTTAAGTCTCGGAGCCTGTCCGGCACTTGCTTGTACCGTCCCCAGATCCGTCCCTTCTGCATAGTCCACAACGTGATAGGTTCCGGGCTTCAGACCGCGTAACTCCACCTCGCGCGGCGCAGGGTTGTCTCCATCGGCGAAAAACGCATAGTACATGTTGCCGTCTTTTTGGATCGCGTATGCTTCCGGAAAATCGTAGCCATACGTATACAAATCAAGGAAGGTGCCTTTAGAGAGCATCTTCTGGTTGTAGATGCCAATCCATTTTTTCCAGCGAGCATCTTTTTCGCGAGTCAAATTCACTGTTTTGAATTTTGGTCCCCGATCAGGCCAGACAAACTTCGTTCCCACCACGCCGCCTGTGCCGATCGTCGAAGCAAAATCGTCCCCATGTTCAAGCCAGTCGTTGCCGACTCGGCTCATCGCAGAGAGTTCGACATGGTCACCGTACACTGCCGCTTCCGGCCCAAGCAGAGCTTTATACACCTTGGTGCGCGAGCGCACCTGTTTTGCGCCGACGGGGTCAGCCGTGACCGCCTGGTCTATGTAAGGCAGCCAGGCCAATGACGGAGGTGTACCGCAGGGGCAGGCTTGCGTGACGCTTTCCGGCTTCAACGCGCGCGTAGTCTGGTAAATCGTCTTGTACACATCCGCGACCGCGTTCACTGAATCCTGTGGGGACTTGTGATGGTGTGCAGGGTTGTAGCACATGGGCACGCTGTAGATGTTGTCCAGCTTCGACCCGTCGAAGCCCCAATCACGAATGAATCTTTCCGTAAGCCTCTTGTAGTACTCCTGCACTTCGGGCAGTGCCGGGCAAAGCGCCGCCAAGTTGCGAGTCATGCGGCCGTGTTTGCCATTCTTGTCAAGAATGAGCCACTCCGGATGTTCTTTTACAACGTCCGCCACTCCATACTTGTGCGACGGCCATTTCCCCTGCCCATCTTCGACCCCGAGCGGAAGCCACCACAGCTGCACCAGCATATTCTCTTTGTGGAAATCATCCGCCATCTTCGTTATAGAGTCGCCGGGAAAGGTATCCGAACGCGGACGCCAATCCCCGTAGTCGTTAAACCAGCGGTCATCCAAAGTTGCCCACTTGATACCCAGTTCCTTCAGCTTCGGGACTGTGCCCAGCATCTGCGCCGGGGTAACATTGAATTCGTATCCCCATCCGCACCAGCTGACGTTATAGGCTTCGTTGGAGGGCTTGGGAATCTCCCAGCCTTCCTTCTGCAGCACGCGCGACCAGAGGTGCAGCGGCTCGTAGAAGTCTCCCGAGTACACGGCCACAAAACTGCGCGGAGTCGCGAAGCTTTCACCGGGCTTCAGGGTCATGTTGGCGGGAATATCTATTGAGGCATTCACTGTTTCATCGTTCGAAACTCTCACGGGAAGCGACAACGTGAGCGGCATGGTTTCGACGTGGCCAATCGCTTCCCCCACCGAAGCATTCCAGAACGCGACAACTGGAATCCCGCCGCCGTATCCGCCTTTTACCACTTCTCCCATAGCGTTGACTTGAGAGAAGCCTTTCTTCAGCTTGAAGACGTCTTCTTTGCCCCAGTCAATACTCGCGCCTTGATAAGTCCACATATCGTTGGGCTTGCCAGAAACATTACTGTCGAAGCGATGTTGCTGCGCAATAGCATGGTCGATCTTGAGATCAGATGATCCGCCGTTCTTATAGTCCACGCTGGTCAGCAAGAGGTTCGGAAAATCATCGTAGGCCTCGACGTGTAGTGTCGCCTGAAGATTCGCAGACTCGGATGCATGGGCTGGAATATCTATCCGTTTGCCACTTCCTAATTTACCGGAGGCTTGGTTGATAATTGCGTGATCGAGGTCGAATGTAAAACGGATATTCTTGCCGTCTTGCGAAAGGTAGTTGGCATCAGGAGACGGTAAGTCGAGAGTGAGTTTGGCGCCATCTTTGAGCAAGAAAGCTTGCACTGATCCTGAAGGCAAAACTTGAAACTCTGCGGCGCTTGTGGTCAGCACGATCGGTCTGCCAGATTTGGATTCGACTTTGATTGACGAGGCTGACTGCGCTGGCGGCGAAGCTGTCTTCTGACAGGCCACCGCCATCGAGAGCACCAGGAGCAAACAGTAGAATTTCATTTTTTCGCGGAGACCGGGCGGAGACAGATGTCTCTCCAATTTCATTCTCGTTTTCATTACTGGACTCCCTTCCTGGCCGCAGCCGGGCCCTTGAATTGGGCGAACACGCGCTCCGCGTTCTTGTGATAGACCTTCTCGAGTACTGAATCAGGAAGTCCCATACCGTAGATTTTCCAGCGCCCCTGCCCAGGGTATCCCCAATAGTCGAAGTACTCATCATTAGTTTCCAGCCAGCGGAAATAATTGCGATACATCGCTTCGGTTACTTCCGAGTCGGTACCAAACAAAATTCTGTCCTGGTATTTCAAAAAGAATTCCCGTGCACGCTTTGGCTGCCGGCCCAGTTCGGCCTGGCGAGCGCCAAATTCCACCATTACGTTGGGATTCTTTTCGAGCAGGCTGGAGACATAGTCCAGGTTCTCCGGCCAGTTCGCCACATGCAACGCAATGAATGTCGTTCTTGGATGTTTGGCAAACACTCGATCACGGGCGGCAAGGAGCGCCTCTTTGCTGGGGTAGTCCTTACCATAGAAACTCCAGTCCGGATGGCCGATCAGTTCCTCGTACCGCTCGTTGGTGTTGTCCGTCGGATGAAAAAATGCTTCGGGATCGCTGGTGTGAATGGAAACGGGAATGCCGACACGGCCGCATTCCTCCCAGACGGGATCCAGTCGGGGATCATCCACCGTGATGAGCTTGCCGCTCTTGTCCCGCACGCCCAGGCCGAGGTCTTTCAGCACTTTCAGTCCGCGTGCACCACGGGTTACGGCATCATCCAGCTGCGCGACCATCTCCTGACTGAAGTTCGGGTCATCGATCTTGCTCCAGTCGTATTGCGCGAATACCACGAAGCGGCCGGGATGGGCCTTGACCATTTCATCCAGTACGGCTTGCAGCTTGTCCCCCCACATGCCGGTTAGGATTACGATGGTCTTGACGTTGGTGTTGTCCATGGCTTCCACCGCACGCTGGGGTGGAATGTGTTCATCAATGCGCGCGGCGTCGTTGACGTGATTGTGCACGTCAATGACGTAGAACTTAGCCTTCCGCACCTCGTGCACGGATGCGTGCATCATCGTGGCTGGCTTGAAATCTTTCAATAAAAGGATGCGTTTTTGGTCGGCTTCGGGATCTTCGTGATAGCCGATTTGGCCGGACTGATTGCCGGGGGCCGGCGTTTGCGCGAAGACTAAAGCGGCGGATAAGACAACTGAAGAAACGTACACGGACAACGTCGTCAGCCGTTGCATTCTAACTCCAGATCAGTCCCAGGCCGTGCTTTCGGTATCGCGCGGCAGACGTGCCCCTCTTTCGAGAGATATATTTCGTACCGATAGCCCTGCTTTCGATTTATTACGACACGATACTTTTAGTTTTGCTAGCCGGGTTTGTCAAGAGTTGCCAGGCCTTAGGGCTGCGGGCAACTCATTTTATTGATGTTCCAAGACTATCCTCCACCTTGGATGGGAGGTCGCACTTCCCTGAGCTAGAAATCGGCGCGATCGTCGAACGATTTTACTTGACTTCTTGCACAAACGAAAGCAATAGTATTATCTCGTAATAAAAAGAAAGTCGGAGGGCTGCTATGTGTCTCGATGAGCGTAGTCAGGCATGGCCCGCAGTTTGTATTTCTCTCATCTGTCTTCTGCTGTCGGCGCCCGCATGGAGCCAAGCCAGTTACACCGCGCAGATTCGCGGTGTCGTTAAAGACCAGAGTGGCGCCCTGGTCCCCAATGCGACCGTTACCATCACAAACGACGCCACAGGTATTTCTCAGATTTCGCGCGCCGACGATCGCGGACTTTACATTCTGACCGGTTTGCGACCCGCCGTTTACACCATCAAGGCCGATGCCACGAGTTTTCGGTCGGCAGAGGAAAAGAATGTGGTGCTGCAGGTAGCGCAGCAGACCACGATTGACTTCACGCTGCATCCGTTGGGATTGATTACGACGATCGACGTGACCACGGCTGCTCCCCTGTTGGACACGGAGAACGCTGCTCTAGGCACTGATGTTACGAACGAGTACGTCCGCGACATTCCACTTTACAGCCGCAACATGTTTGGTCTGGTGTTCCTGGCGGGTGGGGTCACGGAAACCACGGGTTCGGGGATCACCGACAATTACCCGACCGGTACCAATTTCGTCTCCAACGGTCAGCGCAACGCCACGGCCCAGATTACGCTCGACGGCAGTCCCATCAGCGCGCCGGAACAGGGCGAAGGCGGCAACTCGAACGTTTACTATCAGCCTTCAGTCGAGATCGTGCAGGAATTCAAAGTCCAGAACAACAGCTTTTCCGCCGAGTTCGGAAATAACGGCGGAACCATCGTGAATATGGTGCTCAGGCAAGGAGGAAACGCTTTCCATGGCAGCGGCTGGTGGTACGGCCAGAGAGCCAACTTTGATGCGCGGGACTTCTTCAACACTGGTGAAAAGCCTGATCACGTTCGAGATCAATATGGCTTCGCTCTCGGCGGGCCTGTGAAGAAAAACAAGACCTTCTTTTTTGTGGATTTCGAGAAGGTCCGCCAGCAGGATCCGTTCAACCTGGAAGGAGTCGTCCCCACCGCGCTGGAGCGCACCGGTGATTTCTCGCAGAGTCCGGCCAACTCCAACGGAATCTACGATCCCTGCGCCGGAAATCAGGGATCTGCGACTCCGTGTCCGCACAATCAATTTCCGGGCAACAAGATTCCTGCTGGCGAGATCGATCCCATCGGGCAGGCGATTCTAAATCTCTATCCGATGCCCAACGTTCCAAACGCGACATATCCAGATCCCAACTGGCGTGCAGTGGCTCTCAGAATCTCACCGGATTGGCAATTCGACGTTAAGCTGGATCATCAGATTACTGCCAATCACAAGATTGGCGGACGCTACAGCCGCTATCACCTCCACGACACTGCACCCACAATCGTCGGCGACGGAGACTTTGGGCCCGAAGGCGATGGAGTAATCTTTAACACCAATGCCCAGAATGGCGGCGCCGAATACAACTGGGCGATCTCTCCAATGATGTTGTTGACGAGTCGCTTCAGTGTTGATCGTGTGCACGCCCCGGGCATCAGCAACAACTACCCAACGCTCAGTGACGTGGGTTTATCACCCGACCTCGCGGCCAACGCACTTACGCGCATGCCGACCATCCAGGTCGATGATTCATTCCTCTCGCTGTTCGACCAATGCTGCGTTGACACCCACTTTGCCCACACACTGGTTAGCTACTCGTCTGGTTTGCAATGGGTAAAAGGAGCACATTCCATCAAGTTTGGGGGCGAGCAGCGCGTTTTCTTTAATTATTTTTGGCAGCCGGATAATCCCACCGGCATTTTCAACTTCTCGCGCGATGTGACCACTTCTCAGCCTAATAATGGCCTCGGCGATAACAATGAGGGCAACCCGTTTGCCACCATTCTGCTCGGCTACCCTCATGACGCTTCGCTGCACCTGGTCCCCGCCGTGGCGGACAAATCAAAGGAAACCGCTTTCTTCGTGCAAGACGACTGGAAGGCTACTTCCAAACTGACTTTGAATTTTGGATTGCGCTATGAGTGGAGTACTCCCTACACCGAGCGATTCGACCGGCTCCAGTTTAATGATTTCAGTGGAGACACAGGAATCAGCATTGCTGTGGACCGCGATCAAACGGGAACGTTCCCCCAATTTGGACAAATCGGCGAAATTCGAGGCACGAGCCTGTTTCCAAGTTCTGGTCGTCGGAACGCGCCTGTGGACCGAAACAACTTCGCTCCCCGTTTTGGCTTTGCCTATCAGCTAGCTTCCAATACCGTATTGCGCGGTGGCGCGGGAGTTTTCTACGGCATGAATGTGGCCACCAACTTCCAGTACGCAGGCCCTGCATTCGCCAAAACGGCGAATATGTTCTTCACCAAGGACAATTTCGCGCACCAATTTGCTTGCCTTGGACCTTCCCCGACGCAGCCCAATTGCCCCAACTCCAGCCCGTTTCCAGGGGGACTGGCGTTACCGCCCGGAACTAAGTACGGTGCTCTGGCGCAGTGGGGTTTCAGCAACTCCAGCGACCTGGATACTGGGACGGCGCGTAGTAGCGAGATCTATCAATGGAATCTCGGAATTCAGCACCTGTTCCCAGGCCAGATCGTAGTAGGCATAGACTACTCCGCGAACCGCAGTACACATTTGCCTTGGGGTGGCGCCGGCGGGATTTCCACCCGCAATCGCAACTTTCTGCCCTCTTCAATTCGTAATGCGCTCGTAGCGGCATTGAATCCGACCCACGATCCGACCATCACCCCAGTCTCGGATTATCTCAACACCGATGTGCCGAATCCTTTCCAGTGCTTCTTCACCACCAGTGCGGCACTGACCGGACCCTGGTGTCCGGCGAGTCCAATTTTCAGCGCGGCGGACGTGACGGATTCGCGCTACATCGATCCGACGATTCCACAACAGTTGCTGATCGAGCCCTTCCCGCAGTTTGATGGCGGCTTTGAGGGGTTGCCGACGCTAAATGCGAACTCCTGGTACCACTCGCTGCAGATTCGATTCCAGAAGCGCGCCAGCCATTACATCAGTTTTGAAGGAAACTACACCTTTTCCAAGGCCACCGACGATTCCTCTGCCGGGCGCAATGCGTGGCTCGGCAATCTCTGGCTGGATAATCCACAACTGCTCGACGATCTCAAAGCAGAGCATTCAATCGGCGCGAACGATACACCTCACCGGCTGACGACCGCCATCATTTTTGACATTCCTGTCGGGAAAGATCGTCTGATCGGTGGAGCGATGAACCCGGTCATGGATGCCTTGGTCGGCGGCTGGTCGCTGAGCACTTTTCTCACGATTCAGTCAGGGCAGCCGCTCGCTCTCTTCAATAGTGCCGCGCTTTTGGCTGACGGCAATCAACGACCGAATGTTCTCTGCTCCCAACTTACAACCGGCTTGAGTTATCGCCAGGCCGCTGAGACTGGAGGCGCCGTTATAAATCAGGATTGTTTTGGCGATCCCGGAGACAACATTGCCGGCGATGCGCCTCGCTATTTCTCTCAACTGCGAACCGATGGCATCCGCAACGTGGACGCTTCTCTCTCGAAGGAGTTTACGATTCGTGAAGGAAAGGTCCTTCAGGTCCGTGCTGAGATGTTCAATGCATTCAATCATCCGCGATTTGCCATCCCCGACGTTGGGTCGGGCGATGGCGCCTTAGGCCAAGTCACAAACACCGCCGGCCCTTTCCGCCGAATGCAGTTTGGAGCGCGGTTCCAGTTCTAAAGAGTGTCTTGTAATGACACAGACCTCGACGCCAGTTGAGGTCTGTCTCTCTTTCGTGCGGACGGGCGAGAGTCCGGAGACGATCTTTTCTGAAGAGCGCCGTCGGTGCGGTCGGGATACCGCTAAACTGAAGAGGGTCCCTGTCACGGCATCATCCGAAAGTCCTGAACGAAATTTCATGTACGATTCATGACGGCTCAATTCCCATGTCATAAGTTGGCAGGGCTAAACCATGCGTATTTTGGTGGTTGAGGACGAGGAGAAAGTCACTCGATTTGTGTCCCGGGGCTTAACGGCCGAACGATTTGCGGTCGATGTCGCGCGGGATGGCAAGAGTGGCTGGGAACTTGCCCAGACCTATCAATATGACCTTGCCATTCTGGATCTGATGCTTCCCGGTCTCTGGGGTGGAGAGGTCCTGCGCCGAATCCGAAAAAGCAACTCCCAAGTTCCGGTTCTGATTCTGACCGCGCGCGATACGCTCGGTGACAAAGTCGAGCAATTCGAAGCTGGCGCGGATGACTACCTTACAAAACCATTTGCCTTTGCCGAATTGTTGGTCCGGGTCAAGGCTCTCCTCCGCCGTGGGCCGGTCACCAGAGCCAGCGTGCTGCGGGTTGGAGATCTAGAACTTGATCGCCTGGCGCAGCAAGTGAGAAGGAACGGCAAGCGAATTGAGTTGACCTCAAAAGAATATGGAGTGCTTGAGTATCTGATGGCAAACGCGAACCGAGTCCTGTCGCGCACAATGATTCTGGAACATGTATGGGACCAGAGTTTCGATGGAGCCACAAACATCGTGGATGTGTACGTGCGACATTTGCGGGCCAAGGTTGACGACCCACACGAGCCTAAGCTGATTCGAACGAGTCGCGGCTTGGGCTATGTGATTTCCGAAAACGAAGTGGAAATATGATTACGCGGTCCATCCGTTTTCGCATGGCACTTTGGTATGCCGCTATGCTAGCCGGGGCGCTGGTTCTATTTGGTGCAGCCTCATACATCGGATTGGAACGCTATCTTCAGAAGTCCTTGGAAGAGTCTCTAGTCAAGCAAGCTCGATCGATCGGAGACGTGCTGATCGTCAACATCAATCAGAGCGGCGAAGATTATGTCACCAATGAGATCACTGAACACTATTCTCCGGAGATCAATGGCCGCTTTATTCGCGTGACGAGAGCCGATGGCAGGCAGATTTTCATTTCTGGCTTGCCCAAGGACGGAACGTTCGATCCCGCCCGAGTTCCGCCTCCGCAGTTACCCGTCTCGCGGGCATTCTCGCATGAAGTCGAAATGTCAGATGGCCACGAACTCCTTCTTCATGCTCTGCCATATGAATCTCGAGACGGTGCACACTTTCTGATTGAAGTTGCGGCGCCTTATAACCAAATCGAGTCGGTTTTGCGCGGGTTGCTCTTGACCTTTGGCTTGGGTCTCCCTTTGATCGTAACCCTCGCGATCAGTGGCGGGTATGTGCTGATGAGGCGGGCGTTGCGCCCGGTGGATGAAATTCGGCAAAAGGCAGCTCAGATCTCCTCGCGGAATTTGAGTGAGCGACTGCCAGTTGTGCGCACGGGTGACGAGCTTGAGCGTCTCGCGACGGACCTCAACCGCATGATCGAGCGCCTGGAAGAATCATTCCATCAGATCAACCGATTTTCGGCAGATGCGTCCCATGAATTGCGCACGCCTTTGACTGTTCTGCAAGGAGAACTGGAGTCAGTGGCGCGAACCAGTTCAAATCTTCCGGCTGAAATTCGCGAAACGATTGGCAGTGCGTTGGAAGAGACTCACCGACTGACAAAGATTGTTGAGAATCTTCTAGCGATCTCTCGTTTGGAGGCTGGTGAAGCCCGGAAGCAGCTCGAACGTTTGGATTTTGCAGAACTCGCCCGTAGCACTGCCGACCAGATGCGACTCCTCGCGGAGGAGAAGCACATCCACCTGGACTGCAATGGAGCCGAATCCGTTGAGGTGGAAGCTGATCCCGCACGATTGAAGCAAGTAGTGGTGAATTTGCTCGATAACGCCATCAAGTACACCCCGGAAAGCGGTAGAGTAAGCATTTCGGTGATGAAGCAGGACGGCCGTGCCGTTCTCGAAATCGCAGACACGGGCATCGGGATTTCACGTGATGATCTGCCGCATATATTTGACCGGTTCTATCGCGCGGACAAGGCCCGGTCTCGCGAAATGGGCGGGACGGGCTTGGGGCTCTCGATTGTCCGTTCAATATGTCTTGCCCACGACGGACAGGTGAAAGTTCAGAGCACGGAAG
>Ga0209056_10006680_pt1 | contig 11917 bp, 12 predicted proteins | sample GraSoiAngelo_114_FD_185876 | JGI IMG/M metagenome (GOLD analysis project Ga0209056, IMG submission 185876) | Grasslands soil microbial communities from the Angelo Coastal Reserve, California, USA - 14_0903_13_40cm (SPAdes) (version 2) | ecosystem: Environmental > Terrestrial > Soil > Grasslands... | reverse complement strand
GTACGCGGGTGTGGAAGCCCTCTGCTTCGGCATCCTCTGTTTGCGCGATGGCAACCGGGAAAGCTATTTGGCGATGATGGACTATGTGATCGAGTCCAGCCAGATACCGGTGCGCTATAACACGGAGATCTGGAGCCTCGCGGCGGTTCCCGGTGCAGATGCCTTTGATGTTAGCGCGGCGGGCGGATTGCGCTATCTCGCAAAATTCGTGATCGTCGCGATTGGAAAGATGGGGCGGCCCCGGCAGCCGGATTATTATCGCGAGATCCCTGCGGTCCTTAAGAACCAGAAGCGCATCCTTTTCGACATCAACACACGCCCATTGGATGGCGCCAACGTCCTGGTGGTTGGCGGTGGCGACAGCGCGGCGGAATATGCCCAAATGCTGAGCGTCAAAAACGAGGTCACTCTGTCTTACCGGCAGGCGAGTTTTAGTCGGCTCAATTCGATCAATGAACGAATCATGGCTGAGATGATCGCGCAGAAGAAGTTCCGCGTCTTGATGCCATCAAATATCGTAAAGATTGAGGATAAAGACGGGTGCCCGAGCGTGAACTTCGCCGAAATGCAATATGCGCCTGAAGTGTTTGATGCCGTTCTCTACGGGTTGGGCGGCATGACGCCGGTAGCGTTCCTCCAAACCGCTGGTGTTCAATTGGACTTAAAAGGAGAACCGGTGACGGATACCGCACATGAGAGTTCCGTGCCCAAACTTTACATTATTGGAGACCTGGTTGGGCATGGCCATGGAGGCGGCAGCATCATCAGCGGTTTCAATTCTGCGTCGCAAGCCGTGCGCCATCTGCTCCAACATTATCTGAAGCAGCCGTTGCCCCCCGAAATGGTTTCACTCGATCATCTGCTCTATTAGCGTTCTGAAATGGGCGACGACCACTGTCGGCTTCCAGATTTCTGGATCTTGCTGGACGCTCGGACGGAGATCCGCGCACGGAAGCCGCATCCGGTTCTTTTGACAGCTTACTAATCGCGAAGGAACGAGCCGAAGTTTCGGCAAATGCCGAAAACAGAGCAGCTTTCGCTCTCCCAGCTTAAGCACTGCAAGCAGTTGGAAATGGAGAGACCATTGCACCAAGGTCTCTGGGAACGGCAACAGGAAACATCACTATCCCAAGGAGGGAGGATCGCACCATGAGCATTGACGTTTTAAAGAATGCCACGCCTAAACCAAACTATCGCCGCGTTGTTACCGCGCACGAGAGGGGGGAAGTCTGTTGTTCGCAGCGACGATGAGGTTGAAACATATGAGTTCAAGAGTGTTCCTGGTTACAGACACACTCTGGTTTGGGTGAATCCTTCAATTCCCGATCTGAGCCGAGAGCAAAGGTTTGATGGTTACCCCGACTCTGTCGTTCCTGGTCCTGGAGGAACGAGTCTTCACTATGTGACTTTCCCATCAGGAGCGGTCTTTTCCTCTCCATCTTTTGATGGAGAGGCCGCCCGTCGCGAATCTTTGGATCGTTTGAGGGGACTTGCTGATCATTTCGAGAAGGACGACCCGGGGATGCATAAAACAAATACAGTGGATTATGCCGTCGTCTTCGAAGGGGAAATATGGCTTGAACTGGATGACGGAAAAACCATTCATCTCAAAAAGGGCGATGTCGTCGTTCAGAATGGCACCCGGCACGCGTGGCGGAATAAAGGCACGGAGCCGGTGATGATGTTGTTCTTTCTAAACGGGGCAAAAGAGTGACAGCGAACGTTTATGGCGGCGTGCCAGCGAGCATTACTTTTGTGCGATACTTTATGCAACGATCAGCCTGCGGTTTTCGTTATGACAGACGCCCGAACGTCAACTACGTTTCAGGATCAGACATCGGCAACCCCGCGTGCCTACGAACACACTCTATCCAGCGAGGCCGTGCTCGACGCACTCAAGATGATCCTCATCGGCGCGCCGCTCAACGATGTCTTAACGAGTATCGCTCTCCTGATTGAGGCGCACACTCCAGGAGCGTTGTGCTCGGTTTTCCTTCTTGATGAGGACGGTGTGCACCTGCGATACGCTGCGGCCCCAAGACTGTCCGATGAGTATCGAATCGCTACGGACGGTGTGAGCATTGGCCCCCATGTCGGGGCGTGTGGCGCTTCGGCTTACCTGGGACAGCCCGTATTTGTGTCTGATGTGCTCTCTCACCCACACTTTGCATCCTTTAGGGCTCTTCTTGTGCAAACGGGGATGCGCGCCGCCTGGTCGTCGCCAATCATTTCCCACGATGGCAAAGTATTGGGCACCTTCGGAATGCTTTACGGTGAAGTTCGAGAGCCGGGCCCATCCGAAATTCAGCTAATCGAGGACGCCAGCCGGATTGCCGGAATTGCCATTGAGCGCGACCGATCGAAGTCCGCTTTAGCGGCGGCGTTTGAAAAGATCAAGAATTCCGAAGCGGAACTAAGACAAATTGTCGACGTTATTCCGCAAGCAATTGTCGTCATGACTCCAGAAGGGAAAGCCATTTACGCAAATCGCGCGACGATTGAGTACAGTGGGCTGTCTCTGGACGAAGTGCGAGACGACGGTTTTCGCTCGCGTGTCTTCCATCCCGAGGATCTTCAAAGACTTCTTGAATATCGGCGCAAAGCGCTTTCCAGTCCGGTTCCGTTCGAGAACGAGTACCGACTTCTGGGGAAAGACGGCAAGTACCGCTGGTTTGTGATCCGCTACAACCCACTACTGGACGAAAACGGAAAGGTCGTTCGATGGTATGCGACTGCGACGGACATCGATGATCGTAAACGTGCAGAAGATCGTATGCGGAACGAAACCGTCGCGTTGCGCGAAGAGATCGTGCGCTCTTCCATGTTCGAAGAAATCGTCGGTTCCTCCGAGGCGCTGCGCAAGGTATTGGCGGAAGTCTCCAGAGTGGCTCCCACGGATTCTACGGTTCTCATCCAAGGTGAGACCGGAACCGGTAAAGAGTTGATTGCCCGTGCGATTCATAATCGATCCAAGCGCGCAAACCGTGCTTTCATTCGCGTGAATTGCGGCGCGATTCCGCCTTCGCTGATTGCGTCCGAACTTTTCGGACATGAAAAGGGTTCTTTCACTGGGGCGCTGCAGCGGCGTCTGGGTCGCTTCGAATCGGCCGATGGCGGAACGATTTTCCTGGATGAGATCGGGGAGCTACCCCCGGAAACTCAAGTCGCCTTGCTGCGGATTCTCCAAGAACGAGAATTCGAACGGGTCGGCGGTAATCAGCCAATATCGATCGATGTGCGGGTGTTGACGGCGACCAATAAAGACTTGAATGCGGCCGTCGCTGAGGGCACGTTTCGTAAGGACTTGTTCTACCGGCTTAATGTTTTTCCGATTCAAATGCCGGGGCTCCGCGAGCGCCGGGACGACATTCCGCTCCTGGCTGAATACCTGATCGATCGTTTCGCCAAACGCGTCGGCAAGAGAATTACAAAAATAAGCAAGAAGGCGCTCGATCTATTGCAGGCCTACCATTGGCCAGGAAACATCCGCGAGCTGCAGAACGTGATCGAGCGCGCGGTGATTCTGTCCGATGGCGAGACTTTTGTTCTTGATGAAACGTGGTTCGCGCCGGTATCGCCTAAATCCGCAGTTCCGGCTGTTCCCCTGTTTGCGAACCTCGTCGAGCAAGAAAGAGACCTGATTGAGAATGCCCTGCGGGAGGCTCACGGACAGGTTTCGGGACCAGCCGGCGCAGCCGCCAAGCTTGGCATTCCGCGACAAACCCTCGAATCCAAAATAAGAAAATTGCGCATCGACCGCTATCGTTTCAAGGCCTCGTAGTCTTCGGTCTCGCGCGCCTACTGTAATCTCTCGTTGAGCCATACCCAGACACAATTGGCTGAACCTTCAGCAAACGCTGAAAAATCGGCTCAGGTTGCTGTGTCTAAAGCTCCGTGCATCAACAGGTGCAAGTGGACCTGTCATTGCATCCATTCGGAGTTGGTTTATCAAGAGCGAAGATGACACTAAGAATCGAGAAGTTTTCTGAAGCGAACACCACAACCCTCCGACTGATCGGCCGGGTGCAGGCGGAGCATCTAGACGAATTAAATGCGCAGATCGAGAACAACGAACCCGGCGTTGTGCTGGATCTAGGCGAAGTCAGTCTCGTAGACATCGACGTCGTTCGTTTTCTCGGAGCGTGCCAATCGAAAGGCGTCAAGCTTACCGGTTGTTCGCCCTATATCCGCGACTGGATCGCCCTGGAGCTTGACCGCGAGCAATGATTTTTGCGTTCGATCAACCTTTAACTACAAACTGATCGTCCCATGCCGACATTTCAGCAAACGCTGAAAACGAAGCTTTCCTCCAGGCCACCAATCCCATAATTCAACGGCTTGCAAGTGGCATCGCCGTTGCAACTACTCAATTACGAATCACCGAGAGACGGAGAAAAACAATGTCCAAGAAACTGGAAGGAAAGATTGCAGTCATCACGGGCGGCTCGCGCGGCATTGGTGCTGCAATCGCCAAGCGTCTGGCTGCGGACGGAGCGAACGTGGCGATCACACCAAGGGCGCCGATGCGGCCGCGTCGGTCGTCAAGGAGATTGAACGGGCTGGCCGAAAGGCCATCGCAATTCAGGCGGACGCGACCGATGCCGGCGCCGTCGAAGCCGCGGTCGACAAGACCGTGGCGACATTCGGCGGGCTCGACATCCTTGTGAACAATGCCGGCACCGCCATTCCCAAGAGGTTCGAGGAAACAACGTTGGACGAACTGGACCGTCTGATTGACATCAATGTCCGCGGCACCTTCGTCGCGACGCAGGCAGCGCTGAAACAAATGAAGAGCGGCGGCCGCATCATCATGATCGGCTCGGCCGCAGGCGAGCGTGCCATGGTCCCCGGCCTGGTGCCCTACTCGGCCACGAAGGGAGCCGTCAAGATGTTCACGCAGAGCCTGTCCAGAGAAGTCGCGACTCGGGGCATCACGGTCAACAATATCCAACCCGGTCCGATCGACACGGATTTGAATCCCGCCGTGGGCGATTGGGCGGTACCGCAGAAGGCCGTTACAGCGCTCGACCGCTACGGGCGCGTTGATGAGGTCGCTGCGCTGGTGGCGTTTGTGGCCGGTCCGGAGTCCTCGTACATTACCGGGGCGAACCTTACCGTCGATGGCGGAATGAATGCCTGAACCAACGCACATCAAGTGGAGGAAGGTGTCCAATGGCTAACGTAGTGAAGGAACATAGCATCTCTTCTGAGCTGGCACAGAAAATGGTGAATGCAGCGGTGGCAAAAGCCAGAGAACTTGGCGTTACCGAGAACGTAGCGATTCTCGATGACGGCGGCAATCTTAAGGCCTTTAGCCGGATGGATGGAGCCCCGGTCCCGACCATCGAGATTGCGCAGAATAAAGCGTACACAGCTCTGTTCGGCGTCTCCACGCAGGACTTTTTCAACTTTATTCAGGGCGACCCGTCGCTTTTGGCTGGGATCCCCACGCTTGCGCGTGTGGCGGCGTGGGGTGGAGGGTTTCCCATTAAGGTGGACGGAGAAATTGTCGGGGCGATCGGAGTGAGCGGGGCACCCATGGTGCAGAACGACGTCGATTGCGCGACAGCAGCCCTGGCACTCGTATCCGATTCGGTGACTTACGAATAAGGACTAGACCATGAGCACGTATACAGCGACGACAGTTCCCACCCAGTTTGTTGAGGCCAACGGTATTCGCTTCGCTTATCGGCGCTGGGGCAAGCGAGGTGATTTGCCCCTTGTCTTTAACCAGCACTTCACCGGAAATCTCGACAACTGGGACCCTGCGCTTTTGGATGGGCTTGCCAAGGATCGTGAGGTCATTATCTTCAATAATGCGGGTGTCGCGAGTTCGACCGGCGAAGTGCCGACGACGTTTGCAGGAATGGCGAACAACGCGGAAGCGTTCATCGATGGTCTCGGACTGAGGAAGGTCGATCTCCTCGGTTTCTCGATCGGCGGAATGGTCGCGCAGCAGATCACACTCGACCGTTCGGAACTCGTCCGCAAACTCATCCTGGTCGGAACGGCGCCGCGCAACCACGCCGCAGGGAACGGACAGGGGCACATCACGCCCGAGACGGCCGCGATTTTCGGCGCTAATTACGATCCGCCCGAGAATCTATGGCTCAAGGTGTTCTTCACGGACTCTCCGAAGAGCCAAGCCGCAGGTCGCGAGTTTCTGAAGCGGTACTTGTCACGCACAGAAAATCGCGACGTTTCAATCAACGAGAAGGTCGCTCCGGCGCAAATTGCAGCTGTTGGGCAATGGGGTGCACAGCCGGGAGAGCGCTTTGCGTACCTTAAGAACATCAAGCAGCCAACGTTGGTCGTGAGCGGCAACCACGACGTCATCGTCTACACGGTGAATTCACTCTATCTGGTTCAGAACATGCCTAACGCTAAGCTGATCCTGTATCCCGACGCCAACCATGGATCTTGGTATGAGTATCACGAGGATTTTGTTTTTGAAACAAATCGGTTTCTAAATGAAAGCGACAGGACTGCTACGGTCACGACCATCTCCGCGGCCGACTGACGTTGATAAATCTTGAAGGAGAAATCTTATGACTACCCCCGTTGTTTTGGTCACTGGCGCCCTTACAGGTATTGGACGCGCCACCGCTCTGGCTTTCGCCCGCGAAGGCGCCCGCGTCGTTATTTCTGGACGACGCGATGACGAAGGCCAAAAATTAGCGGCCGAACTCCAGACGCTTGGCGCTGAGGCCGAATTCCTACGGTCTGACGTGCGTCACGAGGACGACGTGCGCAGCCTGATCGATAAGACCGTCGCGCGCTTTGGTCGTCTGGACGCTGCGGTCAACTGCGCCGGAACCGAGGGCACACCCGGCCCGGTGACGGAGCAGACTGCCGAAACCTATGCCGCGACCTTCGACACAAATGTCCTTGGTACGCTGCTCAGCATGAAGCACGAAATGCGTGTGATGCTCGCCCAGGGAAGCGGCAGCATCGTCAACATATCTTCCACCTACGGCCATACTGGTGCTGCTGGCGCTTCTCTATACTCGGCGAGCAAGCATGCGGTCGAAGGACTGACCAAGTCGGCCGCACTCGAAGCCGCTCCGTCAGGGGTGCGCGTGAACATGGTCGCCCCAGGTCCAATCGACACTGGGATGCTGAAGCGCTTCACCGGTACTGACGAAAGAAAGGCGGGTCTGGTAGCGAAGGTGCCGCTCAACCGAGTAGGAAGACCCGAAGAGATCGCGCAGACCATCGTCTTTCTGACGTCCGACAAGGCGTCGTTCATCACGGGTGCGTCGTACCTCGTGGACGGCGGCAAGACAGCCCAGTAATGTTCCTTCGGGCCGGAGTTTGATTTGCCGCGTTAGGACAACAAAAATGAATCAGACGATTGAATCGAAAAATAAAGCGCTTGTTCTTGAGGCTTTCGATACGCTGTTTAATAAGCGGGACTACGCGGCGGCTCAGCGCTATTGGTCGCCCGACTACATCCAGCACAGCGCGCATATCGGGCCAGACCGTGAAGGCCTGTTCGATCTCATCAAAAGCCTTCCGCCAACGCTGAAGTATGAGCCAGGAACGATCGTGGCCGAAAAAGACCTTGTGATCGTGCACGGGCGATTTTCAGGTTTCGGCCAACCCGTGAACTGGATTGCAGCGGACGTCGTTCGCATCAAGGACGGAATTCTAGTCGAGCATTGGGATGTGATCCAAGACGAGGCCACACAAGAACAATCAAAGAGTGGTCACCCAATGTTCGGCGACAAGTTCCCTAAAGGAGGTTGAACCGCATGAGAGCGGACATTATAGCTGGGGCACTATTTCCCGATTATGAGCTGACCGATCACACGGGTAAACGTCGCAAGCTTTCGGATCTACAGGGGCAAGATCCCATGATCCTGGTGCTGAGCCGCGGAGGATATTGCCCGAAAGACCAGCGCCAGGCCGAGGGGCTGGTTCAACTTCACCGCGAGATGGAAGTCGGTTACTCCCGTCTGGTCACTATCAGTACCGACAACATGCTTACGACGAATGAGTACCGCACGGGCGTTGGCGCTCATTGGACCTTTTTATCCGATCCGGGACGCAAGGTTCAGAAGGATCTAGACATTGCCGAGTACACGGACCCCGAGCACGATCCCATGATCCCGCATGTCATCGTCCTCGAACCTGGTCTCGTGATTTTCAAGATCTACAACGGCTACTGGTTTTTTGGTCGACAGGAACACTCGTTGCGCAGGCGACCAGCACAGTGATGACGTTAAGAGGCGAGAAAGCATCCGGAAGATAGGAGAAACAATATGGGTAAGCTCGAAGGAAAGGTTGCGCTGATTACGGGCGGGAGTAGTGGGATCGGGCTTGCGACGGCGCAAGAGTTCGTCAGCGAAGGAGCGTATGTGTTCATCACCGGCCGCCGCGAGCGGGAATTGGCGGTGGCCGTGAAGGAAATCGGAAGCAATATCAGCGGTATTCGAGCGGATGTTTCTAACTCCGGCGATCTCGATCGGCTGTTCTCACAAATCAAGAATGACAAAGGAAAACTCGACGTTGTTTTCGCGAACGCCGGCAGCGCGAAATATGCACCTCTCGGTCAGATCACCGAGGAACTATACGATTCGATATTCGACATCAATGTTAAAGGCGTTCTCTTCACCGTTCAGAAGGCCCTTCCTTTAATTCCTGAAGGTGGATCGATCATCCTCAACGCGTCGATAGTCGGCAGCAAAGGGCTGCCGGCAAACAGTGTATATAGCGCGACAAAGGCGGCGGTGCGCTCATTTGCACGGACGTGGACGACGGATTTGAAGGATCGCCACATTCGTGTGAACGCCGTGAGCCCGGGATCGACGGATACCCCTGGCCTGAATGAATTGTTAGGATCGTCGGAAGTCGGACAGCAGCGCTTGAACATGATTTCAAATGCGGTTCCACTCGGTCGGCTCGCAAAACCTAAAGAGATAGCTCGGGCCGTGGTGTTTCTCGCATCCAATGACAGCAGCTACGTCACTGGCACGGAATTGTTCGTCGATGGCGGCTTCGCACAAGTATGAGCGAATCCGAGCGCGCGGGCATATGACAACTTCACTTGATCGCGCAGGCAATTGCGGATGCTGACTGGAGCCTCAGGTCATTTATGGTCAAGAAACGATGCGGGTGGGTCGGCGAAAGTAATCCCCTGATGCTCGAATATCACGATCGGGAATGGGGTGTGCCGGTCCACGATGACGGTAAACATTTCGAGTTCCTTGTTCTGGAAGGAGCGCAAGCTGGATTGAGCTGGTCAATCGTCCTGAACAAGCGTAAAGGCTATCGCCGCGCTTTCAGCGAGTTCAATCCCAACAAAGTGGCGCGATATACAGAGAAACGCGTTCAGAAGCTGCTGCTCGATCCAGGGATCATTCGAAACCGGCAAAAAATCGAGGCGGCCGTACGCAACGCGCGGGCGTTTCTCGCTATTCAGGACGAGTTCGGAAGTTTTGATGTATACGCGTGGCGCTTTGTCGGCGGACAACCCAAAGTGAACCACTGGAAAGTCATGAAGCAGATTCCCGCCACCTCTACCGAATCCGATGCGTTCAGCAAGGACCTAAAACAGCGCGGATTCAGCTTCGTCGGTTCCACTGTTCTATACGCACATATGCAGGCAGTCGGAATGGTGAACGATCACCTCGTCGACTGCTTCCGACATCGCGAAGTCTCCACAGCCTAGTTTGATCAAACCAACAGTCACGGAGGCGGCAGCGTCATCAGCGGCTTCAATTCTGCGTCCCGGGCCGTGCGGCATCTGCTCGAACGTTATCTGAAGTGGTCCTTGCCCCCGGAAATGGTTTCGCTCGACCATCTGCTCAACTAGCGTTCTTGATATGGGCGCACGACCATTGTCGGCTTTCCAGATTCTGGATCTCTTTTGGACAACTCCGCCAGAGACTTCAGGGTGCCCCAGTGCTCTACACAAGTAAACGGAGTAACTGCAACCGAAGCATGTTGTTTCCTTTTTTCCCTGATTTCATTAGATCACTTTGAGCGCGATTTTCCCGCGCGTATGTCCGGTTTGGATGAGTTCTTGAGCGCGGCGCGCTTCGGACAGCGGAAGCACGGTATCGACTACGGCGCGCAATTTTCCCGAGTCGACCAATTGCGTAATCGCATTCAAGGACTCGGCCTTCATTTCATTTACGGCCATGGTTGCCCGAACGCCGTATTTCTCCGCTTCCGCTTGCGACGGGGGTTGTGCGATGGAAACCAGAATTCCGCCGCGCTTCAAGACCTTCCACGAGCGCGCTTGCGTGTCGCCGCCTTGCGTATCGAAGACTGCATCCACGTCGCGCACTACGTCTTCGAAACGGACCGCTGCATAATCGATCGCTTCGTCCGCGCCCAGTTCTTTGAGATAAGCCTGATTACGTTGCGAGGCCGTTCCGATGACATGGATTCCCTTGGCATGCGCGAGTTGTACGGCGAATCCGCCCACGCCGCCGGTCGCGCCGTGGATAAGCACCTTCTGGCCCGCTTCTAATTCGGCTGTTTCAAACAACGCTCTCCAAGCGGCGAGGCTCGCTGAGGCAATGGCCGCTGCATGAATGTGATCTACCGACTTTGGTTTGGCCACCGTCATCGATTCCTTCACGGCGATATATTCCGCATACGCGCCTAGCGCATAGCCATACACTTCGTCGCCAACTTTCCAGCGCGTGACACCTTCGCCGAGCGTGTCAATCACGCCGGAAAAATCGAAACCCAAGGTGAGCGGTAGGGAAATGTCCTTCCCGAAAAAACCGCTCCGAAACTTCCAGTCCGCCGGATTGACCGCGCTAGCGTGGATCCGGATCAGAACCTCACCGGGCTTGGGCGCGGGCCGCGGGGCATCTTCGTAGCGCAATTCTTCCGGACCGCCGAAAGCATGGATGCGCACGGCTTTCATGGTGGCCTTTGCATCATTGCTTGAAGTCATTTGTATTGCTCCTGGTTGTCTTTCCGTTGTCAATCATACTCAAATCATTTTTACCTGTGCATTTCCCTTTGTCTCTTTCGTCCTTTCCTCGGCGGCGGCGCAGAAGCGTGAAGTCGGACTGATTCTTGGAAAACTTTTTCACAGGATCGTGGAACCGTTCCGAACGCAGGTGCGCTCGAGTAGTGGCATTCGCGTTACAGGCCAACTATGGTCACCATTTCGTCGACGGCGGACAGCACTCTACGGGGAAGTTCGGCTAAGAATGCTGTGTTATGTCAACTGCCGACTGCGCGAACAATGAGGGCCGTGGCACGTGACGCTGTTTCACGGGGCTGTTCAGATGGGCGTCGGTAGCTGTTTGCTTTCGACGTCGAAAGAGAGTTCATGGTTTCTAGAGACGACGGGAACAACGTTACGTGTGCAGATAACATCTGTACGGAACCGGAACGCTTAAAGGGCCTGACTGCCAGCGTATCCCGCTGGCATTCAGACATGTCTTACATCTTATGAATCATGAACTCCCAAACGACAACCATCATTCCTACATCATTAAGGAGGGCTCTAGAGGTGCAAAGCACGGGTGGCTGGCCTTAAGTTCCTGATAACAAAAGAGCGGGAGACGGGGATCGAACCCGCGACGTCCAGCTTGGGAAGCTGGCATTCTACCGCTGAATTACTCCCGCTTGCTTTTCACTGGACGGCACAGCCACTACAAAACTGTAATTTACAGATGTCCGGGCGACAACACCCACCTACGGGAAAAGCAATATACCACAAGCCGACGGATTGTTTCGGGTTTTGGGGTAGGTCATCTCAACTTACTTTACATTCGCGGAATGCTGATCTTGTCCTCTCCCGCTTTGGCGGGAGAGGACAGGGAACCGAGTTACACGGCGATACGCGTAACGGATTCACTCCAATCGGAGTAACCGGTCTTGGTTACAGCACGCGCCTGAAACACGTAGGTCGTGCCGGGAGTCAAACCGGAGATGAGCACTGGCG
>Ga0209056_10006678_pt1 | contig 11917 bp, 10 predicted proteins | sample GraSoiAngelo_114_FD_185876 | JGI IMG/M metagenome (GOLD analysis project Ga0209056, IMG submission 185876) | Grasslands soil microbial communities from the Angelo Coastal Reserve, California, USA - 14_0903_13_40cm (SPAdes) (version 2) | ecosystem: Environmental > Terrestrial > Soil > Grasslands... | reverse complement strand
TGTCGGCAACGGCAAACGTGAGGTAGGGCGGGACGAAGAAGAAGTCGAAGGCCGCGACACTCATGACCGAGGCGACGACGGAGGGCCCGCGCCCGTGCCTGGTGGCGATGACGACGACGGCCAGCAGGTACGTCATGATCAGGTTGGCCAGCTCGAAGAACGGGAACATCAGCCAGGAGAGGCTCGTCGCTAACGCAACGGCCGCAACTGCCTCCGCATAACCGGCCCCGGTCGAGGCGCGCCTCGGACGACGCACTGACGGGCCGGGCAGATCGTGGCTCACATCAGGAGTGTAGCTCCGTCTTCGACGAACTCGGCGATCCCCTCCATGTGGCTCGGATACGACTGCTGCGCGGGGTGCCGCGCAATCACGCGCACGGAAATCTTCTCAGCGGCGCACTCGCACCAGTCCTGCTGATCGAGCGCCATGCGGTTCAACCGGACCCATAGCGCCATCGCGCCGAAGCCGCTGAGCGCGAGCCCGCACTGAAGCGCAGTCTGTGCGGAGCCAGGGGACATGGCGAATTCGACCGCGGCCAGCGCCGCCAGCATGAGTGTCACGAGCCCGTAGAGCAGGCCCCAGCGTGGTCGCGGGATCGCTCGCGAATGGCCGGAGCGCGGCGTCATATCGCACATGAGTCCGAGGTCCCCCTGACACAGAGCGTGCCAGACCCCGCCTCAAGCTCGTGTCAAGAAGGGCCGCGCCCGCGTTAAAAACACGTAAAAATCCGGTAGGGCGAGTTCGGCGGCACCCGACCGGCGCTAGAGTCGAGGGTGCATGCGACTCACTCTGGTGAAGCGCCTACTGGTCGGCGCCCCGATGCCGCTCGCCCAGGCGCGGCACGAGCGGCTCGGAAAGGCCGTGGCGCTGGCGGTGTTCGCCTCCGACCCGCTGTCGTCGGTGGCGTACGCGACCGAAGAAATTCTCCTGGTCCTCATTCTCGCGGGCAGCGCCGCCCTCAGTTATTCGCTTCCTGTCGCGCTCGGCATCGCCGCGCTGCTGGCGGTCGTCGTCATCTCGTATCGCCAGACGGTGGCGGCCTACCCCCAGGGTGGCGGCGCCTACCTGGTCGCGAAAGACAACCTCGGCATCTTCTCGGCGCTGACTGCGGCGGCGGCCTTGCTGGTCGACTACGTGCTGACGGTGTCCGTGTCCGTCGTCGCGGGGATCGCGGCCTTGACGTCAGCAGCGCCGCAGCTCCATCCCTACCGAGTCGTCTTGAGCGTCCTCGCGGTCGCCGGGATCGCGCTAGGGAACCTCCGCGGCGTCCGCGAGTCGGGCCGGCTGTTCGCGGCGCCGACCTACTTCTTCGTCGTCAGTATTCTGGGCATGGTCGGCTACGGGCTCATCGCCACAGCGCTCGACCTGCTTCCCGAGGCGCCCTACGAGCCCCATCCGCCGGGCCTCGAAGGCATCGGACTGTTCCTCTTGCTGAGGTCTTACGCCGCCGGCTGCACGGCGCTGACCGGCGTCGAGGCTGTCTCCAACGGCGTGCAGGCGCTCAAGCCGCCCGAGGGGCGCAATGCGCAGGCCGTTATGACGTCGCTCGGGGTGCTCTCGATCGTGATGTTCCTCGGCATCAGCTATCTCGCCTACGACTTCGGCATCATCCCGGGTGGCGACGAGACGGTCGTGTCGAAGATCGCCCGCCGGGTATTCGGCACCGGCGTGCCGTACTACTGCGTCCAGGCCGCCACCCTGCTCATCCTCGTCCTCGCGGCCAACACGTCCTACGCCGACTTCCCGCGCCTCTCGTCGATCCTCGCCCGCGATCGCTTCGTGCCGCGGCAGTTCGCGAACCAGGGCGACCGACTCGTGTTCTCGAACGGGATCCTGATCCTGAGCGGGTTCGCCATTCTCCTGATCGTGGTGTTTGCGGGCGATACCCACGCCCTGCTGCCCCTCTACGCCATCGGGGTGTTCATCTCGTTCACCCTTTCGCAGAGCGGCATGGTCCGGCGATGGCTCAGGCTGCGGGAGAAGGGCTGGCGCTGGCGCGTGTGGGTCAACGGGGTCGGCGCGGTCGTGACCGGTGTCGTCCTCCTGACCCTCGCGGTCACGAAGTTCGGCGAGGGGGCCTGGATCGTCGTCGTCGTGATTCCGCTCCTGGTCGGCGTCTTCATGGCCATGCGCCGCCACTACGACGAGGTCGCCGCCGAGCTCTCGCTCGAAGGCCTCGAGGGACCGCCCGAGTTCCAGCACACCGTGCTCGTCCCCATCGGAGACGTCCACCGCGGGGTCGTGCGCGCCGTGCAGTACGCGAAGACGCTCGCACCGACCGCCACGGTGCGCGCGGTCTTCGTGGAGACGGACCCCGCGCGCACGGCAAAAGTCGAGGAGAAGTGGACCAAGTGGGGACTCGGGGTTCCCCTGGTCGTCTTGACGTCGCCGTACCGATCGCTCTTGCGCCCGTTGCTCGACTACATCGACCAGATCCAGTCGCGCGGCGACGAGCAGATGGTCACGATCGTCCTGCCCGAGTTCCTCCCGCGGAGATGGTGGCAGCACATCGTGCACAACCAGACGGCCCTGCTCATCAAGGGCGCGCTCCTGTTTCGCAAGAACACCGTCGTCGCCGATGTGCCATACCTGCTCAAGCGCTAGGTTAGGGTTGGCACTGTCGGCTAGCAGGACCGTCAAGAATCGGACACGAGCGACGCCGGGCCTCTCTGCCGCTGCTGTTAGCCAAATACCTGCCCGAGCAAGCGTTTCTGCTGATTGAAACACCAGGCAATAGCCTGGTACAACGCCTGCACGCCCTGAGGATTCCCTCGTCGTACCCTTGTAGAAGGGGCGGGAGAGGAGCACCCTCTTCCCCCCGGCCCCCGGGTCGCCTGGGCCCGGCACGGAGCACCCTCTCGGGAGGATTGCAGGTGGGTGCGCCTCGCATTGCCCTCGTGCCGTGGGGGCTCCTGATCATCGCCGGCGTCTACGTCGTCGCCGGGAAGTTCGGGCTGTCACTCGCCTTCGTCAACGCGAGCGCGACGGCCGTGTGGCCGCCTACGGGCATCGCGCTGGCGGCGACGCTGCTGCTCGGCTACCGCGTCTGGCCCGCGATCCTCCTGGGGGCGTTCCTGGTGAACGCCACCACGGCGGGCTCGGTGTGGACGTCGCTCGCCATCGCCAGCGGGAACACGCTCGAAGGGCTCCTCGGCGCCTGGCTCGTGACGCGGTTCGCGAACGGCCGCAATGCCTTCAGTCGGGCGCCGGACATCTTCGCATTCGCGGCGCTCGCCGGGTTCCTCAGCACGACCGTGAGCGCGACGATCGGGGTGACGAGTCTGTCGCTCGGAGGCTATGCGAGCTGGGATCGCTTTGGGGCCATCTGGCTCACGTGGTGGCTCGGCGACGTGGCGGGCGCGCTCGTGGTAGCACCGGTGCTCATCCTCTGGGGGACGGGCCGCGCGGTGGCGCTCACCCGGGCGCGGGCCCTCGAGCTCGGGCTGCTGCTCGGCTCCGTGGTGCTCGTCGGCGACCTCGTGTTCGGCGGCCTGTGGTCATCGTGGGTGAGGAATTATCCCCTCGAGTTCCTGTGCATCCCGCCGCTCGTCCTGGTGGCATTCCGGTTCGGCCAGCGCGAAGCAGCGACCTGCGTGGCCCTCCTCTCGGTGATCGCAACCTCCGGAACGCTGCAGGGCTTCGGGCCCTTCGTCAGGAGCTCGGAGAACGAATCGCTGCTGCTGCTCCAGGCTTTCATGGGCACGATGGCCATCATGACGCTGCTCCTGGCGGCGGTCGTCGCGGGGCGCGGCCGGGCCGAAGCGTCGCTGGCGCGTGTCGTCGCGATCGTCGAGTCCTCGGACGACGCGATCATCGGCAAGACGCTCGAAGGCGTCGTCACGAGCTGGAACAGCGGCGCCGAGCGGCTCTACGGGTACTCGGCCCGGGAAGTCATCGGGCGGCCGATCGGGCTCATCATCCCGCAGGAGCTCGACGGCGAGTTGCCGGGGATCCTCGAGCGGCTCGGGCGGGGCGAGCGGATCGATCACTATGACGCCGTGCGGGTGACGAAGGATGGGCGGCGGATCGATGTGTCCCAGACGGTCTCGCCGACCCTGGACGCGGAGGGGCGGATCATCGGCGTGTCGTCGATCGCCCGTGACATCACCCACCGAAAGCAGGCCGAGGCGACCATCCGGGAGCGCGACGCCCTCCGGTATGTCTCGAGCCTCGCCGCTGCGGCCGCGCACGAGATCAACAATCCGCTGGCCGTCGTCGTGGGCCAGGCGCAGCTCCTCGCTGAGGAGGTGGACGCCACCGGACGCCGGCGGATCGAAGAAATCCTCGAGGCCACTCGGCGCATCCAGGCGATCCTCGATCGGCTGAAACGTATCCACCGGCTCGAGCTGAGCGACGCGCCGGAGCCGGTGCCGGAGATGCTCGACATCGAAAAATCGAGCTCGTAGGGCTAGGAGCCTGTCGGGGTATCGAGGAGCGCCAACGGCTGAGCATGGGTGCTCCGAGCGTTGGGGGGTTTGGGGGGCCATGTCGGGGCCCCCCATTTCCTAGGACAGCCGCGGGGCGACGCGCTCGGCGAAGAGGCGCATCGACTTCAGCACGCGCGCGTGGGGGATCTGGCCCCCCGCGTTCATCCATGCCGACAGGCTCGAGAAGCCGAGCGCCTCGCGCAGCTCGAGCAGTCGGTCCGCCACGGCCTCGGGCGTGCCGTACACCGCCTGCTCACGGAGCACGTCCGCGTAGGTGATCTCGGCCAGCCGCTCGGCGCGCGCGCTGAACGCTTCGTCGGGTCGAGCGGTGGAGCCATCGGACTTCTTCAGGGCCTCGCTGATCGTGCGGAAGAAGTGCATCGTGCTGGCTTCCGGCTCCTCACGGGCCTGCCGCTCTGTCTCGGCGACGTAGACGGGCATGGTGAGGCCGATGTCGCCTCGCCCGGTGTGCCGGGCCCCGGTCCAGCCTTCGTGATAGCCGCCGATGAAGCGCTTGAGGTCGGAGATCGAGATGGTGCGGGGAGCCACGAACAGGGGAAGACCCATGCGCCCGACGAGCGGGTAGGTCTCCTGCGTCGTCGCGGCGACGCGGAGCGGCGGATGCGGCTTCTGGAGGGGCTTCGGCATCACGCACACGTCGCGGAAGTGGAAGTGCTTTCCCGCGTAGGAGAAGCGGTCCTGCGTCCAGGCCTTGATCAGGATCTCGAGGGTCTCGAGAAAGCGCTGGCGACTCTCGCTGTAGGGAATGTTGAAACCCTGGTAGTGCCCCGGCAGGCCGCTCCGCCCGACGCCGAACTCGAGGCGTCCTTTGGTCAGATGGTCCACCGTCGCCACGTCCTCGGCGAGGCGCAGCGGGTGACTCAGCGGCAGCACCTGCACGGCGATGCCGATCTTGACCCGTCGCGTCCAGGTCGCCAGGGCCGCCGCCACGACGAGGGGCGATGCGAGCACGGAGCGATCTTTCTGGAAGTGGATCTCGGCGAGCCACACGGCGTCGAAGCCGAGGTCTTCGGCGGCCTTCATCTGCGCCATCGACTCGTCGAACGCCGCCGCCTCGCTCATTCCCGCCGGACACTGGAACTCCGTGAACAGGCCGAACTCCATTCCGCCTCCCGTGGCTTCGCGAACCGGTTCATCTTACGCCACAGCGGCCGGGCGGCGGGAATGGAGATGACAGTGGTAGGCTCTGTCCGGGAGGGACAGCGTATGTCTGGCAAGATCGGCCTCGCCGTCGCCGGGATCGGGCTCGGATTGATCGCCCTGACCGCCGCGGCCTGCGAGACCGTCAGCGGCCGCCTGGCGCCCTCGACATCGACCACCACCCTGATGGCCGGATGGGAACGTAAGTTCACGCTCGACTGGACGGTGGAGCCCGGGCCAAACAATGCCCGCCGCATTCGCGGTCACATCTCGAGCCAGTTCGGACAGTCTGTCGAGCCCGTGCGGATCCTCGCGCTCGCGCTCGATCCATCCGGCGGCGTGGTCGGCAGGCGTCTCGAGTGGGTTCCCGGTGGTGTCCCCGGACTGGGGAGCCGCCCCTTCGAGGTTCCCCATCTGCCTGCCGCGGATCACTACCTCGTGACGGTCTGGGACTACACGATCCTCGAGAGCAGCAGCCCTCTCCGCTGACGCCGGCAAGGGTCGAGCTCGCCCAAGGAGGCGCGCATGGGATCACTGACTGGATCGGAGCTCCTCGCGCGGTCGCTCACGTCGCAGGGCATGGACACGCTCTTCTTCCTCATGGGCGGGCCGATGCTCGAGACCGAGAGCGCCTGCCTCAAGCTCGGCGTGCGGGCCATCGACACACGCCACGAGCAGGCGGCGGCGATGATGGCTCACGCGTACAGCCGCACGACCAGGCGCCCCGGCGTCTGTATGGGCTGCTCGGGGCCGGGGACGACGAACCTCGTCACCGGCGTCGCCAATGCCTTCGTTGACGCGGCGCCGCTGATCGCCGTCGGCGGTTCGAGCCCGCGGGTCTATCTCGGGATGGAGGCGTTCCAGGAGATCGATCAGGTCGCGATCATGCGCCCGATCACGAAGTGGGCCGAGCGTGTGCTGGACGCCCGGCGCATCCCTGAGCTTGTGGCCACCGCCTTCCGTCAGGCGACGACGGGCCGACCAGGTCCGGTCTATCTCGATCTTCCCGGCGACGTCCTCGGCGAGGCCGTGGACGAGGCACACGTCGCGTTCCCGACTCGCTGGCAGCCTGAGCCCCGAGCGCAAGGGAATCCCGCGGCCATCGCGGACGCCGTCGCCATGCTCGAACGGGCCGAGCGGCCCCTGATCATCGGCGGGAGCGGTGTCTGGTGGTCGGACGCTGCGTCCGCGTTCCAGACCTTCGTCGAAGCGACGGGCATCCCTTTCTATACGACCCCGATCTCGCGGGGGATCGTCCCGGAGGACCACGCGCTCGCGTTCCTCAACGCGCGCGCCAAGGCCTTCGCGGAGGCGGACGTTCTCCTCGCGGTCGGCACTCGCTTCAACTACATGCTCCAGTTCGGTCGCCCGCCCCGATTCGCCACGGGCCTCAAAGTCATCCAGGTCGATGTGAACCCGAGCCAGCTCGGTCACAACCGCCGGGTCGACGTGCCGATCGTCGGCGACGCCCGCGCCGTCCTCGAGCAGCTCGCCGCCGAGGCGCGCGGGAGGATCGATCGCGGCCGCTACGCCTCGTGGGTGTCGAAGCTCAGGACCCTCGACGCCGAGAAGGCGGCCGAGATGGACAAGCAGATGCGCACGGACCAGGTCCCGATCCATCCCCTGCGGCTCTGCAAGGAGGTCCGCGACTTTCTCCGTCGCGACGCGATCCTCGTCGTGGACGGTCAGGAGATCCTCAACTACGGGCGCCAGTCGATCCCGACCTTCGCGCCCGGACACCGGCTGAACTCGGGCCCCTTCGGCTGCATGGGCGTGGGTCTGCCGTTCGGCATCGGCGCGAAGGTCGCGCACCCGGACGCGCAGGTGGTCGTCCTGCACGGCGACGGGTCGTACGGGATCAACGCGATGGAGATCGACACGGCGGTCCGCCACGGGATTCCCGTCCTGGTCGTGATCAGTAACAACGGCGGCTGGACGGCGGACCCCCAGCGGAGCAAGCCCGGACGGACCCTCGGCTTCACGCGCTACGACAAAGTCGCCCAGGATTTCGGCGCGCACGGCGAGTACGTCGAGAAGCCCCATGAGATCCGGCCGGCGCTCGAGCGGGCGTGGGCGTCGGGCAAGCCCGCCGTCGTCAACGTGGTGACTGACGACAAGGCGCGGGCGCAGACGATCCGCTTCTCGGCGTACACCACGTAGCGGTCGGACCCCGCGACGACGGAGGAGAGATGGGCAAGGCCCTCGACGGGATCGTGGTCCTCGACCTCACGCAGTACGAGGCGGGACCGAGCTGCACCGAGATGCTCGCGTGGCTCGGCGCCGACGTGATCAAGATCGAGCCGCCGGGAGGCGAGCCGGGGCGGCGCGCGCTCTCGGAGCGGCCCGACACGGACGCGTGGTTCTTCCTTTTGCTCAACGCCAACAAGCGGAGCGTCACGCTCGATCTGAAGGCCGAGCGCGGGCGTGCCCTCTTCGAGCGCATGGTGGGACGCGCCGACGTCGTGGTCGAGAACTTCGGGCCGGGGGCGATCGAGCGCCTGGGCTTCGGGTACGACGCGCTCCGCCGGATCAACCCCCGGATCATCGCCGCGTCGGTCAAGGGCTTCGGAACCTCCGGGCCCTACGCGGACTACAAGAGCTTCGAATGGATCGCGCAGGCGACGGGTGGCGTGATGAGCCTCACGGGCATGCCCGACGGTCCGCGGCTACGGACGGAGGCTGGGCTCGGCGACACGGGCGCGGGGCTCCACTGCGCCATCGGCATCCTCGCCGCGCTCGTGCAGCGCGAGCGCACGGGAGAGGGCCAGCACGTCGAGGTCGCGCAACAGGATTCCGTGCTCAACCTGGTCCGCATCCACCTGCGTGAGCACTACCTGACGGGCCAGCCGGCGCCGCGCCGCGGGAACCGCTCGGTCGCGGCCGGCCCGTCCAACCTCTACCGCTGCCGTCCCTTCGGGCCGAACGACTACGTCTTCATCCACTGCGCGACGCTCGAGATGTGGCGTACGCTCACGCGGATCCTCGGGCGCCCGGAGCTCGGCGACGACCCGCGGTTCGCCGAGCTGCAGAAGCGCGCCGGCCACGCCGCGGAGATCGATCCGCTCATCGAGGCGTGGACGGAGAAGCGGACCAAGCACGAGGCGATGGAGATCCTGGCGGGCGCCGGCATTCCCTGCGGCGCCGTCCTCGACTCCGGCGAGGTCCTCTCGGACCCCGGGCTGGTCGAGCGCGGCATGGTGGTGAGCCTCGAGCACCCGATGCGCGGCCGGTTCGCCATGCCCGGCAACCCCGTGCAGCTCTCCGCCTCGCCCACGACCGTGACGCGCGCCCCCCTGCTGGGCGAGCACAACGCCGAGGTGTACGGCGGCTGGCTCGGCCTCGGCGCGGAGGAGCTCAGGGCACTCGCGCGGGACCGCGTGATCTGAGGGCTCGCGCGGCTTCCTCCATGGTGGGCGGCGTCGTCGTGTCCTTGTAGTCGGCGAGCCGCGCGTAGATCTCCCGGGCGGCCTCGTGGAAGGCCGGGGGCAGGCCCACGGCGGCGAGCGATCGCGCGATCTCCTCCATCTCGCCCACGAAGCGCCACGCCTTGCGCGCGTTGTCGTGGACCGCCCGCTCGGAGCGCGCGTGGACATCCGGCTGGGAGATCTTCCACTCCGCGAGGAGCGCCGCGTCCACGCCCTCGGCGATTGCGAAGGCGCGGATCGCGGCGAGCAGCGCCTGGCCGCCCTTGTTCCACCCGGCGTATGCCATCTTCACGGCCGACGCCGCTCCTGCCGGCGCATCGAGGACGACGGCCTCCAGTGGGCCGGCGGCGAACAAGGGCGCGATCTCCGTCGCGGCCGGCCCGGAGAGGTAGACGCGCGTGGCGCCGCGCCTGCTGCGCGTCGCGGGGCCGATGATGCCCCCGTCGACGAAGCGGGCTCCTGCCGCCTCGACGACGCGACCGATCTCCCGGGCCGTCGCGGGCGCCACGGCGTTCGCGTCCACGTAGAGCCCGCCGAAGCCGAGCGCGGCGACGGCGCGGGCGAGATCGGCGGCGCCGTGCGGCGGCACGACGGACAGGATCACCCGGCTGGCCCGGACGACCGATGCGAGCGTGCCGGCGTCCTCGAGCCCGACCTCGCCCGCGCGGGCTCGCGTCGCCGCGCTGCGCCCCGCGGAAGCCCAGAGGACGCGTGCCCCTCCGGCCACGACGGTGGCGCCCACGGCCGCGCCCATGTCACCGGGGTGGAGCAGCCCAACGATCGTGCTGGACTCCGCGGTCATCGTCCCTCCTCCGTCGGCACCGATTATAGCGGGCCTGGGCGTGCGTCGCCTTGACCTGGCGCCCCCTGCGTGATACGTCGAACACACCGTTGCGGCCGTCGAGGATCTACCGGGGCATGGGAAAGTTCGTCGTCATCGACGCGAAGCTCGTGCGGTGGGAGTCGAAGACCGAGTTGAAGTAGGAGGGGCGGGCCATGCTGGATCTCGTGATTCGCGGAGGCGACGTCGTGACGCCGCAGGGCGTCGGCAGGTGGGACGTGGCTGTCCAGGGTGAGCGCATCGTCGCCGTCGGCCTGCACGACCCGCGAACGGAGGCCGGACGGGTGATCGACGCGGCGGGGAAGATCGTCGTCCCGGGCGGCATCGAGCCGCACACGCACCTCGCCCACTTCATCTCGATGCATCCCGAGGACAACCTCCACACGCTCGGCCCGGAGGAGGACACGCGCGGGATGGTCTTCGGCGGGACGACCACCCACGTGGACTTCTGCTTCGTCCGTCCGGGCACCGACATCCCGCAGGCGATCGAAACCCGCGCGGCACGCTGGAAGGGGAACTCCTACGCCGATTACTCCTTCCACGTGGCCCTCCAGGGCCAGCTCCCGCTCGCGCTCTTCGATCAGATCCCCGAGGCGATCCAGGCGGGCTTCCCGAGCTTCAAGGTGTTCACGGTCGAGGTGCTGCCGCCTCATCCCAAGCGCCATCCCTACCGGCTCGACTTCGGACGCATCCAGCTCGCGATGGAGAAGGTCGCGGCCCACGACGGCATCATGGCCGTCCACGCCGAGGACCACGACATCGTGCAGTTCATGTACGAGAAGTTTCGCGAGGAGAAGCAGACCGACGGCTGGCTGCTCCCCCTCGTCCACAACAAGCTCTCGGAGCTGCTCGCGTTCCGGCGGACGATCCAGCTCGCCGCCGCGACGGGTGCGGGCGTCTACTTCGTCCACACCTCGGCGAAGGAGGGCGTCGAGGCGGTCGCCGAGGCGCGTGCGGAGGGGCTCCCGATCTATGCGGAGACGCTCCACCACTACGCCTGCTTCACCGCCGAGGACTACAAGACGCCGCGAGGCTTCTGCTACCACACGTATCCGTCCCTCAAATACCCCGAGGATCAGGCGGCGCTCTGGGACGGGCTCGTGCGGGACGGCGTCTCGACGACGGCGACCGACGAGTTCCCGACGTCGCTCGAGCTGAAGCTCCGCGGCCGGGAGCTCGAGAACGTGACCGGCGGCAACCTCGGCGCGGAGGCGCGTATGGGGATCGTCTTCACCGAGGGCGTGATGAAGCGCCGGATGTCGCTTCAGCGCTTCGCCGAGGTGACGGCCACGAACGCCGCGCGGATCCTCGGGCTCTACCCCCAGAAGGGCGTCATCGCGCCCGGGAGCGACGCCGACCTCGTCATCATCGATCCGGCGATCCGGAAGACGCTCGCGCGCGAGGACTTTCATGTGAGCGACTACAGCCCCTGGGAGGGCTGGCCGATCCAGGGCTGGCCCGTCACCACGATCCTCCGCGGTCGGGTCGTCGTCGAGAACGGCCGGCTCGCCGGCGACGCGCGCGACGGGAAGCTCGTCCGGCGACGAATCGCGCCCGAGGTGCTGCGACGGCCGGCGTGCTGAGGCTTCTTGCGCGCTCCTCCGCCTAGCGGCTCACCATGGCCCAGCCGGATGCTTGGAGATCCTGGGTGACGTCCTGTTGGCGCCGGTCGTCGCGTCGCCTTTCGGCCGACACTCGCTTCTGGCGCCAGCGTCGCCCCCCGGCCCGACGATCGAGGATCACGTCCGCGGTCGCGCTGTCGAGGACCAGCTTGAGATATGTGTATCGCGCCAGGTCCATGCGCGAGACGATGAGAAGCAGCCGGGCCACGCCTGTCGTCGCCGGACTCACGAGCATGACTCCCTCCGGTGCGTGCGAGTGTCGACCGAACGGGAGCGTCGTGCACCGTCCCAGCCGCGCGCGGATCATAGCCGGTCCCGCATCGAACGCAAGAGGATTCGCACGTCGGCGACGCGATTTTCCGGAATCGGCTCGGCTCAGCCTCCAGCGAAGACGTTCTTCTTGATGGTGGCGTGAACGCCCCAGTTGCCGTCGACGACCT
>Ga0209056_10006676_pt1 | contig 11917 bp, 7 predicted proteins | sample GraSoiAngelo_114_FD_185876 | JGI IMG/M metagenome (GOLD analysis project Ga0209056, IMG submission 185876) | Grasslands soil microbial communities from the Angelo Coastal Reserve, California, USA - 14_0903_13_40cm (SPAdes) (version 2) | ecosystem: Environmental > Terrestrial > Soil > Grasslands ... | reverse complement strand
CGCCACTGGCCGCCCCGACGAAGAGCGTGATTTTACCGGACGGCTCGCGTGTACCCGCAATCGCCGAGATGCGCCCGCTCATTGTCGCTGAACCAATGTTACGTGCGCCCAGGCCGGAGATTGTGGCCGACGTATATGGCGGTTCCTCAGCGAGGCAAAGTACCGTGCAAAGAAACAGCGCCGCAGACAAAACAAACTTTAAAGAATGCATGAGTATTGACTTAGAATTATTTCGAAGCCGGAAAATGAAATTTCGCGTCATCTACAGGCACATTGGCTTCGACTTTATCGATAATAATTCTTTGTTTGTCCGGCGCTCCCTTGCGTCCAGAGTCGATTGACGTCGGAACGAATACGCCGCCCGCTTTTTCGTAATCCCCCAGATCTGTCTCCACCTCTTCGTGCGCGCCGTGTCTCATGCGTTGCGTCAGAACGCGAATCTCGAGGAAATGATCGGGATCGAGATAAACAAAACTCACGTCCCCATTCTTCCGTACCACTTTTAGTTTATGCGCGGGTGTTCCCTCTACGTCCTCGGTCCCAAGGTACTCAACGGCGCTTCCCTTCACCTTCCAATCAACCAACGCTCCATCGATCTCCGTGTCCTCGACCAGCGCCTTCACATCGTCTGCGGACATGCGTTCGGGATCTTTGCGTCCAAAAAACGGTGACACCTTCCATCCTTCTTTGCCGTCATAAGCCTGGATTTGTGTCATTCCCTGAAGAGAAGCCTCCGTGAGCACTTCATCGGGCCGCTTCTTAATTTGCAGATAGGCCAGTTCGATCTGTCCCCCTTGCTGCACCAACAGTTTGCCCGTCAGCCGCAGCGATTGTAGATCGTGCAGCGCAGTCGCCCCGCCCTTGGCTTCGATGTTCTTTGAAACCAGTTCATCCGCAGTCGGCTGAGTTTTGTCTTGCGCAAAAATTATCGGCGAAATGAGCGCGGCAAAAATGAGAGAAATTACGGAACGGAGATGCATATGAAATTTAAGGGCAAGTATCAGACAGCGCAGCGCCACCGATATTCAAAGGAGTTCGCAAAGCAAGCTTTTCTGCAAGCTTTGCTGCAGGTTTGTCGCATGACGAATTCATTCGTAACGGAGCGCTTCGATTGGATCAACATGTGTAGCGCGCCGGGCCGGTAATAAGCATGCAGCCAACGCGGTGGCGCCGAGTAACACGGTTGCGCCACCGAGAAGGACGGGGTTGTGGGCTGAAACCTGATAGAGTTGCGACGCAATCAATCGACCGAGCGCGAAGGCCGAGACGATCCCGATCGCCAGCCCAATGACGACCGGTTTCATTCCCTGATTGATAACCAGGCGAAGCACGTCGCGTGTTTGCGCGCCGAGCGCCATCCGCACGCCGATTTCGCCGGTGCGCTGTTCCACCGAATAAGCGACTGCGCCGTAAATCCCGATGCTCGCGAGCAACAACGCGACGCCGGCAAAAATTCCGAGCAGCCACGTCATCAAACGCGCCTGGCCCAGCGCCTGCGCGACAACGGCGTCCATGCTTTGCGGCACGGCGATTGCCAATCCAGGGTTCACTTTGGTGAGCGCAGATTGCACGAGCTTCGTGACCGTATCGACTTTGAGATTGCTGCGCACCGCCACGTTAACGAATGGAAAATTTTCCTGCGCCCATGGCAGATAAAATTCCATGCCTGGCGCTTCCGCCACTCGAATCGAGCGCACATCCCCGACGATTCCGACGATCTCGCACGGCACACCGAGGCTTGTAACCAAGAGTGTTTTGCCGATCGGATTTTCATTCGGAAAAACCTTCTTCGCCCCGGCCTGACTAATCAGACAGACCTTCTGTGCGTCGGCCCTGTCGTGCTCATTGAACTCACGTCCAGCCAGAAGCGGAATACCCCAGGTTTTGAAATAATCGGGCGCGATGTCGTGGCTTGGCGCGCCAGCGCGTTTCTCGATCGGCGGAACTTCACGATCGCCGCGCGCATAAAGCGTTCGATTACCTCCATTCAAAGGAATATCGCCGCTGATTGTCGCGCTCTCGAGACCGCGAACATTGCGCAACTCATTAAGTATTTGTTCTGCAAAACGCTGACGCGACTGAGCATCGGGATATTGCGAGACCGGCAGTGTAATTGCGCCCGTCCAAAGATTTTGGGAATGGAAGCCTATGTTCTGCTGACTCAAACGGATGAAACTCGTGATGAGCAACGCCGCGCCGGCCAGCAGCGTGACCGAAAGCGCGACTTGCGCGCCTACGAGGATTTTGCGGAAACGTTGCTGGCGCACACTGCCGCTCGTACCGCGGCCGCCCTCTTTCAAGCCGCCCACCAAATCGGCCTGGGAAGCTTGGAGCGCCGGATAAACTCCCATCAACAGGCCGGTGAGAATCGAGAGTGCGATCGTGAAAATCAGCACCGGAATCGACAAGCTCGTCGCCATGTTCGCTTCCAGCGGAAGAAAGTTGGAAGCCATTCTCGGGACGAGCGGAACCAATCGCCACGCCACGAACGCACCGACTGCTCCCGCAATCAGACTGACGAGTAAACTTTCGAAAACAAACAACCGCACAATGCCTGCGCGCGAGGCACCGATCGCCATTCGCAACGCGATCTCGCGCCGCCGACCGCTGAAACGAACGAGCAACAAATTGGCGACATTGCTGCACGCGATCAGCAAGACGAAACTCACCGCTGCGAAGAGCGTGGCGAAGCCCGCGCGGAAAGTCTGCGTAACGTCCTGAGGCAATGTCCGCAGCGTGGTCGTGAAGGCGTTGTCGATCTTGTTCGGATATTGGGTCCGATAACTCTGATCGAGAGACGGCAACGCCGCCAATACCTGCTTGGCCCTAATCCCTGGTTTCATTCTTCCAACGACCCGGAGAAAACTCGTGCCGCGCATCAATCGTTCGTAACTGAATCCTGGCAGCTGAAACGGCTTGGTGGTCCAAACTTCGGCAACCGGATTCGCACCGAACCAGGTTACCGGCATGTTAGGCAGAACTCCGACGATCGTATGCACCGTTCCGTCAAGCGTGATGCTTCGACCGATCACATTCGGATCGCCGCCGAGTCGTTTTTTCCAGAAATTTTCCGTGACGAGTGCCACGTCCGCGCCCTCTTCTTCCTCGGGCAGAAAATTACGGCCGCGAATCGGCCGCACTCCAAGAACATCAAAATAGTTCGAGGTTAGTCTGCCTCCGAAAATTTGGGCCGGATCCCCGAGACCTGTGAGCGTAAATGCGAAGAAATTTTCCGCAGCCAGGCCGTCGAACAATGTCTGCCCTTCGCGGTAATGCATGTAACGCGGCGCGGACACTCCGATGTCAACGAGATCACGCGATTTGTCTCCCCCATACAGGTGGACAACGCGCGACGGTTCCTTGAACAGCAGACCGCGCAGAAACAGATCGTTGATCAAACTAAAAATCGTCGTGTTCAGCCCGATGCCTACCGCCAGCGTGAAAACGGCGACGCAAGTGAACGCCGGTGACTTTCGGAGTTGGCGAAGTGCAAATTTTACATCAGCCATATTTATTCGGCTCGCAGCGCGGTAATTGGATCGACGTATGTGGCGCGGCGTGCCGGTATCAGACAAGCTAGCAGCGCGGTCACCGTGAGCAGAACTGTTGCGCCGCCGAGCAGCAGTGGGTCGTGCGCCGAAACTTGATAGAGCTGCGCCGCGATCAACCGGCCGAGCGCGAACGTCGCGATAATGCCGAGCGCGAGGCCGCTGACCACCGGTTTCATTCCCTGGCTCACGACGAGCCGCAGGACATCGCGCGTTTGCGCGCCGAGCGCCATGCGCACGCCGATCTCGCCGGTGCGTTGCTCGACGGTGTAGGCAACCGCGCCGTAAATCCCAATGCTCGCGAGTAAGAGCGCAACGCCGGCGAAAATGCCGAGCAACCACATCATCAGCCGCGTCTGACCAACGGCTTGCGCGACGATCGCGCTCATCGATTGAGGCAGCGCGACTGCGAGACCGGGATCGACGGTCGCGAGTGTGGAGCGCACCAACTTCGTCACCGCATCGACGCTAAGATTGCTGCGCACATCGATGCTGAGGAACGAAAAGCTTTGCTGCGCCCAAGGCCGGTAAAGTTCTACATCGTCAGGCTCGGCGATCTTGCGCGTGCGCACATCGCCGACGACGCCGACGATCCCCGCCGGAGTGCTGTCACTGCCGACGAGCAATGTTCTGCCGATCGGATTTTCGTTGCCGAAGATTTTCTTCGTGCCGCCCTGGCTGATCAGGACCACTTCTTGGCCGCCGTCCACGTCGTGCTCGTTGAAATCGCGCCCGGCCAAAAGCGGAATGCCAAAGGTCTTGAGGTAATCCGGTGCAATGTTGTGGAAGACCGCGGCGGCACGCTTATCGATCGGGAGAATCTCGCCGTCGAGCCGCGTATAAAGCGTGTTGCTTACGCCCGCTGGGATTAGCGGAATGTCCGCGCACATCGTCGCGCTCTCAACCCCCGGCGTGTTGCGGAGCGCGGCCAGAGTTTGTTCAGCGAATCGTTGCCGCGAGCCGAGGTCGGGGTAGCGCGCCTGCGGCAAAGTCACAAAGCCGATCCAGAGATTGTCGGCACGATACCCGATGCTCTGCTGACTCAGCCGCACAAAGCTGGTAATGAGCAAAGCCGCGCCGGCGAGCAACGTCACCGATAACGCGACCTGCGCACCGATCAGGAATTTGCGGAAACGCAATTGCTGTGCGCTGCCGCTCGTACCCCGGCCGCCTTCCTTCAAGCCGCCGACGAGATCGGCGCGCGACGTTTGCAGCGCCGGATAAATTCCCATCGCCACGCCGGTGAGGATCGACATGACGATCGTAAAGCCGAGCACGCCTAACGAAAGCTCGACGCGCGTATCGGGATCGAACGGCAGAAAGTTCGCCGCCATTTTCGGCACGATCGGAACGACGTACCAGGCGAGCAATGCGCCCGCGATGCCGGCAACGACGCTTACGAGCAAGCTCTCGAAAATGAAGAGGCGCACCACGCTGCGACGTGAGGCCCCAATCGCCATGCGCAACGCGATTTCGCGCCGCCGTCCGCTGAACCTAACGAGCAACAGGTTCGCAACATTGCTGCACGCGATCAGCAACACGAAGGCGACCGCGGTGAGCAATGTCGCGAACGCCGGCCGCAGATTCCCGGTCGTGTCCTCCGCTAATGTCTTCAGCGTCATCACCGATGAGCTGTCGATCTTATCCGGATATCGAGCGCGGTAGCTTTGCTCAAGCGGCGGCAACGCGGCGCGCGCCTGCTCCAATGTCATTCCCGGTTTCAGCCGGCCGACAACGCGCAGAACGCCCGAGCCGCGCATGATGCGCTCGTAGGAAATCCCCGCGATCTCGAACGGCTTCGTCGTCCAGACTTCCGCCGCCGGTCCGACCCACGAAAAAGGCAGGTTCGGCAAAACGCCGACGATCGTATGCGGCGCGCCGTTGAGCGTGATGCCGCGGCCGATCACATTCGGATCGCCGCTGAGGCGTTTTTGCCAGAAGGTCTCCGTCACCATCGCCACATCGGCGGTTCGTTCTTCCTCGGGTAAAAAGTTGCGCCCGCGAATCGGCCGAACGCCGAGCACATCGAAGTAATTCGACGTCACCTGCCCGCCGAGGACCTGCACCGCATCGCCGAGCCCGGTGAGCGTGAATGCGGAGACATTTTCCGCGCCGAAGTCGTCGAAGATCGTCTGGCTCTCGCGATAATGTTCAAACCGCGGGACCGAGATCGCGAGCTCGAGCAGGTTGCGCTCGCGCGCGTTCGAATACATGTGCACGAGTCGCTGCGGCTCCTTGAACGGGAGTCCGCGCAGGAACAGGTCGTTGATCAAACTGAAGATCGCGGTGTTCAGTCCGATGCCGAGCGCGAGCGTGATGATAGCGATCGAAGTGAAGGCGGGAGATTGTCGAAGTTTGCGAAAAGCGAATCGGATGTCGTTCATCTGATTTGGAATTGATTGTCTTTCACGACAGTCACTCTGTGCGGAGGGCAACCATTGGATCGACGCGAGACGCCCGGCGCGCCGGCAACCACGACGCGAGCAGAGTAGCAGCAAAGAGAACAACGCCGACACCGACATAAATCTTTGGATCGACACCGTGAACCTCGAACAAAACGCTCTGCAACGCGCGCGACACAACAAACGCGCTCAGCAGCCCGATCGCCGAGCCGATCAGCAGCAAATGCATCCCGTGCGAGAGCACGAGCGCGTGGATTTGTCCGGGACGCGCGCCTAGCGCGAGACGAATGCCGATTTCCGGAACGCGCTTGAGCGTTGTGTAAGCCAAAAGCCCGTAGAGTCCGATAGTCGCCAGCAGAAGCGCGAGGGCTGCGAAGATCGAGAAAAGAAAACTCAACAGGCGGTGCGTCCCCCAGGTTTCTTGGACGCGATCAATCATCGGACGGAGATCAAACGTCGGCAGCGAAGAATCGATTGAAGTGACAGCATCGCGTATGGAGCGCGCGAGCGGCGCAGAGCCTGTTGTCGATCTTACAAACAGGGTGAGACCTGTCCGCTGAGCCTGGCCCAACGAACAGTAAATAACCGGCAATGGTGCCATTTCATCGACTGCATGAAAGCGCATGCGCGCGACTACGCCGACGATTTCGCTCATTACCCAACCTTCCTCGTCGTTGCCCGCATCAACTCCGATGCGTTTGCCGATCGGGTCTTCGCCGGGAAAATATTGTTCGACCATGGCTTGATCGATAATGACGACGCGGGGTGAATCTTTCGTGTCGCGCTCATTAAAAGTGCGGCCGCGCAACAGCGGCACCTTGAGCGTCGGAAAGTAATCGCCGGCGAGCACTTCAAGATCGCTGTTCAACATATCCGAAGGCTGCGGGCGCCCATTCTCCTCGCGCCAGAAACCAGTTTGCCATCCACCCATGAGCGGACCATTGGAACTCACAGCCGCACTTTGCACGCCCGGCAACGCGCGCACTTTGTCGAGCAATCTCTTCGCAAATATGTTGATCTTGTCGCGGTCATTGTATTTTCGCCACGGCAACTCGAGCCGCGCGGTGAAGAGCGCATGCGGTTCGTAGCCTAACGAGAGCGATTGCAAGTGCGAAAAACTCTTCAAAACGAGACCGGCCGCGACTAACAAAGTGAGCGTGAGCGCAATCTCGCTGATCACGAGCCAGTCTCGCGTCCGTTTGGCCGATGGCGCATCGCCGCTTCCAGGCGAACCTTCCTTCAACGCGAGCTGAACGTTGGCATGTGAAGTTTGCCAGGCTGGCCATAACCCGAAAATGAATGTGGTCAACGATGCGACCAGGAATGTGAAACCGAGCACTGGCAGGTCGAACGAAATTTGCTGGAACCGCGAAACGTCTCCAGGTCCCAAAGTGATCAACGCATCGCGCAGCCAGACGGCAATGAAAAATCCGAGCGCTCCGCCAAGGATTGCGATCAGAAAACTCTCGAGCAGAAGCTTGCGAATAATCTGCGCGCGAGTCGCGCCAACCGCGGCGTGAATGGCGAACTCTCTCGCGCGCGCAGCGCCTCGCGCAGCGAACAAATTCGCGAGGTTCGCGCAGGCGATAAGCAAGACCAATCCGACTGCGCCGAGGAGTAGAGCGAGATTGGTTCTGTATTTGCCGACGAGATTTTCCAGAAGCGGGGTGACCACGGCATAAACCTTGCCGTTCGTGTCCGGATATATTTGCTCTAAACGCGCGGCAATCGTTTTCATTTCCGTGCGCGCGTGTTCGACAGTTACGCCCTGTTTGAGCTTGCCCCAGACAAAAATCATCGGGTGACGGGAGCGATCCATCCAGGCGGGATTGTTGCTCCGTCGCATCATCGAAAACCAGGCGTCGCTCTCCTGCGGGGATCTCATTTGCGGCGGCATCACTCCAATCACCGTAAAATTCTGATCGTGCAGATTGATCGAGCGACCAAGCACACTGGGATCGCGATTGAATGCGCGTTGCCAGAGCCGATCGCTGATCACCACCACCGGCGGCGCGCCAACTTTGTCTTCGTCTTCGCTGAAGGTGCGGCCGATTTCCGGCGGCAAACCGATGATATTGAAAAAATTCCGGGTGACTGAAGCGCACGACACGCGTTCGGGTTCGCGGCCAGGAATGCCGCTTAGATTTCGCGATTCCTTGTGGGTGGCGGCGAGATGCTCAAAAACAGTGTTGTCTCTTTGCCAATCGAGATAATCGGGCAGCGCGACGGAGAAGTTCTGGCCCGGGCCGGACGATTCGTTCAGGACCATGATGCGATCGGCATCCGGATAAGGCAGCGGCTGGAGAAGGACGGCGTTGACGATACTAAAGGTGGCGGTGTTCGCACCGATGCCGAGCGCAAGCGTCAGGACAGCAACGAACGTGAATCCCGGCGACTTGCGGAGCTGGCGCAGAGCGAACTTTAGATCGTTCATATCGTCAGTCTTCTTTCACAATCCAGCCGTCGCGCAGTTGAATGATGCGTTTGCCGTACGAAGCGTTTTTCTCCGAGTGCGTGACCTGAATGATGGTCATGCCGTCGTTATTGAGTTTCCGAAACAGCTCCATGATTTCTTCGCCCTGGCTCGAGTGCAGGTTTCCCGTCGGCTCGTCGGCGAGCAGCAGCTTCGGTTCGGCGATGATCGCACGCGCAACGCCGACCAATTGTTGCTGTCCGCCGGAAAGCTGACGCGGATACAAATCTTTTTTGCCGACGATTTGGAAACGGTCGAGCGTGTCGGCCACCAACGCGGCGCGCTCACTTTTGCTGTATCTGCGATAGGAGAGCGGGATGTCGAGGTTCTCGTAAACTGTTAGGTCGTCGAGCAAATGATACTGCTGAAACACGAAACCGATTCGCTCGTTCCGCAGCGTGGCGCGTTCCTTCGGCTTCAAATGATGCACCGCGGTTCCATCCAAAAAAAATTCGCCGCTCCAGCCGTGATCGTGCATCCCGAGAATGTGCAACAGCGTCGATTTGCCCGCGCCAGACGGGCCCATGACAGAAATGAATTCGCCTTCAGCCACATCGAGATTGATGTCGCGCAGGACATAAAACATCTGCCCTTTCGCGAGCGGATAAACGCGTTCGAGATGGCGAAGTTTGATCATGGCAGGATCAGGCTTTGTGACCGAGAGCGATGATCGGGTCGGCCCTGGTCGCGCGCATGGCCGGGAGATAGCTTGCAAGCAGGGCGACGGCGCCGAGCAAAATGGTTACCAACGCAAACGTCGGCATGTCGAATGCGCTCACGCTGTAAAGTAATGTTCGCAACATGTGTGCGCTCATTAGCGCGACAATTAGACCGATGACGCTTCCAATCGAAACAAGCATGAGCGAGCGACCCAGAATAAGTTTCAATACATCACTGCGCTGCGCGCCAAGCGCCATGCGCACGCCGATCTCCTGTCTTTGCTGGACAACGAGGAACGACATCACCCCGTAAATACCGACGCTCGCGAGCAGCACCGCGACGCCCGCAAAAACTCCGAGCAAAACCACCGAAAGCCGTCGGGGCGCAACTGAATCGGCAATAACATTTTCGAAGGTGCGCACATTCGCCAGAGGCACCGCAGTATCGATCGCCTGAAGTTCGCGCCGAATCGCTGGGAGCACGCTTCGCGGGTCCTGGTTGCTCCTGACGACGTAGACTGTCGTGAAGTACGATTCCTGCCCGAAGGGAACGTACATTTCCGGTTTGGGATCAACATCCAATCCGAAATGGCGGATGTCGCCGACAATTCCAACGATCGTGATCCACTTCGGATTGTCAGACATTCCTCCCATCACAATGCGTTTGCCCAACGCGTCCCCCTTGGGCCAGAATTTCTTCGCGAACACCTGATTCACGATAATGACCAGCGGCGCGTCTGCGTTATCAGCATCAGTAAAGAATCTGCCTTTGATCAGTGGTATCTCGAGCGCGCGAAAATAATCTGGAGAAACCTGGCGCTTTTCTTCGTCTGGGCTCGGGTTGCGATCGTTTGCGGGCTGGCCTTTGATGGCAAAGGATGAATCGGCGTTTGTGCCGGCGAGCGGCAAAATCGTGCTGAATCCGGCAGCCTGGACGCCTGGAACCGCCGCAATGCGACGTTGCGCTTCGCGATTGAAACGGACAATCAACGGATCATCCGGATACTGCATTTTCGGCAGTGAGATTTCGAACGTCAGCGCATTACGCGGATTGAAACCGGGATCAACGCTTTGTAGACGCACGAAGCTTTTCATCAGGAGGCCTGCTCCACTGAGGAGCACAAGGGCCAGCGCGACTTCGGCAATGACCAGACCATTGCGCAAACGATTGCGGCGTGTGCCTGCGGTTGAACTTCGCCCGCCTTCCTTGAGCGCTTCGGTCAGTTCCGATCGCCCGCTGGCCAGGCCCGGAGCAAGTCCGAAGATGATGCCCGTGCCGACCGCAATCGCCAGCGTCATCCCCAGCACGCCAAGATCTACATTCACTTCCCGGAGTCGCGGCACTGTTTGCGCGCCGATCGGCTTCAATAATTCCACACCCCACAACGCGAGAAGAACGCCCCCAACTCCGCCAATCAGCGCAAGCAACACGCTCTCAGTGAGAACTTGTTTGAGCAATCGGAGCGGACCCGCGCCGAGCGCCACTCGAACAGCCATCTCGCGTTCGCGCGCTGCCGCGCGCGCGAGCAACATCGTCGTGAGATTCGCGCACGCGATCAGCAGGACGAGAAAAACAGCGCCGAGCAAAATGAGCAGCGCTGGACGCATCCCGCCCACCGCCAAATCGTGCAACGGCAACACATCGCCGCCGAAGCTATTGTTCTGCATGTAGTTATTCGGATGCTCGCTGCGCATCTGCGCGTTAATCGTCTCGATCTCAGCCTGCGCTTGCGCGACTGACGTTCTCGGCGCCAGCCGTCCGACAACCGCGAAACTGCGCGAGTAACGCGCTTTCATCTGCTCATCGCTGAACGCGAGTGGCTGCCAAATTTCAGCGCGCCCTCCAAATTGGCCGCCATTACCAAGATTGAAAAGCTGAAGCGGAAAATCGAAACTCGCCGGCATCACACCGACGACGGTGAAGCTTTTGCCGTTTAGAAGAAGCTTCGTCCCGATAATCTGCGGGTCGCTGTTGAACCGGTGCTGCCATAGTCGCGCGCTGATGATCACGACATCGTCACGACCGAGTGTGCATTCTTCTGGTTCGAAAAACCGGCCCTTGATTGGTGACACACCAAGCAACGGCAACACGCCTGCAGTGACAGTGGCACCTGAAATCCGCTCCGATTTATCTTCTCCGGCAAGATTGAAATTTGTGAAGCCGAACGCGCCGAGCTTTTCAAAACTGTGCGCGCGCGTTTCGTAATCGAGAAATTCAGGCGGCGAGACGGGAATGCGCTCGAGATTTTGCGATTTGAAATGCTGAAGGAGCAGGACGAGTTGCTGCGGCTGTCGATACGGCAACGGCCGAACAAGCAGGGCGTTCACCAGACTCAAGACGGCTGTGGTGGCGCCGATCGCCAGAGCAAGCGTCAGCACCGCGATAAATGTGAATCCCGGCTGCTTGAGCAATTGTCGGAGAGCAAATTGAAGATCTTTAATCATGAGTTTATCACTGTTCGCGCAGCGCCTGGATCGGATCGATGCGTGTTGCGCGCCAGGCGGGCAAAAAACACGCGGCTAAGGAGGCGATTGCGATCACCAGCAGCGCGGATCCAAACGCCAGCGGATCATGTGGACTGACTTTGTAAAGCAGGTTGCCCATCAAACGCGTGAGCACGAACGCGGCGATTGTCCCGACAAGGATTCCTGCCGTTGTCAGTCGCAGGCCGTGCGAAAGCACCAAGCGCAAGAGATTGCCCGCATCGGCACCGAGAGCCATGTGCAATCCCAGTTCGTGCGTGCGTGGCGAAACTGAGTAGGACATGACGGCGTAAAGCCCGATCGTGGCCAGGAACAACGCCATCCCGCCGAAAATCGCGAGCAACGTAACCG
>Ga0209056_10006674_pt1 | contig 11918 bp, 9 predicted proteins | sample GraSoiAngelo_114_FD_185876 | JGI IMG/M metagenome (GOLD analysis project Ga0209056, IMG submission 185876) | Grasslands soil microbial communities from the Angelo Coastal Reserve, California, USA - 14_0903_13_40cm (SPAdes) (version 2) | ecosystem: Environmental > Terrestrial > Soil > Grasslands ... | reverse complement strand
CATCCCAGCATGCTTGATCCAAATTTTCGCCGTGCCGTCTTGTTCATTTCGGCTCACACCGCCGATGATGGCGCGGTTGGCGTGATTTTGAATCGGCCGCTCGAAAAACAGGTGAGCGAAGTGGTAACGGAAACGCCGCTGAACGCCTTGGAGAAAGTGCCAGTATTTTTTGGCGGACCGGTCGGTCGCGATCGTTTGATTTTTGCTTCGTTGGAATGGAAGACCGGGGAAGGACTCAAACTGAATCACAATGTGGATGCTGAAGAAGCAAACGAAAAGCTCGGGAAAGATCCCAATTCAGTGCGCGCATTCATCGGGTACGCGGGATGGGGGGCGGGCCAGCTGGAAGCGGAGATGAAGCAAAACGCCTGGGTCATTCGCAAACCGAACCGCGCCGCAATGAAACTCGACCGGTTGCCCAGGCTTTGGTACGACATCATGCGCCGGTTAGGTCCGTGGTTCAAATTGCTGGCCGCGGCGCCCGACGACCCGTCGTTGAATTAAAAAACACGCCTAGCTAACACGCGTGGTTCCCAGGAGCGCCGGAAGTCACGATTGGGCGAGTTAACATTCAAATGTCGCACCTGCAACACTCAAATGTTAACAGGCGTTTCAAAGTGGCGTTGGCGACGCAGATTGCGGTCGAATACCCTCATCCTAACCTTCTCCCATCGGGAGAAGAGAAACATTCAGCAGCGACCACTGAACATCGAAGCGGAAGCGTTCAGAGTTGCTCTGTGGGTTCAGCAGTAGGGACTTGTTGGAAACGGTAGCCGTGAAGTTGGATTTCTCGGGCAAATACTCTTTCCACAATCTGGCGTTGCTTCGGATTTAATACCGACTGATACGGTGTGCGATCGGTTCGGAAGTGACCCTTTTTTCTGACGCCCAAGTCGCCTTCGAAGGGCACGTTCAAGCGCGCAAAAACCTCGGCAAGTTCGTTGGTCAAATTTTCATAACGAACAACTCGATCGACCATAATTCTTGATCCGGATGGATCGGTGTAACGCGGGTAATTGATCGGGAACTTGGCTCTGGTGAAGTATTGATCGAGGGAGAGGGCGCCGCCTGCACGGTAAGCGTGCATGTGGTAATGCGACAAAACCTTATCCCACGGGTTGCGTTCGACGCAAAACTTGAAATAACTGTTCCAGACGGCGGAAGGAACGCGTAATCGAACAAGCCAGGCCGGCATATGATTGTAAAAGCGCTCGTGTCGAGCGAGGAGGCAGCGCCAGGCAGACCGCGGCCCGAATGGGATACGCAGGATTTCAGAGATGGATCTAGCGGATCCTTCGTGGTTACGCGGCTGGTGTCCCTCGATGGGGGAGCGAACGGGGTAAGGACGTCATCCGGCCCGCAATGCTGCGACAGAAATACTTCAAGGCTTGTCCCTGCGGTCTTGACCGTTTTAATAAAGATGAATTTGTGCTTGTGAGAAATGATCATCGGCGGGCTTTGACGACCATCGCTGGGAAGGCAGTCAATCGTAGGATTGTTAGCTGCCCGCCGAGCATATCGCAACCCGCGAATGCCTGAGAGACGCGGACGACTTTAAAGCGCCAAGCGAACGATTCTTAAGTTTCAACGATGACGCCATGGAAGGGCTAAAGATCCGGCCAAAAGACCGATGGTTTGCGTTATCGTCCTGGCGCGGGAGTATTCCGCTAATGGCGTTACGTATTCGTCAAAGCCTTGTCCGGGGCGAGATCGATAATCGCCGGCGCGGACGCGTTGAGGGATGGATCACACTCGTCGGGGTCGAGCGACCACTGATGCTGGAATTGACGGGAAATTGTTTACGCGATCTGGCGGGATCTGTCGTGCGATTTGAAAATCCGCATCCGCTGGCAACGGAGGACGAGAAGAACCTGCCCACGCCTTTGCAGCGTGGTGTTGCCGGCGAGATCACGGCTTCGCGCAAAGTGCGCGTGCTCGATGTGCCGCTGGAAGAAGCGACGCGCCTAACGAGATCTGGTACGCAGCCGCCAGAACATTCTGCCAATGCCCTTTATCTGGAATGGTTCAGCGAAGCCAATGGCCGTGTGGTGATTGAGAGTAGCGACTATGAAATCGATGTTTCACCGGCGGAGTGGAAGCTTTCGCCGGAAGATGAGGAGCAGCAAATTGCTTCCTGCAATGAGGCGCTGCGCGCCTGGCTGGAACAGCTCGATCAAATCGATTTGCCGAATCCTGAAGAATGGGAATTTGAAATTGAGGATGAACAACCGCTGGATGAATTCGGTTACGAGAAGTTCATGCGCGAATCGGACGCGCGCACGGACAAGTACATGAAGCTGTTCGAAAAGTATGAGGGGCATCCGGATCGCGAAAAAATCGTGGCGCGTGAAATGGGTTGGACCTGGCTGGAGGAGGCGTTGGAAGCGGACGAGCGGGGAGCACTTCCCAAGCGCGAACGAGAAGAGATTCCGCCGTTGGAGCCAAATCCGTTGACCGAAGGAGTCGAGTGGGTGCGCGACAAGGATGGCCACATTCATCATCCGCTGACGAAACGTGCCTTCGAAAGCGGAGTCGCAATGTGGCATTTTTGCGATGATCGCGGTCTGCTTGAGGACAATGGCGATAGCGATCTCTTCGAAATGGTTTTTCAGTTTCAGACGGCAAGCGCAAAAATCGCGGGCGCGCTCGATAGCCTCGCTTATGATGAGGATGATTCTCGCGACGGCGGGTTCGTTGTCGCGGCCCTGAAACGGGCGCTCAATTATTTGCACACCAGCATGGCGGCGGCGGATAACGTTGCCCAAAAACAATTGCTTCCGCCCGAGCGACTGGATTCGTTTCGCGCCGAATTATTTGAGGTGCGGGAGAAAATCCTCGAGCTGATGCAGCGGTTTCGCGCCAAACGGTTTTGAGGCCGTAGCACAGGCATCTTGCCCGTTGATTGGTAACGGCCGCAAAACAAGATGGACATTCTTAAGGCATGCTTCCGTAGATCTGGACGCGCAGAAGCGCGTCCCTCCATTCGGAACGGCTGAGTCATCTATGAGTAACGTTTGGTTAATTTGCTCGGCGAATGAATGTGCTCCGGCCTCGGGCTGAGACCGATAAAGCGCGCTGGAAGCGAACGCAAAGCCGGAAACCATTGAAAGAACTTGAGCAAAATTGGAAGCGAATCTCCGCTCTTGGATTCACGTCCCGTCACAACTCGGCGGTGAATGAAAGCCTGCATCGTCTGGATTACACGGGTAGGCCATTCGCGACGTTCTTGCACTTGCTTCAAATCAGCGACCGACACTGGCCCGGCTCTTAACTTTGCCGCCAGCAAATTTGCGGTCGCGACTGCGTCTTGTAACGCGAGGTTAATGCCGACGCCACCGGCGGGCGACATGGCATGGGCGCTGTCACCAATGCAAAGCAAGCCTTCGCGGTACCATTTTCGCAGACGGTTGATCTGGACGGTGAGGAGTTTGATTTTTGTCCAATCATCCAGCTCCGTGATTCGATCTTCCAAGAAAGGTCCGAGGCGAATGATGTCGCGATGCAAGGCGGGCAGGCCGCGCTGCTTGATCGCGTCAAGCTCGCCTTTTGGGATAACAAAACCGACTTGGAAATAATCGCCCCGGTCGAGGAGAACGAGCAGTTTCCCGTGGCGAAAAAAGCCAAGCGATTGTGGCGGGTCGTTTTCCCGTTTGGAAAGCCGCATCCAGAGGACATCGATCGGCACGCCGAATTCATCCATCTCGAGATTACTTTTCGTGTGCGTAATCGAATGGCGACCGTCGGCGCCAATTGTTAGGTCAGTCCGCACTTCACGCTGGCCGTCCGGAGTTTTCACCCGAACGCCCGCAATCCGATCGCTTTCAAAAAGCAGATCGATGACTTCATGTTGCATGTGCAGAGCAAAGGTAGGAAACCGTTTTGCTTGGCTGGAGAGAAAGTCGAGAAAATCCCATTGCGGCATGAAGGCGATAAATTTGCAGCGCGTCGGCAAACGCGAAAAATCGGCGATGGGAACCGCGTGACCGTTAAATATTCCGCGTATTTCGCGCAGTTCCTGGTGGGGTAACCGAAGAAATTCCTCGAGTAATCCGAGCTCATGCAAAAGCTCGAGAGTAGAAGGATGAATGGTATCGCCGCGGAAATCGCGGTTAAAATCGGCGTGTTTTTCCAGAACAACGACGTCCACTCCGGCACGTGCGAGCAAATAACCAGTCATCATGCCCGCTGGTCCGCCGCCGACGACGAGGCAACGGACGTGGACGTCAGGGAGCACGCCCATGAGTCACGCCAGCGTGCGAATTATGCTGAAGCTAATCACAAATGTCTGCAGTAGAAAGATGATGGCATAACATTGGTGGTAGCGTTCATTTTGCGTAACCGCAGCGGTCACTAGCCCAGCGAAATAGAGACTGTTGCTGATGAAGTACTGCGGCCCTAAGGCAAGAAAATGTGGGATGCCTTTCAGCAGGGTGTCCACGAAATCGACTGGCGTGAACAGGGCAAAGAGGACGAAAAACGCGCGGTGGTTAGAGTAATAGTGAGTTTTGTAATTGACGAACTCGTCCAAAGAAGACTCGGGCGGAAAAAGGACGATAGAAGCCAAGTATAAAATCGTGGGCGAAATCAGAACAAAGATAAAAAGGAAAAATGTCCACTGCTGCTGGTTGCGCCAGCGATAGAAAATCCACCACGCCACCACCAGATACAGAAACAGATTCGCCACCCAGACAGCATGCACCCAATAAAGCCGGCGCCGCGAGCGCGCCTGCAGCATCTCGCCGACGCCGGCTAGGACCCGCGTCATTCCCAAAGCCAGAATGATCGAGATGAGGACCGAAAGATAACTGAAGGCATCCATGGTATGCGCGTTGAATCGTTAAAAGCGTTACATCGTTATATCGGCTGCGCATGAAGTTTCTATCTTTTCGGAGGGGCGAGCTTCCCCTCCTCCTGGACGCGTAGAAGTGCGTCACCTCGTCGTGGTTCCGCGCTCTGCGCCGAAGGCGGAGGGACATGCTTCCGCATGTCCTGCTTTGCCCTTGCCATACCCGGGGGATTGGCGTAAGCGAACTCAACTTCTGATTGTTTAATCGATCATGAGCACGAGCATGAGCAGGATAAAATCGAAGTACGACGTCGTTATTCTGGGAGCGGGGCATAATGGCCTGGTGGCCGCCAGTTATCTCGGGCGGGCTGGACTTAGTGTACTCTTATTGGAAAAAAACGATTATATCGGCGGAGCGACCACTTCGCAGAAAGTCTTTCCGGATTATGACGCTCGACTCTCACGCTATTCCTATCTCGTTAGCCTGTTTCCGGAGAAAATCATTCGCGATCTCGGGTTGAACCTCGAGTTGCGACGGCGCGCGACCGGATCCTTCACCCCTTATGTCAAGAATGGAAAATATAATGGATTACTCTTGAGCAATCTCGATGACGAGGTGGGTCGCCAATCGATGATCGATCTGACCGGCAGCAACAAAGAGTTTGAGCAGTTAAAAAAGTTTTATAATCTCTCGCGCGTTTTCGCCACGCATTCCTGGGACAGCATGCTGGAACCCCTGATCGCGAAAGAAGAGTTTCGCCGCCGGTTTGATGTCGATGATATTTCGCGCGAAGCGTGGCGCAGTTTGGCGGAGGAGCCGCTTGGAGCTGCGATCGAACGTTATTTGCAAAATGATCTGGTACGCGGGCTTGTCCTGACCGACGCGAAGATCGGTCTCTTTACGCATCCGCATGATCCATCTCTCGTCCAGAACCGTTGTTTTCTTTACCATCTGATTGGAAACAAAACGGGAGAATGGAAGGTGCCGGTGGGAGGAATGGGCTGGGTGGCGCGCGAACTGGAAGAAGCGGCCCGCCGAAGCGGCGCTGAATTTCTAACGGGTATTAGGATACGCGCTCTGGGATTGAATGGAAAAAGCTCCTCGGTTGAGTTCGAGATGGCGGAAAAAAAGGAGACAACCGAAGCGCGGTTTGTTCTCGTGAACTTCGGTCGCAACGTGCTGGCGAAGTTTACCGGCAAGCCGTTTCAGCCAGACGCGACCGATGAGGGCTCGGTCTTCAAGATCAACATGCTGTTGCGCAGGCTGCCGAAGTTGAAGTCGAAAAAGCACCCGGCGACCGAAGCGTGGTGCGGAACGTTTCACAGTGACGAAGGTTACGAGCAGATGAATCTGAGCTACGGGCAGGCCGCGCAGGGACGCCTACCAGACAAAACGCCTTGTGAAGTCTATTGTCATACCCTCACGGATGATAGCATTCTCGCTCCTGATTTGCGTGAACAAGGTTATCACACCATGACGCTGTTCGGGCTGGATGTGCCCTGGAGCTTGTTCGCGCGCGACAATAGGACGCTGCGGAAAGAAGCGGAGAAGAAATTCCTCGCCAGCATGAACCAGTGGCTGGAAGAGCCACTGGAAGATTGTCTCGCAGTCGCGCACGACGGCACTCTGTGCATCGAAAGCAAAAGTCCGGTTGATATCGAAGACTCGTTAGGAATGTTTCATGGGAACATTTTTCACGACGCACCGACCTGGCCATTCGCAACCACCAAAGCTCAAGCAGGGACCTGGGGCGTCGAGACCCAATACGAGAAAGTCCTTTTCTGCGGATCAAGCGCGCTACGTGGCGGCGCGGTCAGTGGCATCCCCGGGCACAACGCGGCGCGCAAAGTTCTGGAGATGATCAAGACATAAAACAAAACGCCGAACTCCTAACACCGAATATCCAATGTTGAAGTCAGAAGCCAATCCCGCAGATGTCGCTACGATCGATTCGATCATCACCGCTGCTTACGATGGAATTTCAGGCCCGGCCGGCAAGAAGCGCGATTGGGACCGCGAACGTTCGTTGTACATGCCAGGTGCGCGTTTGATCCCGACGGCGATGGAGGCCGGGACGGGAGGTGTCGATCTTGCCCCGCACATTTTGGATATTGAGGGATACATCGCGCGCGTGGAGCCGTTCTTTGAGAAGAGCGGTTTCTACGAAAGAGAGATCGCGCGGCGCACCGAACAGTTCGGGCAGATTGCGCATGTCTGGAGCACCTACGAGTCGTGCCATCAGCCGGACGATCCCGAACCATTTATGCGCGGGATCAACAGCATCCAGCTATTCAACGATGGCAAACGTTGGTGGATCGTCTCGATTTACTGGCAGCAGGAAAATGCGAGCGCACCAATTCCAGAAAAGTACCTGCCGGGAATGGACTGAGGGCTATTCCGCAGCAGTCGCGGTTTTTCCATTCATTTGTTAGTCGAGGAAGATAATCCGCCACGGCCGATAGTTGGCGATTAGGAAGCGCGGACAAAGGAGTTCACTTCTTTGGCGAGTTGTTCGAGCATGTTCGGATCGGGGGCGGGAGCGTAGCGTAACGCAATATAGGCCTTCGCGATGCGACCGATCCGATCGGATTCGGTGGGCAACAAACGCGTCGCTCGACGCGAGAAATCCAAAGGGCCTTCCGACGGATTGCGCTGCGCCCCAAGCTTGGCCGTCTTCCGGCAAAAGCTTTCGTACACGATTTTAACGCGATCGCCGCGAGGGCGAGTCCGCAAGTGTGTCCATCCCGCGTAAAGAGCAAGCAGGGCAATTATAACCGCTAAGGTACCAATAATGAAAAAGATTGGTCCATGCCCGGCTATCCCGACCGACGCGAAAAATGATCCCTGCTCGTCTCCATCGAAGCTAAGAACCCGAGTATCCCAGGCATAAGTAAGCGTCTGCCAGCCGAGTCGCGCTCTGGCGAATATCGGCCAACGCGCGAGGTTTTTCGCAAATACGCTCTGGGTATCCAGTTGACCGGCGGCGCCACGCCTTTCTAGAAAGGAATTGAATCCCAAATTAACGCGATCAGGAGCAACGACGGCAGTGGGATCGATTCTTTGCCATCCGCTGTCCGGGAACCAGACCTCGCACCATGCATGGGCATCTGCTTGTCGCACGAGAAAGAAGTGTCCAATCTCGTTATACTCACCGCCAAGGTAACCGGTAACGACGCGCGCTGGAATTCCGGCCAATCGCATTAAGGTCGCGAAACTGGCCGCGTAGTGCTCGCAAAATCCAAGGCGACGATGAAAAAGGAATTCCTCGAGGTCGTTCTGTCTGTATTCGCCCGGCGTAAACGAATAGCGAAAGCCTTGGGTACGAAAAAACCCCAACGCTTTGTTTACGATCGCACGTGGCTCCGCTTTTTCGGCCGACCAAGACTGCGCCAATGCACGCACTGCCGGATTGGTGTCCGCGGGTACCTGGAGCAAGGGCTCGCGTTCGCGGGAATGGAGCCGGTTGTTCGGAATTTCCGGATAAGATACAACTTCGTATCGGCGCGGCTTGTGGATCGGTTGATTACTCAACAAATAATTACCGGGCACGAGCTTCGCACCAGCAGGCGGATTCGCCGGCCAATCGAGCGCGAACATCCAGCTTGCGTCATGCGGCTCGATCGTAATCCATTGTCGAAGTGCTTGCCCGTGGGGCGGACCTTGGCTGGTGGAGGGCAGTGCCACCTGAGCTTTGGGCGCTTCCCACTCCAAACCTTCGCCGTGCCACATCACGGCACCGCGCCAGTACATCGCGCGGAGAGGAGGGATTTTGCCATCGGGAAACTCGACCCGGAAAGCGACCTCAGAAGAATTAGCCAAAGAGGAAACGCTCCCGGGTGAGAGCCGGTCGGAGAAGCCGGCCGATGCTCCACGCTGCGGCGTGATCTGAAATCGGAACCCGGTACTCAGGCGCGGAAAGAAAAGGAACAGCAGAATAATAAGGGGCGCGGCTTGAGCGAGAAGTTTACCGGCGGTGCGAACCGGTGGCCAAAAGGCGGATGATGACCCGCGATGAAACTGGACGAGCGCGACGAGCAGCAGAGTGAAGGCGATAAGCAGACAGAGGGCAATCGCGAGATTCTGAGAGAGAAAAAATCCGCAGAGGCAAAGAACCCACGCCACCATGATCATGATGTGGAACTCGCGTGCTGTGTGCGCTTCCAAAATCTTGACCGACGTCAACATAACAATGAGGGAAACGCCGGGCTCGATTCCCCTGAGCGAGCCGTAGCTAAAGAACAGCAGGGACAGGATCAGGGCCACGAGAACCAATTTCCAAACCAGGGAGCGGAGACGATAACCTTTCGGTTCCATCCAGAACTTCGCGGCGAGCGCTATCAAAAATAGTAAGGGCACCCAGGACGGGAGACTCCCAAACATTGGCGGCAACGTAAAAAGTAACGCCGCCGCCAGCCACAAGAGCGGTCGTCGCGGGATGCGCGTGTCTTGTTTTCGAAGGATCTTCATTTGAACAGGGCTAGTTCGCGCAAGCAACGATGGAGATGCGGCTCGCCCAGTGACGGCCGAATTTCAACCGCAGGCAGACGCAACCCGTAAGGACGTCGTGCACGTTCCGCCTCGATCACCCAAAGCGCGAGTTGCGAAAGCTGCGCTTCGAGATCGTCAAGTCGAACCGCCCGAAGATCGAGATACAGCAGGCCGTCCGCTTCGGCCGTAAATTGTTTTGTCATCAATGCCTGTCCGCGCGCGACCGCTTTCCAGTCGATGTGGCGTTGGGATTCTCCTCGCACATATGCGCGCACGCCGGCGAAATCGTCGCCTTCTCCCGGCTCCCTCCGCGAGCTGGCTTGCCCCGAACGCGCGGTCTCGGCTGGCAGGCGCTGATCGCCGGCCGGCTTTGGATAAACAACATAACGCTGCGCATTCGGAAGTTGTTTCAGCACTCGCAAAAAACCGAGCGGATAGACACTGGTCAGGTGCACTCTCCCGATCTCATGCTCGCCCCGGGTCGCCGCGGGAAATCGAAGTATGATGCGGGCGGCTTTGCCGGCGGGAATTTCGTCGATGCGTTCGCAGGCGTCGCCCAAATCCGGCAGCGTGAAGGCAATCCCGTATCGAGTGGCGCGCGATTCGTTCGTGACCTCGAGCGGCAGCGAAACCTCCTGACCGGCGAATGCTGGTTTGATCGATTCGGCCGTTGCTTGCAAGCCTCCCAGATTCGAAAGCGTCCGCGGAATTGAAACCAGGAAAACGCTCATAAGAGCAAACAAGAGTAAATATGACGCGGCGTTATTTTGACTGGAGGCGCCGTACCAAATTGCGACCAGCACAAATAGCAGGCCGGCGAGACTTCTGGTTGGAGCAAGGGGCAATCTGCCTTCGGAAGATTCGCCTTGCCTCATGGTACCGGTACGCTGTTCAACAGAGCATCGGCCAACGTGCGACCGCTTTGCCCGGACTGCTCAATATCGTGTCCGAGCCGATGAGCCATGACGGCGGTCCCCACCGCTTGAATGTCTTCGGGCAGCACCATCTCGCGCCCATTCATCATGGCCCAGGCTTGCGACGCATGAAGCAGAGCCAGCCCCGCGCGTGGCGACAAACCGCTGCGATGGCGCTGTCGCGAAGCGTCCAGCAAATCCTGGAGATAATCGAGCAGCGCTGACGAGGTATGGATCGTCCGCACTTTTGCTTGAATCTCGAGCAATGTTTCCGCGCCAAAAACCGGATTCAATTCCTTGAGCATCTCGCGACGATCCATCCCGAGAAGCATCGCCCGCTCACTCGCGCGGTCCGGCACACCCAGCTCGATCCGCATTAGAAACCGATCTAACTGCGATTCGGGCAACGGAAACGTTCCCACCTGATATTGTGGATTCTGTGTCGCGATGACAAAGAACGGCCGCGGCAATTCGTAGGTGACGCCATCGGCCGAAATTTGATGTTCTTCCATCGCTTCGAGCAATGCGCTTTGCGTCTTGGCGGTGGCGCGGTTCACTTCATCGATCAGCACCACTTGCGAAAAGAGCGGTCCTTGATGAAATACGAAACGTTGTTCGTTCCGATCAAAAATTGAATTACCAAGGATGTCGGCTGGGAGCAGGTCGCTGGTGAACTGGATGCGCTGAAAGACGAGGCCGAGCGAACGGGCGAGCGCCTGGGACAGTGTCGTCTTACCTACTCCCGGGATATCTTCAATTAAGAGGTGACCGCGCGCGAGCAGACAGGCGACCGCCAGCTTTACCGCTTCGGTTTTACCAACGATGACCTCGCAAATCTGGCTGGTGAACGCGGCAATCTGTTTCTTTGTATCGAAACGAATTTCCGGGTCGCGTTCATTCGCGAGCAAGGTGGAATGCATAGGACGCCCGATAAATGATCGTTGGTGCAGCAAGTCCTGTGCGGCTTTTTCGTCCATTTCCCGGGAATATAAGTGGATTCGGATAGAACCAAATCATCCTCCCTGTTCTAGGGGACGGCGCCAAGTCGTGGCACAAGCTTCAAGTGATTCAAGCCTGTTGCGAATCAGCGGGCAAGATGCCCGCTGGCCCCACAGCCAAGATGGCTGTGCTACAAACGGAGCCCGCTTTTCAGGCCAAGACCTGACGAAAGGCGGACAGGAATGCTTCCATCTCGCTCTTTTTGCCGACAGTCAGGCGCATGTGATTTGGCAATGCCGGAAATAACCTGCCTACCTGCACATTCCGTTCTTTTAATGCTTTGATCAGCGGCAGGACCGGGCGTTTTACATCAATCATGACAAAATTCGCCTGCGAAGGGATGTATTTGAAATCCATCGCGTCGAGCTGAGTAGTCACAAACGACCTGGTTTCCTGATTCAGGCGCCGACCATTTGTAACTTGGTCGGGGTCGTTCAGACTCGCGCCCGCCGCCGCTACTGCCATAATATTGACGCTATCCCAGCTTTGATGAGAGCTCAGTTGCGTAATAGTCTCCGGCTGTGCCACAGCATAACCGCAACGCAATCCCGCCATGCCGTAGATTTTCGAAAACGTGCGTGCGACAATGAGATTCGGGTGATCCTTGATCAAAGGAATGACGCTTTCGTAGTCGGGACTATCGGCGTAGTGGAAGTAAGCTTCGTCCACCAGAATCATCGTTTGCGGCGATGTTTTGGAGATGAAATCGGCTAGTTCGTTCTTCGGCGTG
>Ga0209056_10006666_pt1 | contig 11922 bp, 13 predicted proteins | sample GraSoiAngelo_114_FD_185876 | JGI IMG/M metagenome (GOLD analysis project Ga0209056, IMG submission 185876) | Grasslands soil microbial communities from the Angelo Coastal Reserve, California, USA - 14_0903_13_40cm (SPAdes) (version 2) | ecosystem: Environmental > Terrestrial > Soil > Grasslands... | reverse complement strand
CCCGGGCATGGCCGAAACAGCCACGGTCACGCGTCGTCCGGCTCGCTGACGGGGTCCTTCCACATGATCAGCGCGTCTTCTCTGTTGTCGGTGTAGTAGCCGCGCCTGACGCCTCGGGGCTTGAAGCCGAGGCGTTCGTAGAGGGCGACCGCGCCCGCGTTCGAGACCCGCACTTCGAGCGTGTAGCCGCGCCGGCCTCGGCCGGCCGTTGCCTCGAAGAGCCGCTCGAGCAGCATCGTCGCGATCCCGTGCCGGCGGTGCTCCGCCGCGACGGCGACGTTCATCACGTGCCAAGCGTCGACATAGCGGGAGATCACTAGGTAGCCGACGAGCTCGAGGGTCTCGAGATCGAAGGCGCCGAGGCAGATCGAAGACGGCTTCGCGAGCTCGCTCGCGAACATCGAACGCGACCAGGGAGTCGGGTAGGAGGCGCGCTCGATCCGCTCGATCGCGTTCAGGTCTCGCATCTCGAGCCGCCGCAGCTCGACTCTCGTCATCTCCTTCATCGAGCCTGCTCCGCGTCCGGGAGCCGCAGGTAGAGCGGCTCGACAGTCTCCGGGTCGACGAACGCGCGTGCGAGCTCGACATGGAACCGAGCGCGCGGCAGGTGCAGCTCGCTCTCACGAGGCGGGATCGTCGCCCCCAGGGCCTCGAGCACTTCGCGATAGCGGACGGCACCGTCGCCGACGCACGTCGTCGCGGCCTTGAGCCGCAGCTCGTCAGGCGCCGCCAAAGCCGGAGCGCCATCGACGAGCGTGAACACCTCTCGGCGGCCGGCGTCGACCACCGGCAGTGCGCCGGGCGCGCCCGCGGCCAGCGCATCGAGGGTCGAGACGCCGGCGAGCTGGAGGTTAAGCGCGAACGCGAGCCCGCGGGCGGCCGCAAGCCCCATTCGCGTACCCGTAAAGCTGCCCGGACCGGTGCCGACGACGAGGCGGCTCAGCTCGCGCGGCTCGGCGCCGGCCTGCTCGAGCAGCTCCTCGGCATCGGCCAGCACGCGCACCGCCCGCGAGGCGCGCTCGCCGACCACTTCTCCGTCCCGGACGAGCGCACTCGTGGCGACGCCAGTGGCGCTGTCAAATGCGAGCGTCAGCATCGCCGGAGACCTCCGCCAGCAACCGCGTGTCGTCGCTTTCGAGCTCGATCGTTCTCTGTTCGCGGTCCACGTGCGACAAACGTACCGCGACGCGCACCGGCGGGAGAGCGTGCGAAGCCGCCTCGGGCCACTCGACAAAGCAGATCGCGTCCTCGAAATAGGGCTCCAGATCGCCCCACTCGGCCGGCGAAAAACCCTGGAAACGGAAGAGATCGAGGTGCGAGACGTCCGGATTTCCAGGGTAGCGGTGGCCGACGGTGAAGGTCGGACTCGTCACGGGAACCTCGATCCCGAGGGCGCGGCTGGCACCGCGGACGAAGGTCGTCTTGCCGCTGCCGAGCTCGCCGGAGACGGTGACAACGTCGCCGACCCTCAGCCAGCGGGCGAGCCGCGCGGCGACCGCCTCCGTCTCCGCCGCAGCGGAGGTCAGCTTCACGTAGCTCAGAACAGGCCGAGCTGAATGGCCGGCTCGGGCGCGAGCGGCGCGCGCATCGGAGCCGGCTTCGGCTCCTCGACCGTACGCCCAAGCAGCTCGGGCAGCCGCGCGAAGTCGGCCTCGAGCACCTTTAGCATCGCCGGTGTGTAGAGCGCCGCGGCCGGGTGGTAGAGCGGGTAAAGCAGCACGGAGCGACCGCCGAGCGTCGCCTCCTGCTCGGCGCCGTGGACCCGCGTGATACCGGTCGGCTTGCCCGAGAGCAGCTTCGTCGCGAAGTTGCCGAGCGTGGCAACGACCTTCGGCTCGATCAGCGAGATCTGGCGGAAGAGGTGACCCTCGCAGGCCTCGATCTCATCCGGCTGCGGGTCGCGGTTGCCGGGAGGGCGGCATTTCAAGACGTTGCAAATATAGACATGGCTACGTTCAAGCCCGATCCCCGCCAGCAGCTTGTCGAGCAGCTTGCCCGCCTGGCCCACGAACGGCTTGCCCTGCTGATCCTCGTGGAACCCCGGGGCCTCGCCAACGAACATCAGGTCGGCGCTCGGGTCGCCGGCGCCGAAGACGACCTGGGTGCGGCCCTCCGCCAGCCGGCACTTCGTGCAACCGGCGACCTCGGCCCCGAAGGCGGCTAGCTCAGTGGCAGCCACACGAACCGCCGCAACAACCGCCACCGGACGCGCCCCCTAGCGGGTCAGGATGACGTGCGGAAACGCCGTGAGCCGCGAAGACGGAGAACTGCTTGAGCACGTTCTCGGCGCCGCAATCCGGACAGTCGGGATCGTGACCGTTCCGGACGAGCTCCTCGAAATGCGACTCGCACTCCATGCACACGTACTCGTAGATCGGCATCGCCGCGAGAGTCTAGGCAGTCATCCGGACGGGCCGCAAATCGCGTCTAGGCCGGCCCGTGGACTCGCCGCCCACCCAGGCGCCCACTGAGCGTCGACGGCCCCACCGCTAGCCGCCCGTGCGCCGCCTTCGTCCCGTCCACGCGCACGGAACCCACGAACCTCGCCGGGATAGCGGGTCCCGAATCCGGCCGGTACAGGCCCAGGCTTCCGCTGATCCGCACCCCGGCAACCGTGCTGTAGCCCTTGAGGACGAAGGTCGTTCCGGACGCGCGAATCACGCCGCCGTAGAGGCCGGCGATCGCGTGCACCCCCGTGAAGCCGGTGAGCGAGAACGCCCACGAGGCCGCGGCCTCGCGCACGGTTTTCGCCACCGCGGCGAGCGTTTGGCCGCGCACGCCGCCGGTCCGGCCGGGCTTCAGCGTCGCGAAGGAAGCCGGGAAGGCACCGATCGGATTCACGAGCATCGGCGAGCGCGGGCAGCGCGAAGGCGGCACTCCGCCGGAGAGCCAGACCGCCAGAGCGTTCTGTGCGCAGTTCGTCAGGTCGGTACCGAGGACGCTGTGGCCGACGCCCGGCACGGTCACGAGCCGTCCCTGCGGGAAGCGCGCGGCGATTGCGGCCGCATTCGAGGCGGGCGTGCGGAGGTCGCGCTCGCCGGCGAAGACGAGCACCGGCACGTTAGGAAGCGGCCCCGAGCCGATTCCCGGACGGCGCGCCTGGGGCGGCCAGGTGAGGCAGAAGACTGCCGGCCCGATGTCGGTCGCCCAGAGGCCAAACGGGCCGGTCGAGCCTGCCGGCAGTGCGCTCCGGGCCGCCGCGAGCAAGCCTGGGCGCTGGGCGAGCGGCGTGTCCGGATCCCACGGGAACGGCCCGTCGTCGCAGACCGTGGCCGTGAACAGCCCCATGCTCAGATCCTCCGCCGGCGTGAGTGCTGTCTCCCGGTCGAGCTGAACGAGCCGGAGCAGGGCGCGGACTTGACCTCGAAGGGCCGCGTGCACCGCCGCCGGCAGCTCGGCGGCCAGGCCCGCGTTGAGGTCGGAGTCGAGCACGGCGCCGCTCAGGAAGTCGAAGCCGGTGGCTCGCACGGTTCTCGTCCCGCCCCCCGCCTTCGCCACTTTGCCCGTGACCGGATGGGCGGCCATCCGGTTCGCGAGCTTGACGACCTCGCCGACGAAGTTCGACGTCGCAGCCTTACACAGCCCGCCCGAGCACAGCGACGCGAGTCCCTTCGGAATCTGTTGGAGGTCGTCGCGCGAGAAGGGGTCGCGGCCCGCCGGGTCGGCCACCGAGTCGAGGAGCAGCCGCTCGACGTGGCTCGGATAAGTGAGCGCGTACGCGACCGAGAGCTGCGTTCCGTACGACACACCCCAGAGCGCGATCTTGTCGACGCCGAGCGCCCGGCGCACCGCATCGATGTCGTCGACGTGGTCGCGGGTGGAGTAGAAGGCACGGCTGGGGCCGATCTCCGTCGCGCATTTCGCGACGAGCGCCTGCTCCCTCGTCAGCTCCGCGAACGGATCGGCCTGGAGCTCGGGACAGCGAAGGAGGCCGGAGCGTCCGGTCCCGCGAGGGTCGAAGGCGATCAGCGTGTAGCCCGGGTACTGGCCGCGGAGGTCGACGGCGTTCGCGCCGAGGGCGAAGGTGCCTGAGGACGCCTGACCGGGCCCGCCGGCGATCAGGAACAGGACTCCGCGAGGCGTGCCGGGAGTGGGAAGCTCCTCGACGTGGAGCGACACGGTGCCGGGAGTCGCGCCACTGCGGTCGAGCGGCACGTTCACCGTCGCGCACTCGAGTCCGTTCGCTCCGCAGGGCACGGAGAACGCGCGTGCGGCCGGCGCCGCGTTGGGAGCGCCGAGCGCCGCGCAGAGCGCCGTCAGGACGATGAGACCCCGTAGTCGCATCGAGAAGCCGCCACGATACCGCCAGGCAGGTACGCTTCGGCTGCCCGGTATCCGCTACGGAACTGGAGCGAAATATGCTCGAAAGCATCAATGTGATCGGTCGCGGCCGCGTCGGCTCGGCGGTTTCAGCGCGGCTCGAGGAGCGCGGCGTCGAGCTGCGCGAGGACGGCGCGGAGCTCGTGCTTCTTTGCGTGCCCGATGCGGCGATTCGTGACGTGGCCCGGGACCTGGTCCCCGGACCTGGCTGGATTGCCCATGTCAGCGGTGGCACGCCGCTCGCGGCGCTCGACCCGCACGAGCGGCGTTTCGGACTCCATCCCCTGCAAACGTTCACGCGCGCGCGAGGCCCGGAACAGCTCGACGGCGCCTTCGCCGCGGTCAGCGCCGAAACGGCGGAGGCGCGCGAACGCGGCCTCGAGCTGGCCCGGCTGCTCGGGCTGAAGCCGTTCGAGCTTGACGACGAGGCGCGGCCGCTTTACCACGCCGGCGCCGCGATCGCCTCCAACTACCTGGTCACGCTGCACCGGGTCGCGTCCGAGCTCTTCCGTGCCGCCGGCGCGCCGCCGGAGGCCCTTGTCCCGCTGATGCAGCGGACGATCGCGAACGGCTTCGAGCTGACTGGCCCGATCGAGCGCGGCGACTGGGAGACCGTCGAGGCCCACCGCGAAGCGATCCGCGCCACGCGCCCCGACCTGGAGCCGCTCTACGACGTTCTTGCCGAGGCGACCCGCTCGTGAAGCTCGTCCGGACGATCGCAGACCTGCGCGCGCAACCGCGCGACGGAACCGTCGGCTTGGTCCCCACCATGGGCGCCTTCCACGATGGCCATCTCGCGCTCTTCCGTGCTGCCCGGGCCCAGAACGACCTCGTCGTCGCCAGTCTCTTCATCAACCCAGCGCAGTTCGGCGCGGGTGAGGACCTCAACAGATACCCCCGCGACGAGGAGCGCGACGCACGGCTGGCCGAAGAGGCGGGCGTCGACGTGCTCTTCGCGCCCGACGCCGGCGAGCTCTACCCGCCCGGCTTTCAGACCTGGGTCGAGGTCGAGGAGCTCGGCAGCCGCCTCGAAGGAGAGCATCGGCCGGGCCACTTCCGCGGCGTCGCCACGATCTGCCTGAAGCTCTTCAACATCGTCCGCCCCGACCGTGCCTACTTCGGCCAGAAGGACGCCCAACAGATCGCGGTGGTCAAGCGGATGGTTCGTGATCTCGATTACGAGGTTCAGATCCGCGTCGTCCCAACCGTTCGCGACGCCGACGGGCTCGCGCTCTCCTCGCGGAACGCCTACCTCTCACCGGCGGAGCGTGAGCTCGCGCTAACGCTGCCGCGGGCGCTCGCGACCAAGGATGCGGCCCAGGCCCGCGCCCGGCTGAACGGCCTCGACGTCGACTACGTCGAGGTCGCGGACTTCGAGCCGCGCGTGCTCGCGGCCGCGGTCCGGGTCGGCAAGACCCGCTTGATCGACAACGTAATTCTCGAAGTCCCGTGCCAGGCTTCAGCCTGGCTTGGGCGTGACCAAAAGGAGGAGTCCGCATGAGCACTCGTCCACGCCAGCCCGGCCCGGCCACTCCCGCACCCGGAAAGCTGGCTCTCCCCGAGCTCCTCCAAATGAAGGCGCGTGGCGAGAAGATCGTCATGGTCACCGCGTACGACGCGCCCGGCGCGAGGCTCGCGGACGCGGCCGGAATCGACCTGATCCTCGTCGGCGACACCGCGGCGATGGTCGTTCTCGGCCACGACTCGACCTTGCCGGTGACGCTCGACGAGATGCTGTTCCTGACCCGCTCGGTCGCGCGAGCGGCCAAGCGGCCCTTGATCATCGGGGACATGCCCTTCGGCACCTACGAGGCGTCGGACGACGACGCCGTCCACAACGCGGTGCGCTTCCTCAAGGAGGGCGGTGCCGACGTGGTCAAGCTCGAGGGGGCCGGTCCCTCGCTCTCGCGCGTTCGCGCGATCAGCGGCGCCGGCATCGGGGTCATGGGCCACGTCGGCCTGACCCCGCAGTCGGCGACGGTGCTCGGCGGCTTCAAGGCCCAGGGGCGGACAGCCGACCAAGCCCGCCAGCTCTACGAGGACGCGCTCGCCCTCGAGCGCGCCGGCTGTTTCGCGGTCGTGCTCGAGGCAGTGCCGGCCCCGGTCGCGGAGCGGATCACGGAGGCCCTGACCGTGCCGACGATCGGGATCGGCGCCGGCGCCGCCACGGACGGCCAGGTGCTCGTCTACCACGATTTGCTTGGCCTCTACGAAGGCCGTGCACCGCGCTTCGTCAAGCGGTACGCGGATCTGGCGGCCGAGATCAGAGGCGCGCTCGAGCGCTACGCCGCCGACGTTCGCGAGCACCGCTTCCCCGAGGAGCAGCACACGTACTCGATCCCAGAGGAAGAGCTCTCCGAGTTCGAGGCCGACCTAACCGCCGAGCAGGCTCAACGCTAGGTCGGCGACGGCGACGAGGCCGGCGAAGAGCGCGACTGCGCCAACCGTTCTCGGCCAACCCCAACCCTCGACGACACGGATCCCGATCGCGAGCAACACAAGCGACCAGAGCCCGAACCCCGCCTCGAGCACCGTGAAGGCGTGCGCTCCGGAGCCGGCGTCCGCGCCGCCGCTACGGAAGATGTCGCCGCCATAGAGGGCAAGCCGCACCGGTAGGAGCACGAGCGAGAGCGCGAGCGGTACCGCGGCAAGAGCCAGCAGATGACGCGCCTGCCGGTAGCTCCCCTTCGCCCCGAGCCAGTTGAGGGCGAGATGGAGGACGCCGCCGGCGAGCCAGTAGTTGACGAGTCCGACGAACAGCCCGGCGATGAAGAGCCAGACCGGGATCACTATCCCTGCCCGCGCGGGATCGTCGGCGAACGACGACGCCTGCGAACTAAGCAGCGTCAGCGCGACACCGACCAAGAAGGCGACCGCGGCAATCGCATCCTGGCGATCCTCAGCGGCCTCCCGCGTGTCGTCGCGAAGCTCCGCGAAAACCGCCCGCGGCGCCTGCGGGACGAGCAGGACTCGCTTCCACCACGCCCGGGCTTTGTCCGGGTGTGCCCGCTCAGCCTGGATGCTCATGCCGGGAGCGTATGGGACGGTGGATCACGAATAGATAGCAAGAGGTTTCGGGAAAAAAACTTCTCCCAAACCGACATTGACTCTCAAGTCAATCGCCCAGCTGCCGATGACCCATATGCGTCACAAAGCACCTTCGGATGACTTGGCGAGCCCCCCGAACCCCTGACCGGAAGGCCGGCGTACGTCGGCGGCATTGGCGTGGGCGAAAACTGCTGCTGACGGTCGCCGTCCTCGGCGCGACCGCGAGCATCGCCGGCCTCGGAACCTTCGCGACCTTTACCAGCTCCACCTCAGCGAGCCACACCGTGTCTTCCGGCACGGTGACGATCGCGCTCGGCGCCACCGGCGCCTCGACGAACCGTCTCAATGTCGACGCGACCGCGATCGCGCCCGGCGACACCATCCAGCGCAGCGTCGACCTGATCGACCAGGGAACGATCAACCTCGCGTCCGTGACGTTGACGACGGCAGCGACGACGAGCTCTGTGCTCGACACCGACGCGACCAACGGCCTGCAGATGGTGATCGACAAGTGCTCGCAGGCCTGGACCGAGTCTGGGCCGCCCTACACCTACACCTGCGGCGGCTCCACGTCGTCCGTTCTCAGCTCGCGCGCGGTGATCCAGACCGGCGTGACGCTGAGCAACTTGAGCGCTCTGACCGCCGGCAACACGGACCACCTTCGCGTCACCCTCACCTTCCCGAGCGGAGCCGGGAACTCCTTCCAGAACAAGTCGTCGACGATCCAGTACACGTTCACCGGCACGCAGCGCGCCGGGACGGACAAGTAGTCGTGAGCGGCGTCCGGCTCGCGGCCGACCTCGCCCTGAAGGTCGTCCTCGGCGCGGCGCTGGCCGTCTTCGTCCTGCTGGCCCTGATTCCGCACACGGGGCTCTACCGTCCGGAGACGGTCCTGTCCGGAAGCATGACGCCCGACTTCCGCCCTGGCGACATGGTGATCGTGACGCCGGAGCCTGCCCGGGACGTGCGCGTCGGCCAGGTGATCAGCCTGCACATCCCGGTCGGCGACCACCACGTCCAGACGCACCGCGTCGTCCAGGTCCTTCGCGGCGGCGAGCACCCCGTCATCCGCACGAAGGGTGATGCAAACAACGCACGCGACCCCTGGACGGCCCGGCTCGACGGCTCGACCGCCTGGCAGGTTCGGCTCGTCGTGCCGAGGCTCGGCTGGCTGATCGTCTGGCTCCGCAGCCCGTGGCTGCGGCTGCTGACCGTCTTCGTCGCACCGGCGCTGTTCGTGATCATCGCCATCCGGCGGATCTGGACCGAGCCGCATGAGGACGAGATCGAGAGGGCGCCCGATGCGCCGTCACAGGTCGCACCGCTCACCTGATCGAATCGTCTCGCGGCGCGCGCTTCGGTGGGCGGCGCTCGCGGGAGCGGCGGCTGCAGCTTTCGCGGCGAGCTCACTCGCATTCGGCGGCCTCAGCGGCAGCGCGACCGGCGGGCCGATGTCGGTGACGACGAAGCGGGTCTTTCCCGGCGTGCGCTCGACGTCGGCGTGGAACCTCAAGGATGCCTCGGCCGGTTCGGGGGAGGTCGACAACTCGGATCTCTTCCTCACCGCGGGCGACAGCCGGATAAAGACCACCGGCAACTGGGGGTCGGCCTTCGCGTCGAACCGGTGGCTCGAGTTCGACTTCAACAGCTCGAGGCCGGGAGGCGTGCCAGTCTCGGCCGCCACCTTCAATTTCAGCTTCGCCGACAACGTCGCGGGCGACACCGCATGCATCTATATCGAGGTCTACCGAGCCTCGACGGCCACGCTGCTCGGCAGCTACGGCAGCTCGGGGACGCCACTCGCCTGCAGCTCGTCGAACGTGACCTTCACCACTGTGAACCAGTCCATCGCGACCGAGGTCACGAGCACGGACGTGCTCAATGACCTGCGGATCCGGGTCTACGGCAAGGAATCCGGAGGCAAGGCGATGAAGCTCGATCTCGCCACTGTGAGCGCGACGACCGCGTACGGAAGCTCGACGACATACGAGCAGATCTCCCGCGACCAGGCAAGCGGCACCCTGACAACGACGAACTGGAGCGTCGGGACCGCCGCCGACAACGTCAACTATCCGGCGGCCTCGAACTGGGCGACGACTTTCAGCGCCTCGCGCTACCTCAAGTTCGCGTTCGATCCGAGCGTCCCGGCCGGCTCGGTGATCACTAGCGTCACGCTCAACTTCTACTACCGCTCCAACACCGCGGGAGACACGGCCTGCTGGTACGGCGAGGCCTACAACGGAGCGACGTTGCTCGCTTCTTACGGCAGCTCGGGGACCCCTCAGTCGTGCAACACCGGCAACACGACCTACTCGACCGACACCGTCACGATGAGCACGCTCACGTCCGCAAACGACGCAAACGCAGTCAGCGACGTGAACAACCTCGCGGTGCGCGCATACATGAAGGAGTCGGGCGGCAAGAAGACGCAGATCGACTTCGTCCAGCTCAACGTCAACTACTACCTCGATTGACCATGGTTATCCCCCCTCCGGGTGACGCCTCGCGCGCTTCGCGTGCCGACAACACAACTATGCGGCGGAATCGCTTTCCTGCCCGGAAGTTGCTGCTCACAATTGCTGCGCTAGGCGCCGCGGCCTCGATTGCAGGCCTGGGCACCTTCGCGACCTTCACGAGCTCGACGAGCGTGAGCCACACAATCGCCAGCGGCACGCTCTCGCTGACGGCGCCGTTCAGCCGCCTCGGCACGGGCGCGAGCCCGATCGCCGCGGGCGACACGATGCAGCGCGCGATCGACCTCAGCTACTCGGGCACGATCTCGTTCGGCTCGGCGACGCTGACCACGAACGCGACGTCCTCGTCCCTTCTCGACACCGACGCGACCAACGGCCTCCAGATCGCAATCGACAAGTGCTCGCAGGCCTGGACGGAGTCCGGCCCGCCCTACACCTACACGTGCGGCGGCTCAACCTCGACAGTGCTCGCCTCGCGGGCGCTGATCGGCAGCAGCATCGCGCTCTCGAACCTGACGCTAACCGCCGGCTCGACCGATCACCTCCGCGTCACCGTCAGCTTCCCGAGCGCTGCCGGCAACACGCTGCAAAACCAGTCTTCGACGATCAGCTACACGTTCACCGGCGTCCAGCGCAACGGCACCGATCAGTAAACGCCTTAGCGGCTCAAGCCGCGGCGGCGGCGTGCGCGGGCAGCACCTCACGGAGGTATTGCCCGGTGAACGACTCCTCGACCTCGGCCACCTGCTCCGGCGTGCCGGTTGCGACGATCTCGCCCCCCGCCTCCCCACCCTCCGGCCCGAGGTCGATCAACCAGTCCGCCTGCTTGATGACGTCGAGGTTGTGCTCGATCACGAGCACGGTGTTGCCGGCGTCGACCAGCCGTTGCAGAACGTCGAGCAGCTTCTCGATATCGGCGAAGTGGAGGCCGGTCGTCGGCTCGTCGAGCATGTAGAGCGTCCGCCCTGTCGCGACCTTCGAGAGCTCCTTCGCCAGCTTGATCCGCTGCGCCTCGCCGCCTGACAACGTCGTCGCCGGCTGGCCGAGCTTGATGTAGTCGAGCCCGACGTCGTGCAGCGTCTGCAGCTTCCGGCGGAGCTTCGGAATCTTCGCGAAGAAGGCGAGTGCTTCCTCGACTGACATCGCCAGCACGTCCGCGATCGACTTGCCCTTGAAGCGCACCTCGAGCGTCTCACGGTTGTAGCGCGCCCCTTTGCACGTCTCGCACGGGACGTAGACGTCGGGCAGGAAGTGCATCTCGATCTTGATCTGCCCATCGCCCTTGCAGGTCTCGCAGCGGCCGCCGCGGACGTTGAACGAGAAGCGGCCGGGCTTGTAGCCGCGCACCTTCGCCTCGGGCGTCAGCGAGTAGAGCTCGCGGATCGGCGTGAACAGATCGGTGTAGGTCGCGGGGTTCGACCGCGGCGTGCGCCCGATCGGCGACTGGTCGATGTCGATCACCTTGTCGAAGACCTCGATTCCCTCGACCTCGTCGTGGTCGCCCGGCTTGACCCGCATCCTGTGCAGCCGGTTCGCGAGCGCCTTGTAGACGATCTCGTTCACCAGGGTCGACTTTCCGGAGCCCGAGACGCCCGTGACGCAGACGAACTTCCCGACCGGGAACTCGACGTCGATGTGCTTGAGGTTGTGCATCGAAGCTCCTCGGACCCAGAATGAGCCGAGGTCCTCGCTGCGGCGTTCGGGCACCGGAATCGAGCGCGCCCGGGAGAGGAACTGGCCGGTGACGGACTTCTTGTTCCGCTCGACCTTCGTTGCCGGCCCCTCGGCGACGACGTGGCCGCCGTGCTCGCCCGCGCCCGGCCCCATGTCGACCAGGTGGTCGGCGGAGCGCATCATCTGCTCGTCGTGCTCGACGATGAGGACGGTGTTGCCGAGGTCGCGCAGCCGTTCGAGCGTTCCGATCAGCTTTCCGTTGTCGCGCTGGTGCAACCCGATCGAGGGCTCGTCGAGGATGTAGAGCACGCCGACCAGCTGGCTGCCGATCTGCGTCGCCAGCCGTAGCCGCTGCGCCTCGCCGCCCGACAATGTCGCCGCGGTACGGTCGAGGTCGAGGTAGCCG
>Ga0209056_10006665_pt1 | contig 11922 bp, 10 predicted proteins | sample GraSoiAngelo_114_FD_185876 | JGI IMG/M metagenome (GOLD analysis project Ga0209056, IMG submission 185876) | Grasslands soil microbial communities from the Angelo Coastal Reserve, California, USA - 14_0903_13_40cm (SPAdes) (version 2) | ecosystem: Environmental > Terrestrial > Soil > Grasslands... | reverse complement strand
CGGGCGGGCAAACAGGCGTTGATCGTGCCGCACTCGATGTCGCGCTCAGGCACCGGCTTGAGTGCGGCGGATGGTGTCCGGCCGGACGGCTGGATGAATTCGGCAAAATTCCGGATCACTACCCAATTCAGGAATTGCAAGGCGGCGGTTTCACCGAACGCACGTTGCAGAACGTGAAAGATTCTGATGGCACTGTCGTCATTTACCCGGTAGAACTTCGCGGCGGCACTGAGCAGACCGTTCGCTTCTGTGTTGAGCTGGAGCGGCCGCATCAACTGATCGACGCGTCAAGAGTTTCGACCGAAGATGCAGCGAAGTTGATCGCGGATTTTGTGCGCAAAAACAAGATCGACATTCTGAACGTTGCTGGCCCGCGCCAAAGCGAATGGCCGGAAGGATACGATTACGCTTCTTGGGTGCTCGACATTTTTCTCACGGCTCTGTAGCCATCGCCCTATAGGCGGTTGGACGGAAAACGTCTCATAGGGCCGTGGCTACAGATCACTCGTAACGCAGCGCTTTTACCGGATCGAGCCGCGCGGCGAAGTACGCGGGGATCAGCGCCGCGAACGAACAGATTAAAAAGGCGCTGATACAGATTATAGCAACGTCGTGCGGAATGACTTCGGCCGGGATCGACGAGAATTGATAGACCTCGCGCGGGAAAATCTCGATGTGCAACGTCGATGCCAGCCAGCGACTGAACTCGTTGCGATAACGGATCAACGTCATTCCAAGTCCCAGGCCAGTGACCGTCCCAAAAAGGCCGACAATTGTCCCCTGACCAAGGAAGACCCAGACAATTTGCGCAATGTTCGCCCCGAGCGCTTTCACAATTCCGATCTCGTGCCGCTTTTGTACCGTTACGGTGATGAGCGTGCTCATGATTCCGAAAGCCGCCACGATCACGATGAAGAACAAAAGGAAAAACATTACCGTGCGTTCCAGCCGCACCGCTTCGAAATACTGCCGATTCATGTCGATCCAGGTCTGGGCGTATGCCGGCGGCTCGAGGAATTGCTGGATTTCCTGTTTCACGCGTTCCGCACCGTATGGGTTGTCGGTCTTCACCGTGATACCGTGTAGAGCGTCGCCCAGACCGTATAACTCCTGTCCGACATAAACCGGCACGAGCAGAAATTCGGAATCGTGCAGGTAATGGCCGGTCTCAAAAATGCCGGTGACAGTCAGTTCTTTCGGGAGAATCACATCGCGCAATTCGTCGATGGCTTTTTTCTCTTCTTCGCCCGTTGCGTTCTCCAGTTTTTTTATGCTGTCGAGGACCTGGCCAAGATTGCCCGGCGAATAAATTGTCACCTTATCGCCAACGCTGACTCCGAGTTTTCGCGCCAGCTCAATCCCGAGCACAGTTGATTCGCCCTCCAGATCGAGCCTGCCGTATTTGATGAATCTTTGAAGGGGAATGACTTTCTCTTCCTGCTCGGGATCCACGCCGCGAATCAGCGGTGCGAGCCGCCGGTTGTGGAATTCCACAATCACTGGTCCTTGCACAAAAGGGGCGGTGGCGACCACGCCCGGCGTTTTGTCGATTTTGGCCTTGAGCGCGCGCCAATCGCGGAACACGTCCTCGGAAGTGACGAGAATGTGCGCGTCGAAATCGATCACTTTCTGACGCAGTTCCCTATCGAATCCGGTCATGACTGCAATTACAAGGATCAGCACCGTCACGCCAAGCATCACGCCAATAACCGAAATCAATGTGATGATCGAGAGAAATGTGCGCTTCGGTTTCAGATACCGCAGCGCCAGGAAAAGACTAAAAGGAAGCTTCAATTCGCCCTTAGCGTGGCGGCAAACTCAATGGGATTCAACCCACGTGGCATTGGTAGGGCGAGGAGTCCTCTGCGCGCCGGTCCCCTATCCATCTGCCCCTACTGCGCGCACGGACTGACGCGCCCTACCTCAAATCGCTGCGAGCGGCCGGACACGGCGGGCAAGCTGTGCGCTAGCCCTACGTTACCGCGTGGGCCTTTAGTTCTTCCAGCGTGACGAACTCGAGCGCGGATGCGTGCGTTGCTTTCAGATCCACAGGCGCCGCGCGGTTGTGATCAAGCGCGCTCTTCCAGCGCGTGACGCAGACACACCACTTATCGCCCGGCTTCAATCCGAGAAAACCCCACTCCGGACGCGGCGTGACCAAGTCGTTTCCATCCAACACGGAGAAATCCAAAAATTCCTCGCTGACTTGCACGCAAACCGTGTGCTGGCCCACGTCCTCTGGTCCTGTTCGGCAATAGCCGTCGCGATAAAAACCGGTCATCGGGTCGCGACAACAACATTTCAATTCCGTTCCCAAAACATTCGTCGGCATAGGCGACTTGGTGTTAATATCGGCGGAAACGTTACCGGAAGAAAAGCGAATGCCAATCCGCGCGAAATATGTGCACACCAATCTGATCGCCAGAGATTGGAAAAAGCTGGTCCGATTCTATTGCCACGTGTTCGGATGCGAACCTAAAGAGCCCGAGCGTGACTTGTCTGCCCCGTGGCTCGACAAAGTGAACGCGGCTCCACATGCGCATCTTCGCGGCGTTCATTTGTGCTTGCCCGGGTATGGAGACGATGGGCCGACGCTGGAGATCTTCAGCTACGATCAGTTGATCGAACGCGACCTGCCGAGAGCTAACGAGTGCGGGTTCGCGCACATCGCATTTCGCGTCGATGACGTCGATGAAGCGCTGCAGGCGGTGATCGCAGCCGGCGGCGGCTCTGTGGGAGAAATCGCCACGGCAGAAGTAGACGGCGTCGGGTTGCTTCGTGTGGTTTACGCGCGCGATCCCGAAGGCAACATCGTTGAGCTGCAGAAGTGGAGTGGAACCGGGGAACTCGTAGTGAACTCGTGACCAGGCAAACCGTCATCGCATACTGGCTTATTCCGTCCGAGGCGGCACACCGCTTCTTTCAACGAATCATCAATGATCTCGCACGGCGATACGATGCGCCTGTTTTCGAGCCGCACGTGACGATTCATGTCGGAGCGGACCGCGCTGATGCAGCGCAGAACGCGCTCGGGGACGGTGCGCGCGAATGCCAACTCATCGGGCTGACACCGCTTGGAATTGATCAGTCCGATGAGTTTATCAAAACGCTCTTTGTGCAATTCGCCATGAGCGCAGAACTGCGGGAAATCAATGACATCATTCGTGAAGCGGCGAACGATTCGTCACAGTACGAACTAAAGCCGCACTTGAGTTTGTTGTACAAGAAACTGACAGCCGCAACCCGACGCGAAGTGGCAGCTTCAATCAACGTTGCGCTTTCCGAAGTGAGTTTCGACGCAATTAAAGCTGTGCGCTGCGTTTCGCCTACGCAATCGGGCGCGGACGTTGAGGCGTGGCGAGTTGTTGCAGCGGCTTCTTTGTCTGGCGATCGCGTCTGAGACAGACGCCCTTACACTTCGACAATTCGGTAGGGCTTTCCCGTTTTGTGCAGCGTCGGCGCGGAGACGTTGTAAACGGGAATGCCAGTTGAAGTTTTCCCGTCGGCAATCCCGTTGTGTGCGTGACCGTGGAAGACTGCGGTGGCGCGGAATCGATTGATTGGTTCTTCGAGACGACTGGAACCGAGGAAGGCGTAGATTTCAGGGTCTTCCCCCTGCAACGTCGCTCGAATTGGAGAGTAATGCAGGACCACGATGCGGCGCTCAGTTTGAAGCTTCACCAGGGCCTGCTCGAGGCGAATGGCGTGGCTGATTGATTCCTGCACGAATTGCTTAATCAGCGGCTCGCCCCACGCGTTCAGCATCCGCCGGCCGAAACCGCCGCCGAACCCGCAGATCCCCGCGAATCCGACACCGGCGATTTCGACGGCTTCGCCGTTGAGCATCATCACGCCGGTCTGATCGAGAATGTTCGTGACGGTTTCCGGCTGTCCGGATTCATAATCATGATTACCAATGACGCCGATAGTCGGGATTCTCACCGCGCTGCGAATATCGGCGGCGAGTTCCTCTGCTTCGTCGGGAAGTCCATATTCTGTGAGATCGCCGCACATCAACAGCACGTCTGCGCTACGCGAAATTTCGGCAAACGCGTCGTGCATCTTTCCGCGCGAATGCTTGGCGTAATGAAGGTCCGCAGTGGCGGCAATACGTAACGCTCGTTTTGCCATCGCTTTAAGAAACGAAAGCGCCAGTCGCACTGGACGTTTCTTGAGGCGCACCAGTCGCAGTCATGCACGCGTGACGCGGTTCCCGTGCGTAATTGAAGGGTAATGACTCCAAGCGCAACGGCAGCAGCGCGGCCTACGCCGCGTGGAGGGAGCCCCAGTCAGTTTCATCGCAAATCAGTCGTCGCATTGCACGCCGCGGACATTCCGTTCCTGATTGGCGGCGCGTACGTGGTGGAGGTGTACGCGGGTGTATCGCGTAGCACTAAAGACTTCGATCTCTATGTTCGGCCAAAGCATGTGAAGGCTGCGCTCCGTGCGCTAGCGCGCGCAGGGTATGAAACGGAGCTGACATTTCCGTATTGGCTGGCCAAGGCCAAATACGGCGAAGATATCGTTGATCTGATTTTTCGTGCCGGCAACGGATTGTGCGAAGTGGATGATTCCTGGTTCGAGCGTGCGCGCGATGACGAGCTGCTGGGTGTGCCGGTGAAGCTTTGCGCACCAGAAGAAATGATTTGGATGAAGGCGTACATCATGGAACGCGAGCGGTTCGACGGCGCCGACATCGCGCACATCCTTCGCTGCTTCGCGGCAGAGATCGATTGGCCGCACATGGTTTCCCGGTTCGGTCCTGATTGGCGCGTATTGCTCAGCCATTTGATTCTCTTCGGCTACGTATATCCCGGGGAACGCGCGCGAATCCCGGTGGCGATCATGGCGGATTTGATTACACGACTCCGGAGTGAAGCGAGGACTGCCGGGCCAGAGCGATTATGCAGCGGCACGCTGCTTTCGCGGCAGCAATATTTAGTGGACGTACAAGAGTGGGGATTTCGGGATGCACGTTTGGAACAGCGTGTTCAGATGAATGAGAAAGACATCGCGGATTGGACTGATGCAATTGAGAAAGAGCCGTGATTGCCGAGCGTTGTAGCGTGCGCTGTCCTCAGCGCACTTCCACTGCTCATCCGCTGAGGATAGCTGGAGTCTACAGCGGGCGTGTTCCGCTGGGCGGCGGCTCTGCCGGTGAGGGAATTGCAGATGCCGCGATGAGCTTCGTCTTTGCTTCGTCGAGCAGCTTTTTCTCTTCCGAATAAAGTTTGCCGTTTTCGGCAGATCCAATGTAATCCTTTGCTTCCTCGAGTTGGCTTGCGTCGACCAGCACCAAGGCAACGTAAACGGCTGCGCGCGGATCGTGCAGCTGGTCAGGCGGCAAACTTTGGATAATGGCAAGAGCCTCTGCATTTCTGCCAAGGCGATGAAGTGAAAATGCGTACGTGACAGCACAATTGACCTCATTCGCCGCGCGGTCATAAGCATCTTTCGCCAGTTGATGTGAGCTTTCCGTATTTTCGCCGAGATTCAGACCGAGTCGCGCGAGGTCCGCCGTGATCGGTGCCTCGGTAGGCGAACTCTGGTGAAGCCGTTGAAGGACTTCGTACAGTTTGGTTGTTTCATCCCTGGCGCGATACAGCTGGCGAAGATTGTCGAGCGCTTCACGGCGCATCGTCGGATTTTCTTCGACGCGAACCCAGAGTTCTTCGGCCTGGTTTCCCAGTTGCCATTTCGTGGCGAGCCGGGCGAGCGTAAGTTCGCGTTCCGGCTCGTCGCGTGACAATTCATCGGCAGATTGCCAAAGCGTTTCAAACTCCGAGTTGGCGCTCGAGCCGCTGCCGGATCCCGAGTGCCGGACAGCGATTGCGTCGTACGCCAGACGCACGTATTCGGCGTCGCCCCAATTTCTGGTCCGCGTCCAGCGTTTAAGACGCGACCAATTCTTCACAGTTGCATAAGCATCCGCGATTGCGACAGACGCAGGCGGTGACCTCAGTTGTGCTGCCGGCAACTTGTCGACCCACTTCACAACGTCTCCAGCAAGTCCGTTCTGATTCATCCACTCGATCAGCGATGCGAGATCAGACGCATTACGTGCCGCAAACGGTTTCACTTTCTCAAGGAGTTGCCGGAATTTTTTCGCATCTAGCTTTCGGTAAAAATTCAGGCAAAGCAGGTAATCGGCAAATGTGACCTCTGGCGACATTTGCAGCTGTTGCGCAAAGCTATCTGCTGTGGTGAGGTCATTGCGTTCCACAGCATCATTGAGCAACGCTCGCAGCGCGCCAGTTCGGTACGGCGCTATGCTGCTAAGCCGCTCGAGCGTATCGCGGCCATTCTTGCTCTTTTCCGCGTCTTTGGAACGAATTTGCAGTGCTGCTAGATTGAATTGATAGAGATCGTTCTTTGGTTCTTTCTTTACCGCAGCTGCGAATTGTTCTTCCTGCTCGGCAAAATTGCCTTCTGCGCGCGCCAGCCAACTAGCAAAGACATGAAAAGCTACGCTGTCACGATCTCTCGGAGAGACTCGATTAAGCGCTTCGCGGGCGAGATCGAGCTTACCAAATCGGAGCGCTGCGGAGGCAAAGTTGAGTTGACTCTCCGGATCTTTTGGCAGCAATCGCGCTATCCGCTCGCGCCATGCGACGGCTTCTTCAATGTTTTGTTTCTCCGCTGCGTCCGCCAGGATCGACAGCGCTGCGAGAGAATCCGGATGCCGGCGGGCGAGTTCCTGCGCCATTTGCGCTGCTTTGCTGAGCTTTCCCCCCTGTAAAAGTGTGGTTGCTTGATGCAGCAAACGGCGTTCACGCCAATTCTCATACAGTTTTGAGCCGTAACTCACGAAGAAAATGGCTACCAAGAAAGCGATGGCCAATCCCGCAATCGCAACGGCCAGACGACGCATCCTGAGCTGCCGCTGAAACGTGAACTCCGTGCCGCTAAACGATTGCGGGCTTCTCCCCCGCTCGCCGTGCTCGAGTTGACCCAGGACTGGACGCGTTGTCTCGACGCCCGTAGGTCCACTTCTTCCTTTCATGCACTCTGTTTGCTGCGCTAACGAAGAGTCGGTACTTCGATTTGTTTGGATGTGAGAGCCGCTTCGATCGGCAGCGACCGTTCCCGCAAATGCCGGCCCCAAACGTAACGCGCGAAAAGCACCTTTAGTGTGGCAGTAAGCGGCACAGCAAGGAGCGGACCGATGACTCCGCCAATGATCAAGCCCCAGACAAAGATCGACACAATTACCGTCATCGGATGTAAGCCAACGTAGTTTCCGACAATCCGTGGCGCGTAAAGGAGGCCTTCCAGATTCTGAATTAAGATGAAAGCCGCCGTCACGATGATCGGGTGAGTCCAATCACCCCACTGAAATGCGGCAATGAGAACAGCCGGCACCCAGCAAATGATGATCCCGATATAGGGAATCATGGTGAGCACGACCACCATTGCGCCGATTACTGCCGCAAAGTTTAGACCGATCAGTGTCAACACCGTGCCAATAAGAATGCCGTCAACCAGACAGACAAGTAGCTGACCACGGAAGTACGCGACAACATACGAGTTAATTTGTGATATTACCTCCGCCACCTCGTTCTTCAGCGGCGACGCTCGCAATGGCAGGTAGTCTGTCCACCTTTCTTCAATGCGCGGCTTTTCTTTGAGTAGAAAAAATAAGTAAACGGGGACCAGAATCAGACTGAGCAAAAAGCCGGTAGCGCCGAGAAATCCGCCGATGCTTGTCTTCAAGATGCCCCAGAGTTTTCCGAGTAAAGTCGGGAGCGCGTCCTGCAGCCTTGGCATTTGTTTTTCCACGTACGCTTGAATGCGCTGACGTTCTGCGCTGCTAAGCTTGGGTTGGGTCGGGGCAATTACTTGACTCGCGGGCGCAGCGGCTTGCGGCGATGCGGTCGCACTCGCCGTCGTTTCTCGTTGGGGAGAAGGAGATGGCCCCGGGCCGATCAGGAAATTGGTAAGATTCTTCGACGCGGATTTGGTCTGTCCTGCACCAAGCAACCCGAACGTCTGGTCAAACCGATAGATAAGATCGACAATATAATCCCGGGCCCGTTCAGTGTAGGAGGGGATTTGCCTTGCGAAATTCGCGCTCTGAACGGAAATCGTCGGAACGAGCCATGCCGCCAATCCGCCCAATGCAAAAAAACCAATGGCGAAAAGCAGCGCAATGGCTTTGGTCCGAGTAAGCGTTCCGCGAGACATTTTCGTCACGAGTGGATCGAGCAGATAGGTAAGAATTGCGGCGATCGCAACCGGGATCAGAATTGGCTGGAGAAAACTAATGATGCTGGCGCCGGCCCAGATCACCGCGGCAAGGATGACGACAAGAACGACGACGAAACAGGCAGTCAGCGCCGCCCACATCATCTTGCGTTGCCACGGCGTGGGGTAGTCGTTCATCTCTCAACATCATCAAATGTCGGCAGGCACCCAGCACCTGCAGTTCACCTGGACTTCGGCGTTGGGTCTTGAGTGTTCGATATTCGATGTTCGATGTTAGCGCACTCGTTAGGTGGGATTAGTCTTTTTCGGTAAATCTTTGCCGATAGTCTTTTTAGTGGTTTGGATCTTGTCCGCGAGATTTTTGTTCTTCGGATCCAGCGCCAGGGCTTTTTGCCAGGCTTCCAATGCTTCCCTGGTCCGATTCAATTTCAAATAAGTGTCGCCAATGTGTTCAAATACGACGGGATCCGCGTGCTCTGCTGTTTTGGCAGCGCGCAGCAGCTCATCCAAAGCTCGATCAAACTGACCTTTTCGAAATTCCACCCAGCCGAGACTGTCCAGATACGACGCATTGTTTGGTTCGCTTTCCAAGGCGCGTCTGATCATCAATTCGGCTTCGTCGAGGTTCATGTTATGATCCGCCCACATGTAGCCCAGGTAATTGCAAGCCTCAGCCGAGTTCGCCGGATCGAGCGCAATAGATTTACGAAGCAAATCGGCCGCCTTGTCGTACAAGCCCGCCTGTTCGGCAGCCGCTCCATAATTGAAGTAAAACTTCGCGTTCACGAAATCATCGTCCTCCTCCAGTTGCGCTTCGTGCAGCGCTTCCTCGAAAGTCGCGACGGCTTGCTGACTTTGCTTTGCTTCGCGCTGCGCAATCGCCAGGTAATAAACTATCTCCGGCGCCCCGGGGAATCGGCGCCGGGCTTCGCCCAGCAATTTCACTGCGCGGTCGGGATCTCGTAACGCGCCGAGAAGCAGTTCCGCCAGGCGCACATATGTCCCGGCATGGTTTGGATTGATCAGGAGGCTTTGCTCATAATTGACGGCTACCTTGGCGAACTTCAGTTTCGCTTCCTCTATTCGATTCGCACGCTGAAGGGATCGGGCTTCCTCGTCGAGCACCTGAGCCAGTAAATCGTACGGTTGGTATTTTTCCGGATGCTCCTTGATGATTTGCTCGAGCATCTCAACAGCTTTGTCTCGCTGGTTTGTCAGGACAAAACCGGTCGCCAATTTCTCTCGCGCATTCGCGTCGTCCGGTTGCAGTTCGAGAACACGCAGGTAAAGCGGGATCGCTTCCTTCAGTTGCTGCGATGCCGCGTAGTAATCGGCTACGTCCTTGAGGATGCCCGGATCATCCCCGGCATTTTCCGCCGCCTTTTTAAAGATCTCGTTGGTCTTTTTTAGTTCGTCCGGTTTCGGCTGTGAATCGGACTTGAAGAGAATGGCGACGTAAAGTTTTCCGAGGCGTATCCAGAAATTTGGATCGGTGCTATGAACTTTGAGGGCGCGATCCAGAGCCTCGAGCGCCCTCCTCTCTTGGCCAGCTGCAAGTTCGATTTCAACGAGACGCTGGTAACCTTCCACGTCGCCTGGATTGAGAGCGATGGCGCGATTGGCGTAATCAATCGCTTGGTCCGTTTTCTTCAAATACCTCGTGTAGATGAAAGCCAGTTGCTGATACGGTTCGGCGTTATTTGGGTTTGCCTTGATTGCATCTTTGAGCACGTCGATTGCCTGTGGGAAATCATCCTGCTGTATCAGCAAACCGGCCACTCGTGAAGCGAGCTCCGACTGACCCGGATCGACATTGAGCACTTTTCGATAGGCTTCCAGCGCGCGCTCCATCTCCCCGTTTTCCTCGAGCGCCATTCCTTCAACGAAACGCGCAAGCGCGTCCGCTTTGTGCGCGCCTTGCGCACGCAACGCGAGGTCTGCAGCCGGTTTCGAGGCAACCGAATCATCCTGACGCGCAACGGGTTTTCCAGGATGGACGCGAGGCACTTTCGCAGGTGAAGCTTTGGGGGCCTGCGCCTCGGCAACCGTTGCTGCAACCAGAAAACTAAGCGCGAAAAGAAGCTCTCGGCAGGCGCGGCAAACGCAGCACTTTTTCTGCTCCCTCACGCTTAAGCTTATCTTTCTGGCGCGGGTTCGGCAACCAGCGGCGGCGGTAGCCTCGCCAGCGAAAGCAAATGAGACCGTGCCTTACAACTTGTACCGCAGTCGTTTCTTATGCCGGTGCGCCCTCATGCGTTTGCGGCGCTTGTGCTTGGCAATTTTTGCTTTCCTCCGTTTTTTAAGCGAGCCCATTCAGATTTTGAAACTGAGGTTTCGATTCAACCATCTAATTCGCCGTATTGCAAGCTGACTTCTACATCGGCGCTCATACGCGCCAAGATGTTCGATACTCACGAACGATCGATGTTTGCAGTCATGCGGTTCAGCGTTCGAGAAGAAATTGAAGGCGGAGAACTCCAAAAAAACTCGCCGCTCCACAGATCCAGGATGACCCGACCGTCTTCACGCACTGCCACTGCGAGCCGCGCAAGCAGATCACGATTTGTTGTTGCATCGAAGTAGCCAAAACTTTGAGAGATGCTGATCGCAAGGTCGAAGGCATCGCATTCTGGGCGATAGTAGCGAATATCCGCGTTCACATAGCTTGGGCCGCGAGTTAGTGCGCGAACCGATCACTGTGTAACCGCGTTTTAGAGAGCCCGGGCACCTCGTTCCATGCCGCAGCACGCGCCTACCACTTTGCGGAACGCGGACAGCGGAGCGCAACGACAGATAATCGCCGTCTCTCGTATCGGGCGACCTTCGTGAATGCTGACTTGCAAGAGCTCAAACCACCGATGGGAATAAGCATTGGATTCGGCCCGCAGGATCGAGGAGCGGCAATAGCCTAAGGCGCCCGCGAAGATTTCTGTCTAACACTGAATGCCGGCCTGAGCCAACCCCGAACCTTTTCCCAAGTCTCGTCTCGGTCGATGCCGCTAATTGGCTTTTGAAAAACTCTTCGCGCCCAATCCATCAGCTGTGGACCGGAAATCTTCGTCTCCTGCGGATGAGCAACAAAATACTTCGACTTTAGCCATTTTGTCCGAGGAAAGAGATGAAAGTGGACCACCCCTGTTTTCTCTGAGAACAGGGCGCAGTACACACGCTGTGGCCGAACGATCTCTTCGATCGCAGCCGTGGTCATTGCCAATGTTGATCCAAGCGCCGCGAGAGCTGCAGGATTCATTCGCGAAAGAGAATCCACAGCCTCTCTCGGCCTCACAATCAGATATCCCGGGATATGGCAAGTACTGCACGCTTCCAGTATGAAATGCTCGTTAGCCATGACTGGTGAGCGACCTCTCTCCTCTCTTACGTGTTTTGTGCGGTCCGTCACTTTAATCGGGGACGACAGCATCCAATCCGCGGCTTTCCTGCGAAGGCCCGGCTGGCGATTTCTTCTTCTCCTGTGTGCCAATGCCGATTTTCTTCAGAAATGGTTCGATCGATTGTTTGCGGCCCAAGAATTTTTCGATCGATTCGTTGACATCACGCGAATCGCCGGGCTCGTAAATTTCGCGGCGCAATTTCATTCCGGCTTGTTTATCGAGGTAACCGTCCTTTGCCTTTTCAAAAACGGTTGCCATGTCGGCGGCAATCGCGTCCGCCCAGGCATAGCCATAGTAGCCGGCATCGTAGCCGTTCAGGTGACCG
>Ga0209056_10006664_pt1 | contig 11923 bp, 9 predicted proteins | sample GraSoiAngelo_114_FD_185876 | JGI IMG/M metagenome (GOLD analysis project Ga0209056, IMG submission 185876) | Grasslands soil microbial communities from the Angelo Coastal Reserve, California, USA - 14_0903_13_40cm (SPAdes) (version 2) | ecosystem: Environmental > Terrestrial > Soil > Grasslands ... | reverse complement strand
CCTGCCTTAATCGCGGCATTAATCTGGGCGTTCAGTCCCATCTACTACCGCGTCTACCTGAAGAAGTTCGAGACGCTCACTCTGAACTTCATCAGGACCTCGCTCGGCGCGAGCGTCCTTCTCCTCCCGGCGCTCTACTTCGGCTTTCAACAGGGAGCGCCCTTAGCCATCCTCAGCGGGGTAGTTACCCTCGCGGTCGGAGACTCTCTCTTCCTCGTCGCGATTCGAGAGGTGGGGGCGTCCGTCGCAACTCCCGTCACCTACACCTACGTTCTGATGATCCAGCTGACGGCCTTCTCGGTGGGCGAATCGGTGGTCCTCACGAACATCGTGAGCGCGGCCCTGATCATACTGGGTGTCTTCCTCCTCTCCCGCGGCGGCGGCGAAGTGCCGAGAATCAAGGGGATCGTGATCGCTCTTGGCGCCTCGGTGATCTGGACGGTAGGGCAGGATCTCTTGAAACTCTCGTCATCGGCCGGGCTTCAGTTCGTCTCCCTCGCCTTCGTTCGAGACGGCTCCGCGGCGATAGCACTCGGTCTCACGCTCCTCGTCGGGGGACGCCACCCCTCCTTTAGGAAGAAGGTGACGCGACGGGAGGGAGGATATCTCGCCCTCGTTTCGATCAGCGACCTCGCCCTCGGCTCAGCGATCTACGTCTACTCCGTTTCGACGACGGGCCTGGCACTCACTGTGATTCTTACGAGTGTCTCCCCCTTCCTCACGCAGGTCTTCTCCAAGTTGCTCGGGAAGGAGACGCCCACGAACAGGGATATTCTGGCGGGGTCACTGATCGTCTTGGCGTTGTTGATCGCCACAATCTCGTAACCTTCTCGCAAACGTTTATGGAATGCTCGACTTCGCGCCTCTCCTCTGAGTATACCGGATGCAATACAAGTACGTCGTGTTGACTAACACCACGATAGGGGTCTTCATGGCGGTGCTGGACTCCAACATAGTCCTGATCTCCCTCCCGACGATAATCAGGGACCTTCCCGACACGACGACCTTCGACGGCCTGTGGGTGATAATGGGCTACACCCTCATAACGGCAACGCTCCTCCTGACGTTCGGGAGGCTCTCAGACCTCTTCGGGAGGGTCCGACTCTACAACATCGGGTTCGCTATCTTCACCATCGGGTCGGGGTTGTGCAGCATCGCCCCGAACGGGATCAGCCTGGTCCTCTTTCGCCTCGTGCAGGGGACGGGGGGAGCGCTCGTCTTCGCGAATAACGCGGCGATCCTCACCGACGCCTTCCCCGTGACGGAGAGGGGGAGAGCGATAGGCATCAACCAGATCGCGGGGACGGCGGGTTCGGTCCTCGGACTTGTTGCCGGAGGCGTCCTGACCGCGTATCTTGGATGGCGGTCGATATTCTGGATCAACCTTCCCGTGGGAGTCTTCGGAACAGCCTGGGCGTACACCCGATTGAAGGAGATCGGCGTGCGGACGAAGGGGGAGAAGCTCGACCCGGTCGGCAATGGCCTCTTCGCGACTGGACTCTCCCTCTTCCTGCTGGGCCTCACCCTAGGCGCCCTCACAGGCTGGAGTTTGGCCTTTGAGGGGGTGATGGCGGCTGGGCTTCTCTCCCTAATCCTCTTCGTCTACGTCGAGCGGAAGGTGAAGTATCCCATGATGGACCTGACACTCTTCAGGATCAGGGACTTCTCATCCGGGATCTTCAGCAACCTGCTCGCCTCGGTCTCGCGAGGCGCCGTCTCCCTGGTACTCGTCTTTTACTTCCAGGGAGCCCTGGGGCTTGACGCCCTGACTGCTGGCCTCTACCTGATCCCCTTCTCGATCGCCTTTGTGATGTTCGGTCCGCTGAGTGGATTCCTCTCGGACAAGTACGGCGCCCGAAGTTTCAGCACGGCCGGACTCTTGATCTCCTCCGTGGCCTTCTTCTGGTTCGCCATCTTCCCCTTCGGCGCCTCGTACAGCCTGCTCGTCCTCCCCATGATCCTGGCGGGAGCGGGTGCGGGGGTCTTCGTGGCGCCGAACGCTGCCTCAATCATGAACGCCGCCCCGGTGACCCGGAGGGGGATTGCGTCAGGGATGTCCTCGACCCTCGTAAACACGGGGTTTCTGCTCAGTCTGGGGATGGCCTTCGCGATAATGGCGGCGAGTGTCCCCATCAGCACCCTTCAAGCGATCTTCGCCGGGATCCAGGTCCAGCTCGACCCCACGAAGCTGGCCCTCTTCATCAACTCGATGCGCAGTATCTTTCTCCTCATGGGAATCTTCAGCCTTGTCGCTGCGGTTCCATCCTCGATGAGGGGACTAAGAGGGACGCCGCCGGGCGAGCACGGGGGAGTCATCGATTGAGGAGAGCCTACTTATGCGACCTGAGGTACTCCGCGACCAGGGACTCGTTGTTCTCGGTCCGGACGAAGACGGGGACACCCTTCTGCTTCGTCGCCTTGTAGGAGACGAAGATCCACTCTCCGCTCTCGAGCTGCGCAGACCTCTCGAGGACTTCGTACGGGAGCGCGAAAGAGTCTGCGACGACCATCCTGTCGTACATCCGGGGGAGTGTGCTCACGAAGTAGCTGTGAAGCTGCTGCAGTGCGGAGACGTTCAGGTGGGCGACCCTCTGCGTCGCGAGCCAGCAGTGGACCCTGTACTTTCTACCCTGCCTCAGGAGGGCCTCGACCTGGATGTTTGAGGTCATCGTCATCTGCTTATCGTTGGGGTTGTCGGGTATGTACTCCTGCGCCTCGTCGAGCACGATGAGGATGCGCCCCCTGTTCCCGAGCCTCTTGCGGAGGTACAACAGCCTGCTGATCAGCCTGCTCGCGGCCATCCTCGCGTGGAGCGGGTCGGGGAGGTATAGGATGTTCAGTCTGGGAGCCTTGGAGGTCGCGAGCTCGTACGCCAGCTTCTCGGGCGTCAGCCCGCCCCCGCTCTCCCCCCTCCCCGCTTTCTCCGTCATAAGCTTCTCGAGGATCTGTTCCGCCTCGAGCCTGATCCCCGACTTCTCATGCGACTTCGTGCGTATCTCCTCGAGGAGGGCTGTGAGAGCCTTCTTGGCGTCGTCGTCGAGGTCGGAGAGACGGGTGGCCGGCTGCAACCCCCTAGCGATGTAGAAGTCGGCCGAGAGCTTCTCGAGGGCGATGATCGCCGTGGTCCCGCCCGCCTTGGCGTCGCCGACCGTCTTCTCGAGCAGAGTCTGTATCCAGGCGAGGTCGAGCCCCCCCGCCTCCTGCAGCGCGAGCCTCTCGACCACGCCGTCCCTGTACACCCCCTCGAGGGCCTTCTGGATCTCGTGGGGCCCCACCTCGTCCTCCAGACTCTCGGGGATAGCCTGCGAGTTGTAGAACTGCCCCGCATCTTCGATGAGCTCGTTGGTGAGTATCCTTCCGCCCGATTGAAGAAGGTCCACGAGGTGCACCGCATACTCCCCCGCAACGTCGAAGATGACAATCGTGAGGTCCTCCTCCGCCTTCGCGACCATTCTCACGAGAGAGCTGGTCAAGTTCGACTTTCCCACGCCGGTATTGTGGCAAAAGACTCCGCCGAAGCCTGCTAGGAAGTTCTCCGCCCCGGGCACGGAGACATCGTAGACGAACTCGGAGGTCGGATCGACGGGTTCGATATCCAGCACCTCGAAGAAAGCTAGACCGGATTCCGCGAGATCCTCTATGCCCTTCAACGTCTGAGGGAGTTCAATCAGGAGCTGGGTCGCCTGAATCTTGTCTTCTGACCTGACGATGTACCTCCCCATGCTCGTCCTGTAGAAACCATCATGCCTGGCTTCTTCGAGATTTTTCGCTGCGGACCCGGAATACTCTGCGAGGGTAGAGAGCTTCGACCTGAGCTCCTCGAGTAGGCGCGGGTTGACGCCTCTCTTCCACATCGAGAGATGCGACGGATGAGTGTAGAGTTTCTTCAAGGTGGCAGGCAGCTCTGCGGCGGGGAACAAGGGTTCACTTCTCCTTCTCCTTCTGAAGCTAAACTCCCTATCGAGAATGTCAGCGGGATGCGGGAACTTCAACTGATGCCTTAGCCTTGAGGTGACATGCCTTCCCTCTATGACGACCGGTTCGGTATATCTCCACCTTGACGTCGTTCCGACACAGCCCTCCATCAGTAGCATGTACATGATATCGTTCATCAGCGCCGGGGAGACGGTCACCCCGTAATCTCCCTCGACCCAGGCGCGGAGGAATTCTCCTCTTATCTTGGGAGGTGAATTCAGGATTATCGAGGGCACCCTTTTGTTTCCCGCCCCAGTTCCAGCCCATCGCGTGAAGAGTTCGGCTAGAAGCCTGTGTGAGAAGGACACTCTGATTCCCCCGCTACCGTGCTGGTAGATCCTTGCCTTTATCCCGAACCGCTCGTTTAGAGCCGCTACTATCTCATTGAGAATGTGTTCGTCTTTCTTCCCGAGCGTAAATTCGATCCTGTATGTTTGCCCCGGCCTGACCTGCGCATGGCCTTCTGCAACGTAGTATCCGAGCAGCCGGGCAACCGCCGCGTCGACTTCGAGTTTTGTTGGGAGGTCAGATCTGCATCCTTTGTACGAGATTCGCGCCTTTCTCGAAGCCTCCTTGGGTAGCAGTTGGGCGCTCGCGAGGGGGATGACTCCCTTGCTTCGCCACCACCAATCCCTCCATCGGTTCCGTCGGTCGATTAACCCTCTCGCGATCCCTTCCCTCGGAATCCCTCGGAGCGTTATCCCCTCAGAATCTGACTCCGAGAAGAATTCTAATAGGTCGACGGTGAGGTTCCTCGAATCCGTTTGGGGAACGTTTCGTGACCCCACCAAGTAGTCTCCCTTTCTTATCTCAGACGCCGCAGCGACGCAGACTCTACCGTCCCTAACCACGAAGAGAGAATGGGCAGGCGTGACGGCGACGCTCCTTCCGGTCCGCAGATTGAATCTGAGCAGCTTCCCCTCGTACCTGTGCCTGAATACGTATTGCAGGGGGGCCCACTTCACCTCGAACGTCTTTTGGTCAAAGCAGACAACCTCAATGGAGGAGGTGAAGACCGGACCCTCTTCCATCGCGCTGTAGAACGGGTCTACTAGCTCTCCTATCTTGGCAATTCCGACGAAACCATTTCGCCGATAAATGATCGGTTCTGAATAATCGACGCTGAAACCGAAGAAACCTGAGTGGTATCGGACGAGGTTTTCCAGGTTGATCTTTAGGGGGAGGTCAAATCCTATCATCGTCCCGATATTCTCGCCCTTCTCGAAGCAGAGGAACCTCTCGACTGCCCTCTTGGAGAGCAGAGAGGCGCGAGCCCCTGCGAGCGGGGCCAGACGAGTCCGTTCGAAGTTCACCTCGCCGTCCTGGACCTTCGTGATGTACCACGTCGGGATCGCCCAAAGGTCAATCCAGGTCTCCTGCGATTTCCCCCAGCTCTCGTTGATCGTGTCAAGGTACTCCTTTCGAAGGACAGTCGGCATCGAGACGTCCATCCCGAGCTGCTGGTAGTGGGTGGGGTTGATCGAGACGACCTCGAAGATGACGTGGGATGGGCGACCCTTTACCTCCCTCTCTATCGCGATGAAGCTGGGGTAATACAGCCTGTCGAGGGCCTCGTAGCTGAACTTCGCCTCTACGACCGCGACCATGTTAGAGACGGTGATCTCCCTGCCGTCTCCCTTTGAGGTCCTCGTCTGCACGGTCATCCTTCGCAGCCTCGCCTCGAATGTTCCGTCCATACTGTCGAACACCCAGGATTCTTCGCTCCCCAACCTAGTCACCGTAGCTCGCTGCACCTCTTACCCTGGCTTCTTCCGACTCGAGTCGCTGCTCCCTGAAGGTGCTCACGACCCCCGAGACCAGTTTCCTCCTCGACATCCTCCCCACGCGGAGGTCGGCGACGCCGCGAAGCGAACTCCTCATCAGCCGAACCTCTGTCTTCACCGCCTTGTCGGCTAGATAGAGGAGCTGGTTGTGCCCGAAAGCCTCCGAGACCTCTGGGTTGTCCGTCATGGAGAGCAGGTAGAGGGCGAGGTTCGAGAGGCTTGCTCCCTCACCGGGCTCGAAGTAGGGCCTCACCTCGGCCACGCCCCCCTTCTCCTCAACCTCAAGCTGGTTCCTGGTCGTGTCGTATCGTCCGTCGAGGACTCTGTCAAATAGGAAGACGGAGGAGCGGAGATGCGGGTCAGTCCTCAGGGTTCTCAGCTGGAAGAAACCGCGAGCGAAGAGTCCCTCCCTCGAGACTACCTTTCTCGCCGCGAAGAAATTTGGCCTCTTCTCATCCCTCCAGCGCATCGTCGAGAAGCAGGCGTCATAGCCGAAAGTCCTCCACGGCGTCTTGACCGAGAGGTTTGTGGAGCTCAGGATCGATAGAAAGGCCTTGTCGTTGTTTATCCTAGGCACTGGGCTCCGCGGTCTGATGTATCCGCTCTCCTCCGCGAACGGCAGGGCGGCGCGAGTGATATCGGTGGCTGTCGTGTCTTTCGCGATGCCGATCAGGAGCGCCCTCCTCTTCTGCGCGACCTCGCACAGATGCTCGAGGAGCAGCAGCGAGACAGCACTGACGTCGAAAACAGTCAACCAGCGGTCTTTCGGAAGGAGAAGAGGATGCGCACCTACCTCGAAGACCAACTTTGCATAGTTCGAGGCGAGCGTGGTGAGTCTCTGCCAATAGCTTCTGACCTCGTCCCTCAGCTTGAGGCTGCTGCCGCTCGAATCAGAGAGAAGGGCGCCGTCGAACTGAGCGTCGAGTTTCCGCAGGCTCGCGACCGCCTTCTCCAGGTCTCTCCTCTCAACCAGGAGGGCAGAGGCAAGCTGGGAAAAAGAGAGGTCCGACTCCATAAGACTCCTCAAGACAGAGTACTTCAGGAATCGCGGGCGGGACGGGACGGGCACCCATGGTGCCCCGAGGGATATGCCGAGTTTCAGGTCAAGCGTGGAGACCCTGCTCCCTCCGAACACCAACTCAGTGAGGTTGCTGCTCGCCCTGCTCTTCAGTAGAAGCCTGTAGTCGCGGGAGAGGGTTGAATTGGTCCCGGAGATCGGCCGGTCAAGGAAGACGACTCTTGACTTCTCGACCGCCTTGAGAGCTAGGTACAGCTCGCCCAAGGTCATGAACGCGTTCGGTATCCTCTCAATCGAATGCTCGAGCTCTATGTCTCCTTCTGGGAGGTCCGGCATGACGGAGGCGACGTCTTCGAGCCATAGGGGAATGGCAGAGGTTGCTGAGAGCTTCGCGTCACGCCGCGCCCCCTTCAGTTCGAACTTGACATCCTCGCCGACGGTGAAGGGGCAGGAATAGGCGGTGGCATTCGAGTAGAAGAGCATCATCTGGAGGCGTTCATCGTAGTCTCTCGAGCCATCGACACCGGTGGCGATGTGCTCCCCCTCTCCAAAGTACTCTCGCGCGAGGGAGGAGGCGTCTGCCGAGTCCATGCGAATCGTCAGCCCCAGGAGGTCGTCCCTGTGACTGAAGGCATCGAGCCGTTTCTCGAACTCCGAAACTAGCTGTGAGGTCTGTCGTGAAAGCTTCTCAGCGATTTCGCTGGACATCGGCCCGTCCCCTTCTCCACCGCGATTTAACTTAAAAGGAGCAACGCCGACTATTTGTCGACCTACCACACACGTTAATAAAGAGAGGAGGAGGAAAGGACGTTTGCATGAAGATACTGTTGGAACATGAACTGCCAAGAAAGTTGAGGTACGCCAGAGTTTACGTCGAGGTCGGAAATGCCTCTCTCTACGTTTCAGTCGATGGTTCGCGGGCAAGTTGGTTCGGCAGCATCGGAGGGAGGAGCAAGGGGGCGGTCTCGATCTCGGACAGCGAGTACGCCAGGTATCGGGCGGCTACACCCGCGACAGAGCTGATCGGTGAGGAGAGGGGGAGGGTCATCCTCAGGAACAAGGATGGGTTCGAGGAAGAATGGTCGATGCCCCGCTGGGTTCTTACAGGATTCAGAAGGTCGAAAGAGAAAAGAAGAGAAGAGAGAAGTGGGTAAAGGTCGTCAAGGCTTCCCGCATCGACCAATTTAGCAGGTTCGTGTTGAAGGGCACCGATGTGAAAACAGGGCTTAAATTGAGGATTTAACAGAGAATCTCCCACGTTGGAGACACTCGCGGTCGTAGTCCCCTCAGAGGCACTTGCTGCTGCGACACAGATAATCAGTAGAGGTGAGCGAGAGGGAGTTAGGCTCAGGCTTCTGGGAGGCCTTGCATTCAAGGCGCTCTGCAGGAGCGCCCAAGAACCCGAGTTCCTCCGCGATAACAAGGATATCGACCTGATGGGCCGGAGGGAGGACGTGAAGAGAATAATGCAAATCATGGAAACGCTAGGTTACAGGCCGAGGGTGATGTTCAACAAACTCAGCCTGGGCAAGAGGCTGATCTACCACGACTCGCGAGACGGGCGGAGGGTCGACATCTTCCTCGATGAGTTCGAGATGTGCCACAAATTCAAGTTCAAGCAGACGCTTGTTGCCCACCCGCTGACCTTATCGATAACAGACCTCGTCATCACAAAATTGCAGGTCGTAGAGATGACAGATAAGGAGTTCAAGGACCTCGCGGCTGCATTCAACGACTACGAAGTGACGGATGACGAGACGGGAATAAACGGCGAGAGGATAGCCGAACTGTGCTCTAGGGACTGGGGCATCTACAGGACGTTCACGGGGAGTCTCGTGAGGCTAAGGGGAAGCCTCGGGTCCCTGAACGGCAGCTCCGAAAAGATTGCGGGCGAGGTCGACCACCTCCTCGGGAAAATCGAGAGCTTTCCGAAGACACTATCCTGGAAGCTAAGAGCCAAGATAGGCGAGAACGTCAGGTGGTACGAGCTTCCAGAGGCCGACGGAGACCCGAGTTAGCTACCTCTTCCGGATGCGGATGATCGCTCCGCCATACCTTCCGACGAAGTAGTAGGTTTTCGCGTCTGAGACTCTCACTTTCTCCCCCACCGAACTTACCGTGCTCTCTGACGTCTGGGGCTTCTCCTCATTCTCCCCGATAATCAGGACAGGGGAGCCCACCCTCACGTTGATCTTCTTCGCCATCTCCGGGGAGAGCGAAACGCCTTCACTCCCGTCATCGAACTCGATGTCCACGCGACTCTCCCCGAAGTTAGAGGAGCCGATGAACCCGTTCTCGGTGAAGGACGTTACGTCGACGACGAAGACGAGTTCGTCTCCTTGCTCTTGGGTCAAGATCGCGCCAGCATCTTCGAGGGTGAGGCCAGTTATTCCTCTTCGACTGAATCGTCTTCTTCCTCTTCAGCCTGCATCTCGATTTCCTCTTCTACGAGCTTCTCTCCGTTTTCCCCGTTGAGACTTTCTATCGGGTACCAATGCTTCTTCCCGTCGAGATCCGTCATCTCCACCTCGCAGAATCCTGCCAGTGTCATGCCCGTAAGGGTGCCGAAGCTGGTCTTCTCGCTGTCGAACGAGACCTTCTCGATGCCCACACCCTCCTCTCCAAATACTGCCTCTCGCGAGGCGTACACACGAACTTTCAACCCCTTTACTGGCTTGAGTTCCATCCGGATGTCGGCACGCTTGAAGTCAAGAATACTTAAGGGAAACTCCGGCTGGGTCCGAAAGCGGAACAACAAAACAACCCAACGCCCCCAATCAAACTTAATATGACTCGTCCTCCTTTCGATGACCGTGGTGAAGCGTCTAACCAAGACGAAGATTGAATCGGAACTGAAAGAACTCGACGGCTGGAAGTTCGATAGAGACTTCATCACTAAGACCTTCGAGTTCAAGACTTTCATGGCCGGAATCAAGTTCGTCAATGACGTCGCCCAGATAGCGGAGCAAGAAGAGCATCACCCTGACATACACATCAGATACACCACCATCAGACTCTCGATCCAAACCCATAGCGAGGGTGGCGTAACGGAGTGGGACCTCGGGCTCGCCAGAAGAATAGAGAACTTCCTGCATCAGAACCCGGTCACGATGCATTGACTGAACGACCGAACGACCGAACGACCGACTGACTAACTAGACCCCGAAGTAAAGAGACGCATAGAGGATCGCGAAGTTCACGGCCGTGACCAAGACCCCGACCTTCAGGAACTCGAGGAAACTCAACTTCACTCCATGGCGCTCCGCCTCCTCGATGATTATCAGGTTGCTGGCTGCGCCGAGTATCGTTAGGTTTCCCGCCAGCGTGCTCCCCCCCGCGAGCGCCGCCCAGGCGTAGACGTCCTGGGGCCCGTAGCCGAGGGACTTCATTATCGGTAGATAGAGGGCGACCATAGGGACGTTGCTGAGAACCTGGCTCAGGAGGAGTCCTGCGACGAGTATGGAGAAGAGTGAGGCGTGAGGGTCTCCCCTGCCCAGTGCGGGGAGGTACTGCGCGACCAAGGCGATGACTCCGTTGTTCGAGAGCGACTGCATCAGGACGAAGAGACCCGCGAAGAGGAGAAGGATGCCCCAGTCCATCGCCTGGAGTATCTCCCGCCCTCTGCCGCTGAGCACCAATAGAAGAGTTGCACCCAGAAGGGATACCTCGCTGATTCCGAAAGGTTGTGTGATTCCAATAGCCTCGAGGAGATTTACCGCCAGAATTGATGCTAGGGTGAAGACGAGGAGGGAGACAGAGAGTCTCGCGAGCCGCCTACCGTGGACTCGCGTACCAGCCTGCACAAGCGTGGTTTTTTCGAATACGGCTCCGGGCTTGGAAAGCTCCTTCCTGAAGAGGAGTCTTAAGAGCAGATAGGTCGCGGCCAGGTTCAACAAGGTGGGAAGAAGGAGGTAGTGGGCGAAACCTATCACAGGGGCGGTGATTCCGCTGGCCAAGGCGATTAGGACGTTCTGCGGGTTTCCCATCGGCGTGACGACGCTTCCCGTCGTGACCGCGAAGGCGAGCGTCAGGAGGAGCGGCCTCGGTGAGATGTTCAGCCTCTTCGAGAGGGAAAGCATGATCGGAGTCCCCATCAATGCGAGAGTGTCGTTCATCAGGAAGGCGGAAGCGAACGCGAAGCCGAAGAAGGTCAGGTAGATCACGTCCCCAGGTTTCTTCGCTCTCTGAAGCAGGGCGTTAGCGAAGCTCTCCAAGGCGCCAGAGATGTCCAGGGCCGTCACCAGTACGAACATGCTGAAGAGGAAGGTAATTACGGGGAGATTTACCGCCTGATAGGCGTCAACCACCCCGATTGAGCCAACGAAGACCATCGCGACCGCCCCCGCCAGCAGAATGGCCCATATCGGCAACGTGAAGCCCTTCAGGCTCCTGAGAACTACGGCGCCGTAGGTGACAGCGAAGACAACTAAGGTGATGAGCTGCTGAGGTTCAACCGACAAGTTGGTTCAGCATCCGTGGCCTTCTCGTGTGTTCGAGGCCAAACGGAACCCTCCCCTTTCGCCCCGAGAAAATCTTATATACAAACGGAAGTTGTATACCGGAAGCTGAATACGTATTATGTCCACAACAACAGCGATTCCGGCGGTCACATCTTCGGGTCAGGCAGTCCTCATTCTCAAGGAAGGAAGCAACCGAGGTAGGGGAAAGGAAGCCCAGAGCAACAACATAGCTGCTGCGAAGCTCATCGCCGAGATAGTGAAGACATCGCTCGGACCTAGAGGGATGGACAAGATGCTCGTCGACTCTCTCGGCGACGTAACCATCACGAATGATGGGGCGACGATGCTCAAGGAGATAGACGTGCAGCATCCCGCGGCTAAGATGCTCGTCGAGGTCTCGAAGACGACAGATAACGAGGTCGGAGACGGGACAACCTCGGCCGTGGTGCTGGCAGGAGCTCTCCTCGAGAAGGCGGAGGAGCTTCTCGACAAGAACGTTCACTCGACAGTAATAGTAGACGGTTACATGAAAGCGGCCAAGAAAGCCGTCGCGGCGCTGCAGGAGATGGCGGAGAAGGTCACGCCCGACAGCAGGGAGTGGCTTGTCAAGGTCGCCAGGACGAGCATGCAGACGAAGCTCGTCTCCAAGGAAGCGCAGGACCTGGCGGAGCTCGTCGTCGACGCCG
>Ga0209056_10006663_pt1 | contig 11924 bp, 8 predicted proteins | sample GraSoiAngelo_114_FD_185876 | JGI IMG/M metagenome (GOLD analysis project Ga0209056, IMG submission 185876) | Grasslands soil microbial communities from the Angelo Coastal Reserve, California, USA - 14_0903_13_40cm (SPAdes) (version 2) | ecosystem: Environmental > Terrestrial > Soil > Grasslands ... | reverse complement strand
ACGGCCGTGGCCCGCGACGCGGCGCGGAATACTGCTACGTCGAGCAGCGTCACCGTCACCGTCTTCAACGACAGCACACCGCCCGTAGTCTCCTTGACGGCGCCCGCTAATGGGGCGACGGTCGCCGGCACGGTCACGATCTCGGCGAGTGCCACGGACAATGTCGGCGTCGTGGGGGTGCAGTTCATGCTCGACGGCGCCAATCTGGGGGCTGAGGTGACGACCGCGCCGTATGCCACCAGTTGGAATACCGCGCTGGCTTCCGCCGGCGCGCACATCCTGACCGCGGTGGCCCGCGACGCCGCCGGTAATATGGCCACCACCGCCTCCGTCAGCGTCACGGTCGCCGACACGACCCCGCCGGCCGTTTCCATGACCGCTCCATCCTCCGGTTCTACGGTCTCCGGCATGGTCACGGTCTCGGCCACGGCCTCAGATAACGTAGGGGTGGCTGGCGTCCAGTTCAAGCTCGATGGTGTGAACCTCGGCGCCGAGGTTTTGGCGGCCCCTTACGCTATCTCCTGGGCCACCACCGCGGCCGTCAACGGGGCCCACACCCTCACAGCGGTGGCCCGCGATGCCGCCGGGAACACCGCCACTGCCGTAGTGGTCAGCGTGACGGTCTTCAACGACACCACGCCGCCGACCGTTTCCATGACCGCGCCGTCCACAGGGGCGACCGTTTCCGGCACGATCACGGTGTCCGCGGATGCCACCGATAACGTGGGCGTCGTCGGCGTCCAGTTCAAGCTCGATGGCGTCAACCTCGGGGCCGAGGTAACGATCGCGCCTTACACTCTCTCGTGGAACACCGCGACAGCTTCCAACGGGCTGCATACCCTCACCGCTGTCGCCCGTGACGCAGCCGGCAACAGCACTGCCTCGGCAGGGGTTAGTGTCACCGTTGCGGATGCGACTGTTTCTATTACTGCTCCACTGAATGGCGCAACCCTTACTAACCTGACAAAAGTCAAGGTGCAGGCGACAAGCGACATAGGCCTGAGCTCTCTTCAGGTCTACGGTGACAACATTCTTATTGGCACCGTGAGCTGCACCGGCACCGCCTGTTCGGATCTTTCGGGCAGCGTTGTCTGGCATACCAATAATAATCTTGCGCCAGGTACCCACTCCCTCTACGCGGTGACAACCGATATCCTTGGTAACAGCACCTCCACCGCGCCGATCATCGTTGTCAAGTAAAATGGGACGGCAATGTGGCAAAGCGATTACGCTGCAAGGCAATGGCTTTGATAACACTATGATCAACTTATATAATAAGGCCATGTGGGTCCGTATGTTTCAAACGCACGCGGCCAAGGAGGAGGTAAAATGAGGTTCACAAAGTTGTTTTTATTTTCCCTTATCGTGCTCTGCCTTTCTACGTATCCTTATGCACAGGCGGCAGGGGGCACGGCCTACTATGTAGACCAAACAGCCGGCAACGACAACAACAACGGGACCAGCCCCAGCACGCCATGGAAGAACGCGCCGGGCATGCTGGCCTGCACAGGTATTTGCGCCAGCACCACGCTGCAGCCGGGGAGTACCGTCTATTTTAACAGCGCAGGCACCTGGTCATTACCGTCTGGAGATTACGGTCTTCACGTGAGGGGAGGTGTCACCTATATCGGCGACGGCTGGGGCTCCGGCGTTCGAGCGACGTTGAGGGCCACCGGCGCCATGAATACCGCCATCGTCGATATCCGAGAAGATCATCCCACCTATCCAACCGTGGTGAAGGGCTTTGATATCGATGCAAATAAGCAGGTCACGGACGGCGTCGGCATCAATCACCCCTCCTATTCCGGCCAGTTAATCGGAGCCGTCAAAAGGTTGGATAATCTCGTGGTGCATAATACGTGGAGCCGGACATCACTGGGTCAATACAAGTACCCCATTATCATCAGCGATTGGGGAGGAACGAGTGCTACGGTGAAAAATGTGGAGGTCTTAAATTCCGTCGTGCATGACGTTTCGCGGGACGGCATTTGTCTTTATCCCGGCGACTCCAGCGCCGATAACATCATTCAAAACATCACTGTCAGAGGAAACGAGGTGTATAACACCGGTCAGGACCCCGATTATGGCGCGGGTTCCGGCGTTCTCGTGAAAGGCCATGTGATCGATGCCTTCATAGAGAATAATTACATCCACAACACCGTGGGCGCCGGCATATTCGTCAACGGAAACGAGGGCAGCCATTACGGCACGGGCCCGACCAACATTCACTTCCGTTTCAACATCGTGAACGTCAATACAATTCACGGCTCCATCCGCATCTATGACGGCCCCAGCGGCAAGGATCCCAAGGACGTCAAGATTTATGGGAATGTCGTGTATAACAACAACACAAACGGCGGGTTCCTTATTGACCCGGATTTGGGCAATACCAATAGTTTGCTCGTGTACAACAACACGTTCTTCAATGCGCCGGTCAGGATCAATAACACCGCCGCTGTGTTCAGTCCGTTCGAGTTTAAAAACAACATCGTCTATTATCCCGGCGGCACTCCGATAACGGGCTCCAATCGTTTCACAGCTTCCTCAAACAACCTTACGACGGATCCTTTATTCAAGGACGCTGCGAGTCTCCCGAGCGGCTTTAAGGTCGCTTCTGGAGCGAGTATGGTGCCTACTACAGACGGATTAAGCCTCCGGAGCGGCTCGCCGGCCATTAACACGGGTGTTTCCTTGGGAAGTGCTTACGCTGGCAGCGTCAATTCAGTTACCCGCCCGGTCGGTGGCGGATGGGACATAGGGGCGTATGAATATGCCGGGTTAGCTCCTGCGCCACCGAAGAACCTCAAGGTTCAACAATGATCACGGCGAGAGGACCGGCGTAGTCTGAGTCATCTCCCCAGCAATTCTGTATATACCTTTCGGGTCAGCTGGGCGACCATGTTCCACGAATGCCGCACGTTAGCGTAATCCCGTATCTCCTGCCGCCGATGCCTCAAGCCTCTATACAACTCACTCGAAAAATACGTCTCGATCGTCTTGGCCATGTCGGCCGGATCTCCTGGCCTAAATACAAATCCGGTCTTGCCCTCGATGATGTCTTCCCTCAGGGCCCCCACGTCGGCTGCGACTACGGGCAGTCCGAAACTGTATCCTAAAAACAGCACACCGCTCTGGTAGATATGCCTATAGGGCAACGCCAAGACGTCCGCCGCTTTGAAATACAACTCTGTCTCTTCATCCGGAATATAATCGATCTTCTGGATTATCCGTCCCTGATAAACGCCGCGCCTAATCGTCCGTTGGATCTCCTCCCAGTATTTCTCGCAACCTTTCTTCGGCATACCCGCGATGATCAGCCGAAAATCCGGGTGCCCGGTCACGATCCGTTGAAATGCCGCGATTAGGTCTTCAAGCCCCTTGTAAGGCGCGATGTTACCGAAGTACAGGATCGTCCTTTCACTGTTCCTGATGCCCAGCCGCTGCTTTGCCTCGTCAGAAGTGAGGTCTGTATCTGGAACAGCATTGTTGATCCCGTAAGGGATGACAGTGACTGCGGGACTACGTACAGCGAACTCCGCGCAGAGTTCACTCTTCATCATTTCCGTATGAACAAAGATATGATCGGCCAGCCGATACTGGATCCTCAGGGTAAGGCGATTGACCAGCGAATCGGTCGAGTCCCTCGTGCCCGCATTAACATTGTGCGCGGTGAGGACGATCTTCTTGCCCAGGAATTTGTAGTAGAGCAGCAGCAGAGTTCGATCGAAGAACTCAAACTTGTTATTCCATAGAATATGAAAGACCTTCGGTCTGGCAATCGCGGCGTAGTGGATGAGCCGGACATAGTAGATCAACACCCTCAATACTTTCCTTGCAAGACTAACATCTCGTCGCTGATTTCCTCGCAGATTTAGAAAGTTCGCCTTGGGAGTGCCATGCAGCTCAGGGCCGTCCACCTCATCGCTGCCAATGAAATCTAGACAAATGCCGTTCGAGATGAGCGCCATTGCCAAGCCGCACGCGTAGTGCCTGTCCTGACCGCCGGTGAGCAGTCCGACTTCGATCTCAAGCCCCGCACACGGCTGCGTCAATCCGCGAGCGCTCCCAACTTTGCTGTTCCAGTGTTTCTGACAGCCGTGATTCCCTGCGGCCTTCACTTGAATTGAAACAAGATCTTCCTTGTCAGACTTCTGCTGCATGCTTGAACCTCCCATCGGCAGCCATCCGTCCCAGCAGCGCGATGCAATCCAGTCCTTCGGGTTTGAATTCGGGTAGATTAACCTCGAACGAAAGGTAGGGGACAGGCCGCCAAGGACTACGCAGCCCGACTAGAGTACAGCCGATTTTGACTGTGGAGTCGAACGTAAGCAGGTGATTGCCTTTTTTGAGCACCTGGAAATGCTTGAGCCCTCAGTTCTTGCAGAAGGCGCGGAGTGTCATCTCTGCCATCAGCTTCGTCCAGCTACACATATTGTCGGCATCGTACGGGGACCCGACGAGGTCCTCACTGTCGGCCTTGACGCAACTGGCCGCCGATAGAGACCACCTTGGCCGCCAGTTTTGCCACATTCGCTCGATGGAGGCCTAATGCGTGGCGGCCCGGCCGGCTTCCGTCCAGTAGCCTCATTGGTGAAAGGGTCCTTCGAAGATGCAACGCACTCACGGGTATGAGCCTGGATAAAAAGTTTCGCTTGACTCCCTCAGCTGTGAGCTTATGCGTTGCATCTTTGATGCTCGCAAACCCTCGAGTACCGGCCAGCTCGTGGTTCTTTCGAGCCTCCTCGCCACTATGGACGCCCGCGAAACCCTGTGGGTGGTGTGCATAGTCGTGATGCTGATGGATGACGAGGACGCGGGCAGTCGCATCCACTACGGGAACTTTTAGGGACCGTGCCCTCCATACGGCCCAGTTGTCCCAGCCGGCACGCCCGAGCGCGAACGGGGGGATGCCTCCGTAGAGGCCACGCGAAAAGACAAAATAGTCGATAGCCATGGGCGTCTCTAAGATTCCTTCACGCGCGGCTCGTTGCCTCGTATCGGTTTCCCAGCCTGGCGAGGCAAAATTGAGTGAGGATACAATGTGGACGTCTGTCCTACGGCCAATCATCAAAAAGTTACGCCTCCATCCCGCTATTTCCTTCACGGCCTTCATGAAGTCGCCAAGCAGAAGGATGTCGGCGTTGATATAGCAGAGGAGGTCATGGCTAGCCTGTGCCTCGGCTTTCGCAAAAATATCGTCTAGCAACGGGGTGCCATACTCGTTGCGCCGTACAACCGGAATGTGGCACAGGCCCAAGTCCCCCGCGATTTCAGCCGTGCCTTGGTCGTCCCCGACCAGCACAATCTCGGGCCGAGGGCGCAACAGAGTCCAACTCGTGATAGCGTTGCGCTGGATTACGGCGATGTGTCCCTTAAAGGGCTTTGGAGTAGCGAAGAAGGTGATCATTGCTGGATCTTCCGATCGGTTTTATTCTGATTCGACCAAGGAGGAGTGGCATCTCGCCATCTTAACGCTGGCTTAACGAACAGTTTAATCGCCGGCCTAACCAAACGAATTACGGGATTATTGAGAATCTTGTTTAAGTTTTGTTCGGAGTATGTTAATCGAGCTGCCACATCCTCAAGATAGGAACGAGCAGCCTTTTCGCCGCCATGCCTCATCACAACGATGGCACAATCGATGACACTTAAATACTTAAATGCCGTTGTCTTTGCATTTTTATGGCTCAACGCGGTAGAGAGCAGTGAATCACTGCTGACAAATCGGCAACCTGCCTTTGCCATTCGCAGCCAGAGGTCAACGTCCAAAGCTATATGGACAGTTTCGTCTAAGGGGCCCACTCGCTCCCAAGCAGTTCGTCGGAAGATGCTCGAGGGCTGCATGAAATCTCCGCCGTTCAGCCAACGATAAAGTGTTTCAATTGTTATATGCTGGGGAGGTTCCTTGTAGTATATGATATTGCCTGTTTCGTCGATTATTCTCCCTGCTCCTACAAACGCACTGGTCTCGGGATGCGCCATGGCCATGGTGGCGAAGGTCCAGAGCGCCCCCGGCATGTAATAATCATCCGAACTAAGCCAGGTCAACAGATCCCCCGTGGCATGAGAAAATCCTTTATTGATGGCGTTGCTTTGACCACGGTCCGGCTCGCTTACCCAGTATTTCAAATGCTTCTCGTATTTCTTGATGGTATCGAGACTATTGTCCGTGCTCCCGCCGTCGATCACGATATACTCGATATTCGGATACTCTTGATTGAGGACAGAGAGTATTGTCTTTTCAAGATACGCACCCTGGTTGTAAGACGGGGTGACGATCGAAATCTTTGGGTAGGAGTTAACCATAATCAATGGTTACTTTATGGTAACCTGTGCCGGACTCACATCCAGACAGCGTCTAGGCTGCCCGTTCGGCTTCATGGGAGACAGCCGTGGATCTCCTAAACAGAGTAACAGGCGGGCGCTACCAGATGTCCCTTAGGAAGTAGCGGCTCGAATACTGCCGATTCCCTTCAAAAGGATGGTCACAAATGAGAAATGACTTGCCCAAAAATCAAGTGGGGCAGCACAAGCACAAAATGAGCACACGTCATCTAGTTCCATTTTCCCAATACCATGGGTAGAAGGCTACTAGGGCGAGGGAAAGTATATGCCTTTTCCCTTGAAGCAGCCAAGCAATCGGTTTGTATGCTCGGTTTTCCCCTGAGAGGTTAGATGGTAGGCGGTGTCTAAAAACAGCCCAATATCATATTGGAACTCGGATGGGTTTCCGAGAACAGGAATTCCTATTTCGTTAATTCTCTCACTTATCGCTCTCACTGAATTCAGCACGCGCTGAGAGTTGAAGTCGAGAATGCCTTCCACGATCGGCGGCCATGTGATGTACACGTCGACGCCTCGCGCCCGATAATTGACAAAGAAGTCGCGTAAAACCTCCCAGAAATACTTCGACTCAACGAAGTCGCGATCCAAGCCCTCTATTTTGTAATACTGGGCTGCTGATTCTCGATTAAGTTGTCCGGTGCCGAATATTGCATCGCCATGGGGATCAATGTTCAAAAACGAATACATGTTGTCAAACGAATGCATGTTGTCCGGTCGGTAGCCCTTTTGAGCCCAGGCTGCATGTATGAGGCCTAGAATGCGGTTTGAACTCTTGAGTTGTCTTTTTCGAACGTCCTCCAGGTGTTCGCCCATCATCTTGGTCATAACACCGGCCAGGACTCTTTGTGGAGGGACGGAAAACGAGAACTTGATCTTCTCTCTCGCCTTCAACTGCCAGAAATACTCTGGATAGAATGCCATGATCTGATCTGTGAACCACACGCTATATGGAGTCGGAAAGGTGTAATAGTTATATTCCAGATGCAGGACCACGATATCACCGTGCTTCAGGTAGGGCGTAATTTCTCTCAATATGAAATCGAAGGGTAGACCGGCATGAAGGCCCAGATTATATGTTGAGATGCCGAGCCCCTTTTCAATGAGGCTAGAATCAATTCCAAAGAAGGCACTCGAGCCGCCGACGATTATGAGTTTTCTTGTGTCCTGGATCTGTTTGAGTAATTCGTGCTTCACAATTCGGGACTCGTAAATCCAGTACTCGGCTGCTACTAAAGCGCCAAGCTGATATAAAAACGCAGCGCTATAGAGAATGGAGACAAGAGAGAGTGTTAGCGCGATAGTTACTAAATATTTGACCGGAGAGGATATCTTCATGCGTGTCAGAACTTTTCATAAATAAAAGCGCTTGGATGCGAAGAAATCGATGCGAGCAACACAAAAAACAATAGTACTCCAATGAAAATGGCCTTTCTAATCGTCAGTGTCGCAGTGGGATGTTGATTTGCCAAGTCCAGCCATTCGCGCGTGTTGGGCAGCGATAGAACGATAACGCCTGATGCGAGAAGCCAGTAGGTGTGGATAAAAGGCTCCGACAAGAGGATATTGACGGGGTAGATAGTCCATCTACCAAAGGAAACGGCGACCTTCAGCTCAACAAAGAACTGTGCTAAATAATTATACTCAGGAGCGGGCTTGGATAGGCTATGTAGAGCACCTCGGAACCCATCCACCCAAAGCCCATTCAGGCCAATCAGTGAGGCGGTAATCCTTCCAGCTGCTGGTACACTATCAGCCCGAAACCACGCCCAGGCCATTGAAAGGGCAATGAAGGTCAGGATCCATCCAATTGCGTGAGAGCAACTGACTCCTAACCTTCGCCATCCATGGTTGATTGAGAGATAAATGCCATGAAGAGCACCCCAGATAACGAATGTCCAGCTTGCTCCATGCCATAGTCCACATAACAACATTGTGACCATCAAGTTAAGGTGGTGTCGCAGGACACCCTTTCGGTTTCCACCTAAAGGAATGTAAAGGTAGTCGCGAAGGAAGCGGGATAGAGTCATATGCCATCGCATCCAGAACTCAATAATATTGGTCGCTTTGTAGGGTGAGTTGAAATTTTCTGGGAGGGTGATCCCGAACATCCGGGCTATACCAATCGCCATATCGGTATAACCAGAAAAATCGAAGTATAGTTGGAAAGTATATGCCAGTACCCCGCCCCATGCCTCAACCATTCCCAGGTCTCTGCCGAATGAGGCTGTGTGGAAGGTGGGATCTGCGTAGTGTGCCATGCTATCCGCCAATACAACTTTCTTGAACAGGCCGATTGCGAAAAGTGTAGTGCCTTCTGCCAAGACCCCTAGTGAAAGCGAGCGCATCGAGCGAACGATCTGAGGTACCAGCTCTCCGTATCGAACAATTGGGCCAGATGAAAGTTTTGGAAAGAATGAGCAGAATACACAGTACTCCAAGAAATTAATTTCCTTGATATGCCCTCGATAAGCATCGATTAGGTACGCAATTTGTTGCAACGTGAGGAATGAGATGCCGAGAGGCAAGTAGATTGTGACCAATGGATTGGCTGTATGCATGACAGCATTGATATTATCGAGGAAAAACTTCGAGTACTTAAAGAACGCAAGCAATGAAAGGTTGGCGGTTAATCCAAAGATTAGGATTAGCTTTCGTCGAGCCTTTTGCGCTGAAGATTTTGAACATACAGCGAGTCCAACAAGGTAGTTAATTAGGATCGAGAAGAGAATCAGCGTCGGATCAACCAGGTTCCGCCAGCCGGCGAAAACCGCGGAGGCTCCGATTACTCCAACAATTGCAAGGTGAAAAAGGCCCTTTTTGACGAGCAGGCAATGTAGGATAATCGCAAGGGGCAGGAAGAGGAAAATGAAGTCAAGCGAATTTAACGACACAGCTCTACTTGAAGCTTATCGTGCCCCATTTACAATTTGGACAGGGAGAATTCGTCAGACGGAATGCAGGAATCTTAGCGACAATTGTGCAAAACGATCATCATGGGAGACAGCCGTGGATCTCCCAAACAGAGTAGCAGGCGGGCGCTACCAGATGTCCATGGGAAGTAGCGGCTCGAATACAACTGAATTCCCTTCAAAACGATGGTCTCAAATGGGAAATGACCTGTCCCAAAATCAAGAGGGGCAGTACACAGTTAACTCTCAACCTCCTCGACGGCTTCCCGAGCAACTGCAGTAAAGGCTTCCGCGTAGGCACCTAGCCGTCCCGGAAGTTCACGGCGCGCCTCAGCCTCGAGTTCGACATCAGGACCAGGCCTTACGTCCCGCCAGATCTGGCCGAGCTTTTCCAACAGATCATCGCAATCTTGCGGGTCGAAAAAGGCCGCTTTAGTGGGACTTTGTTCCCGATGTGCGGGGATATCTGATAAGAGCACTCGTTTGCCGAGTGACCGTGCTTCGTCCACAGTTATGCCCCATCCTTCAAACAGGGAAGGATTCATGACACACAGGCTTTGACGCATCAGCATGAGTACGTGATCATGAGGAACTAAACCCAGGTATAGAACCTCCTCTCGGATATTCCACTGTGATAGTTTTTCGAATAGGCCGGCAAAATGGGCTGAATGCCGGTAGTCCACCGAATTGCCAGTGCAAACGACGGAGATCCTTACTCCTCTGTCCTTCAAGCCTTTCACGGCACGAAACACGATCTCATGATTCTTGTGTTTCCAGAATTGATTGGGAAGGTACACAAACTTCTCAGGGAGATGGTACATTTTCAACAGTGAGTCCAGGTCAGAATCATAGACTGAGTCAGGAATGTAACTAATTGGAATGAGTGCTCTTACCTTACCCACGTATCTCGGCGCAAACGACGCAAAATCCTTTCTTGAGCTTTCAGTTGCAAGGATAATTCGGGTCGCTAACCGAGCGCACTGGTGAAAAATCCTGTCACGCCAAAGCCGCTCCTCATCGCTAAACATCGAAGGCAAGTGAATATGTTGAAAATCAGGAAGCCATGCCAGTGTGGCGATGCGGCGGTACTCGTCTACCAGATACGGACCAAAGACAACATTGATGCCATGCTCCTTTAGCACACCCTCTTTTACAACATCGCGCGACCATAGTCGCCTGGTTAGACCATTGATTGCCCACAGAGGAGTCCATCGCCTTGGTCTGTGATAGACGAGGAGATCGTCAGCTTCGATAGTACGTGCATAATCTAGTGTCGCCGGTGACTCATCTGTCAGAAAAAGCGAGGTCCTCAATTCTTTCGGGCCCATGTGTCGCAATGAATGGCAGAGGTTCCTTAAATAGATTTCCCCCGCAGGCCAGCTCACACCGCCCATAGTATGAAGAGCTATCTTGAGCTGCATTTGCTTTAGTTCAACCTGATGGCTGCTCGAGTTGCAGTACCTTCTGTCTGACCGTCTTCCCACTGCGTAGCCGGAGGTCCACTGCTTCCTGCTTAAACTCCGGCGTGAAGATGCGTCGTGGTTTGCCTATGAGACACCTCCACTTCGCTATGATGCTTGGAAGGTGTACACAATTTCAGTGGAAGTTCACACTTTGTTGCATGAATGATGAACCTATCATAAACGTGTCCCTCTGGTCTCAGAACGACTGTGTGATGACCGACTACGGCAACATTCTTGAACCCCAGCCTTTTCAGCATCTTCTCTAAACACAACCTGTTTGGGATCCACCACGATCGATTATCGCCGGACCGTTCCTCTCCTCCGATATACTGCATGATCGGTTCATCATGGCCCTCATTTGCTAAGTCCGACGAAACGATTAACGTGCCTCGACAAAGGGGAGCTAGAGAAGCAAGCGCCCTGAGCGGGGAAAAGGTATGGAGAAGCACATCCCCGACAAAGATTAAGTCGAAAGCATCGACGCCAAGCTTTTGGGCCGACAGGTCATAAATTGTGGAGTGACATCTCCTGATTTTGGAGTTCAATGCCTTGCGGCAGAACTCAAATGGGCCATCCAGGAGAAAATACTGAAGTTCCTCAACTGTGCTGACTTCGTGATAGGCCATCATATTGTCCAGCGTTAATTGTCGATCCTTTCCGTGGGGCATGTCCCAGTCTGCTATTGAGGGGAGCTCAACAGATACGACATTGGCTCCTCTCCTTTCGAACTCAAATGCGAAGAAACCTGTCGCTGAACCTACATCTAAGACGTTCATTCCGCTCATGTCTTCAGGAAATTGGAATCGCGGCAGAGCTTTCCGATAATCGTAAGTTCCGGGTGTGACAAGGCCATTGCCCAAATCGATCGTGTGGTACCAATAATACTTCTTTATATCGCAATACCCCATGGCGAGAGCTCTTGCATTAAAATCGCTTACCAGCCGTTCATATTCTTCTCTTACTTTTGCACGTTCGTCATTTGAACTTGCCTCACTAGTGATAGAGAATTTGCGAATAATGCGTCGCAATAATCCCGACATTCCCTCATCCGCTATTACGGCACATACTTTTTGGTATAACCTCATGGAATTCTCTTTCTTTTTATCCATGATTTCCGATTTCAATCCACCGCGACTGCTTCATAAGAATCTCCTGGCTGTGCCGTTGTGACAGGACGTTCTCCTTTTCGCCTGCCTACCCTTTGGGG
>Ga0209056_10006662_pt1 | contig 11924 bp, 12 predicted proteins | sample GraSoiAngelo_114_FD_185876 | JGI IMG/M metagenome (GOLD analysis project Ga0209056, IMG submission 185876) | Grasslands soil microbial communities from the Angelo Coastal Reserve, California, USA - 14_0903_13_40cm (SPAdes) (version 2) | ecosystem: Environmental > Terrestrial > Soil > Grasslands... | reverse complement strand
CCGCCGGAGATCCGCCGCCGGGGCAAGCGGGGCTTCGAGCCGCCGGTGGGAGAGTGGTTCCGCACCGAGCTCCGGGACCTCTTCTGGGACGTCATCGATACCGGAGGTCGCTTCCTGCCGTGCGTGCGTCGGGACGCCGTCGAGACCCTCTTCCGGCAGCACGAGACACGACGGGCCGATCGTTCGAAGGAGCTCTGGGCCGTGTTCGGGCTGCACTGGTGGGCCGGCAGACACCGCACGGGCATTTGACGCACCCCCACGGGCCGCCTCCGCGGCTCGGATCACCCTCACCGCACATGACAACCATGGTTCTCCACGAGAGAGTTGCACCCAAGCTTCGCATCGTCGACGTGATCAATACGGCCGCCGCCGCCAAGGAGATCCTCGTCGATCGAGTGCGCCATTTTCATCGGCCACCCGCGATCGAGAACTGGATCGTCTGCAGCGCCGGCGAGCACGTCGAGCTCCTCCGGGCCCAGGGTCTTCCCGTCGCGGTCGTCGATACGCCGCGCGGGCTCGAGCCCGGGGCCCTGGCCCGCGCGACCTGGCGTCTCACGCGCCTGTTCCGGAGCCTCGCGCCCGACCTCGTTCACACCCACAGCTCCGTCTCCGGGGCCGTGGGTCGGGTCGCCGCGCGGGCGGCCGGCGTACCGGTCGTCGTCCACACGGTCCATGGGTTCCACTTCCACGAGGGCTCGCGGCTGCCCGCGAGGTTGTTCTCGTGGGCGACGGAGCGTGCGCTGGCGGCCTTCACCGACATGCTCCTCACGCAGAACCGCGAGGACCTGCAGGCCGTTCGCCGGTGGCGCGGCGTTCGGACTCGCTTGGTCGGCAACGGCATCGACGTGCCGCGTTTCGCTCGGCTTGCTCGAAGGCACTCCGGCCCCGGGCGCGTAGTTGCCTGCATCGCTCGGTTCGAGCCGGTGAAGAACCATCACGACCTGCTGCGAGTCTTCGCCCGAGTCCGCGCCGTGTGTCCGCAGGCGCGGCTCCGCCTGATCGGCGACGGCGCGCTCCGCCCGCAGTACGAGCGAGAGGCAGCGGAGCTCGGCATCGCCTCCGCCACCGAGTTCGCCGGCTACCGGGAGGACGTGAGCGTCCTCCTCGAGGACGTCGACGTGGCGGTGCTCCTCTCCTGGAAGGAGGGCATCGCCCGGGGCCTCCTGGAGCCCATGGCGGCGGGCATCCCGGTCGTCGCCTGGCGCGTGAAGGGCAATCGCGAGGTCGTGCGGAGCGGGAAGAGCGGTCTTCTCGCGCCGCCCGGCGATCTCGAGCAGACCACCGCGCACATCGTCCGCCTGCTCGAGGATCCCGCCCTGCGGAACCGGATGGGCGCGGCCGCGGCCGAGCGCGTGCACAGGCAGTTCAACGAGGCCGCGATCGTCGCGCGCCTGGCCGAGGTCTACGCCTCGTTGCTGGGCGCCGCCGGCCGCGCGCTTCCCGTCTCCTGGGAGCAATCACATGACCAGCGTACCGTTCTTTCGGCCTGAGATCGACGACGGCGACATCGCCGCCGTCGTGGAGGTGCTCCGCTCGGGGTGGCTCACCACCGGACCCCGGGCGAAGGAGTTCGAGGCGGCCTTCGCCCGCTACGTGGGCGCGGCGCATACGGTCTCGGTCAACTCCTGCACCGCGGCGCTCCACCTGGCCCTGGCCGCGCTCGGGCTCAAGCGCGGTCAGGCCGTCCTGGTGCCGACCTTGACCTTCGCCGCGACGGCCGAGGTGATCACCTACTTCGACGCGCGGCCCGTGTTCGTGGACGTGGAGCCGGAGACCCTGTGCATGGATCCAGCGGCGGTGGAGAGCGCGCTCGGCCGGGCAAGCGACGTGGTGGGAGCGATCCCCATGCACTATGGCGGCCAGATGGCGTCGATGCCGTGCCTCGCGCGGCGCCTGCGCGCGGCCGGCTGCTTCGTCGTCGAAGACGCGGCGCATGCGCTGCCGGCCGCGGTATGCGATCCCGACACCGGCCGGTGGGTCCGCGTGGGGGCGCTCGCCGATGTGGCCTGCTTCTCGTTCTACGCGAACAAGACCATCACGACGGGCGAGGGCGGCATGGCGGCGACGGCAGACCCGGCGCTCGCGCAGACCATCCGCACCCTCAGCCTCCACGGGATGTCGCACGACGCGTGGGGGCGCTTCCGCGCCGGAGGCAGCTGGGACTATGCGATCACGGCCGCCGGCTTCAAGTACAACATGACGGACCTCGCGGCCGCCCTCGGGCTCCGGCAGCTCGCCAGGGCCGACCGCTTCCGGTCGCGGCGCGCGGCAATCGCGCTGCGCTACACCGCGGAGCTCGACGATCTCGAGGAGGTCGAGACTCCGCGCGAGCAGGCGGACCGCCGGCACGCCTGGCACCTCTACCCGATCCGCCTCCACCTCGACCGCCTGACGATCGACCGTGACGAGTTCATTCGCATGCTCGCGGCCCGCGGTATCGGGACGAGCGTTCACTGGCGCCCGCTGCACATGCAGCCCTACTACGCCGACCGCTACGGGTACCGCGCGGAAGAGTTCCCGGTGGCCTACCGGGAGTGGCAACGGCTCGTCTCGCTGCCGATCTTCCCGGGTATGAGCGACGCCGACGTGGAACGCGTGATCGCGGCCGTCCGCGCCACCGCGCAGCAGGCGCGCAAACGGAGGTTCGCCGTTGCATGACGGATTCGCGGGCACGAATGAGGTACGACCAGCTCAAGCGCGGCTTCGAAGCCGTGGCGGCAGGCATCTTCGTCCTGGTGCTGAGCCCGTTGCTCGCCGCGGTCGCACTGGCCGTCCGCTGCAGCGGACCCGGGCCGATCCTCTTTCGCCAGGCGCGCGTCGGGCTCCGGGGCAAGCCGTTCGACATCCTGAAGTTCCGCACGATGAGGATCAGCTCGGATCCGGGCCCCCTCATCACCAGCGCGGGCGATCCACGGGTCACGCGCGTCGGCCGCGTGCTGCGTCGCTGGAAGCTCGACGAGCTGCCCCAGCTCGTCAATGTCCTGCGCGGTGAGATGAGCTTCGTCGGGCCGCGACCCGAGGTACCGCGCTACGTCGAGATGTTCGCCGAGGCGTACCGGGAGCTTCTGGCCGTGCGGCCGGGAATCACGGATCTCGCGTCGGTGATCTTTCGCGACGAGGAGACCTTGCTGGCACGGAGCGCAAACGCCGAGGAGCTGTACGTACACGAGATCCTTCCGCGCAAGCTCGCGTTGAGCCGCGCCTACGTGCGGCAGCGAAGCCTCGGCCTGGATGTTCGTCTCATCGCGCGCACGGTGGCGGCGATTCTCGGATGGCACGCGCCGGGCGAGCAAATGGAGAGCACAGCCGCACTGCTCGAGGGGCAGCGGTGATGGGGATACCCCGCCGAGCTAGGAGCCTTCTCTGATGGATCCGCTTATCGTCATGTCGGGTAATGTGGTGATCGCCCCTGGGGGTTTCCTCAGGCGCAAGGTCCGGGCGATGTCGCGCAACGGCAACGCCCACGGTCCCGTCCTCGTGGTGGGCGGCGGCGGCTACATCGGCAGCTACGTCGTCGAGCAGCTCCTCGCGAAGGGCCGGAGCGTGCGCGTCCTCGATCGGCTCATGTTCGGCCAGAAGCCGCTCCAGGACTTCCTCGCGAACCCGCGCTTCGAGCTCATCCCGGGCGAAGCAACGGACGTCGTCAAGCTGGTCGAGGCCATGCAGGGAGCGTCCGCCGTCGTGCACCTCGCGGGTCTCGTGGGCGATCCGGCGTGCGCGCTCGACGAGACCTTCACGTGGCACGAGAACGTGACCGCGACGCACCAGGTCAAGGAGGCCGCGCGAGCCTTCGGCGTGCGGCGGTTCATCTTCTCCTCGAGCTGCTCGGTGTACGGGATCAACACCGTCGAGGTGGACGAGACGAGCGCGGTCAATCCAGTCTCCCTCTACGCGCGCAGCAAGGTCGACAGCGAACGCGAGCTCCTCCTCTGCGCCGACGAGCACTTCTCCGTCACGATCCTCCGCTTCGCGACGGTCTTCGGCCACTCGCGGCGCCCGCGCTTCGATCTGGTGGCGAACCTCTTCACGGCCCAAGCCATGGTGGACGGGAAGATCACGCTCATGGGGCCGAGCCAGTGGCGGCCCTTCGTCCACGTGCGGGACCTCGCGCGGGGGATCGTGGCCGCGCTCGAGGCCAACCCCGAGCGCATGCGCGGGCAGGTCTTCAACGTGGGCGACCGCGGGCTCAACATGACGATCGGCCAGCTCGCCGCGCTCGTCCAAAAGGTCGTGTCGCGCGAGCGCCCCGTCGAGATCGTCGAGATGGCGTCGAAGGACCCGCGGAACTACGCCGGCTCGTTCGAGAAGATCCGTCGCGAGCTAGGCTTCGAGGCGGAGATGTCCATGCAGAGCGGGATCGAGGAGATCGTCTCGGAGTTCAAGAAGGGGTCTTACGGCCACTACAAGGACGCCGTCTACTCGAACCTCGAGACGACGAAGAAGGCACTCTCGGAATTCCGGCAGCGCGGTCAGACGGTGCCCGTCCACCCGCCCGTCGCCGCGACTGCGCGCGCGCGCCTCTACTAGGAGCGTGACCCGAGACTGCGGTCCGCGGGAGCGGGGGCGTCGTCTCCGCTTCGATTCGGCGCCGGCGAGCGATGGGCGTGACCGGCGGTTTCGTTCGGACGCCTCATAGGCGCTGCGACGACGCCCCCGCTCCCGCGACGTGCGTCGCGCCGGATCGCACCCCCGCAACAGCCCCCGCAGCGGGGCGGCGCTACGCGAGCTCGACGCCAGCGCCCGCAGCCGCCGCAGGTTGAAGGCGGCGCACACGAGATGCCACTCGCCGCGCACCGCTGCGAGCCCCCGCAGCATGCAGCGGCGGAAGCCCATCGCCTGCTTGCTCTCGGCGTGCCGGCGAAAGACGTGCGGCACGCGCGCGCGCCCGAATGGCGCAGCGGGGAGACGGCGCCCCCGCCTCCCCGCACCGCCGTCTCGGGTCACGCTCGTAGCTCGCGGGCGTCCCGAGCCGGCCGCCGATCACCCCTCCTCTGCGGAGCGTCGTGGTGAAAGGGACGCGAGTGTCGCCGACGGCGGCCATGCGGGGCGGCCGCGCGCTCGGCTCTCGGGCTCCGAGATCGGCGCCGCCGGGACCGGGAGGCCCATGGTCGGGTTGTTGGTCGTCAATGCCGGGAGGGAGGCTCTTACTCCCAGCATTCGGGGACACGGGGCCCCGCGGGAACTCGCTGGGCAACCCCGGCCCGCCCATTGTGCGCTGCGTCGTTACGGAGGACCGGCGGGGTGGTAGGACGCCGGAGCGGAAGGACATGGCCGGCTCGGCGAATGACGGGGCTCTAGTCCACGAGAAGGGATGCGACACGGGTCGGACAGCGAATCCGCCATCCCAGGAGTTCCACAACTTCGCCAACGTGACGCACGCGATCATCTGGCAAGGGGTCGCCGCCGTCACGCGCGCCCGAATCAGCATCGCGAAGGGCCGCGTGCTCTGCGAGCAGACGCGGGAGCTGCGGCTCCAGGCGCAGGACGCTCGTACCCGCAGCCACGCTCTCGCGGTGCAAGCGGCCTACTCCGTGGAGCGCGCCCACCTCGCGGCAGAGTGGTTCGCATGTGTGGCGGCGCGACCGCGCCTCCGCGCGTGATGCGGCCGGCTGGTTGCCCGCGTTGCTCGTAGAAATGCCCCCGCGGAAAGAATCGCTAGAGCTGCCCCCCCGCCGCCTCCGCGCCCTGGCCTCCGCCGCGCGGCCTCGGCGGGGACCTGAGCACGCAGGAGCGTGTCCTCGTCGACTTGGCGACGACGACCAAGTTGCTCTTGGGGTCGATCGACTCGTGGCTGCTGACGCAGAATCCCTTATCAACGCCCGCCGCAAGTCCGTGCTTCCCGCGGTCCGCGAGCGCCAGGGGCTTGCCGTCGAGCTCGCGCGCATCATGGGGCAGCTCGGGTTGAAGCGCCGGGCCGTGGATGGTGGCGACGCCTCGAGGGCGCTCCTCGAGGTGAAGCGCGACGGCAGGGCCGAGGTGACGACGGCGCTGCAAATCGTCCAATGAGAGCTTGACCGCTGAGAGCTTGATCGCCCGCCGCCGGCTCGTCGAGGCGCGGGCGGGGCACGATTAGAGCGCGTTCAGAGGACGGCGGCGGAATCGGCGATCATCACGCCGGGTCGCTAACAGCTCCCCCGTTCGCGCGCAGAGCCGGCGGCTGTCCGCGATGCTGATTCGGGCGCGCGTGACGGCGACGCCCCCTTGCCAGATGAGCGCGTGCGTCACGTTGGCGAAGTCGTGGAACTCCTGGGCCGTCCACCCCATGCCACATCCCTTCTGACGATGACGTTATCCCTCGGTCGCGGTCAGGGGTGCAAAGGGAAAGGAGGATGCCTGTACGGTAAAGGCAGTCCACACGCTGGCCCGGTCCATCGAAGTGCCGCGTCAGAATCAAGGTCGCATAACGCCCAACCTTGAATGACCGCGAATTACGGAGCGCACTTGCGGCGCTTCGCGGATGGGTCTACTTATCCGCAGCGAAGCCCGTTACAAGCCCCGCAGCGCGGCGTGGGTAGTTGAGGGGACGGCGGCCATTAGGCTGCTCCCGATGCGTGCCGGACGCGGACTCCGAGGAGCGGCTCATGGAGGAGCGCGTGGGCTATCTGTGGTTCGACGGCGTCCGCGTGTTCGCGGAGGACATGCGGCTCCTGTGCGTCGTCGCGGGGCGCGTCGTCCCGCTCCCGGTCGCCATCCTGCACCCGGACTGCCGGCTGGCCGCCGATGGTGATGTCGGGCGCCTCGGCGTGCCGCGGCGGTGGGCGGAGGAACGCGGGCTCCGCGCGTAAACCGATACAAACGCGGCCGGGCCGACTACCGACGCGCGCGTGACCGAGGGCTTCAAGCCACCCGCGCCGTCGTCTCCAACCCAATGGCCCTTCTCCCGAAGGACAATAGCCGACCCGACCGCAGCCCCCTCTAACGCGGCGCGGCACACGGCCGCAATCCCGTCGACGGGGGGGAAGGCCCTCCTCAGGGATGGGAGTACGCGAGGCGCAACCCGCGACGGCGCGGGGACGAGCGCGCCGCGGACGCCCACCGCCTCCTCGCGGCTACACGTCGCGGACCGGCACGCAGACCGACGTGCATAGCGCGCCGCCGCCCGCGCCACGCTGCCGCCACGTCCCCTCGTACCGCTCAGAAGCGGTGCTTGAATTCGATGCGGAGGACGTCGCCGCGGCTGCTGACGGGGCCGCGGTACTCCTCGTCGTAGGCGACGTGGGCCATCCATCCGCGGTGCGGCTGGCGGAGGATGTCGAAGGAGACGATGCGGTCCCGGTCGACCAGGTCGCTCGGCCGCTTGAGCCCCACGTAGTCCTCGAAATCGTACTCGTAGCCGTCCGGGATGTGGACCTGCTTCGGGATGAGGCTGAGCAGCGGACGCTGCCCCGGATCGAGGGTCGCCACCTGCCGGGGCACGTTGCTCGCGGCTGAGGCGAACGCGATCGCGGTGACCAGCGGGAGGATCAGGTTCGGCGCACCGTCGGCGCGAGCGCGGGCCGCCTGCAGCAGCAGAGCGACCATCGTCGCCGCGAACCCGTTCCGCGCCGCAGCAAGGCGGGTCAAGTTCACCTGACCCCCGGATCTCAGAGAGGGCTGCCGCAGGCCCCCCGGCTCGTGCGAAACCCCTCAACCGTTCTGTACACCAATGTCGCTGCAGCGATGAATCCTGTCGACAGGTGAGACCCCGTGCAATCATCGGTGAGGCTGACTGGGGTGGTGCCCGGGACGCCACCGGTGCTGGAGGCGATACTTCGCACGCGGGGCGCCCCGGCTGCGGTTCTACTTCACCGTGGACGACGCGGACACCTGCACCCTCCGGCACGTCGAGGTGCTCAAGGGACCGCTGAGCACCTGAAGGCCGCATGCGCCCCGGCGGCGTTAGCCGCTGCGCGCGGCGCTCGTGCTAAGAAACGTGAAGACACGGGCGACGTGTTACGGTTGTGGTGGCGGCGCGAGTCTGGTTAACACCGCGCAGGGATGGTGGCTGGCGCGGTGAGGGCGAGCAGGCGGATGGCGGTGGCGACGTTCCGTGTGGACCGCGCCCTGTTCGCGCGTTTGAAGACGGTAGCCGCGCGCACGCGCGTCTCGCGAGGCAAGCTCATCCGCGACGCACTCGAGCGCGAGCTCGCCTATCGCGAGAGCCAGGCGAAGGCGACGGCGGCGTGATGCCTGAGCAGGCAGCGCAGCCGACCCGCGTCTGTGCCTGCGGCTGCGGGACGCAGTTCACGCCGCCCCCGCGCCCGATGCCCAACGCGCTGAAATCACAAGTGCCGGGAGTGGGAGTCGAACCCACACACCCTTGCGGGTGACGGATTTTAAGTGCTTTACGGCTAATGGTAACTTCTTGAATCTCTGGGCTTTTCCTCCCACGGCATGGGCAACTGTGTAAGCCTCTGTGTAAGTTTTCGCCAAATGGCCGGCCTTGAATGGGTTTTGGGCTGTGCGGGAAGGGTACTGTCACCCGTCACTCGATCTAAGGGGAGAATGCGACCAGGCGCTTCAAGGACGGTTACAATTGCTTCGGAAGGCATCCGGAAAAAGTCATCGCCTTCTTCGACAAGCATATGAAGTGATAGGGCGCCAGTATTGCGCGTCGCGCGCCCGCGTAGCAGGCCCCCGACATCACGGCTGCGCACTCGGAGAAGTCCCCTGCTACGCCGGCACCTCTCTTCCGGTCAGGAGCCGGAAGGCTTCGAGGTACTTGTCGCGTGTCTTGCGGACGATGTCCGGCGGCAACATGGGACCCGGCGGCTGCCTGTTGAAGCGGATCGAATCGAGATAGTCGCGCACGAACTGCTTGTCGAACGAGGGCGGCGAGATACCTTCGCGGTACTCGCTCGCAAGCCAGTAGCGGGAGGAGTCGGGCGTCAGCACCTCATCAATGAGGGTGATCTGACCGTTCACCAGTCCGAATTCGAGCTTGGTGTCGGCTAGGATGAGCCCCTTCGTCCCGGCGTAAGCGGCGCCGCGGTTGTAGATCGCCAGCGTGAGGTCGCGTAACGCGTTCGCGGTCGCCTGACCGAGCGTCATCGCCATGGCGTCAAAGCTGATGTTCTCGTCGTGCCCTGTCACCGCCTTCGTGGCTGGGGTGAAGATCGGGTCAGGGAGCTTCGAGGCGAGCCGCAGCCCCTTGGGGAGCGGAATGCCGCAGACGGTGCCCGTGCGCTGGTAGTCGCCCCAGCCACTCCCAATGAGGTAGCCGCGCGCGACGCACTCGACGGGAAACGGTCGGGCGTGCTTCACGAGCATGGCGCGTCCTCGGAGCACGTCGGCATGGCGCCGAACCTCCGGCGGCATCTCCTCGACCTCGCAGGTGAGCATGTGGTGCGGGACACCGAGGGTGTGGAACCAGAACTCGGAGAGTCGATTGAGCACCTCGCCCTTGAACGGGATGCCGTTCGCCATGACCACATCGAACGCACTCAGGCGGTCCGTGGTCGCTATGAGCAGCGAGTCACCAACGGTAAAGATGTCGCGGACCTTGCCACTGGAAACGTGCGTGAGCCCCGGCAAGGAACACGCCGTGAGGGGCACCGACTCGATCATGACGAACCCCCGCAGAGATTTGGGACGGACGCCCGCTTGTACAGAGTCGTCGCCTCGACCGCAACGAGGGACACCTCCTCGGTAGCGCCAACCTCTCCGGTCGGCTACCTTCGGGCGCTCATGGAGAAGCTCCAACGACTGCTCGACAACAACCGCCGCTGGGTCGCCGCCATGACCGAAACGGACCCGCAGTTCTTCACGAAGCGGGCGGGCAAGCAAGAGCCGCACTTCCTCTTCATCGGGTGCTCAGACAGCCGCGTTCCCGCTGAGGCGCTGACGGGTGCGCTGCCGGGTGAGATGTTCGTCCACCGCAACATTGCCAATCAGGTGTTGCCCGCCGACCTCAACGTGCTCTCGGTGCTCCAGTTCGCCATCGAAGTGCTCCATGTCGAAGAGGTTATCGTGTGCGGGCACTACGAGTGCGGAGGCGTGAGGGCGACGATGGGGACGGAGCTCCTCGGGCTCGTTGATGACTGGCTCGGGAACCTGCGCCACGTCCTACGCCGGCACCGAGCCGAACTCGACGCCATTGACGACTCGGAGACGCGCGTTCGACGCCTGGTCGATCTCAACGTGATCGAGCAGGTGTACAACCTGTCACGAACACCCGTCGTACAGCGGGCGTGGCAGCGTGCCCCGACGCCGAAGCTTCACGGACTGGTCTACAACCTGCACGATGGGCTACTCCACGGACTCGCGGTCGGGATCAACAGCAACGAGAAGGCGGACGCGCTCGCCAGGTGAATGAGGTCGTCGCCGTAGGTCCGTCGCAGAGTTGAGATGAGAGGACCGTGCGCGGGGTTATCCCACTCACCCGGCGACCGGGCGACGCCCCGCGAAAACACGACCGGCGGGTTCTGGAGTCCTTCAGGCCATTTAGTGTGTGCGAAACGGCGCGATGTGCTGGTCATCCGTGCTGGCGAGGTGTTCTCCGTCACCGCGTGATGACAAAGCCGACCGTCTCATATCGCGTCATCCGCTTCGCCCAGGAAATGCCGCCGACGACGGTCGAGATGAACATGGAACGTCACAACTCCTTACCCAGCAAGCGGGTCCTCACCTAGCCATTCGGGGTGCCGCTGCGTGCCGTCGAAGCGCGTGCTGGTTTTGTACAGCTCGTACTTGCCTTCCAAGGCGGCGGACCTGGTGCGCTTCAGAAGGCTTGCGACCTCGGCCTGCGTGAGCGGCTTGAAGGTGCGCACGGCTTCGAGGGCCTGGTCGAGGATGCGCTGACTGTCGATGCCGGTGATCTGCACGGGGATGGGCAGATTCAGGCAGTAGTGCAGCGCCTCAATGGGCTTAACCGTGTTGCTGTGGAGGATGAAAGGGTGCCCGAAGGCCTTCATGCCGAGTGGCGCGATGCCTTCGCGATTGAGCACGGGCAGCACTTCGTGCTCGAAGCTGCGGAAGTGCGTATCCATCACGTTGAGCGGCATCTGCACGGCGTCGAAGTGGAAGTTGTGCTTTCGGGCGAGGTCGAGCATGCGCAAGTGAACAGACGGATCCTTGTGCCCTGTGAAACCGATGAGGCGGACCTTGCCGGCTTTCTGAGCTTCCACCATCGCTTCGACTGCACCGCCTTCAGCGAAGATGCGATCCGGGTCTTCGAGGCGGATGACTTCGTGGAACTGCATCAGGTCGATGCGGTCAGTTTGCAGGCGCTGGAGACATGTGTCGATCTGCCGGGCGGCTTCCGGCTTGGTGCGGCCATCGATTTTGTCCATCAGGAAGACCTTCTGACGGTAGCCGTCCTTAAGGGCTTTGCCCATGCGAACTTCGCTCGCGCCTTCGTTGTAATCCCAGCAGTTGTCCATGAAGGTAATGCCGCGGTCGATGGCCTGGCGGATGAGCTGAATCGACTCGTGCTCGGAAATAGAAGGCTGGCCGATGTGCCAGCCGCCCAGGCCGATGATGGAGACGCGTTCGCCTGTGCGGCCGAGGGTGCGGTAGATCATTCCATCGTCACTGCTTTCCGCGAAAAGACTGTTTGAACCTGCTGCCAGCAATGCGGCTGCGACTGCTCCCGCGCTGGCGGTCAAAAACTCTCGCCGACCCAGCGTGGACGGGCTATTCTCGTCTGTGGAGTTCGGATTCTTCATTTGAATCACCTCGTGTTGCTAGCTTGCTCGCGCCTTCAATGAATGCAGACGCCGCACCCAGGCGTGATCTCCGTGCCGGTCGCGTTCACCGCAATGGCGTGACCGTTGGCAGCAAAGATCATTGTATCGTCTGGCCGCCGTCGATCACCATAGCGTGGCCGACCATGAAGGCGGCCGCGTCCGAGCACAGCCAGAGGACGGCCGCGGCGATCTCCTCGGGCTTGCCCATCCGCCCGACCGGCTCCTCCGCGATCACCTTCGCGCGCCCTTCGGGCGTGC
>Ga0209056_10006660_pt1 | contig 11925 bp, 14 predicted proteins | sample GraSoiAngelo_114_FD_185876 | JGI IMG/M metagenome (GOLD analysis project Ga0209056, IMG submission 185876) | Grasslands soil microbial communities from the Angelo Coastal Reserve, California, USA - 14_0903_13_40cm (SPAdes) (version 2) | ecosystem: Environmental > Terrestrial > Soil > Grasslands... | reverse complement strand
GCGTATCCATGGGCCGCAATCGGTTGGTAAACTGATGGAATGGCTCTCGGCGGACTGGATTCGACTGTTTGTACCCCGCAACACCGTTTGTATTTCTTGCCGCTTCCACATGGGCACGCGGCATTTCTGCCTACGGTCTTCATAATTGCGTCCTCCAAGTGATTATAATCCTGCCATGCCAATCGAGCAGATCGTCCAACAACTCAGAGCAGAGCGCGACCGCCTAGACGCAGCCATCAAAGCTCTAACCAGAGTAGCCGGGGCCAACCCTGCGAGGCCAAGCGGTGGTCGCAAGAAAACCATGTCAGCAGCCGCCCGTAAGCGGATCAGCATCGCGCAGAAGGCGCGGTGGGCGAAGAGAACCTCGAGCGGCCAAACAGGTAGAGCGGGGCCGCCCAAGCGGACAATGTCAGCCGCCGCCCGGAGGAAGATTGCGGCTGCACAGCGGGCAAGATGGGCAAAAATCAAGGGGAAGAAATAACTAAACTCATGCGATTCAAATTATTCTTGGGGCAATGCTGGGAGGATGGCACCTATTGCCGTAGCCATTCGTTCTGCCTCTTGTGATAGATGGAGCGATCCAAGCCAGAGTGCATATTGATAGACCTGGATTCCTTTGATTCTGCCGATCGTGGTCAATCCAGCATCTCCCTCGTTAAGAGCGGGCAAAAAGAGCACAGCCGAACCCACATCGTATGACAACGCATACGAAATTACTTGGTTCAAATCCTCCCGCGTATAACGTAGCTTGTATTTCACATCGCCTACCGAGAGTGCCGCACCATTGCGGTAGATTACAATATCGGGGTTTGCTATTGGTGCATCGATGTCGTCGAACAGAGACTTTGTCGCTTCTTCTGCGCCTGCCACTTCATGCGTTGGCAAGTGTTGAACCAGTACACGAATGACGTACTCCTCGAACAGAGACTCCATATCAATCAAAAACGACGGAAGGCAGATGTCGGTGCCCCCAAGTGGCAGCTCGACCCCACGACGAGCGACTAGCGCACTAGCTAGTCGCAAGGCTCGGATGTGGGTGGCCGATAACCCGGTTTCTTTGGTCTCGTGCTTCGCAGGTAAACGAAGGGTGACTCCCGCACGCGAAAACAACTCTTCAAACTGACCGAGCACTTTCCACTACCGAGGCCGGCAAAGCGCGGGCGGAAGGACTCAGGCTTTACAAGTTGAGTGGCCGTCCAAAAAAGTCCGACTTCATTCACGTGTACGGGAAGGCCGGGGTCGCTTGGACATGGGAAGCCAGGGCGAAGGCCGTTGGCCTGCCCACGGCGGAAGCTGCAGCCGAGAAGTTTCAGGCGATGCTGAAGAAGCCTGCAAAGGGTTCGGATTTGACTATCGGCCTGGCAGCCTTCGGAGCCTGGCCCGCTTTCTTTCCTGCCAGACGTGCCCTGCGCTGATCCCCGACACGGCTAGGCTCCCGCGCTGTTGCCCACCGCGCTCTGCTTGGTAGTGGGGACGGGCTGCGCGACCAGGCAAGACTTCTCCCTAGTGTGTACCATTTAGTTAACAACTCGGGTACCATAGCCGCTCTCGTAGAGAAGTAAAGTGAAATCTTTGGCTTTTTGGGTAACGACAATACCTGGTGGGTAACTTGTGTGCGAATCTCTTGCTACTAACCCACAGAACTCTGCTACGGACGCCTAGAAGAGGACTCTAGTAGGCTTCTCGATCCAGTTTTCGTTACATCTCCCTTAATTCAATAACATTTTGACTTGAAGTCGAGTTGTCTTACGACTCCACGTACGCTCTGGATACCGCGATTAGAGCACTCAGCGGCAATGTACATGTCACACGGGGCACACGTCGCATGAGTGCCGCTGCACGAGCAAGAATCTCGGCATCACGTTGGGCACGAGCGCGGAGCCACAACGTTGTCCCAATCGCTCCCAAGCGACATGTCTCAGCAGCAGGTCTTAGCGCGCATCGGAGCTGGAAATAGGGCGAGCTGGGCGGAAGTGGAGAGCGGGGAAAGAAATAGCTGCTTCCTTGAGTTCCTCATTATCAATGGAGTCTTCGCTGCTATTCGGGAATACGGGAGAAACTGACGAAGTCGAGAAAGTCTCTGCCGAATTCGCCGAGTCGGAACATCCGTTTAGGTGGTACCTTCAACCCTTTTACTATTTGTTTGAGGGCATGCGCGGACTCACTTGTAGATGGAGACCTGTAAGAACTCAGGCGCGGAACAGGAACGTGGGCTTCCTTTAGGAATTCTGTGACGAGACCGTTTGCGGCTAACATTTGCAGCACCGCCAAATCTTCGTCCTTTTCGGCAAGTGTGGGGCGCGCCCGCCATCTGATTTCAGTTGACATCGAATCGTCAGGCAAGAGCCTCCGCAGCATTGCAATGTGCTGAGGTGTGAGATCACGGATGATCTGCAAGAACAGCTCTTTTCTGCTTTCCGTGCTGAACCCCGCAATACTGCCGTTTGCCAACGCGTTCCCAAGCATAGCAATCTTCTTCCGGTCGGCAGTTGCTGTAACCTGTCGTGCAGCTTCAAACAGCATCGTTTGGAATTCTTCAGATTGAAACCAATCTTTGTCTACTTTACTTTCTCCTACTTCCTGTAATCGAGCATGCATACCGTTACGCATTTCTTCCAAACGAGCATAGAACCGTTTATTGGCGAGCTGAGTGAAGCCCGCGTTGACAGCGGCTCCGACAGCGAGAAGCGAAGGCGGAAGAAACCATGAGATCAATCCCACGATTTGGGAATGCACAATAATTTCCTCTGCCGTCTTTTGCGCTCCGTTAGCGAGTTCTCGTGCTAGATCCTGTTTTTCAAATTCGTCATCTATTGCCATTGATTATGAATAGCGAGACCCGAAAGGCGGATGTTCAGCCTGGAACTCTTCCTTCCTTTTCTGGAGTTGGTCTATGGCCGCGCTGAAGTCCGCTAGATATTCCCGATCCTGATGAATCAGGTCGTCGGTACGTTTCAGGAGTTCTTCCGTCGTTGGACCGCTGAATGTCACGTTGGATGCCAGTATACAGCCCGTGCAATTCAGTGCGCGGCAAGCTTTCCTGTTCAGACAATGGACTATTTCGGCCAGCCGGACTAAGCACTCCTTCGCTCCCGATGTTGTTTGCGATCCGCTGAGGCGGCTTTCGGGTGCTGCTCCTGATGCAACGACAAACAAGGCGGGAAGAACACGGCGCGGCACATAGCGCACGTTTCCACGTGGGACTCGCACAAGTCAGCGTCGCATTCTGAACACTGCTTGCTGGCGGTTTTTAGGCAGGCAAGGCCGACTGCATCTGCCGGATCCTTACTTCCACGATCTCGCCACCGGGCCGGCATGAACGCTACTAGTTTGCGCTAGGAGATAGCACTCAGGTGCCAGAGTAAGGCACTCACGTGCCATTTCAAGAACCCAGCCAAGTATCCTAATCTGTTGCAGAACGTACTCGGGGGAGGGACGTTCAAAGTTCAAGCGCCTCCAGCTAAATGCGAGGCGCTTTACTTTTGCTTGGGTATTTGTTTCTTCCAATTTCGGTACAGACATTCGGGAGGGGCCGTGGCAGATCATCTCAAATCTTCGTTCGCCATCATTCGCTTCAACTCCCGTACGTACGAGTCGGGCGGCGTTATGGCTGTCCTGAAGGCCCGCCCTGCGGCAGAACACCTTATGAGGGACTACGAATTCGGCCAGAGCGAAGAAGATCGATACAACGGCTGGCGCTATTTCCTAGAAGAAACCGATCTGGCTCCTGGCATGAACGCTGATGAGGCAACCAAGCTTCGGCAAGTTCGGCTTGAGCGTCGGGAATCAGGTGCGTTGACAACACCTCAGTAGGTTAGATTTTTCAGTGGGCAATCGTAGAACACCATGATCCATGGACACAATAAGCCGCGCGCGTTCGTAGTGGCGCGACCCCTCGAAGGAACAGAAAAACAGCTCGAAGCCATGAAGCTGCCGTTTTAGCGCGGTGGATGGCGTACAACTCCGATAAGCACTGCAGCGAGCTACTTGCCTCGTCTTATATCGATCTGGCTCTGAATCCAAGCATCTCCAGCAGCCTCTATTTCTTCGTCGCTAAATTCCTCGTCACCAAAACTCACCCTTGCCCGAGCACGCTGTTTTTCTTGTTCCTGTTTTTCTTGCTCCTGCTTTCTCCTTTCGGCTAATTTGTCTTCTATGGATTTGACGAACTTGACTAGGCTAAAAATGTCACTGCATATAAGGATGCTCTCGTCGCGGTTCAAGAGCGGATTGGCATGGGCTAGGCTTTGATTATTTCGGACCGCATTAAAAGCATCAAGTACCGAGATTGACGATTTTAGAATTCTTTCCGACATTTCAGACTCAACCATCTATTCTGTTGCAAAAACTTCACATAAAGACCAAACAGGCTATGAAGAGGTGTATCTTGGTCAAAAGGAATAGCGTGCCTCGTACACAGCTGTCGTAGGTACTTCACGACAAACGTGTGAAGCCTGTCCAAAGCTAGCTCAGGCTGGTTGTGGTCAATACTCGCCTTTATCGATTGCACTAAAAGTGCAGAATCATTGTCGTTGGCGTTTGCGGTGAGTGCATCTATGTTCTCCACGGTTCCCTCGCTTTGGAGTCTAGTCACGATCTTCTTGCATTCGTCATACAGGACGGGATTGAACGCTTGATAGCCGTATAGCGGAGTCGCCTTTTGGTTTTTCCAGTATTCGATCATCTCACCCAGCAGCTTGGCCACGAGATAGTTAGATTCGTTATCCCAGAATGCACGCAGCCGACTTGCCTTTGATCCAGCATATTTGCCCGTGTAGATATCAACTCCCGTGTTCTCAAGCACGAACTCCGCAAAGGTGCGGTTGGAAAAATCACAGACATAGCCAGTCTTCATTTCCAGATAATTTTCCAGTTTGAATTGTTCTGAACTTTTGAGCTTCGCCATAAACTCCTTGAAAAACCTATGGGTCGCAGAGGTTCTACGCCTCCGTTGGTCTCGCCAGCTCTTTTGCGGGTAGAAGTTCTCCCCGAAACGCCTTGTCGAGAATCGAAGGCAGGAGGGCGTCTAGTTCTGCTGAAGTTTCCGATTGGAAAGCCTTTAACCTATCAACTTTTTCTTGCACCTCGTCGAGATGAGCAACGATTCGGCGCTGCTCGGCGAGCGCGAGCTTCGGCACCGGCAACCCCGAAAGAATCTGGAGGTTAATGTTCTTCTGCGCGCTTTGCGGCGCAATTTCCTCCAGGTGCCTGCGAAGGTAACCTAAGTAGTAGTAGATGAACTCCGGTTTCGTTCCCTCGTACGGTGTCACGCCAACGATACTGTCGGGTATACAGCAATCGAAGTCGAGAATCCCGACCGCACCGATAGTAGCCGCAATACTGATGAGCGCGGTACCGCGCGCAAACTTCTTACTGATGGCGAGGCCGTCGTCGTTCAGCGTCTCAGTCCAATTGCGGATGAATTTGTTAGAGTTCTCAATTTCGCCAATCTGAATCCAAGGGTGTGTGCCGCCGAAGAACCGAGGCTCATTCCGAGGACGATGCGTAAACTTGCCTCTCGTTCGAGCGTTGCGACCGATTTCAGAGGCTGGCTAATTTTTTCGAGGGCCGCTCGGAAAATCCTTGCGGCTTCTGCTCCCCCTAACGCTTCTGTCTCCCCCGCCGCCTGCTGGCGAAGTGTGCGGGCCTCTTGAACTTGGGTGGCCAATTCCTCAATCCGCGCCACAATCCGCCGCTGTTCTGCCAACGGCAGCGGCAATTCTGGCAACTCAACTGAGTCGCATCCTGCCGGCGACGCACGCAAAGAAGGAATTCCGCAATAGCTCGCTGCATTTCTGGATGGACGATTGGGATCTTGAGAGATGCGAGCTTCTCGCCGTTCACGTTCGATTGTGCAGAACCTTCCTTTTCTTCGGAGATTTGCGACCAGTAGTTATCCGATTGGAAGAAGGAATACAGGTACCCGGGTTCAACATTCGGTTTGGGACGCAGCCGAATGAGATAAGAGGCGAAGACTGCTAGCTGCGGGTCGCGGACGAGATATGTCTTGCCAGTTGTTGCGCCTGTCCTAGCGAAGAGAATGTCATCTTCGCCGAGTGTGTATTTCTCCGGGTCTTCGCACTTGCAGAACGGGACTGAAACCCAGTCTATCTTTCCGTCTTGCAGATCGGTGATGCGGACTAGCTTCGGGCCGACGGACTCATTAACCGCGCTGGCTGTGAATCCATACTGTGGGCGCTCTGCCAACTCTGCGATACTGACTTCGTGGGTATTTCGGCGCTTCAGCGCGCTGAACAGCACCGTCGCCGCTGCGCGAACCATCAATTCTGAGTTTGTTTGTCTAAAAGTTAGCTGGAGCATAGAGCAATGTTCTGTCAGGCAGACGTCAGGGTTTTCTTGATATCGGCCATAATTTCCGCAATGCGGCGCTCCTTCTGTAAGATGCTCTCTGCCAATTTCTCCGGTGGTAGATGGGTGATGTCTTCCTTGGCGCGCGGGTTCTTGCGGTCGAGGTTGCAGCCGTTGGCGAGAATTTCGACGGCTGGAACTCTCCAAGCCCGCTCATGTTCTTCCCGCTTCTTCCACCATGACAGGCACGCTGCAAATTCATCAAATTGGATGGGGGCCGTCTTGGTGTAGTTCTTTCGTCCGTTGGGCAATGGCTGCTCGTAGTACCAAATCTCCTTAGTCGGCCCGGAGCGATCAAAGAAAAGCAAATTCGTCGGAATACCGTGTACGGAGCAAACACACCATTCGGCAAGCGCACTATCGTGTGCAAATTGAATTCTCTGAGCAGCTCCGCCTTAATCCGGGCGCAAATTCCGTCCCCAAACAGAACGCCATTCGGCACGACCATCCCGCACCGGCCGCCTTTCGACCCTCCAACCGGTCTGCGCAGCTTGCGCATGATTAGCTGCAAAAAGAGCAGTGCCGTCTCGGCCGTCTGTTTATCTTCCGGGAAATTGGATAGGATGCCGCGTTCCTCCTCCCCGCCGAATGGTGGATTCGTCATGATCACGTCCACCCGGTCTTTGTCCCCGATTTCCCGCAACGGGAACCGCAGCGCGTTCCCCGGGTCAATTTCTGGATACTCCAGGCCGTGCAGAAGCAGATTCATCTGGCAAAGGAGATATGGCAATGTCTTCGGCTCAATACCAAGAAGGCTCCCGCGTTGCAGGCGGGTAGAGTCTTCTGCTTTCTTTGCCTGTTTCTTGAGATGTTCAAATGATTCAACGAGGGATCCCCCAGTGCCTGCCGCCGGGGCGAGCACCGTCTCACCCAGTTTCGGATCAACCGCCGTTACGATGAACTTCACGAGCGGCCGCGGCGTATAAAATTCCCCGGAATCTCCCGCCGCGTCCCGCATCTCCCGCAACATACTCTCGTAGAGGTGCCCGAGCGTGTGAATTTCGTCCTGGGACGTGAAGTGAATCTCGTTCACCTTATTGATCACATCGCGCAGGAGATACCCGTTGACCATCCGGTTGACGGTGCCTTCAAAAACCTTAGCGATGATGTCTCGGCGGTCGCCGTTTGTGCTCTGGAGTGACCGCAAATACGCGAAAAGCCCTGCGCCTTTCTTGCCATCCGGCCGCACCGCCTCTTCCTGGTTGATGAAGGCGATGAGCTCCGGTCCCGTCATCCCGTCCGGCTTGGATGCCCAATCGCGCCAGCGATACGGCGCCTCCATGGCGGGCCTAAACCTCTTGCCCGCAAGGTTTGCTTCCTCCTTTCGCAGCTCTTCCATATCGTCGAGAAACTTCAAGAACATGATCCAGGTGAGCATCGGCAGGCGGTCGAGATCGCCGTTCAGTCCCTTGTCCTTGCGGCATAATGTCCCGGCAGGACTGGCCTGGTCCACGAAATCACGAGTGAGCTCGTGCCAAGCGGCATGACCATGGTTGGTATTGGGTAGGGCGAGATCCGCACATGTCTATTGCCAACTATCCGATGACTACTGCCGAGGGATCACCGCCATCCGCCCAAAAAAGGGAGATGTCTCACTCTCCCCTCTCATAATCCAGAAAATCTCCATGCGCCTTCTTCGCCGCGCGTTTGTCCACGCCCAAGTAGAAGTTACAGGTCGTAATCAGGCGGTCGTGGCCCAAGATCTCCTTAATATGCCCAATGGGGCATCCATTGAAGAGGAGCGTCGTTGCCACCGTATGCCGGAGCATGTGCGCGGTCACGGGCTTCGGAAAGCGAATCTCGTTGCGAAAGCGCCGGAACCAGGCATGTGCCGTCTCGCGTGCGAGGCCATTGCCGTGAGTACCAACCACAAAGAGCGCCTCGCCCCTATCCTGGCGCCTCGTCACGTATTCCTTCACCCAGTTGAGCGACCGCGGGCTGAAGAACACCACGCGCTCCTTGTTGCCCTTGCCGATGATCGTCGCCTCCCCTGTCTGGAAGTTGATCGAGGCCCGCTTCAGCGACAGGGCCTCGGAGATCCGCATACCGGTGCCGAGGAGCACTTCCACGAGCGCCCGGAAGCAGAGCCACTTCATGTCAAATGATCGCGGCCCGGTGCGGACGGGAATCGCCCCGACGTATTGCTGGATCTCGTCTGGCGTGAGAAACGTCACCTCGCGCCTGGGGATGCGGGGAAAATGGATCTCCCGCACGTCCATCGTCTCTATGCCCACGGCAAGTTGGCAGAAACGCAGGAAGGCTTTCAGCGCCGCCAAAATATGCGCGATGCGGTTCGGCCCCACGTTCCGCTTGGCGCATTCGGCTTTAATAAGCAGGATGTGCTGCTTGGTGATGCGGCCCGGCGGGATCTCTCCCAGCCAGCGGATGACCCAGCCCATCGCATCCTCATATTTTTCGAGCGTGCCGGCGGCCCAGCGCAGTTCCACTTTGCCGTAGCCGAGAAAGTACGGCATGAGTTCGCGGATCGTCGCCTGCCGCTCGCCTTCGGCGGCACGCGGCGACGCTAAGGGACCAATGCCGAGGGGCACGATGGCCCCGGCAGACTGATGAGGAAACATAAAACGGCCACTCCAAAAGAAAGTGACCGTTGTATGCTTTTCGTTGCCCTGAATAGAACCGAGTTGCGGTCTCGGAACGAGTCGGGCTTTAGAGTCCCCCGACCAACACTCACGGCTGATAGTCGATTCCGACGGTATAGCTGCGAAAGAGTCCGAGGTTCGACCCCCGCATACTCTTCCGATTCCATACCCTCCTGCACGACGTCCGTACCGACTCTAGAAATTTGACATCTTTCCTGTTCCGTGTGGTGGCCTTATTTAGAGGAAATTGTCCATGAAAGAAACACATACGTGAAGCTTTCCGGCACTTTCACTCATATCCGCATAAGAATGCGGAAAAACCATCACTGAAACGTCCGAAATCAAATTCTAAAAAGAAATGATTGGCTGAAAGTTTCCGTACTTTTCACTATCACTAAAACAATTAAGTGTAGTGAAAAAGATCACACACGTGACAAGGGCATCCAACGGTCACTAGCTTGATGGAGTTGTTAAGGTTATGCACCCAGTATAACCCGGTAACATGAAGTTTCAACTCTGACCTGGGGACGGCGGCAATTCAGAAATGGGAACCTCGTAGTGCATGTATGCCTCGAAGGCTCGCCTGACCTCGGCCTTGGTGAGCTGCCCGAGGTAAAAGCGGCAAGTCGTCTCCAAATTCTGATGTCCTAAAATTTCTTTGATGTGCCCAATCGGGCATCCGCGCTGGAGCAGATTCGTTGCCGCCGTGTGTCGCAAGATATGCGGCGTCACTCGCTTACCGAGCCGCTTGAAAAGTGGCGCGTTCGTTCGTCGGAACATCGCTTGCACGCTTGTAGGCTGCAGCCTCTGGCCATTCGTGCCTGCGAATAAGGGTTGGCTCGCGTCGTTCCGCAAGGCGAGATAACGGTTGATCCAGGAGAGTGCCCGCTCCGTAAAGAACACTGTGCGCTGTTTGTTGCCTTTGCCAATGATAACCGCCTCCCCTTTCGAAAGGTCCGTTGAGTCAATATCTAATGCCAGAGCTTCCGATATGCGCATGCCAGTTGCCGCCAGTGTTTCTACGAGTGCCCGGAAGCAAAACTGCGACAGCCGTTGGCGGCCGAATCCCGTATACAACGGAATGGCCTCAACGAATTCGTTGTATTCATCGCTCGTAAGATATACGACCTGTCGGCGCGGAGCCCCAGGTGCTCGGAGAAGTGCCACGTTCATCACCGGTACCCCGAGCACATCCCTGGCGAATATTAGTGCGTTCTTGAGAGCGTACGTGACCCCGGCCACGCGCGAAGAGCTCGCACCATTTGAGAGGAGATGGGACTTAATATTGACAATCCACTGGAGGTCAATGTCGGCAACAGCGGCATCGCCGCGATGCCGAATGATCCACCGTATGTTTTCGCGGTACGTGTAAACCGTACCTACGGAGAAGCGACGTTCCGAGGTCAAGTAAGCGACAAAGCCGGGTAGTAGTGCTGACAATGTGAGAGGCGGACTGGTCGTCATATTCCACGCGTAATAATTATCGCCATGCAGCCGAGGATGGCGACGCCCAAGCAAACTGCCAACCACGCAAAAACCACATGCGCCTTTTGGCGTCCGGGAAGATACGTAGACTGTTTTGTGGGGTGTCGTACGAACGACAAGTCTTTCGAAGTGTGCGGCTGTGACATCAACGAGCGGTCTTTACCACAGGTCAAACAGTGCCGAACCCAGGGCGGATTTTTGTGGCCGGAAACGCAGATCCGATGATCAAATGAACAGCCACACAGCCAACAGAAAGAACATCTTTGTGCGAGAGCTTGCCACAGTTCTTACACTTCCTTTTTTGGAACAGCAGATAGAGCATAGAAGCCGCGCAAGGCGAACCAGTGCGCATGGGTTAGTTTTTCTCTCAGAAACTCCTCCATGGTGCAGAACCAGATATCGTCGGATGTCGTCATCTGTTCCAGTGATTCAATGCGCTCCTCAGCCGTCGTGAAAACCAGGACCATAAACGTGCACTCCGGAAACAAGTTGCCATATCCGCCCGACTCTTTGAATCTGATGTATTTCTCAAATTTCTTGCTCAGAACACTTGGCCGTTCGGTATCCCGATCAACTTCGATGAACAATCCGGCATTCCGCAACTGGATCCAGGCATCGGGAAGATTCCCGAAGTCAATTGCCTCCTGCCACAACTTGTCTTCGCTATCAATGACGCGCTTGACCTCCGATTCCAAGATAAATTTGAGGTACACGTCGTAAACTGCCAACCTGTGATCCATCTGATACTCTGCTCTCTGTTGAATCCGAAGTCGGTACTGCTTGTAGTCGTCCATTACGTTGCCAACCATGTGCCATCCCAAGGGGCCCAGGTAATACACTGGCGTTTGAAAATGTCCGAAGGTATCCGCGCGATACCTTCTTCCGAGGTACTTCTCTGATAGCAGCCACAGGAGCTCCTTATTCGTGGAATTTGTAGGCAGGGTTAAAACACGCTGAATTTGCCTCCGGGTTAAGAACAAACAATGGTCCCGAAGGAGGCGAAAAAGCAAAATATGTCGTGTTTGCAGTTGCCTCATAGGAAGGGGTATTCACCGGCGGGGTTAAGCGGGCTTTTAAGGGGAACTTCTGAACGACCCTGCTCCCGAAAAAGGGGGTGAAAATATGCAGCAGTTAATCGGAGCTACGCAGTGAAACCATTTTTAATGCCTCAGGTGTACCCTGCTCCCGCCGCGTGTTCCGCAAAATATTATTCAATCCGGTGCAGGTGCCTCAGGCGGGTTGGTGTAGAGGTATCGGTACCTTTGGAGCATCGCCAGGAGTTGTAGAGCAAATGCCTCATACTCCCCGTTCCGGCCTTGCCTACGGTGTTCTTGCAGTGCGCGCATCACGAAAACGTACACCAGGTGCAGTCCCTCTTCAGCCACGTCATCGAGCGTGTCGCCTTTGATGAAGAGCACATATTTGTGAGCGAAGTTCATATAGAAAGCGAAAAAATGGAAGGATATCTGTT
>Ga0209056_10006659_pt1 | contig 11926 bp, 8 predicted proteins | sample GraSoiAngelo_114_FD_185876 | JGI IMG/M metagenome (GOLD analysis project Ga0209056, IMG submission 185876) | Grasslands soil microbial communities from the Angelo Coastal Reserve, California, USA - 14_0903_13_40cm (SPAdes) (version 2) | ecosystem: Environmental > Terrestrial > Soil > Grasslands ... | reverse complement strand
AGGGTGCGCGAGAAGCCCGGCCCGATCGATCTTGCCGGCTGCGTTCCGCGGCAGCTCGCGCAAGTGCACGAATCTCGCGGGCACTTTGTACTTCGCGATCCGCGCCTCCAGGAAGTCGCGCAGCTCTCCGTCGGAGGCTGTGGTCACGACATATCCGATGCCGATCTGTCCCCATCGCTCGTCGCTCGCCGGAAGCACCGCGGCTTCGCGGACGGACGGATGCGCGAGCAACGCGACTTCCACTTCGGCGGGATACACGTTCTCGCCGCCGCTGACGATCAGATCGCCGCGCCGGGCATGGACGATCAGGCGCCCTCGCGCGTCCAGCTCGCCGAGGTCACCGGTGCGGAAGAAGCTTCCTTGGAAGGGCAGTTGTCCGAGATATCCGCGCATCATCGCCGGGCCGCGCACGAGGATCTCCCCGGCGTCCACGGCCACTTCGAATCCAGGAAGAGGTGGCCCGGCGGTAGCGCCGTCCGCGTCGCGCGGACGCTCGCAGGTGGCCATCGAGCAAGTCTCCGTCATGCCCCAGGTCTGCACCACGCGCAGGCCAACCTTGCGGGCGCGTTCCAGCAACGGCCCTGGCACCGGGCCTCCCCCCACGGCGACGATGGCGGGAGGAAAGGCGGCGCCGTGCTCGAGCACGCGAGCGAGGGTGCTCGAGACCAGGCTGGCGTGCGTCGCGCCTTCGCGAAGCTCGCGCGCTACCGCCTGCGGGTCGAAGCGTTGGTGCAGGAGCACCGTCGCGCCCGCCAGCTGGCAGCGGAACAGTATGCCCAGGCCACCGACGTGGAAGAGCGGCAGCACGCAAAGGAACCGCGAGCGCGACTCGACCTCCAAGACTTCGTTCGCGGCGCGGGCGTTCGCTTCCAGGTTGTCGCGCGCCAGGCCGGCCGCCTTAGGCGTCCCCGTGGTTCCGGAGGTGAACAGCACGACCGCGGGCTCGCCGGCGGGCGGAATGCCGGCGATCGATTCGCGTTGCGCCGCGCGCTCCCTGGGTGTGAGGCGGCTGTTCAGCAGTACCAGCTCCGTCCGGTCCTCCATCGCTCCCAATACCAGTGCGGCGGTCTGCGGGGTGTTGTGCCCCTCCGCGAAGACCCGTGACTCGCGCAAAGGCGCGGGCGCGACCTCCGCGTTCCGGCCCTCGAAGATGAGTCTCACGGCACACCGAGCCCGGGCGAGGCGGGAATCCGCACCAGGCCGTCGACCGGCGCGAATGGATCCGGTGCGCCGTCGTCCGCGAACAGCCGTCCGGTCGCGATCCCCGCGGCAGGCTGCGGTCCGAGCGCGAGCACCGCCGCGGCGAGATGCGCCGCTCCCGCGCGCCCGACCGCGCTCTCCAGCGAGCTCGTGACGACGATCTTGCGCCCGTGCCCGTGCGCGCGGCGAGCGAAGCGCAATGCCGGTATCAGGCCTCCGAGCAGCATCGGTTTGAGCACGATGATCTGCGCCCGCTCCAACGCGCCCTCGGGGTCGACCGCGATCATCTCATCGGCGGCGAGCGGCACCGGCGATCCTTCCAGGCCGAGCAAGTCCGGGGTGGGTTGCTCGCACAGCTCGATCCCAAGGGGCGCCAGCTCGCGCAGCTTTCGCAAGGCGCTCTGCGCGTCCCAGGCGCCGTTGGCGTCCAGCCGCAGGCTGATCTCGGGGCCGGCCGCGTCGCGGACCACGGCCGCCCGCGCGTAGTCGCCGTCGAGACCCACCTTCAGCTTGAGGGTGCGGAATCCCTCCGCCCGGGCGCGCTGGGACTCGCGCGCCAGCTCCGGAACGCTCTGCGCCGAGAGCAGCGCGCTCGCCGGAACTTCCAGCGGCGCAGCGCGCTGGAGCAGGCGGGCGAGAGGAATGCCGGCGCGCTGCGCGTCGAGATCGAGCAGCGCCTGCTCCACCGCGCATCGCGCTGCCGGAGTCTCGGGTAGAGAATCGAAGCGCGCCCGCCGGAGCTGCTCGTGGCATTCGGCCAGCGATTCGGTCCCGAGGTCCGGAAGGGGCGCGGCATCGCCGCGGCCGACAAGGTTGCCGTCGTGCGCGAGCACGAGAAAGCCTTCCCGGACTTCGTGAACGCCATGCGCCGTATGCAGCGGCCGGGCGAGACGCAGCCGATAAGGACGGATTTCGATCCGCCGCGTTTCCGAGCTCGCTTGCATCACCGCCACAGCTGCACCGCGAGGAGGATCGAGTAGACGAGCTGCGCCCGTGCCGTCTGGCCGAGCCCACGGTTCAGCGCCGCGCCGTCCTTGGCAAGAACGGTACGCAGGGCGGGGACGACGGCCGCAAGCGCAAGGAGCGTCCAAGGCGCTCCCATCGCGATGGCGAGCGCGAAGGGGACCATCACCAGGATCACGTACTGCGCCCGCGTCGCCCGCGCGCCGAGCTTCACCGCCAGCGTGTTCTTGCCGACGCGCGCGTCGGTCTCGCGGTCGCGCAAGTTGTTCACCACCAGGATGGCCGTGGCGAGCGCCCCGACCGCCGTCCCCGCCTGCCACGCGATGGGTGGCACGTAGAGCGCTTGCGCGTACACCGTGCCGCAGGTGGCGACCAACCCGAAGAACACGAAGGTGAAGAGATCGCCGAGCCCGTGATACCCGAGCGGCCAGGGCCCTCCCGTGTACAGCCATCCCGCGGCGACGGACGCTGCCCCGATGACGAGGATGGGCCAGCCCGCCATCGCGGCCAGCGCGATGCCGAGGATCCCGGACGCGCCGAAGGCGATCCAGGCGGCGAGCTTCACCGTCGCCGGCGCGATCAGACCGCTCTGGGTGACGCGCGGGGGCCCGACGCGGTTCGCGTCTGCGCCGTGCTTGAAATCGGAATAGTCGTTGGCGAAGTTCGTCCCGATCTGGATGAGCAGCGAGGCGAGAAGCGCGAGGAGCGCCGCCAGCGGACGGAACGCCCCTACGCCGTGCGCGATGGCCGTCCCGACCAGCACGGGCGAGAGTCCGGCGCTGAGCGTTCGCGGCCTCGCGGCCATCAGCCAGACTCCCAGGCCGGGCTTGGGAACGGCCAGCTCGCTCACGGTCGCCTCGGAAACTTCCTGAAGTCGGGCTTTCGCTTCTCCTTGAACGCGTCGCGGCCCTCCTGCGCCTCCTCGGTCATGTAGAAGAGCATGGTCGCGTCGCCCGCCAGCTCCTGGATCCCCGCCTGCCCGTCCAACGCCGCGTTGAAGCTCCGCTTCAGCATGCGCAGTGCCAGCGGGCTGAGCTGGAGGATCTCCTCGCACCACTTCACCGTCTCCTCCTCGAGCTTCGCCAGGGGAACGACGGTGTTGACGAGGCCCATCTGCAGAGCTTGCTGCGCATCGTACTGGCGGCAGAGGAACCAGATCTCCTTGGCCTTCTTCAGCCCGACGATGCTCGCCAGCGTGGAGGATCCGAATCCGCCGTCGAAACTGCCGACGCGCGGTCCGGTCTGCCCGAGACGGGCGTTGTCGGCGGCGATGGTCAGGTCGCAGACGACGTGCAGCACGTGGCCCCCGCCGATCGCGTACCCGGCCACCATCGCGATCACCGGCTTGGGCAGGGAGCGGATCTGCTTCTGCAGATCGAGCACGTTCAGGCGAGGCACGCCGTCGGGCCCGACGTAGCCCTGCGAGCCGCGGATGCGCTGGTCGCCGCCGGAGCAGAACGCCTCGGTGCCCGCTCCGGTGAGGATGGCGACGCCGGTCTGGGGATCCTCGCGGACGTCCTCGAAGCACTTCTGCAGCTCGAAGAGCGTCTGCGGGCGGAAGGCGTTGCGGACCTCGGGGCGGTTGATGGTGACCTTCGCGATCCCGTGGCCCGATTTCTCGTAGATGACGTCCTCGTACTTCTGCACCAGGTTCCACTTCATCGCAGTGCCTCCACGAAAGCCTGGGGTCGCTCGAGGTGGGGCGCGTGGCCGCAGTCGGGGATGGAGATCAGCTGGGCGCGGGGAAGCAACTCGAGCATCCGCGCCGCGAGCGCGGAGAACTTCTCGTCGCGGGTGCCCGCGATCAGGCGGACCGGGACGCGCAGACCTCGCAGCTCGCTCCAGTAGCTGGGTTGGGCGCCGGCGCCGAGATGGCGGAGGGCGCTCGCCAGCCCGATGGGACGGTGCGCCAGCCGCTCCGGGCGCAGCTGCGCGGCAAACGGACGCAGCGATGCGAGGGTAGGGTGCTGCACCCACCGATCGACGAACTTCTCCATGCCTTCGCGCTCGATGAAGCCGGCCAGGGCGTCGTCGTCCGCCTTGCGCCGCGCCCGCTGCACCGCGTCCTCGATTCCCGCGGTCCCGCTTTCCAGGATCAGCTCCCTCACCGCTTCTGGCCGGCGAAGGGCGAGGGCAAGAGCGAGCCGGGCGCCCATCGAGTATCCGAAGACCGCCACCGGCTCGTCCGGCTCGAGCCGCGCGAGCGCGTCTTCCCACGAGCTCGCGTCCGGCGCGCTGCCGTGCCCCGGCAGACAAGGCGCACCGGCATCGGGGAAAAACCGCGCGAAGGTCGCGGGGCTGCCCGCGAACCCGTGCAGCACCAGCGTCTTCACGGCGGGTCTCCGAGCGCGCTGATCACCGCGGACTGCAGCGCGTGATGATGCGAGACGTTCGCGGCGCGATCCGTCCGCGCCTCCACGATCCGCAGCCCGGTGGCTGGACGCTGGAGCGCGCTTCGCAACGTCTTTCCATCGGAGACGCGGACGAACTCCGCCCCGCAGAGCCGGGCGGCGCCTTCCAGATCGAGCCCGTGCGGGGTGGCGAACAGCTCCTCGAACCGCTCCGGGTGCTGCGCGATGGGAAGGAAGTGGAAGATGCCGCCCCCATCGTTGTTCACGCAGAGAGCCGTGAGCGGAAGGCGCAACCGTACGGCGGCGACGAGGCCGCTCAGATCGTGCAGCAGCGCCAGATCGCCGACCAGGGCCACCGCGCGCGCGCCGGTCACGGCCGCGGCTCCGGCCGCGCTGGAGAGGATGCCGTCGACGCCGTTGAGCCCGCGATTCACCAGCACGCGCCCGCGGCGCGGAGCAAACGCGTCGACGTCGCGGACCGGCATGCTGCTCGAAACGTAGAGCAGGTCAGCCGCCGAGGCAGCTTCGCGCGCGATCAGGGGCTCGCCCCAGGGAGCATCGGCGAACGCCGCTTCCAGCGCCCCACGAGCGCGGCGTTCGGCCAACTCGAAGAGCGCGGCGAGAGGTCCACGAGCCCGCGCATGCGCCGCCAGCGCGCGGCACACGGACGGCGCCTCGCCGGGCACCACCGCTGCGGCGCGGTGCTGCGGATCGACCGGCTCGCCGCGCTCGTGCACGATGGTGGTGTACCCGGCCTGCTCGAGCCAGGACTGCACGAGCTTCGAGCTGATCGCGCCCCCGACGCGGATGACCGCATCGGGCGCCAGAGCGCGCGCCCACGCCTCGTGCCGGAGGATCAGGTCGGCGTGCGCCGCGGCGTCGTCCACGCCGGAAGCGGCATCCGCGAGGACCGCGTATCCGAGCGCCTGCGACAGCTCGCGCACTGCGGAGGGTAGATCGTCGCGCGCATCACGCGGGCCGCAGACGATTACGCCACGTGGACGCTGCGAAAGAGCGGCGGCGACCTCGCGCACCGCCGCGACACGCCGTGTTTTCAAGTGGCGGACCGCAGGCGCGTCGCGCACTACCGGCAACGGCTCCGGGGCCGGAGTGAGCGGCTCGCGGAACGGCGCGTTCAGGTGGACGGGTCCGTCCTGCTCCAGTGCGCGAGCCACCGTCGCGCGCAGGTGCGCAAGCATCAGCGGATCGGGCAGCCCCAGCTCGGCGAACCAGGCGTGCGCGCCGAACAGGCGCTGTTGATCGAGCTGCTGCGGCGCGCCCCAGCCGTGCAGCTCCGGAGGGCGGTCGGCGGTGATCGCGATCACCGGCACGCCCGTCGCCTCCGCCTCCAGCAGGGCGGGGTAGAAGTGCGCTCCCGCGCTGCCCGAGGTGCAGAGGACGGCGACAGGGCGTGCGGAAGCCTTCGCTGCGCCCAGAGCGAAGAAACCGGCGCTGCGCTCGTCGATGACGGTGTGCGGCCGCAGCCGCGCGGCGAGCGCGAGCGCGAGCGGAGCGCTGCGCGATCCCGGGCAGATTACTGCGTCGCGAACGCCACCGCGCGCCAGCTCGTCCGCCACCGCCGCTGACCAGAGCAGGTTGAAGTTCACGGGGGCGCTCCGAGAGCTTCGAGCAGCGCCCGCGCCTTCAGCTCGGTCTCTTCCCATTCCGCGTCCGGGGACGATCCGTCGACGATGCCGGCGCCGACGAAGATCCGCGCCCGCCGGCCGCGGATCAGCGCCGAGCGTAGCGCCATCGCAAGCTCGGCGCGCCCATCGCCGACCCAGCCGACGACGCCCGCGTAGAGGCCGCGGTCGAGCGCTTCGTGCTCGGCGAGAAAACGCAGGGCGGCGCCGGTCGGCACGCCACCGACCGCGGGGGTGGGGTGGAGGGCGGCGGCAACGTCCGCGATGCCGCGGCCCCGTGCGAGCCGGCCCACGACGGGCGTGTGCAGATGGACCACGTTCGCCAGCGCGCGGATGCGCGGCTCGGCCGGGTGGTGGACGTGATCGGCGATCCCCGCGAGCGCGTCGGCGATGTGATCGACCACCCAGCGGTGCTCGCGCAGATCCTTGCCGCTGCCGGGCAAGAGCTGCGCTTGCTCCGGCGGAGCGGAGCCGGCGAGAGCGTCGGCTTCGACGCGGTCTCCCTCGACCCGGCAGAGGATCTCCGGCGTGGCGCCGAGGAAGACGCCACCGCTGCCTCGAACGAGGAATGCGCGACAAGTCGGATAACGGGCCTCCAGGGCACGCAAGAGCGCTTCGGCATCGAGCAGTGCGTCCGCTTCCACGTCGATCGCTCGCGCGAGCACCACCTTGTCCAGCGCGCCTGATCCGATCGCCTCGAGCGCCCTGGAGACGAGCGCGTTCCACCGCCCGCGCTCGCCGCGCCGATGCCGCACGCGGACCCTCGCGGCCGCGGCGAGCGTTCCAGCGTGAAGTCCGTCGATCTTCGAGCGCGCAGCGTCCAGCCGTTGACGCGCGCCTTCGCCGAACGCCGCTAGATGATGGCGCCCGCCCTCGCTCCAGGCGAGCAGCCCAGGGAGCGTGAACCGCAACGGCGAAAAGCCTTCCCAGTCGGGGCCGAGAGCGCCAGAGAACGCCGCGGCGCCAAACCACGGACCCGGAACGCGCGCGGGCAGCCCGAGCGGAATATCCAGGTTTTCCAGGACGGCGAGGAGCGAAGCGCCCTCGCGGACGTCGACGGCCCCATAGGCCGAGACGCGCAAGCCGGCTTCCGGATGGGCCCAGGAGCCGTCCGCCGGCAAGGACGGTGCACGGGCCACTTCGGCGAACGCGGTCGCCGTGCGTGGCCTGGCTGTCTGGACCCACGCCATGTTCTCTCCCGGCTTGCCCCTCGCTTCGGGGCCCGCTATACCACACTTGTTTCAAAACATTCTGAAACCTCTGATGCAACAGATTCGCACTCCATCGTCGCCCCCGCGGCGCAGGTCCGGATGAGCGCGGAAGTCCGCGAGATGTTCGCCTCGATCGCGCGGCGCTACGACACCGCGAACGAGCTGCTCTCGCTCGGCATCCACAAGGGATGGCGCCGCGCGGCAGTCCAGCTCTCCGGCGCGCGAGCCGGGCAGCGGGTTCTCGACTGCGCCACCGGTACGGGCGACCTCGCGCTCGAGTTCAAGCGCGCCGTCGGGACCACAGGCGAAGTGATCGGCACCGACTTCTGCGCCGAGATGCTGCAGACGGCGCCGGCCAAGGCTGCCAGGGAAGGCCTGGAGGTGAAGTTCGCCCTCGCCGATGCCCTTGCGCTGCCCTATCCTGACGGGCAGTTCGACATCGCATCGATCGCGTTCGGGATCCGCAACGTCGACGATCCGCTGCGCTGCCTGCGGGAGATGGCGCGAGTGGTGAAGCCCGGGGGATGCGTGATCGTCCTCGAGTTCGGGCAGCCCCGCGGCCCCTTCGGAGCGCTCTTCCGGGCTTACAGCCGCGGCGTGATGCCGGTGGTTGGGGGCCTGCTCACCGGGAATCGCGCGGCCTACGAGTACCTGCCGCGCACGGCGGCGGCGTTTCCGTCGGGCGAGAAGTTTCTCGCTCTGATGCGCGAGGCAGGCGCGTTCCGCGCTACCGAGGCTCACCCGCTCACGTTCGGGACCGCCTACGTCTACCGCGGCGTGAAGTAGACTCCCGGGCAGTGACGCGGCTCGAAGAGCAACTCGATCTCCTCGCTCGCGCCCGCACGCTCCTGCCGCACAGCCGCGCGCCGTATTCGGCGCACGTGAAGCTTCGCTACGCCGACGGGCGGGAGAGCGACATGGTGCTCGGAGGCGTCTTCCGGCGCGGGGCTGGCATCACCATCCTCGACTGGCGCACGGCCCCGCTCGCCGAGGTGTTCTTCGCCTGGGGGGAAGGCGAGGAGTACGAAGTGGACCTCGGTGACCGCAAGCTCGAGGGCGTGGTCCTGCAACGGAACCTCGTCCGATTCGAGCAGGGCGAGCTCATCGAGCTGTCGTGGCCCGGCGGGACCCTGGCGAAGATCCGCGGCGAGTGGCGCCCGCAAGCGCCTGCGCAGCTTCCACGGCTGTTGCCGCGACCCCACGGTCAGCGCGCGCGGCCGGCCTCACCGGTCGACGTCGAGCTGGACGCGGCCCAGCGCGCCGTGGTGGAGCTGCCTCCCCGCGAGACGGTGCTGATCCTGGGCGAGGCGGGCTGCGGAAAGACCACCGTCGCGGTACACCGGCTGCGCGCGCTGCGCCGCGCCGGAAGCGAGCGTTTTCGCGCCGCCTGCATCGTTCCCAACGAAGGCTTGCGCCGGCTGACGGAGTCGTTGCTGCACCGGCTCGGCCTCGACGACGTGGAGACGTGGACCTGGAACAAGTTCGCCTCCAAGCAAGCGCGGCGCGTCTTTCCCGACCTGCGGCGGCGAGAAAGCGAGGACACGCCGCCGCTCCTGTCCCGCCTCAAGCGGCACGAGGCGATCCGCGGCGCCCTCGATGCCATCGCTCGCCGTCCGCCGCCGCCGCCGGACGACGAGACGCGACACCGGGCGAAGCTGGCGGGGCGCGAGGACCTGCACGCGCTGTTCGGAGATCGCCCCTTGATGGAGGAAGTCGCGCTGCGAGGCGGACTGCCGCTGACCGCGGCGGCGGAGTCGGTGGAGCATACCCGCGTGCAGTTCACCCAGAGCACCGAGCGCGAGTACGCGCACGTCGACGAGGAGCGCCTGGCGACGGTGGACGGACGCGCCATCGACGAAGGGACGCCGATGGGCGACGCGGAGACCGTCGACGTGGAGGACTACGCGGTCCTGTTCGAGCTGGAGCGGCTGCGCGCGCAGCGCGCTCGGGTCGCGCCGGCTTCCCCGAGCAAGTACCAGTACCTGCTGATCGACGAGGCGCAGGAATTCTCCCCGCTCGAGCTGTCGCTGCTCGGTCGATGCGTGTCGCGCGGAGGGACGCTGATCGTCGCCGGAGATGCGGCGCAGCAGGTCGACCCGGCGGCCAACTTCCGGGGCTGGGACGTGACCATGCGCGAGCTGGGCGCCGCGGAGCACAGCAGGGCGGTGCTGGAGGTCAGCTACCGCTGTCCACCGGAGGTGACCGAGTTCGCGCGCGCGCTCCGCAGCGAAGGCGGCAAAGCGGCATTCCCGCTGGCCCGCTTCCATGACGAATGCCATCTTGCGGCCTGGCTGGTCGAGGCCTTGCGCGACCTCGATGCGGAAGACCCGACCGCCGCCGCCGCGGTGATCTGCCGCACGCCGCAGGCGGCCGCGCAGCTTGCCCGGCTGGCGCAGATGGTCGTTCCCGCGAATCTGGCGCTGGAAGGGGCGTTCACGTTCGGTCCCGGCGCCCAGGTCACCTGCGTACCCGAGGTGAAGGGACTCGAGTTCGATCACGTCGTGGTCCCCGACGCCGCGGCTGGCCAGTACGCGGATACCGCGGAGGCGCGGCGGTCGCTCTACGTCGCTGCGACGCGCGCCTCCGCGCAGCTCGTGCTCGCGGCGGCGGGAACGCCCTCGCCCCTGCTGCGTTAGGAGCTTCCGGTAGCGGTGTCAGCCGTTGCCGTCTCGCCCGAATCCGCCCGTGCCCGGGCGATCTCCTCCGCCAGCACCTGCACGGTCTCGCGGATCTGCTGATCGGTGTGCGTGGCGGTGCAGAAGAACCGCAGGCGGGCGGCGGTCTCCTCCACGGCGGGATAGAGGATGGGCTGGACGTTGATGCCGCGGTGCTTGAGCGCGTCGCTGACCATGAGGGCGTGCAGCGAGTTTCCCAGGATTGCGGGAATCACCGCGCTCTGCTCCGAGAAGCCCGTGTCGATCCCCTTCTCCTTGGCGAGCCGTAGGAATAGCGAGGCGCGCTCGTGCAGCCGAGCCACCTTCTCCGGATGCGCCTTGAGCTGGCGCAGCGCCTCTAGCGCCGCCGCGGTGTTCGCCGGCGAGATGCCGACGCTGTAGACGAATCCGCCCGCCGTGTACTTGAGGAACTGCACCAGCTGCTTGGTTCCGCAGACGTAGCCTCCGCAGGAAGCGAAGCTCTTGCTCAGCGTGCCCATCCACAAGTCCACATCGGCCCTGTTCACGCCGAAGTGCTCGCCGATGCCCGCGCCGGTCTTCCCCATCACGCCGATGGAATGCGCCTCGTCGACCAGCAGCAGGCAGCCGTACTTCTTCTTCAGCTCGATGAACTTCGGCAGCTCGGGGAAGTCGCCGTCCATCGAGTACACGCCCTCGATGGCGATGAGCACGCGCCGGTAGTGCGGCCGCAGCTGCTGGAGCTGCTTTTCCAGCGCGCGCCAGTCGTTGTGCGCGAACGGGCGGCGCTTGGCGCCCGAGAGCTTCGCGCCGGCCAAGATGCAGTCGTGCGCGAGCGCGTCGTGGAGCACCAGATCGCCGTCCTTCATCAAGGTGGCGATGGTGGTGACGAACACACCATGCCCCGAGACGGTGACCACGCTGTCCTCGGTGCCGAGGAACGCGGCCAGCTCCTGCTCCAGCTCGCGATGGAGCGGCTTCTCGCCGGAGGCGACGCGGCTCGCCGAGACGCTGGTCCCGTACCGCGCCACCGCCTCCTGCGCGGCGCGGGTCACGTTCGCGTCGCCCGACAAGCCCAGATAGTTGTAGCTGGACCAGTTGATCACCGTCCGGCCACCGATCACGGACGTGTCGTTGGTGACCCGCTCGTGCACGTTGAAGTACGGATTCTTCAGCCCGAACGCGGTGGCGAGACCGAGCCGCTGCTCGAGCTCCTGCACTTCGGGGAACTGGTCGATGCGGTAGGTGGCCTCGTCCACCGGCATCGGCTTCGGCTCGGGGGCGGGCGTTACCGCCTTGAGCGGGGCCGTCCGGCCGATCAGGAACCGAGGGTCCCGGTGCTTGAACTCGCCTTGCACGCCCCGGGCGACCGCCACCACCCGCCCCTCCCGCGACTGCAGCACGATGGTGCCGCGCACCTCGTCGCCCGTGCTCTGCTCCAGCGTCAGCGAGGCGCGCACCGGGCCTTCGCCCAGCGGAGCAACCTGGACGAACTCCTCGATGCCGACCGGGAAGCCGGCCCGGTTGAGATTCGACCACGCCCAGTAGGCGGCCAGCTGGAAGGCGCCGTCGACCGCGAGCGGATCGACGGTCCAGGAAGAGCGGCGCGGGTTGCGGATCCAGTCGGAGGGCTTGCTGGTCCGGACCTGGCCGACAATCCCCTGCGGCGAGATCTGCTCGATGGACTCGATCGCGCGCATGCGCGGCCCATGGAAGGTGAACCCGCCGTAGAATTCTTCGAGCGTCATCGGGAGCGCGGGCAACGCGGTTGCTGCCGGAGCGGGAAGGGCAGAGGAAAGCGCCGAGCCCACGTCCGCGGCGAGCGTGGCGAACGCGGTGTACGCCGGCGCGCGGGCGAATGCCTCCGGCGCGCCCTCGATGGCGGCTGAGAGCGAGACCGCCAGCTCGCCGGAGCCGCCGACCGA